>Ga0193716_1000115_pt1 | contig 45972 bp, 37 predicted proteins | sample U2c1metaG_FD_145901 | JGI IMG/M metagenome (GOLD analysis project Ga0193716, IMG submission 145901) | Soil microbial communities from a riparian zone of the East river system, Colorado, United States - U2c1 | ecosystem: Environmental > Terrestrial > Soil > Riparian zone | place: USA: East River...
GTGGTCCGTACCGATTCTTTGCTGACGCTTGGTGTGAACAACCCGCTTGATCTTTCCACTCAATACTATAATGACTGGGCAAGCGGCCGGTTCCCCTACATGCTGACAGCCAATGTGACCCTGAGCGACAACCGCGGCGGGACCAATACTCAAACCATCCGCTTTATCAATGTCCATGGGAAAGCTAACACTTCGCCTGTGCTTACAGCCTACAACCGTCGCGCGGATGGCGCACGTGCGTTGGATTCGCTGTTGAAGGCGCAATACCCGGCGGATAATGTGGTGATCTTAGGGGATTTCAATGACGACCTCAATACGACCATTACGGCGGGTATCAATCCACCTGTCACTTCCTGGAGCGCCTTCACCATTACCGATTCCGCCTTGTATAAGTTCCCGACCCAGCCGTTGAGCCTGGCCGGTCAGCATTCGGATGTCAACTTCACCAGCGTGATCGACAACGTCATCGTAAGCGATACGATGAGCAGGTTCTATCTTCCCAATTCGGCTACAGTGCGCTCGGACGTCGCAGCCCTGGTCCCCAGCTATGGCAGCACGACGACGGATCACTACCCCGTATTTACCCAATACTCGTTCACCCCGCCGGGTACCCAGGCTCCACTGCCGCCGCTGGTCTTCACCGCGGTAAAACAAGGGAACAACGCCCTGCTGAAATGGACGACCACGCCAGATAATACTGCGAAATGGTTCGAGGTGCAAAAAAGCCTTGATGGAAAATTGTTCCTGCCCATCGGCCTGGTTGCGGCAAAGAGCAGCAACAGCACGGATCCTACTACGGATTATACCTTTGTCGATCAGTTGCCGCTGCCCGGCACCGACTACTACCGGCTCAAGCAAATTGAATCGATAGGCCATTCCACGCTTTCCAACACAGTCAGCCTGAAGTTTACTCCGCCGCTTAATGTGACGCTCATTCCCAATCCAGCAATTGGATTCACTGAAGCGATTGTTACCAACGCAGACGGTCCGTACATTATCCAGGTGCTGAGTTCAACGGGAAATATCGTCAAACAGGTGAGCGGCCTGCCCAGCAAGCCTGTTAATACGATCGGTCTCGGCGGTCTTCGTGGCATCTACACTGTAAAGGTCACCACCGCCAGTTCGACGGCTTCGGCGAAGCTGCTGGTGCTGTAACATTCGAAAACAAACGCTTATAAAAAAGAGGCTGCCCTGGGGCAGCCTCTTTGCTTTTTCCAATGCTTCCTTATCTTTGGCTTTCAATGAACAGAATATTTAAGTGCCTTATTGTATTGATTTGTTCTCTTACGAGCTCTATTATCGCATGTGGACAAAACGTCCCCAGCGTTTTTACATCAGATATTGACAACTTTTGGATCGCTTTTGATAGCCTTCAGAATATAAAAGAAAAGAACACCCAAATCGAGGTAATGCAGTCGGTATACATTGATAAGGCAACTTATGGCTTAAAAATGTTTATGGAACTCAGGAATTTTGACGCTGCCAAGCTGGTGGAAGTTATAAATAAATACCCGAAGTTCTGGAGGTCGATAAGAGGCAACACTTTGACCGTAAAACAGGCGCTGCCCACTATTGAAACCAATATTCAAAGATTCAAACTGTTATATCCGGATCTTCGGCCGGCAAAAATGTATTTTACGATCAGCGCTATTAAGGCCGCCGGCGTTGGTCAGGATTCGATAGCTTTAATTGGTTCGGAGATCGCGATGGGTGATAAAAATACAGATGTCTCGGAGTTTCCTGACAAAAGACTGGAGGACTTCTTTAAGCCGAAAAGCTCAGTCGATATCGTTCCTGTTGCTATCCATGAATATGTACATACGCAGCAAAAAAGAGAAAGTAAGATACTTTTGGGGGAGGCAACGGTGCTCGCATTAAAAATAGCACGGATCTTCAACAAACCTTTGGAAGAGATCTTTATATTGGAAGACGGGGATTAAGAATAATCCTGAACTTTAAGTGAGCAATCAAAAAAATGGAGGATAATCAAATGGAATCAGCAACCACTTTTGTACCTGTTCTATCGATTGGCAGCGGCGTGATCGATATTGAATTTTATAAACAAGCTTTTAGGGCCAAAGAATTGTGGCGGCTTAACAACCCGGATGGCTCGGTTCATGTAGCAGCATTTTCTATCAACGGGGTTGAGTTTCGTCTTCACGAAGAAAGTAAAAATGGCCGGATCCTAAGTCCTGGTAAAGCAGGGTCAACAACGGTAACGATCGGCTTGACTATGGACGATGTGCATGCATTTGTTGCAGATGCAGTAAGTGCAGGGGCCATCCTGGTGTCGCCGGTTACCGATTTTGACTATGGCTATCGGCAGGGTGAGATAAAAGACCCGTTCGGACATCATTGGCTTATTGAAAAGCTCTTAAACAGGGACGCTTTGGATCATTTGCTGAGTAAAAAGCAGGGATAACCGGCGATCGGCTGAATACGGTTAGGTCTGGGCGGTAGGGTAGACAACGATCTCGCTGACATCGACCTCAGACGGCTGCCCGATGGCGAAGGCCACAGCACGGGCAACGGCTTCCGGCGATATCGCCATTTTGTCCATCGATCCCTGTATCTGCGCTCTGACTTCAGAATTCGTCATGGAAGACGCGAGGTCGGTCCGGACGAAACCCGGTGAAATAATGGTGACTCGCAGTGACGAGCCGGATTCCTGGCGTAAACCTTCCGAAATGGCCCGTACAGCGAACTTGGTGCCTGAATAAACGGCCATCGTTGGTCTCGTGAACAATCCTGCCGTGGAAGCCGTATTGATAAAATGCCCGGATCCCTGCCTCCGGAATACCGGCAGTGCAGCGGCGATACCATATAAGACGCCTTTAATATTGACGTCTACCATTTCCTCCCAGTCTTCTACCTTCAGTTCATCCAGTAAAGAAATCGGTGCAACACCTGCGTTGTTCATCATAACATCTAATCTGCCATAGTGAGCGCAGGCGAGATCGACCAGGCTAATGAGGTCGCCACGCTGTTTGACATCCGTACTTTGCGAGACAGCCTCGCCGCCTGCGCGGGTGATCCGGTCTACCAGATTCGCCAGCGGTTGAGCTCTGCGGCCGCCGAGTACGACTTTTGCTCCCTGTTCGGCCAGCAGTAGCGCTGTAGCTTCACCGATTCCGCTGCCTGCACCAGTGATCGCAATAACCTTCCCTTTAATGTTCTCCATAATTTATTTTTAGTACAAAGGTACTTTGCTGCCAGACCGTCGTGTTAACGATATTCAAACCATGGAGTAAGTAATTCAAACAATTTTCAGTTCTCCCGGAAAGAGCCGGGACTGGCGTTGGTTTGTCGCTTGAAGAAATTATGGAAATAGGTGGGATATTCATAGCCAAGGCTATAGGCGATATCACTGATACTCCAGTTGGTGTGTTGCAATAGCGCCTTTGCCTCGCTTATGATTCGTTCGTTGATATGTTCCGTTGTGGTCCTGGCGGTGACCTGTCTGACAGACCGGTTCAGGTGGTTGACATGAACGGAAAGATGTTTGGCATAGTCGCCGGGCGTTTTTAGCTTCAGCTCATCCTGCGGCGAATCGATGGGGAACTGGCGCTCCAGGAGGGTAAGGAAAAGGGAGGTGATGCGCTCGGCGGCGTTCTTATGCTTGAAATAGCTGACCACTGGCTGCATTTTCATGGCTTCATGCATCAGGAGGTTCACCAGATTGCGTAAAAGGTCGAACTTGTAGACGTAGTCTGCATTATACTCCTCCAGCATTTGTCGGAAGATGCCGGCTACATAGTCCTTCTGCTTGCCTTCCAGGAAGAATACGGGGTCGGCGCCAATTGCAAAAAGCGGGTGTTCCTGTAAGACAAGACGGGGATCTTTCACCTTTAGGAAACCATCGCTAAACAGGCAGAAATAGCCGTCCTGGTCCCGGGAGACCGGCTCCCATATATAAGGGATCAAGGGATTCGAAAAGAGTAGGGCGGGCCTGTTTACCTCTACGCCTTTATCGGCATAGTGCAACCGGCCCGTTCCCAATGTGAGGGAGATCTTGTAGAAGTCCCTCCTGTTGAGGACGTTGCTTTTCCGGACATACGTCTTTCGTTCAAATACTTTGAACTGCTCCGTAATTTTTAAGGAGGAGAATTGATTGCCGGAGAGGACTATCTGGTCAGCGCCTGGGCCCATTCGGCAAAGGTAGGCGGTAGAATTATACTATTCAAACAATAAAAAGATCGCGATTTAACACCAATCGGGTCAACGCTTCACTTTCTTGCCAGTACTGCGTGTTTTTTTTGACCTTGGGGCTCTGGTAATTTTACCGGTGGCTTTATACAATGCAATAGCGTTGCTGATCATCTGCCGATCCTTCGGCGTTAAAGGAATGGGTTCTATCACAAAATCAACTCCTTTAGGTTCTTTAATGTAGCCCATATTATTTTGAATTAAAGTATCTGTTAATCAACTTTTCTGCTGCATTTGGATAAATTATCATACGGTGATTTCCGAGGTGGATAGCGCCGAGTGTCTTTTCATAGTGTCCGATTAGCTTAGTCTTTGAAGTGAAGGAAATACATCCTTCATATCCTTTGTCCCTTGACTCCTTACACGCAAAAGCAACTAAGTTACCTGGAACTCCTTCATACAATTTCGGCTTGCCAAAGTTGAAAGGTGCGCTCTCAATTAGCCAGAGGAAAATATGATCCTTCATATCAGTCAGGCTAACTAGGCCCTGCACAATATGAGGGTTACCCTCGATGGTCAGTTTAAACACCTCCCGGTCATCCGATGTCGCCTCTGATTTCCAATTAAATTTCCATCCACTTTTCCTGGTGATGCTTTTTAAATCAGCCTTTGTCACCGGCAAAATTTCCGTTGGAAAGCTATCGCCGGAGATGGTATTCGTGATGCTGTTTGTAAGTCTATCTATCTCAATTCCAATATGATATATTGACTCTTTCAACCCAACAAATTTACTAAAACTTTTCGATCGATTTGAAAGAATCTTCCAAGGGGAATTACGGCCTTTGCGGCCTTTTTTTGTTTTCGTATAGCCAGGTATTAGTTGTCAGAAAGGCGTCGGTGAAGATAAATGTTCCGATGAGAATATTCAACATAAGAAGGATCACGGAGAGATAGCCTACATGGGCTGAATTACGAGCAGCAAAATACAATCCTGTTATGCCAATGACCCAATTGGCTGTTCCTATAAATATGTATTCAAAGGAGCCTGCATCTTTTATTGCCCTAAATACCCGAAGAAGGAGGATAACAGGACTTAATATCGTGATTACTATCTCCGCAATTGCGGCCCACGCAAAACCCGGACTAAGTGGTCCCGGGTAATGAGACGAAATACGAAACTTTCATTTTTAGCCAAAATTTCTGTTGTTCGCCGGAGGACTGCATCAGCACTTTGATGGCTTCCGCTACCTCGATGGGCAGATCCGATTCGAGTATATCGGCGCCCTGCGTGAAGGTCTCACGATAATGGGCGTCCCGGTCACCGGCGTCTTTCAGCTTGTCGTAGGAAGAGGCCGCCGATATCATGCACATCACGCCCTTTTCGTGCAGCATATCGAATAATTCTTTGTTTTCGGGTTTGTTGGTGGGCCCTACATAGGCAATCATATTTTTCCACGGAACGCCCGCCTTCTCCAATTCATCAAAAGACTTTTTATTCAGCACAAAAGCGGAAAGCATGTGGCCGGGGTTGTCATCAACGTAAAACTTAGCCTGTTGGGCATTGTGAACCGTAAGCATTACCATATCGTTTCCACATTCCTTTAACAGCTGGGCAGTCATGGCCAGCGGCACGTCTTTATGGTCAAGATTCAATATGGTCTTGCCTTTGCTCCAAAGCAGCATTTCCTTTAGCGTAGGTATATTGTAATTGGTTACATTGCCCTGCGGATCCTTTAGCCTGAACTGCTGCAATTGGGCATAGGTATAGTCCGAAACCTTTCCCTTGCCGGTGGTGGTTCGATCAAGCGTTTCATCGTGCATGACCACGATCACGCTGTCTTTGGTAAGGCGCGGGTCTATTTCAAAAAAGGCAGGCGTGTGTCTCAGCGTGTTTTCAAAGGTCGCTATGCAATTCTCGGGGTAACCCATTGTCGTTCCACCCCGGTGGCCGCTGATGAGCGGCATGTGTCCGGCCGTGTAATGAAAGTACGATTGAAAATCACTTATATTTTTAAACGACAGGATATTGATCTCGGTTTGCGCATTGACCGAAGCCGCCGAAAAGAGGAGACAAAAAAGTAGTGCTTTTTTCATAACAGGTATACCGGGTTTTACGCGTTAAGTTTTATCAGGGTGAATTCTCCGCTGCCATCCAATTCAAAAAGGGTGATAGCCGAATTTTCCTGCAAAAGACGGCGATAGTGCCGTAATGGCATACCCAGCTTGTGCGCCATATACAGCCTGTTAGTACCGTTGTGCCCGACGACAAGGATTGTCTGCCCGGCATGCCGGGTCATCATTTGGCTAAAGAAACTGTCCAGCCTTTTTATGACCTCTCCACCACTTTCACCGGTGTTGCCGGCCCGGCTATGTTCAGGGTCGTCGATCCACCCTGCCCATGATCCCGGGTCTTCGGCTACAAATTCTTCCCTCGTTTTATTTTCCCAGCCGCCAAAATCGATCTCAATGAGACGATCGTCGGTCTGTACCTTTTCCCAACCCGTCGCCAGTTCGGCGGTCCGCCTGGCGCGGGATAACGGTGACGAGTACACCGCATCAAGCGATATTCCTTTCAGCCGTTGATAAACCGCCCCGGCCTGTTGGATGCCCTTGTCCGTCAATGCGACATCCGTACGGCCGCAATAGCGGTTGCCATCGGCATTGTAAGGCGTTTGCCCGTGTCTTAACAAGTATATACTAAGCATAATTCTCTTCTTTAATATAGCCTTTGTTGCGCAGTGCAGAGACAAATTCCCGGTAGCCTTGCTCATAGACGGCGGCCAGGTGCCCGCCGGGTTCTACCGTTTTGTCGACTTTCACCATTCGCTTCACCGCCTCGATCACAGAATCGAACCAGGATGTTGAGGCCGCCAGTATGGCGGCGCCCATAGCGCCTGAAACATGCTGCATCTTATAGATGGGCCTGTTCAGGACATTGCTGCGGATGGTAAGCCAGGCGTCGCTGTTGCTTGCGCCGCCGGCGGTAAAGATCGCCTTCACCTTCTCACCTGAAAGCTGTTCTATCAGCTCATAAGCATATCGTTCAATATAGGCTACTCCCTCCATATTGGCTGTATAGCGCAAGGCTTTGCTCAATCCAACGGGTTCAAAGCCACGGGCCTGGGGCGCCATAAACGGAAAACGCTCCCCTTCCTGGCGCAGCGGGTAAGCTATCAGTCCGGTTGGAATAAGCGCAGCGGCGGCCCGGTTGAGGGAATCGAGCTCATCGCCAAACTCGCCGGTCACCCAATCGGCTCCTGTATTGCTGGCGCCGCCGGGCATCCAGTATCCTGCCGGGTGTCGATGACTGTAAAGCCGTCCCGACGGGTCAGGAACTTCGTTGCGGGTGACGCCTTTTATTACCATCGTCGTCCCTATGGTTGTATTCCACTCGCCGGGATTAATAGCCCCGGAAGCGACCTGCGATGCACAGCCGTCTGTTATGCCGGTCGTTACTTCGGTGGATGCCGGCAAGCCAAGCATTGCCGCCAATTCGGGGTCAAGTGTGCCGATAACGGCGCCTGAGGGCAATACCTCCGGCAACCATTCTTTCTTTAAAGGTAAATGATTGTACAGGTACTCCGGCCAGCAATAGTCGCTGATATCGTAGCCCGATTTGAAAGCATTGGTATAGTCGGTGATCCCCCAGATCCCGCTTAACCGGCCGGTTATATAATCAGCGGCATGCAGCCAACGGTGCAGGCGGTCAGCCTTTGCGGGATAGGTTTCGACGAACCATACCATCTTGGCCAGGCCGCTGGAAGAATTGAAGGCGGTGTAACCTTTGTTATGGTGCTTCAGCGCGGCGGCGGTACATTTTTGAGCCTGCAATGCCGAACGCTTGTCGCTATACATCAATGCATCGTGCAGCGGGCGATAGCTGTCATCCACCGGGATGACCGTTCCGGAGGTAGACGTTACCGCCACGGCTTTAATACCGGGCGCCGCCGCCCTGGCCTTTTCCTGCTGCAGCAGAAGGTGGATCGAATTTAGGCAGGCATCCCACCAGGCTTCCGGTGATTGTTCCTCGCGCGATTGTTCGTTCAATTCAAAAACCTGACCGGCAAAACCCAGGATCTCACCATCGGAGTCAACCAACGCCACCCTGGCGCCCTGCGTGCCTATATCAATTCCTAAAAAATATGGGTTCATGTAGTAAAGATCTGTCGTAACGATGAACGGGTCTTTTTCCATTCGGTATAAAAATCCAGGTAGTTTGTACCTGATCCCGGCATTACCACTTCGGGCAATCCCGGTGCAGCCTCTTCATGTCCCAAAGCTCTGTTGCAGAGGATGGAGCCGCCTACCGCGGACGACTGGCGGTAATTGCCGCGCATCAATACCTTCTTGCCGGTCAGTCCTGCAATAAACAGTCTCAGGGTATGACTCTCCATACCACCGCCGCAAGCCCACACATAATCCTTGTTATGCGCACTGACACTGTAGAGCGTGTTGTAATTTTCATAAATGCTGCAGGCAATGTCCCACAATGTTGCCCAGACAAATCCTGCGCGGGTCAGCTGGTGAGAGACGGGGGCGTCGAAGATAAAGCCTCCTTTTGTCAACGGCGTCTTTTCGTCGGCCAGCAATGAACCCAGCGAAGCGATACATTGAAAATCCCGAAGCTCACTTAATTCCTTTTCAATTACATCATAGCTTTCATTGGGGTAAAATATCTCCTTGAGACGCTGATAGTTCAAACCCGTGACACCGGCATTCGCTTCGAACATAAAACTCCCGGCATCTATATGCCTGCCAGTCCATGTACGTTCCTGCCGGTCGGTGATATAGCAATCCGTGAGCTTGATCACGGGAGTGGTGGTGCCGGAAACGATCACCACGTCATCTGTGTCCGGGTATGCGCCCATAACTGCAAGTTGGGTATCGCCACCGCCGACTACGACTCTCGCTTCCCGGGACACGCCGAGCATTTCCGCCGCATCGGGCTGCATAATACCCAGCACCGTGCCGGAATCAACCAGTTTGGGCAATAAAGCCCGCTCCATCTGATAAAGATCGCACAACTCATCACTCCAGCATTTTCTGGCGACGTCATATAAAAGCGTTTCGGATGCCTGCGAGTGTTCATAGCCTACAATGCCGCTTAGCTTATAACCTATCCAGTCGCTGATACTGGTGAAACTGTCGAGCTGCCGCCAGATGTCTTCCCGGCGCCGGCGAATGCCGTGCAATTTCATTACCGAAAACAGCGAACCAGGATACCTGCCGGCCAGCTGATAAACACGCGACTGATCGGCAATCATGCTTTCCCATTCTCTGCCCCGATGGTCGATATTGGGTAGTCCGATCAATGAATTCCCCTTTTTATCCAGAAGGACGATCCCTTCCCGCTGGCTGGTCGACGTCACGGCCAGTACGGTTATGTCTCCTGCTTTTTTCGCCGCACAGGACGCGATCCTGCACACCTGCTCCCATAGCTGCGCAGGGTCAAAATATAGTGCCTCGGGGTAGTGCCCATCTTTATGATAGATTATGTTCTCGCGGTGAATACCCAATAGCTCGCCGCCAGGAGACACTACTGCCACCCGTGCATTGCCGGTACCGATGTCGATGATCAAATGAGCCTCTTTCATGTCTGTCAGGTGGTCTGTACTTTTTTTGAGTCGTTAAAATGCGCTGCAGTTGCCCAATCCAGGATCTTTTTGTTCAGGATATCTACGTGGTGATCTTCCACCTCGTGCGTTGCACCGGCGGTATGAGGAGTGGCAAGCACCAGCGGATTGTTGATGAGCCTATAATCTTTCTCGTCGGGCGGTTCAAAATTGAAAACGTCCAAAACGGCTCCGCCAATCCTGTGGTTCTCGATGGCATCCAGCAGATCGTCGCGGTTTACGACGCTGGCCCGTGCCGTATTTACAAAAATGGCATTCGGCTTCATCTTTCCGATAAGGCGTCGGTCTATCATGCCTTCGGTTTCTTCGGTCACCGGTAAATGGATGGATACGATATCGCTGCTCTCAAATACATCTTCAAGAGTGGTCTTTTTATAACCGGGATCCGTGGAGGAAGTATAGGGGTCATAGTACTGGATGAAACAGGGGAAGCCCTGCATCATTTCGGCAATTCGCTGTGCGACCGCGCCAAAACCCACCATACCGATGGTTTTACCGGCCAGCTCATTACCCTTGAACTGAAGGTAGGAGGTGTGGGCGCCCTTGTCCCAGTTGTGACCGGTCAGCCATTGCCACCTTGGGATCGTCTTTCGCATCAGGTTAATAACGTTGGCCAGAAACATTTCTGCAACAGCCTGGGCATTGCGGGCGGGAGTATGGAAAACGGGGATACCATGCAACTGCGCCGCCTTCAGATCTACATTGGAAGGCGTTCCCCGACATACACCGATGAAACGCAAATGCGGGTGCGTATCGATCACTCCCGCTGTCACCTGGTCATGCTCCGTTATCAGCGCGTCTGCCCCGGATTGATCGAGCAGTTCATTGAGCTCTTTTTCATTATAAGCCCGACCCTGTTGTTTCCATTCTTTATAAATTACTTCGCCTACCTGGCTGGCGAGCTTTTGCCTGCCTTGTTCATTATACGGCGCGGTGATCAAAATCTTCATGTTAAACAATATGTGATGATGGTTTCTATATTATTGTGCTGTGGCTACTGCTTTTACGATGTCCGGCGCAGTTGCCGCCGGAGAGGGGGAGGATATAGAAGAGGTAAGTATGGCAGCGATGACATACAGGCCCGACAAGATCCAGATAACACCGGCGCTGCCCACGGATCCAATGAAAAATGCCGACAATTGCCGGCCCTACAAATACAGCCAGACCCGCGCCCAGATTTAGCACTGCCATTGCCGCACCTTTGTCTGCTTTCACAAGGGAGGGGGTCAATGCCGACAGCGGTACGAAGCCGGCCAGCAGCGCTCCCCAAAGACAACCCGAAAGCATAACGGCCCAAAAGTTATCCGCGAAAAAGACCGGAGAATAATAGAATAGCAGGGAGCTCAATGCGCAGCCGACACAGCCGAACCATAGTATAGTACGCCGCCAGCCTATCGCGTCACCGACAAAGCCAAAAATGAGATTAAATATTATGTTCGCGGTAAATATGGTACCCCACATTTGCAGCCACCGGCTGGTATCGAAACCGTGCTGCGACATATAGACAGGCATAAATACCAGGAAAGCAAATTGCGAGGTGGTATTGATGACCCGCACGATGCCACACAGGAGTACCTTAGGCTCCTCGCGCATGATCGTAAAGCCCTTCTTTAATTCCTGCAGTTTACCGGTCTTATTGAGACTATTGGTCTGAAACTTGTCCCGGTTCAAACCCAATGCAAAAAAAGCTCCCAGTGTCACCCAGAATATCGAGGTCCATAAGGTATCGAGGTAGCCTATGCGATGTATGGCCCAGCTGGAATAATAAGCGCCGAATACGTTGAGTCCGCCCGTAAACACAAACCAGAACCACCCGGCGGCCGTGCTCAGCTTATTCTGCGGGCTGCGGTACATGATCCACACCAGGAAGGAGTAGGCAAACAGGGGATAGCCAAATCCACGTACTGCGTAGGTAGCCAGCATGACCGGGAAATCGACCGCAGGCAGCCCCAGGCCGACAAAACCGGCGGTCCCTGCTATATACAGCAATATGCCGGCAAGCATGGTCTTGCGAGGCCCGTATGCGTCTGTCAATACACCTGAAAACCAGGAAGAGATCGCAATGGTGACGCCATAAACGGTAAAAAGCAAAGCCGACTGTTGAATTGCCAGTCCGCGACCGATGAGGTAGGGGCTGAGCCAACCCTGTTCCACTCCGTCACCCATCATGAAAATAAGTATCCCCAGGTAGCCCCAGGCCAGCTGTTTTGGAATACCGGCCTTGTCAAGTAAATTTCCTTGCCTAACCATAAGGTTTATTTAGTTTACAAAGTGTTTAAAAGAAAGACGCGATTATGAATCAAAGAAACTATTTAAAACAAAATAAAGCAAAGTTTAATTAAAATTAATATTTTGAAACCGAATAAGTGTTAAATTTTGAGGTTTACTTGATAATAAATTTGTTATTTTTGGCTTTAATTTACTCCAAAGATGAACATCAACGAACGGCATCAGTACATCCTTGAAAAGTTAAAAAAGGACGGCAAAGTAAACATCTTTGACCTGGTAGAAGAAATGGGTGTTTCCGGGGTAACTATCCGAAAAGACCTCAAACTGCTGGAAGACAAGCACCTGATGTTTAGGATCCGTGGCGGCGGCTCCATCAACAATCCCTATGCTGCCGACAAGCCGATCTATGAAAAAGAGCTTATTAATGCCGATGAAAAGAAAAGGATCGCAAAAGCGGCCATCGAGCTTATCGAAGATACCGATTCGATCATGATAGGGTCGGGGACTACTGTGTTCGAAGTGGCAAGAGCATTATCCCCCGCCAAACACCTAACCGTTATTACTCCCGCTTTGCGTGTAGGGCTCGAATTAAGTAACCGCTCCAACGTCGAGGTATTACAGCTTGGCGGACTCATACGCCCCAACTCCTCCTCAGTAATGGGAGCATATGCCTTGCACATGCTGGATGACATTTCCTGCGGGATATTTTTTCTCGGGGTAGATGGCATCGATCTTAATTTTGGCATATCCATTTCAAATCTTACAGAAGCTGCGCTGAACCAGAAAATGATTGAAACCGCACAAACGGTAGTCATACTTGCTGACAGTACTAAATTTGACCGCCGCGGCCTTGGCCGTATCTGCAGCCTCGAACAGGTGCACTATATCATTACCGACCGCAATGTTTCAAACAATACCGTTAAAGCTATCAAAGAACGGGACATAAAAGTGATCGTTGTTTAAGGGGTCTCTGTATCCGATGTTATTTCCGTTGTCTCAGGGTTACCGGACCCAGCAAACCGGAAGGTACTAGCGGTGCGTCTTTTTTGAACGGGATATTGGTATTGGTAAGGCGCTTTTCGGGTGGCAAGCCGGCATCACCTATCAGCCGGTTCGGCCATAAGTTGATCACCTCGATCTTTAATTTGTTACTGCCGCTTTTCAAAGCGGGTGTAAGATCCACCTGCCAGGGTGCCGTCCATACGATACCCAGGTCCTGATCGTTAAGAGCGACGCGGGCTATGTTCTTTACCAAACCTAAGTCGAGATAAACCGGTCCTCCCGTAGCGGCTGTATAGTCGAATTTCCTGGTATATACAGCTTTGCCGGAGTAATACCTGATCTGCAGATCAGGTATCTGACTCCAGTCCCGGAGTTGGTCGAATCTAACTTGGGCCGGTCCTCCCCAATGGGTGTCGAATGCAACATCCCATTCCCCTGTCAACTCCTGCACTATTTGCAGTTCGGGGAAATTGTCCAGGGCGTCTGGGGTGATCGGGGCACCGGGGCTGCGCGCGACGTCCGCGGGCATCAGCCGGGTATTTTTTGGGAAGACGACGAACCAGGACTGAAATGCCTCGAATTTGAGCGGTACGATCAGGCGGTTGCCGGCCAGCCAGTAATTGATCTGCGCCCTTCGTTTGCCGTCTACCGGGTTCCAGAGTTGCGGCGTACTATCGTCAATCCGAAATGAGCAATCCGATCTTACTGCCCGGCCGTGCCGGTTCGTAATAAAATAAATATCTGCCTCCGGCGTAGTGCGATGAATAAAATCGAGCCAGACGTCTTCGCCGCCGGTGTACTCGAAGTCAGGCCTGATATTTTTTTCCGCCAGCGTTTCCCGGATACTGATGAAGTTGCAGATCATACCGGAACCATAACGGTGTCGCACAATGCTTTTCCTATCTGTGGGCTCCCAGAGCTCCGCTGATAATTTCCTGAGATCCTCATCGCAACGGGGGTAATCCAACAACCCGGAATCTTCCACCGGCGGCGGACCGATCACTGTCGCTCCGGCCTCTACCAGTTGGGCGATTTTTTTCAATACCTTCAAAGGCATACGGGTGGTATCGGGCAGCACCAGCACCTTGTAACTCATTCCGTCGGGGAGGGTCAGCTTACCGTTCCGGCAGGAAAGACGGGTCAGCAGGACCTCCTCGTTGCAGACATCATAATCATAACCTTTTCCCAATAACGGATCGATATGTTTCTGGGCAACCAGGTTGGGTGTAACATCGCCATTGTAAAAAAGCACATCCGCACAAAAACGCCCTGCGCGGAGCATATACTGGCAACGACCTACATAGTCGAAAAATGGTTTGGACATTTCCCACCAGGTGGTGTTGGGGTTAAAATGCGTTCCTGCTCCATACTCATAACCTGGCTTGCCGTCACGCGGGCGCGTGGCCGTCGAGGTATGAATAGCAATACGGTTTATCCCTTCGCAATAGGCCCTGTCCAAAGCCTGTTTCAGCGAGCCGGGATAATCCAGCCAGTGGCGGAAACTTGTAAATGCTTCGGCAGAGATAATAGCATGGCCATAGATGTGCCCGGCAGATGCCGCCATTTTTGTCACTTTATTCTGCCCCCTATCCAGCCGCGAAGTGCCGTAAGGCTTATCATCGGTCAAAGTCGATTCATCCTCCTGTTGCAGTCCCAGCCAGAATTCACCCATGGGCAGATCACTGCGTCCCTGGTTCTTGAGGCCGTCCATACACATGGTGCCCGAGCGGCTGGGGCCGGAAGCTTCATTTTGCACCAGCATACCGTACTGATGGCACACTTCTGCAAACCGTCGGTAATGTTCGTCGGCCATACAGTCGCCAAGTGTCTTACGATAATCATTCAGAAAACGGTCTGAAACAGCGGCGCTTCCGATAATGTAACCCGATAGCGCCGGCAGATAAGGGGTGGCGTCATAGCCACGGTATTTCTTAAACTGTTCGAGTATGTTATCCGTCCAGTTGGGAAAACCGTCTTCGAAGCTATCGTCGCAAAAGTATTTGGGTTTGTTGCCAACTTTAGCGGCTTCCTCGATGAACATTTTGCCCAGATGTTCAAACTGCAGTTCGACCCCGCGCCGGTTGAACCAGTCTACGGAAAGGCCGTCGCCTTCTTGCTGGGCTATACTTAAACGTGAGCCCGTCATCCGGTGACCGGTGCGGATAATTTTCCATTTACCCGCCGGCACTTGCCAATCCAGGTGACCGTTGCTATCCATTTTCCCGGTGAGGTCAACAACATCCTGCGGCCTGACCGGATCATCACCCGGCTCGTCATGCCACTGCTCCAGTAAAGGCTTCATTACGTCCACGGCCATGATAAAATTGCTGGCGTCACGATGATTGGTCTTGGCGTCGAGCGTTGCGGCGCGTTTGCCGGTGATGCGGTTGCCCCCTCTTATAGCCACAACCGCGGTGTCGCGGTAGTCCAGCTTCTCCAGCGGCAGATCGATATATTCTTTATACCCCGGAGGATTAAATACTTTATCATAGCCGGTCCTGTTTCCCGGCAGGGGCAGTTGTCCCGAGAAGAGTTGGGGCCCTTCCACTTCCAGCTCGGACTGCAGGTACCAACGCCCCGAATCTTCCGGTTTGATCCAGGGGCCACCCATGCACCAGCCCGAACACAGGTTGATACCGACGGCGACGTCAAGACGTTTGGCTTCGCTCATGGCATGGCGGTAAAGCTCCTTCCATTCTTCGGAAAAAAGCGGGGCACCCTGCGGGAAAGGAACACCGCCAAGCCCGCCTGCCGAATTGACCAGCAGCACCTCGCCCATACCCTTTGCATGAAATTCTTCCAGGTCGCGCGTTATGCCTTCCTTATCCACAAGGCCGTTGAACCACCACCAATAGCAGGACGATTTGACACTGCCCGGCGGCGTGGCAAAGTTCCTGCTCATATCGGCCAGGTCCAGGATGGAAATGCCCTGCAGTATGGAGGCTGTCGACCTGGATCGGGCCAGAACCGATCCCAACGCCGCGACAGAGCCGGCTTGCAAGAATTTACGTCTGTTTAGTTGCATGCAATCGAACGTTAACCGGGATTAGTTGAAATCGACGATGGCAACGGAAAATGGCCTCAGGGTTACCTGGCTGCCGGTGATATCTTCCTTAGCGGCCGGGTTATCTCCGGTGGTCCCGTCGACATACTTAATATGCAAAGCGCCTGCGGGCAGTTTCAGCACTTCGTTGTTATCAAACTTATTAATAAGCAACAGTCGTTTTCCCTTTTTTGTTAAGAACGCCTGTGATACGACGCTTTGCGAAGGCAGTGAAGTGTATTTCAGCTCATCGCCGGGGCCCAGGTTGTCATGCAGCAGCTTGAGCACCCAGTAGCGTGCATTGGGCCTGGCGGTTGTCCAGTTCATCATGCTTACGTCTGGGAATTGGGTTGGATAACCTACCAGCTGCGATTCGCCGGCTACGTCTATGCCTATTTTTGTAAGCTCGAGGTACAGGTAAGCATACATGGCGCCTGCAAGGTTCCAGTATGTGGGCGGGATGACGCCTGTATAATCGTGATCCATCAGAATATTGCCGATCTCATTGATGTGGGTCATGGTATTCGGCGACAGGCGTTTGCGGATAGACTCGATGTAACGGACCCTGTCAAGGAACCCGTTGGCCTGGTCAAAAAAGGAGAACTGGTAGTTCCCGATGGGGAGGTCATTGATGGTCGGGCGCCCATAGAAATGGTAGGATATCGCGTCGAGCGGAACGCCTGGCAGGTGGTTTGCAGGGTTCAAAAAATATTCGAACCATTCCGGATTCGTTTCAAGGGCAACCGATATGCCTACGAAACGGGTTTCCGGAGAGACTTTGTGTATTTCGGTTACGATGGCGTCATACAGCCGGGTGTACAGCTGCGGTGAAATGTGGTGTTCCAGATCCGGTTCATTCAGTACTTCCCACCAGGCGATGTTGTAATGATGGCCTGATTGGTGGTATTTCCCCAGCTCGTCGGTGAAACCGCCTTTGGTGTACCAGCTGATGAGTCGGGCAAAATAAGCCGACACTTCCTTTCCGCTGGGATCTGTTAACTCGGTGCCATGGTTATAGTTCCAATTCACCTGGTCAGGGTTATCGTCGACTTCAACGGGTTTCGCTGCTTTCCACATCCATGCAGGAGTAGTGCTGAAATTGATGACCACGGAACGGTCTCCCTGGGCTTTCATAAGAGCCTCCATTGTGGGATCGGCATAGCTGAAGTCCCAGAAGGTCTCTGTTTTTGCCGGAGCCTTTAGCTCGACCACGGCGGCTTTTGGATAAGGGAACCACGGCACATAGCGCACATAACTGGCTTCGAGGTTTTTCAGCGCTTCGAAGGTGCCCTTGTAGATGGGAGAATTTTCCCGCAACATTGGGTTATAGACTACCTGCAGGGTGGGAGTGGTTTTGGAGACCTGCTGTGTTCTATCCCAATTGATCGCCACCGTTTTTTCCTGCGCCAAAGCCTTGCCGTAGATGGCAAGGCTGAGGGCGATACAACATATTTTTACTGTTCTCATTAGTATCCGTGATTTTGCGTAAGCTGTGTGTTGACGCCGATCTCTGCCGCAGGGATGGGGTAGAGCAGCTTATCATCATTTACAATATACGAATCGGGTGAGATATAATTGATCTGCGTTTTCAGGTTCGCGCCAAAAGCGTTCATTACAGCTACGGCCGTGCCTGACTTAACCAGGTCATGCCATCTTTTATTTTCGAAAGCCAGCTCAATGCGCCGTTCGTGCAAAATTGCGGTGCGCAGCGAAGCCTGGTCTGTAGCCGTGGCAGGGGGCAACCCGGCACGGGCCCTGACGGTATTCAGCGGGACCAGCGGCGACTGACCCTGCTCGTTCAACGCTTCGGCCAGCAGGAGCAAGGCTTCCGAGTAACGATAGATCGGGAAGTCGTCGGAGTTGCCGGAGATGGCAAGCGGGGTATGTTCATATTTTTTGATGTACGGAACGGCCACTTTCCCGGTGGGTGGCGTCGTGTAGCCGACCGCGCTTTTTACGGCGGAATAGGTAAAATAGTTGCTGGCGTCATAGGTGCCTTCTGCAATGCCGATGGATGCATCGAGACGCTTGTCGCCCGCCTCGTAGGTGCCGATGAGATCCTGCGTAGGCGTATTCCATCCGCCGGTGGTGGTGTTATTAATAGCCAGCGATGTCACCAGCGCAGTACTGTTGCTGCGCGGCAGAAAGTGGAACAGCAGCGGATTTGGCGTGGTGCCGGTGCCCGTACCGCCCAGGAACTGGACCTCGAACAATGATTCCTTGCTATTTTTGTTGGAAGGCTGGAAGGCATCGGAATAATTGGCATTCAGTCCGTAGCCCATTGCAGGCAATGTATTGAGCAATGTGGCGGCATCGGCATATTTTTTCAGATATACGTCGACGTCGGCCAGTAAAATAGTAGCCGAACCTTTTGTTGCAACACCGGTTTGCGGGAATTTGGCGACTACCGGAAGTTCCTTTATCGCATCATTTGCGTCGGCGACTATCTGCGCATAGACAGCGTCTACAGGAGAGCGGGGCAGGAAAGCAGCATCTGCTGTCGTAACCTCCTTTACAAATAAGGGTACCGGGCCGAAGAGGCGAACCAGCTTGAAATACATGAGTGCGCGCAGGAACTTGCATTGCCCGTCAAATTGGGCGGCTGTGTCAGCAGGAGTGATGGCGGCATTCGGCAGCCGGGTGATCACGATATTGGCTCTTGAGATCACCTGGTAACAATACTGCCATTCCAGCGCCGTATAGGAGTCTGTTGAAGCATCCATAAAATCGGACAGCTTCTCGCGATCGGTATAGGCGGTTCCACGGTTGGTTAAAAAGCCCTGGTAGATGGTATTATCCGAGCGCATTTCGCTCATGAGGTAGTCGTTCACTACCACGTCGCGTAGCGGTGCATAAGCGGCCGTCACCGCAGCGCTGATCTGCTGGGTATTCAGGAAATAGTTGGCATCGGAATAAGAAGACTCGGGTGTCAGGTCCGTGAAGCTTTTTTTGCAAGACGATGCCATCAGACCCAGCAACGCAATAATGAGATATATCTTTTTCATTGTTGACTGCTTGAATGGTTATTTAAATGAGGCTGACAAACCAAAAGAGAGGGTACGGGGAATAGGATAACCTTCCTCATCGACCTTGATGCCCTGCGTCGGGTCTTGTCCACTAAGGCTGATCTCCGGGTTCATGCCACTGTATTTTGTAAGGACAAACAATTCCTGTGCGGAGAAGTAAACACGCAGACCGCGGAAGGTCCTGTTTTGCTTCATATGCAGGTTGTAGCCGATGGTGACGTTCTTGATGGCCAGGTAGCTGGCGCTTTCCAGCCATTGGCTGTTGACCTCACGACCGATAGCCGTAGTATTTGCCAGTGTGCGCGGATAGATACCCGAGCCGGGATTTGCTTCTGAACGCCAGTGATCCAGCGCAGCTGCCAGTGGCACACGGGAGCCATCCATATTGGTCTGGTAAGCCCATTTCGCCGCATTCAGGATCTGTCCACCCACGTCGAAGGCGGTGCTGATGCTCAAATCAAAATCTTTATAGCTGAAGAAGTTGGTAAAGCCGCCAGTAAAGGTAGGAGTGGGGTTGCCGATAAAGGTGCGGTCGTTGACGTCATCGATCACGCCGTCGCCGTTGATGTCTTTAACCTTGATCGTTCCAACAGCGGAGGCGCCATTGGGACTGGTAGGAGTGGCCAGGTATTTAGCAGATTTGGCCAGGTCGTCCGCATTCTTGTACAATCCTTCGAACACAAAGCCATAAAAGGCGCCGAGCGGATGACCCACCTGCTGGCGGTAATAGTCCGAGGTAACGGTATTGTTCCTTCTGATGTATCCCGGCGAAACCAGTGAGGTGATCCTGTTCCTGTCAAAAGAGAGATTCAGGCTGCTGGTCCATTTCAACTTACCGGTAGTGTTTACTGTGTTGACGGTGACCTCATGTCCCCACAAGGAAATCGATCCGACATTGTCCAATATGGTGCTATACCCCGAGGAGGTCGGCAAGGGCCGGCCAAGGATGAGGTGGTCGGTATTCTTATGGTAATAATCGTAAGTTACTGTAACGCGATCCTTCAGGATGCTCAGATCGAATCCTAAGTCCATCTGCAGGTTACGTTCCCACTGCAGGTCCTTGTTCCCGAGATTACCGATGCTGGTACCCTGGGTAACGACATTATTATAGTCATAGTAATAGTTGGATGTTGTGGACTGTGCGGTATAATAGCCGGAGAATGTATTATTACCCGTGACACCATAGCTGCCGCGCAGCTTTAAGAAACCGATGTTCTTAAATCTCTCCATAAAGGATTCGTCGCTGACGATCCAGCCGGCGGATACCGAAGGGAAAGTACCATAGCGCGAATTGGCGCCAAAGAGGGAAGAGCCATCGTTTCGGATGGCGCCCTGTAACAGGTATTTGCCTTTATAGCTGTAGTTCACACGCCCGATGGCGGAAACCAGCGAATAGGCCGCATAAGAGCTGCTTCCCGTTACGCTGGTAGCTGCAGACAAGTAGGGGATATCATCGTTGGGGAATCCGAGACCCGTCAACGTGTTGCTGGTGGAGCTGTATTTCTGTGCTGAATAGCCGCCCAGCACTTCCAGGCTATGATCTCCAAAAGTCTTTTTATAATCAAGGTAACCTTCAGCCGTATACGATCCATTGTCGACGGAGCTGCTGGTGCCGGTGGGGTTGTTAACCGTTGAGGTCACCTGTCCGGACTGGTAATAACTACGCGTCTCTCCGCCTTTGTCGAGACCCGTGTTGATCTTCACCTGCAAGCCCGGTAAGAACTCGTAGTTAAAATAACCATTGGCGAGGATACGGGTGGTCTTGTAGTCGTCATTGGTCAGGTTGAACACGGCGACGGGATTGATATAGGCCACCATGGGAGGCGTGTTAACCATGCGAATGTAGGTGCCGTCGGGATTATAGGGTTTGATCAATGGGCTGGCTTCGAACAGGCGTTCGAACAGGCCGTTGACGCCTTCCGTCGCCACTCCGCCGGCATTCCGGTTATTATGATCGAGCCGGTAGCTGGGCGCAATGTTGATACCCATTTTTATTTTGCCATTGGCGGTGGTAAGATCCTTATTGATACGGCCTGAGAACAGCTTCGAGCCGGTGTTGAGCAATACGCCCTGCTGTTCCTGGTAGCCGAAAATGGCTGTAGAAGAAGAGTGTTCGGTCGCAGACTGCAGCGTGACATCATAATTTTGTATCGGCGCCTTTCGGGTAAGGAGTTTGTACCAGTCGGTGCCTTTGCCGTATTGCGAAGGGTTCTGGAAGACAGCAGGGATCCCGCCCGTATAATTTTCATAGGTTGCCTTGTCCGCGTAGAGCTCGTTCATATAGGTAGCGTACTGAAAGGCGTTCATGGGCTTGGGGACCTTGTTCGCTGGAATGCTTTGCACGCCATAATAGGAATTGAACTCGATCTTTGAGTCACCCGCTTTGGCGTGTCTGGTAGTGATCAGGATGACTCCGTTGGCCGCGCGCGATCCGTACAATGCAGTAGCAGACGCATCTTTCAGTACGGTGAAGGTTTCGATCTCGTCGGGATTGATGTTGTTGATACTCCCGGTAATGGGCAGACCGTCTATTACAAACAAGGGCTGGTTGCTCAGGCTGAAAGAGGCTGCGCCGCGGATGCGGAAATCAACCCCGCGACCGGGCAGACCACTGCTTTCCTGTACAGAGACACCGGCGACTTTGCCTTCCAGTTGCTGGGCGAACTGCATTACGGGCTGGTCCTGCAGTTTTTCGGTGCTGATCGTTGCTATGGAGCCGGTGACTTCGCGCTGGCGTTGCTTACCGTAGCTAACCGTTACTTCGTTCAATTCTGTGGAAACCCCCTTTAGTCTTACCGACAGGGTCTTTTCCGACTGCAGTGCGACTTCCTGTGTTTGAAAGCCGATGGAGCGGATCACGAGTGTTGCCCCCGGTGCTGCTGAAATGGTAAAGAAGCCTTCGGCGTTGGTAGATACCCCTTTAGAGGTGCCCTTTATCATTACGGTCGCGCCGGAGACCGGCTGGTCCTTGTCATCGATGACCCGGCCTGTAATAGAGTTCTGGGCCTGCGTTGTACCGGCAAAAAGCATAAGCAGTACCCAAACAAGAAAGAGCCTTGCCCAAGGTTGGTAAACGTTCTTTTTCATAATGGCAAACTAGTTGGTTTTGAAAGGTTGAAATTCCTTTGTTTGTAATTTGGTGAGCCTAAAATAGTTTAAATTGGTTAACAAACAATCCTGCACTATCATGCTTTTTAACATTTTGAAACAAATTAAAATAAATAATGAATCCATTTATTTAATAAAATTAAACAAATGGTAATTGATTTTAACTGATTCGGCAGTATTTACGCAGGATTTAATAGAAAAGTAAAAATAAATTAACCTTCAAAAGAGTTTCTTTCTATTTAATTTTATTAAACGACTAGGTTTCCGCGAATTGTTCCTTATGGATTTGTGGTGAGGTCGGGTTTGCCGGTTGTCAAATCCGCCGGCACCGAGACATGTTCAAGCACGATCAGCCAATTGCCCCGGGCTGCGCAAACTATATGCCACCTGCATTTTTGGAAAGCAACTGGTGTCGCCGGTCTTTAGCGGGGGGAAAAGAAAAACCTCCAAGGCTAGTCGGAGGTTTCTCAGAGAAAAATTGGATCAGAGTCTTCGTAGGGTCGGCAAACGGGCCGGGGTTACGGTAATTCAAAAGATCGGGTTCGGACGTTGGATTTTCGGATATTGGATTCGGGTACGGTTGTTTGCTTTTGACAGAACAAAGATGCACCGGATTCGGTGTACTACCTGAGAAAACAGGCGTGAATTACGGTAATTTATCGATGAACTTACCGAACGCTAGGAACAACTACTTAGTTTCGATAGTGACAGCCTGCCGCCAAGCCTGCTCCATCCGTCGTATCTTGGTATTATACTTTGGAAACCCGACGTGGTCCCTGGCATTAACCCTATGAGCCATCACAATATTGGGTGGCTCTATATTCAAGATTTGGCAAGTGAATAGCTTATTGCGCTACAAACCGAACGGCCCCCGGACTCCCATCGCTTCCGGAAGCCCCGCCATTCCCATTCCGCCCGTTACGCCCACGCCTTCCGAGAGGATTGCCGTTACCGCCTGCGCCACCATTGCCACCTGGTCCTCCGCTTCCGCCGGGACCGCCGACCCCCGGAACACTACGTGCCACGATCATCTTCAAGTAGGGCGCCGCAGCAGCTGTATAGTACACGGTGATATTCCCGCCATTTCTACCATCATAGCCATTTTCACCGTCCCCCCCATCTCCTCCATCTCCGCCATCACTACCCGGCCCTTGAACTTGTACATAAGTGATGATCGTGTGGCCACTTGTATCGGTTGTCGTCTCCGGCACATTCGTTATCGCCCCATCGGCGCCATTTTGGCCATCGGCGCCGCTCTGCCCATCATCCCCTTTTGGTCCATTGGCGCCAAAACTTGCGATGGTAATATTTCCTCCTTGTGTATTTACAAGGTAATGATAGGTCCGGTGCGTCTCGTTATCCACAACCTCGAGTCGTAAAAGTTTCGCATGAATAATGGAATCGTCGAAAACCTCTGCACTTCCATTCAGCTCATGTCCATCGCCCATCGACCTGATATTGCACCGATATTGTGCTTTATCATTACCGATATGCGTAGGGTCAGGATCGATCTTCCAGTCTCCCTTTTTGCTCGACAAATGCCCACCGTCAAAACTCAGAAGAAAATTTCCCTTGTAATCCTTTTTGAGCGGATACCAGAGATCGGTGAATTGCCCATTGTTATAAAAGGAGCGAACCCCAAACTTCACATGCCCACCCGGAAACCGGTCCGAATTACCGTCTGTAATAAGCGCAATGCTATCCTCGAAATTGTAAGAGATCCTCCGGCTGGACAGGAACTGACCACGACCACCCAGAAACCATTTCCGATTATAAATATTGACGATCAGGGAGTCACCCTTCTTATACATAGTGCTGGCCCGTAGTTTGACATTCCCACCAGAATACTTGCCGCTGTCCACATCGATGTGATACTTGCCCAATCTTCCTTTCTTACCCGGATACCCAATGGTATCTTTCTTACCATCAGCCGGCACGACCAATCCGATGGCAATCTTGCCCCCCGGAATGCGCAGGGCATTATGATCATATTTGATGCGATAACCTGCCACCGGTGGCTGTGTCTCCTGTACAAACTTCGTCTGATCACAACTAACGGTCAATAAAACGGCGATCGATAAGATCAAAAGATAGAAACGGTTCATAATTGAGGGTTTTAACGCCTTTATGACCGCTTTAGCATCCCAAAGTCAAATTCCGGCTGCTTCAAAATGGATGAACGGCTTGCTCCGTCGCCAAACGGGCCATCCCCGGCTCACCGGCCACAAGGTCGGAGGCAAACGGTGTATGTATTGCTTCCGTGCCGGATAATCGATAATTCTCTATTTGAAAACAGCGTATGCCCATGTCCCTGCATTTCTATTGCAATTACTTTCCTGGTTTTTGACAGCTCAGATATCAATTGTCCCTGATAATAGAAAGCCGCCAATTACTAGTCCCTTAGTTTTGGATCAAATTCCACGATCCATTCAATACCGTATTTGTCTCTGAAACAACCAAAATATGAACCACCCCAGGGACTATCGCCAATAGGCCCTTCTATTTGTCCTCCTGCTGAAAGCCCATTAAATAATTTGTCTGCTTCTTCTTTACTTTCTGCACTTATTACAATTTTACTTCTGTTCTCATTTTCGTTTGTTCTTCCCATAATTTCCGGAACATCGTTTGCCATCAACATACTACTTTTACCGATAGGCAAAGCGATATGCATAATTTTATTTTCTTCTTTTTCTGCTACCGGGAATTCAGGGCTTGCAAGGTCTTTGAAGCGAATAATCTTTGCAAACTCTCCGCCAAATACTGATCTATAAAAGGTAAATGCTTCTTCGGCATTGCCGTTGAAGTTAATGTGAGGATTGATAAGTGCCATAATTTTTAGATTGTTTTTGTATTAAAATTTTTTAACGAAAATCATTTCCCGGATAAAGTTGCCAACAGATCTTCCAGGCTTTTCAATGTCATCATAAATCCTTCTTTGAAGCCCATTTCAATCATCTTCTCCATGCGTTCAAGGGATTCATTATAAATACTAACACTCACTTTTGTCTTTCCGTTTTCTTCGCTGAAACTCAGATCCCATTCAGAACCTGGCAACTCAGGGTTTTCATCTTTGTCTGCAAAAGCATTTAAAAATTTAAAATTGGTTTTCGGGCTAATGGAGGTATATTTTTGGATTGACCAACGCTCTTGTCCTTCCGGGCTTACCATAGCATAAAATCTTCGTCCACCAACTTTAAAATTCATAGCTTTTGTTTTTGATGCCCATGGTTTGGGTGCCCACCATTGATCAAGAATTTCCTGTTTGGTAAATGCATCCCATACCAGCGAAAGATCGGCATCAAATTCCCTGTTTATAAATGCTGTTTTTTTTGATTTGTCCAGCGTAAAATCAAATAGTAAGTCGTTCATTTTTTTTGTTTTTTAATTGTTGATAATACTTTGTCCAATTGATTGAAGCGGGTTTCCCAGATTTTTCTGAATTGGTCAATCCATTTATCTATCTCTTTCATTTTTTCAATTTCAAGTGAATAATAAATTTCCCTGCCTTTCTGTTCCTGTTTCACCAGTTGGCATTCGGTGAGTATGCGAAGGTGTTTGGAAACAGATTGCCGGGTAGTGTGGAAGTTGTCGGCAATGACGTTCGCTGTCATTGCCTGCACTGCAATTAAGGTAATGATTGCCCGTCTTGTGGGGTCGGCTATGGCCTGGAAAATGTCGCGTCTCATATCGTTTGATTTTATGCGAAACCGATTGGTTGCAAATATAAGTGCAACTATTTGGTTTCGCAAAATATTTTTCAAAATATTTTTAAAATAAAAATGTAGGGAGTTTGAAGTCGCCGGCTGTCGCTGTACAGTTACCGCTAACCGGACACGATGTCACGCATGGCGACGGCTGTTACCTGCTTGCCGGTTTCGATAAGGGTTTGCCTTGCCTCATATACCTTGGCAAGAATGATGTCTAAATAAGCGTTGAGAGCTTTTGCCAGCTCTTCTTTTTTGGTCGCTCTGCCTGGATTTGTTTTCCATTTCGATTTGTCCCACGATCTCTTGAGGGAAAGATCTTTCGATATGCCGTCTACGGTTACCCGAAGAAATACAAGCCATGGTCCCTTTCGGAATGGGCTTGGGCGGCGATAAACGGAGGAGCCCTATCAATTGAGAAATTGGTTCGACCGGGAAAAATAAATATATTCTATTTATAAGGCCCTACTCCTTAGTCGAATATTGATTCGCCCTGGAAAAACTACATATATATCTCGTAATTTGATAACGATGGCTAGTGTCTGTGTCACGCTCGTTGTCAACCGCCTGCGAGGCGAGCCACCCGTCTGTAAGCCATGCCTGTGGCCGTCATTGGGTTTACCGAGCACATTAGCACATCGTACTGGCCAAAGTAATTGGCGAACTGGCTTTTCAGCTTTTCAATTCTGGCTTCAACTTTTGCGTAATAGGTCGCATTGAGCAGCGGGTACGCCGTGGTAAGTTTACCGATCGTATGGAGTTCCAACTCATGTCCTTTAACCTGATGTTATCGGTAGAAAAAGCATGAAATATAGACAAAATTAAAGAGTATTTGGATACAAAATATCCAAATAATGCCATTTTTTGTTTAAATTTGACATAAACAAGGATAATTAGAATGATTTCTAAATTTAAAATAACAAATTTCAGGTCCATCCGCGACACTTTTGAGTTTACTTTGGAAGCAGAGGCTGGACAAAGTAAACAGGAGAATCTGTTTGAGGTTGAGGTAGCAGGAGGAAAACTCAGGTTATTAAAATCGGGGGTCGTCTATGGACCGAACGCATCTGGTAAAACCAATTTTATACGTGCGCTCTTTAATCTTACTGAATTTATTAAAAAGTCTAAAGATATCAGAGCGGAAAGCCCAATTCCATATTACGAGCCTTTTGTCTTTGATGTCGCTTCCGAAGAGGCGCCCTGCCAATTTTCTATCGATTTCCTGATGCCGGGTGAAGGGGCTCATGTACGATATAAATACCAAATTGAATTTAACAGACAAGAGATACTTGCAGAAGAGCTGGATTATTATCCTAAAGGTCAGAAACACAATTTATTTAAGAGAATAGTGGACAGGGAAGCTCCTTCTGTTTTACATGCTGGCCGGCTGGGAAAGAATCTTGGATATAAGGAATATTCACTTTTTAAGAATCAGCTATTCTTATCACAGTTTGGGGGGGATATCCCTCATGAGGTTTTAACAGGCGTGTATCTGTATTTTAATACGATCGAGGTTTGGAATGCACTGGATGTTAATACAATTAGCAGCCTTAGGGAGGAAATTGCCAATGAATTACTGGCGCCGGAGAATCATCATCTCCTTAACCGGATCAATAAGCTATTGAGAATTGCGGATACAAGAATCAATAGCATCAGTATTGAAGAGAATAGTAGTGCTAAGAGCTCATTAGCAGGTACTCGGAGTAAAACATCCTGGAGAATCACTCATGGTGAAAACAAGATTTCTGCGTCTCACACATTATATGACAAAGGGGTTGAGGTGGGCGTGAAGGAATTGCCACTTCGCCAGGAATCTGCCGGGACAAACGTATTATTTGCCTTGGGAGGGATTATTTTAAAAAGGTTGGAAAAAGGTGGTGTTCTCTTCTTTGACGAGTTGGACAATAGCCTTCATCCCAAACTTTCTAAGTTTCTGGTTCGGCTGTTCAATAATCCGATCAGTAATCCCCGAAATGCACAACTGGTTGTGGCGACCCATGAAGTGACCTTATTGGACAAAGAAGTATTCCGAAAGGATCAGATATGGTTCTGTGAAAAAGATAAGTTTGGGTCGACGGAGATATTTTCTGCAAAGGATTTTGAAGGGGTCCGTGATGATACACCTTTTGATAAGTGGTATATGAATGGCAAATTTGGTGGTCAGCCAAAGATTAAGGAATTAGAATTTATTTTCAACAATGATTAAAAAGAAGCGGGCCTTACGCACGACCATCTTCATCGCTTGTGAAGGCAGAAATACCGAGCCTATTTATTTTGAAAAAATAGTCGAAGAAATAGAGGATCTGGGGGTATTTGCTGTAACAATCTATCCGGATAAAAGCGATGACGGCCCTGTTTCTCATGCGCTTGGTCTGGTGTTGGAAGCCCGTTCCAGGATCGATGATTTCGACGAGGTATGGGTGGTTTTCGATAGAAACGGATATACGAAACATAAGGAAACCTTTGATTTAGCGAATGAACTTGTAAATGGAAAGAAGGTAAATGTCGCGTTTTCGAGCATCGCTTTCGAACAATGGGTGTTGCTTCATTTTATTAAGTCGAATACGGCTTTTGCAAAATCCGCCCGGATCGTTGAGTTTCTTAGGACAAGCGGATATTTCCCTGAATACGAAAAGAAAGCTTACATAGATACCTATTCTTTTCTAAAAGGCAGGACTTTACAGGCGATTGAGAATTCGGCCTGGTTGAAGTATGAGATCGCAAAAGCGGGTTTGATTCCTGAAGGTCCGTTATATCAATTGAACCCATATACCGACGTAGAGGTATTGGTAGCCCGGTTGCTGGGTATAAATGAGCGATGGATTTGGGGAGCTGCTAGAATTCCTGTGATCATTGCCGGCATTGAATTGTTAGTACAGCCGCAGGCGGATTTGCGTGCGATCCAGATCTCTGTTACCAACTCAACTGGCAATACGTTGTTGTATAACGCTGCCAATATTTATCAGCACTTTGTTATTCGATCTGACTCCGGGAACTTGCCTGTCATCATTGATCGAACTACAAAGATAGTACCCGGCGGACAGGAGACTTTTACACTTACTACACCCGAAGCGTGTAGCGGTTATATACTCGAATACAGAGTAGACCATTACAAAGTAATTATTGCATTGTAAACAAACAGTAGGGGGCGTGGGCGTTCCTTTGATGAGTTCGAATCCAATAAAGATGCTGAAATTCTACCCTGAAAAATGCCTTCCAATGAGTTGAGATCTGCTCACAAAACCTACTCACCGGATTACTCACCAGAGTACATAAAAACACACTGATATTAGTAATAATCTACAAATAAAAAACGCTTCAAGTCAATAACTTGAAGCGTCTAAGTCGGGACGACAAGATTAACCCAAAGGTTATAATTTCGTTTATGCCAATCAGTTGCAAGGGTTAAGTTTTTTTGGCCTCCGTCCTGGCCGCAACCGTATATAAAGAGCAGTTTTTTTAACAATTCGAAGATAGCAATATTCTGCTATTTCAGAAAATCAATTGCTTGAAACCCTGATCCACTCAGGGCCGCATGCGGCGCCCATTACGGGCGCATTGATTACATAATTGATATAGTACCAAGTATAAAATCGATCGAATTCCCGGCTATCTATTTCGTCCTCATCATCGGTCTCCGTCCTACGGATAAAGTCGGGTATTTCCTCTTCCGTTAGGTCCAACTCATCTTTAGCGAAATGAGCGAACACAATTTGTTTATACAATTCATTAGAACAGGCCTGCAAAAAGTGGCCGTAGGCTTCTGCTATTATGCTATCGAGGTTCATACGAAAAGGTTTAATTGCTCTATTAAATAGGGTAGGGGCCTTGATCTCCTGGCCCCACCCCGTAGTGTCTATAATTTTTCTATCAGTTCCCGGGCGATCCGGACACCCCAGTTATTGAGGTGTCTTTGCCATGCTCCTTCCGAACGGCACCACCTAAACCCATTCGTCTTTAGCTCCTTTCTCACTTCGTCGGCAGGCGTACCAGTAAAGAATAACTGTACCCGGTTGGCTTCCACATTTTCGACCAATCGTACCCCTTTGATCGTCGTTTCTGTCGTCTCCTTGGCAGCCAGGTTTTCAAGCTGGGCAATGCGTTTTTTCAGCCGTGCCATTTCGGCATTGTTATTTTGCAGCGCATAGCCAGCAAAACCAACCCTACCCATAGGATCGGGCGTATTTAGCTTGTCCCACCATTTTTCGGTAGCCTGGGGTATTTTCAGGAAACCTTCCTTGTCCTTCTTTTCAATACACTTATTAGCTGCTTTCATAAATGCCTGTGCAGATTGTAGGCTGGTTAATTTGCCTTTTAGTTTTTCGATGGCCTGGGGGTCATCGGAAAAAATAGCCGTACTATTTTCTATGGTCTCCGCCTTCTGTTCATAGTGTTTGGCTTTGTTTTGCGCTTCGAATGATTGGCCGAACTTGTTGTGGATCTTGTTACGAAAATTTCGGTCGCGTTTCTCCGAATGATGCCCGACCAGGATCGGTTGGCCAAAGGGAATGCAATCGGCCATCTGTTTGGCCGAATTGTACAACTGATCCGCTTTTTGGTCATTTTTAGCGGCCTGTTCCTGTGCGTAATCAATGCGGTTTTGTTTCCGCTCTTCAAAATTATGTTTCATAAAAATGCTGCGCCCCTTATTCCGGCTGCGCCCCCGGTTTATGGTTATGAATAAAAACCAATGGGGGCGCTGTTACCCTGTCTTTAGTAGGGATCTACGGGCCAGGGCAATCAATTCCAGCTGCTTCTTGAAATTGTTTTCTAGTGCTTGAAGTTTTTGCAGGGTGCCCTCAACCTGCTGCATATGATCTATGTGTCGGGCGTTCTCTGCGATTAATTGCCTTACCTCTTCTATCCGGGCGAATTCAATGCAAGTGCCTCGCAAAAGGATTTCGAACCGACGGCTATACCATAGCGTATAGACTAGCCAATAGTAGCCCGTTAAGTCTTGCGGGGCGCAGGTGAATACATAACAATTGACATTAGGAGTAAAGGCCGGCCGGCCAGTTTGGTGACCTCGTGACAGGACGAAGAAAGCCGATACGGCGGCTGTTGCTCCGGGGCGGTGACATTTCAGGGTGAAAGGCTGCATACACTGACGTTTTTGTGACCTTCAGTGCCCTTGTGAAAATTTCCCAAAAGAAAAAAGGGCAAAAAAGAAAGGCGCAGGACAAAAACCTGATCTTTTATTTCGCGTATTAATGGCGGCCCCTGTGGGCAGGCCACCGTGTTCATCGCGAAATAGCTCCAGGTTTTACCTTAGCGCCGCTTTTTGCCTTTTTCTGTGGGAATTTTTATTTTAGGATTATTTTTACTTATCTTCCGATAATCAGATGTTATTAACTGTTATATAAATTTTAGTCCAGCGAACATACCGAGATTGTTAAAAGTTAAATATTGACCTTCTTAATTTTTCCAAATGACACTGCTCCTAGTCCAAACTCAAACCGCATTAAATGAACTATTATGACAATAAAAAAACTCTCCAGGATTTTTATTATCATATTGGGCGACAGAGCGATTTTGAGAAAGACAATGTTTATTTAGAGGAAGCGTTTAACGACATCAAGAAAATATGGCTTAATAATCTTAAGCAAATCGAAAAAGTAAACTACTTAATGATTGCCGAAGCTCCACTTTGGGGGAAGGCGAAGAAATATATTTACAATCCGGACACCACCAATTCACAGTTTTTTTATCGAAGCGATTTAGGAGATATTTTAAACAAGAGTATAACAAATAAACAAGATTTTATTAAAACTTGTAACGAAATCGGGTTACTTGTTGTGGATATTTCGCCCTTCCCGCTCAATCCTAATGAGACATCCATAAACTATCGAGATTTATCAAAAAGTCAATATAGACAGTTGGTAAGCTTGACAATCCCAACGTATTTTGAAAAAAAAATAGCAGCAATTGGTAACAAAAAGTCAAAGGATATCAATGTGTTTTTTCGCTACGGGAGAGTAAAGACAAATTTCCAAGATATTATTGCCAAAGTGATTGTTGACAACAAGCTTATCAGAAACCCAAATGAGATTGATGACATTTCGCAAAGTGGCGGAGGGATTGATAAAGCAAAACTTAGAAAAATAATTCGCCCCTAGCAGGTGTTTTAAACCGCTCAGCTGTTGCCTGGTCTACTGACAGGCAATATGACGCCGGGGTTCAACGAAAACCCGGCGATACTGGGACGGGACTCTTCCTTTCTAGGTACCCGCCGTGCGGCAATTGGACTACATATTCCACTACTGGTATCGCAAATTCAAGGCCAGCAGATTAACCTGCTCGGCACGACCTAATTGCGTACTAGCCAACAGATGCTCAATGCGATTTTCTTTTATTGATGAAAGACAGGCCGATCGAATTTCGGAGTATATGGTACTCATCTGAAGTCCCAATTGCTACAAATTAAGCTAATCTTTAAATTCACTAAGAAAGATGAGTAAGAACTGAAAAAATAGAATTTCCTTTGTGCCGAAAATGATTAGACGCAGTTGGCATTGAAAACTTGCATCAAGACGAGGATAAAAAAGATGGTCTCTTATTTAATATATTGATTATCAATATATTATTTGTATTGACAGTGTTTCATAAAGTCTGAGAGAAACACTATTTTCACACCAAATTAGAATTTTTAAATGAACGTTAGTGAAATCTTTGAAAATCAGATTAAGATTGAGCCGAAGGTAATGTCTATAGAGAGCTTATTTAATAGTCCAGAAAGGGTAAGTAATACCAACTATAAGCCTCCTTATCAAAGGAATTATGTTTGGGATGATGAGAAAGCTACATATTTTATTGAAAGTATTTTATTGGGAACAGAAATCCCGCCGCTTATTTATTTTAGAAACTCTAATAAGGTTGAGATAATTGACGGCAGGCAGCGATATGAGACCATACTGAGGTTTGTTAAGAATGAATTCAAATTGAAGAAAAATGGGCTACATAAACTGGATAATATAAATCTGGCCAATAAATCTTTCAAGGGCATCGGAGATAAATTAACCGAGTATTTTTGGGAAACCAAGTTGAGGATAATCGAGTTCAGCTTCCATACCAAAAGTATGGTCAATTTAGAGAATGAGGAAATTGTTAAAAAAGAAATATTTAAAAGATATAATTCGGGTATTACGCCACTAAAACCCACCGAGATAGATAAGGCTGTTTATTATGAAGACGATTTAAATACCTTTTTGAAGAAAAAGATAAAAGCTGATGCCGTTTTAAGGAACGATATCTCAAACTTATTTCATTTCGAAAAAAGCAATGATGAAATAGTGTTAAAAAAAGTACGTCAGCTTTTAGTACAGCACTATATTCCTATAAGATATTACGCAGTTAAAAAAGATATTATCATTTCGAAATACTATGAGCATCTTTTTTCAAAAATTACCGATGAGGAAGTGCTAACATATTACCACGGTCTTATTGAAAAGCTAAATTTATTAAATCTCGTAAGAGCGGAATTCAATAATCGAAAACTATCCTACAATAGACTTATATCAGAATGTTTATTCTGGGCATTTTCTATCTATGAAACAGAAACTGCAAATTCGGAAAATTCGGGCCCGCTAAAGAATATAAACTCCGCTGTTATATCAGATCTAGTAACTTACATTGGTGATAATATTTCGGCCTTCACGATGGAAAGAAGCTCATTCTTTGGGGTTTTGATTGCCAGGTATGAAAAAATTTCTAAGTTTTTTACTGATAAATTTGCAATCGATTTTTCAATTTATATCCAAACCAGTAAAGATTTTCTTCAAAAGACGAGGGTGATTACCCCGCAGGATGGTGAAGGTACAAGCTTTGATGAATTGCGAATAAATAAACCTGAGCCGTCTTCCATTGCTATAGTCGATATTGTAAGGCAAATGAGTAGACAGAAATTTCTTATTAGGCCGCCCTATCAAAGGGATGAGGTTATCAATACTAAAAAATCCTCCTCGATCATTGAGAGTATATTATTGGGAATAAAATTACCTCCAATTTTCGTTTTTAAACGTAATGATCAGGTTTCTGAAGTATTGGATGGGCAGCAACGCCTTCTTTCTATTCTGGGTTTCATAAATGAACCTTATCTCGATGAAAATAACAACCTAAAGTTCTCTAACAAAAATGGCTATCCATTAAATCTTAAGAACTCAGTTTTGACTAAGCTGACAAGCAAAAAATTTGACCAATTAACACTGGAAGATCAGGAGAAAATTAAGAATTTCGATTTATGGATAATAGAAATAAATCAAAAGAACAACGTCAATTTTGAGCCTATTGACCTGTTCGTTAGGCTAAACAATAAGCCTTATCCAATAAAGGAGGACACGTTTGAAATGTGGAACTCCTACATATCAAGGGATATTATCGATACCATCAAAGCTGTCCACAGAAACAATAAAGACTGGTTCTATTTGCGGAAGAATAATACAGGGATGGAAGATGAAAATATTATTACGGCACTGATTTATTTCGAATATGGCCTCGCGAAGAAAGGACTGGACGCGAACTATGTTTCGAAAGACTTGGATGGTTATAAAGTGTATAACAAAATAACTTTTCGAGTGAGATCGAAGAATGACATCTCAAGAGTTCTTGAAGACAGTTCTTGCAAAAGGGATTTTATTTCAGCGTCCAATAATTTTGAATTCAACTTTCTCAGAAAACTAAAGGAACTGGTGTCAGATCCTGACGATCGTTCTGTTGCAACCCTAAACAAGAATTTGGATAATATTTTGGGAATTGAAAATAAACGTCGAACGCAACAGGGCTTCTATATCCTTTGGTGTTTTATATACGAAATACCTTTTAATATCATCGAAGACAGGAAATCTGATATTAGGGCAGATGTCAAACATCTATATTCCTATATGACTAATATCGATAGCAAGACGAGGTTTGACAATAAACTAAAGGAGTTTAAAGAAAAGTATAATGTAGAAAAGCTCATTTCTGAAGATGACATTGACGGGCATGTTAAGAAAATTCCGTATGCCAACTTGGAGGATATATCGGTCATTTTTAATAGCAAGGTACCTTCTGGAATGAATGAAAGGTTTTCAAAAGAAAAGATATATTACATAAAAAAAATCAGATTAGATACATATCGAGTCAATTTTAGTGAACATCCTATGGTAGATGCCCCTGAAAACGATGCACACCGGGAACATTATTATAAAGATAGGATTATCGTTAAAAAAGGTATCGAAGGCGAAAGGATTTCAGTGGGATTTGTCAACAAACCTGTCATCTTTGGATCTGGCGTTTTTTCAATTGTCCCTACTCGATCAGGCTTTCATCCAAATTATATTTTGAGTGTTTTGTCAAGTCGGATCGGACATTATCTGATTGAGAAGGGACAAGAGGAAAAGCACGACATTTCATTGCAGTTGCTAAGGAGATTGCCAGTTCCATTAACAAGTTATAAGGAGCAAACGCCTTTTATTAGAATTACGCAATACTTATTAAGTATTACCGAAAGGAATGAGCAATTTCTATTCTACCAGCGGTTACTAGATTTACTGGTTTATGAGCTGTTTTTTAGGGATAGTTTTCTTGCCGCAAATTGTGATTTCATAGGGTTGCTTCAGGATATTCCAGATATATCTAGTGAAAACGAGAATGATCGTTCTTCAATCATTGAGAAGGTATATAAAGAATTAAGTGATCCGACTCACGATATTATGTCGTCTTCTCTTAAGGTTTTGAATGTAGATGTGATAAAAAACATTGAGAAATATTGATTCGAACTTATAGACATGCCGAATTATAAGAGAATTGTTTCCATAGAAATAGAAAATTTTCGTGCTTATTTTGGTAAATATCCCCCCATTGCTTTAAGTGAAGGGGAGAACCTTCTGATATATGGTGAAAATGGTAGTGGAAAAAGTTCATTATTTAAAGCATTAAACAACTACTTTTCGAATTCAATTGCGCCTCTCACATTTATGCGTAATAGATATTTGGCAAACCAGGATGGCAAGATTTGTGTTGAATTTGATGATTTTAATGCGGGTGCGAGATTAAACAACCCTGTAACATTGCAATTTGGTACCGGATTAAATAATAATACTCAGCAGTTCATTCAGAATGCAGCACTGGTCAAAGGGTTTCTTGACTATACAAGCCTGCTAGATATATATTTCCATAAGGAGTCAAAACCTAATCTATTTAACCTAATAGTGCTCATTCTACTAGGTGAACATATTCCAGGAAGCACGGGTGGCTCCTACAAATTCAAGGATAAATGGGAGCAATTACAAGCTAACCTCATCACCAAAGCATACACGAGAAACGATAGATGTCACCGAGATGCATTGGCGGAATTGCCAAATTTTGAAATCCACTTAAGAGGCACGCTCTTACGAGTGTTCGCTGAATTAAATCGACTCCTCGGAACTTATTTTAAAGATCTTAGTCTTGAAATAGACTTTGAGTTAAAACCTATGCAGTTTCATTACGGGGTTAGTAAGATGGAGTGGTATATCCCAGCAGAAATACATTTACAAATAAAAAGAGATGGCGTAGCTATTGCTGATAGTTATAATGATTATCTTAACGAAGCCAGGCTATCAGCGTTTGCGATTTGTATATATTTAGCCTCACTGAAAACCAATCCGACAAACATAGAGCTGAAACTCCTTTATCTCGACGACATTTTCATTGGTCTTGATGCGGCCAACAGAATGCCAATCTTGAACATTCTTAACACGGAGTTCTCGGATTATCAGATTTTTCTTTCCACTTATGATCGGCATACCTATGAAGTAGCAAAGCGGAATTTTGTGACTTCGAAACAGAAGTGGAGCAATATTGAGTTATACGTAGGGGGTGTAAATTTTAACAACATTACATTTGATAAGCCCATTATTGTCAATGATGACGATAACTTTAAGAGGGCAATGTTCTTCCTCCACCATCCAGATAAACCAGATTATCCAGCGGCTGCAAATTATTTAAGGAAGCATGCGGAAGATATTCTCACCCAATGTCTGCCGACGCATGAGATTAGAGAAGATGATCTTTCGCAGATTCCCGGCTATCAACTCACCAAATTAGTAAATGCAGGAATCAAATTTTTGGCTAAGATCAGCTTTAATGATAGCCTTTTAGCTAAATTAAAAAATGCACTTCCAACTTTACTACATCCACTCTCGCACTTTAATGTAAGTTCGCCTATCTACAAGAAAGAACTATTGGAAGTACAAAACCTATTGATAGAAATAAAAGATTATCTTGTTCATACTGTTAGCATTTGCTCGCCGATCCTTCACGCTAATCATTTGCTTGTCTTGAATATCCCCATCAGCCTGGCTTTGACTAATCGGTACAAATTTAGACCAAGGGAGATGGTCTATGTAATCTCTGAACCTGGCCAGGCGAAAAGAGTTTCCCATGGTCATTGTTACTGTTGCCATATGTGCGAAGTTGGGCATGATGGCTCGGAAAAGAATGGAAAGGATTTTTCTGCAACTATAGATAAGTTTCAGTATAAGTCGATTGGAGACGCCTATGAGCAGATGTTTAATTTTAATGTTGTTCAACATCAACATCTTGTAAAATCCCTCAATTTTACGAACGATTTCTCTGTCCATACAGATGGTACAGTGCAACAATTGAGTGCTTTACTTCAGTGATTTACTTTTTAATAAAAGATGTTATTGTCAAAGCATAGGATTGATATGCCTTCGATAGCCTGGGGCAGACCAGAATGATGACGCAGTGACTATTAAAGATCAATCTATATGGCCCCCGTCAGACTTGGGGCCGCATCCTTATTATTCAGTTTTGCTTAGCTGAATAGTCGAACTTATGAAGCATACTTCATATTTATAATAAAAAGAGTCATTTAGTATTTCCGTCAGTCTTTTTGTCCCGATCCTCCATATATCTCTTGAGCCAATGGTCAAATTCCCTATTTTTATTTTCGCCTGCGCAGCATCTTCCGTCTGGTAGAATCATTAATTTACATTCATCGGTTAAGAACTTTATTTTCATGTCTCTTTTATAAATTAAACCCGTCTTAATTAAAGAATCAATAAATTCATCTTTAGTAGTGCCATCTTTAGTAACAAAGTTGATGAACTCTTTGTCTGAGTTGTAGTTGATGAATTCCTTTTTTGTAAGGATATATAGAATTTCTAACTGTTTTTTGGTAAGAAAAATAGGCTCCCATTGTTTTATTTCAGAATGTGCTTTGTTTAATACTTTTTCAGAAAATGGATAGTAATTGTACATCCATCCACAATTCCCCTTATCATCTTTTCCGATTTTGCAGTTAATAAATTCATGAGCTGATTCCAAATCCAAGTCCTCGCCAAATATAGAGGACGAAATTTTGTATTTGTACGAAAGGCGTGTCCATATAACTTCTAACAGGTGGACTATTGGCTTTTCATTGGAAGTAACGCAAATCGGCCAATAAAATTCATTATCCAGAAAAGGTATTCCATAGGGCATGCCATTATTTTTGATGATTGTATTGTCGCCACAAATAATTAAGGACGGAATACTTCCTATTCCATATCCTTTGGCAGCTCCATTTTTTGATTTTTCGTCCAAATAGTTTGCAAAACCCTCTCTCAGACTAAATTCGGTTTTAAAGCCATAGTATCCAATAACAATCCTAATTGGAAAATATGCCTCCATAAAAAGGGTATGGTAAATGAGCTGCTGTTCTTCTGAAAAAGATTCCAACTCGCTTCTTTCAGGTAGTTCAGTTCTTACCATGCTTTTCCAAGCATCTCTTAATGCGGAGTTGATATATTCGTCTCCGTCCTTTTCTGGCTCGATGCTTACGTCAAGTACTGTTCTTAAGTTTGCAAAGGAAGCATCTATCTCATTGGTAAAAAGATTTTTTTTTACCTCAATTACCGCTATGACCTGACTAAAGTGATATATGTGGCTACTGGTGAAAGGTAGCGCTTCTCCGGGGCCTTCTACAATCATACAGTCGATTTGACTTGTCAATCCGCCCTTAGCGTTTTTTATTTTTCCACTAACAATTCTAAGATCTAGGGAGGCGAACACGGTAGAATTTAATAGTTTCTGCGTCAAACCTTCGTACATATCTCCAATAAGGGTAGGATGATCAACATATTCCATCTCCCTAATATCGTCCAATCCTTTTTTTTTGAATTCTTCGATAAAGTCAGCAACCGTTTTAATCATTGTGAGCTAATTTTAGCGGGAAAATTATAAAAATAAGCTTAAAAATAAATGCAGAAAAGAATCAGTGATGGCGATTTTTTAGATACATTGTTGACTTGATGGAATATCGTTGGTTTTATATTTGTATTCCCACTAATCTGTCAATCGCTTTTTGCCTAATTCCGTTGTATAAGCTAGCAAAGGTTTCATTAAACACATACGCATATACAGGGTAGTCTTTCTCAGAATCTGGAAATATAGTTTTAGAACTTAACGTCACCGTAGCGAGACCGTTTTTCCGTTTCAGATAATCTTCAATCTCAAAGAGCGGATTGATGAAAAGCATTCTGTCATTGAAGAAATCTTTGTTTTGTTCCATTTCATATTTAACACTGGCGGGGGATAAAAGTAAAGAGTGTGGGTTTACCTCGATCTTAATAACCGAAATAAATACATCATGTATTCGGTATTTGTATTCTCCGGTATCCCCTATATCAAGTAGCGACAACCCTTTAATTTGTTCACCGCAAAAGTTTGCTAAATCTGTCAAGTTGTACTTTCTTGCCATTAGCAAAATATCAGGAAAAATAGCTGATAATTTCTCTTCTTCGGAAGTCAACCGCTTCAAATAGGTCGCAATTAATTCATACAATGACTCATGTTCGATTTCTTCGGGTAAACTTTTTAGCCAGTTACTTATCTGAATTGTTTCAAGCGCTAACGCTTCTGCATTTGTTGTACCTCGTCTATAATATAGTTTGCCCGCCTCCAAACCTTTTAAAGGTACAATAGGTACTATAGGGGTTTCATATTTCTTGACTGGAAACTCAAAAATACCAAACTGTTTGTTTTTGTGAAGGAATGTATAATACATAAAAATAGGCCTGGGGAAAACCTTATCTTTTACTTTATTCTGAAATATTGAGTCGTCCACGAACTTATCTACGCCATACAATTCTTTTGTCCCATCTGCTCGTTCTTCAATACCAATGATGATATAGGAGCTTTCTTTCCTAATTGTATTTGTAAAACTAATCACGTCTTTAACGAATTTCGCCGTATTCCTAAGATCTGTGTCATTGTCAAATGAATACATTGATCGTTTAAAGTCAAGAACGGAAGATTCCGAGGCACCAATTAAGTTTTCAAATTTAGTGTCTGTTATCATATTTGTTTTTTCTTTGGACAAGTTAAGTGATCTCCATCATAATTTAGAATGAGACGTTGCAGTTTCTTCAACAGTTGAAATGAATGAGCTCTTAAATGAACCCCGTAAATAACGGTTTCAAATTTTTAATAGATAAAGGATAAATATAACTTCTTTTTTGTTCTGGTCAAGAAGCTAGAAGTCGATATTTTTTAGTGATGGGTTTGGTAATACATAAGTTCAGAAATCCCTCGCTCTACAGAGCTGCTTATTTTTTACTCTTATGGTCAAATTTCGCCCACCATTTCTTTCAGACATTACCCAAACCAATTTCCGATGCTTGGGTATGGTCAATTGAGGTATGGCTACTACCCATTGGGATGCTGATTTTCCCGGTATGATGGCGACGGTGGCAGTGCATAGGGGCATTATTTCCCGGTCCTGAACGGAAGAACGTTTTGCTCTTATTTTATCTCGGATAAATAGTTTTGCAAAATCGATCGGATACGGTAGCGTGGATCGGTTGGTGATTTCGAGGTCCAGAAATAGGATATCCCCGGAACGGTAAATCGTTTGCAACTGTACCCGCATCTTGTATTTGCTGAAATGGGTCGAAAAGAATGGGCGCGCGGCCCTTAATTTGACTATGTTCCGGGCGAGTTCTGCAGTATCCAAAGGCTTGTTGGAAAACTTGATTGGGTCTTTGGGGTTGTCGCCTATACTGCTGGTAGTTTCCAGTTTACTCATGTCAAACGTCGTCTGGTCAGGGTCAGACCCATAACTTACATCAAAGGCATACACTCGTCCGTCACTGGTAAAAACATGTAGGTTGGTCGGAGGAAAATCTCTCCGAGCAGCTTTTACTTTCAGGGCATTTTCTACTCCGGGTTGTTTCTGGGCTAAAAGGTCTCGTTCTCCCCTGTCGGCCTGTTTAACCGTCGCGGGAAAGATCAACACGGTGGTGGTATGGTATCCTACGGTCAATTTGTAATGAATAATGGCTGCGGTTGCCGGTAAAACGCTTGTGACCGATTGACCGAGTACCGAAATGGTTATCATAACCAAGAATACGCTATAGGCTATCTTTTTCATCTTGAAGAGAATTTATTAGTGAGATATGTGAATAGTATCAATGACTGGTGCGGGGACTTTCCAACAATACCCGGTGGCCCGCTTTGACAGTGACGACTACGGCCCTTATTTTTTTGCTTAGCAGACTTTTAGCCGTCTCGATTCCTGCGGCGGCGGCCTGTGCTCCCAGGGAAGGATCTAGAGAGGTAATTCCCATACCTCCGATGCCCTGGCTGATCCCGTCTTTGGTCACGTCCCGCGTGATGGCCCCCGGTACGAAGATCCCTTCCAGTCCGTCCAGGTCATAGACTTTTAAGGAAATCGGGTAAATTTCATTGTTATAAACCACACTGGTCAACTGTACGTGCAGTCGTTCGCTATTCACGGTGCAAGTGCCGTAGATGAAGTTATTAGCAGGTATCCGGTGACCGGCTACGAAAATGTCTTGTAGTAACCGAAGTTTGATGGTAGATCCGTTTTGTAGGGTTTGATTCTCCTGGACCTCGGCCTGGATCGTGGAAGAACGCCCATCCGTATCGATTTCCGGCTCCTGCTCCAATCCATAAAAGGCGTTTGGCCCGAATCCTTCGCCATTTTCGTAGCCGGTCTCCGTTTCTGCGGGGGCCTTTTCCGTGGTAGTCACGGTAAATACAGTTGGCCTCCCTACGGCGGTATCGGTGGCCAGCCGCTCCTTTACTCGTTCCGGATGCTGAATTTCTAGCACTTTGTCGAGTACCTTTTCTACTCGGATCAGGTTCGGATCGGTCGTCGTATCTGGCATTCGGGACTTTTCCAAGAGCCTTTCCAGCCGCGCCGTCTCCGGGTTGGTGGCAGGCAGACTTACCGGGACTTCGCTGGTGGTTGGAGGCTGCTTTTGACCGGTTCCTGATTGATTTAGGGCGGCATATAGTTTTTGCAGACGGTCATTGACCTTGTTAACATTGGGGTCGGCGCTCTCCCGTGGTACTGCCGGGGGCGTACCAACCGCTGACCGGATCGCGGGTCGATAATGAACCGGCTGATTACTTGCCGTTAGGGCCGGATCATAAAATCGTTTGCTATTGGGGTCTTTTTCCCATTCTTCTTTTTTCCTGGCAGAATCTTTGGCGGCTTCCATATAGATTTCCAGCTTATTTTTTTCCTTTACTGGCAGATCGGGTGATGGAAATTTGGGATTAAATGCGCTCTTCGTCGCTGGTTGTGTCGTTTCGGGAGTCTTTTTCTTCCCGATGTTAACAGCTCCCAGGATCAGCCCGGCTATTCCGATCAGGAATATGGGCAGCAGGATCATGACCTTTTGCTTTTTTGTTCTAACTGATGGTTGTGCCATAACTTTATTTTATCGTTTTTAGGGAATCTGGCAGACTGTCACTCGTCGCCCGCCATTGTTTATATTGTTGCAGGTAGTGTATATCAAGGGAGTCCGGTAAAAGCGGCTTTTGGGGAACCGTCATCGATTGGTGCGGCAAAAAGGAGGGCTTGGTCATTGTCCCAGAAAACGATCCATCGACTATCCAATACCCGGACAAAACACTCATGCTGGTACAGAAGATCCCTAAAACCCATTTCTTTTGCCGGATGCTTAACAGTCTTTCTTGTTTGCTAAGGACAGTGGCAAACCTCGCTTGCACCTGCCCGACCGCCTTATTGAGGATACCGGCCACTCTACCGGCGGTCTGGCTTTCCGGCTTGGGAGCTCGTCTCCATTTTCGAAATAGTTGAAACATGGCTATCGTTTTTGCAGGTTTATATCGTGATTGTCCAGGATCTTCCAGCGTTCGATCAGGAATCCGTGCGGGTTGTTGTCGCTGGCGATTGTCGTCCGGATAAATCCTTCAGTGACCAGTGAGCGGGTTGTGATTGTGGTAGGCCGGATTATTTTGAGTTTCCCGTAATACCTGAAATAGTAAGGCTGCTGGTCAATGTTGACCTGTATGCTGTCCGGCTCTTCCACCTGCTGGCTGATATTACCAGACTGTACGCCAGAATAGTAGCCGGTTTCATCCAGGTTGTCGTATTCCGTCTTAGCGGTGGCATCGGCTAAGTAGAGGGCCTTTGTCGTATGCGCTTTGATGACGGCATTATCCGGCTCCAGGCTGTAGAAATAGAAGTGAAACATTTTGACATGATCCCGGATCTCTACCGGTAGCTTTTCCCGGCGATCGGTGGCCAGCGCGTCCATCAGTTTGCCATTGGTGATGACATAGATCTTATTCTGGCCTGCCTTCAATACCTGGCTGGTCTTGTAAAGGGCATAGAGGCAAATGACGCTATTTGCTAAGAGGAACGCCAAAGAAAATAACCGGATATGCTTAAAAGCTGTGTCTATATTTTTAAATTGCTGGAACATGATAGGTTGTTGTTTACATGCTTAGAAATTCAGAAGAAACGGGGATGGTTGGACTATGATCCGGAAACTTTATCGCGCTGGTAGTCATTTCCGCCGCTGGTATTATTGTTGGCTGTCTTTTGCGCTTCGATGGCATTCTTTAACTCGTAATCAGGTGTAAACAATCCTCCTGCCCAGGATGCCGCACTTACGCTGCCACTTACCGCCCCACCTACCACGGTACTCGCCGTACTGCTGGCCGTATTGGTCACTTTTTGTACCAACACGTTCGAACCGTGGGCATGAACGATGTAGTTGGCTACCGAAGGCACCGTGAAATAGCCAATGATCCCGATGATCATAAATATCAAGTAGGCGGCGTCGGTGGACGTAAAAAAGGTATCCCCGCTCGTTTGCAACTGGCCCAGGTCTATTTGGAGCATGTTTTCCTGAATCTTTCCCAGAATTGCCCCGAAGAGATTCGCTACAGGCAGCCACAAGTAGATATTGATATAGCGGGCTAACCAGGTGGTCAGGCTATGCTGAAAACCGTCAAAAACGGATAAGCCGAATACCAGGGGACCTAAAATCGCTAAGACGATCAGGTGGAACGTGCGGATGGTGTCGATGCACAAGGAAGCTGCATAGTAGATGATCTGCAATAGCTGGGAGATCCACAATTTGATATAATACCGGATATTGAATTCGATTTTATCCAATGCAAAGGACATGTCATTACCGATGCTGGAAAAAAAGTTTTCATTGGAGGAAGATTGCCCGTTGTGCGTGTACGCGTACCATTTCTCCCGGTCTCCTTCCCCGGTGGGGCCTACCAGAGCTTTGTATTGGTCGGTGTTTTTTAGCGCATTTTCCCGCTGTGCTAGTAGCGTTTGCACGGCTTGATTGGAATTGGTGACCATTGCAGCGGTGGCCGTTACGGTAGGCTTAAGGATGCCGTTCATCAACCCCAATACGTTGGGAAATATGCCGATCAATATCGCCAGGACAAAGGGTCGGAACAAGGGGAAAAAATCAATCGCCTCAGCATTCGCGATATGCTTCCATACCCGATACCCGATATAAAAGGTAGCGGCAAATCCCGCAATTCCCCTGGCTACGGAAATTAGTTGCGCACAAAGGGGCATCATCTGGTCATAGACGTTTTCCAGGACCGTGTGCAGGCTTTGCACCTCGCTGGCCGTCGTCTGCGCCTGCACTCCGGAAGGGATCGCCAAGGCGACCATGACCGCAGACGTCAATAGACTTATCTTATTCATGTTCTATGGTTGAATGCCGTAGAGGCGTTGAAGGGATTGATTTTCTTGCACCGCTTTTTGCCGTTGGGCGGCGAGTAATCCCGTTTTGTTGTTGAAGTCGCGTAAAAATTCGAGTTTGTCCTCCATGTCCCTATAAATCCGGTCAATGGCGTTCATCCGCTCCGCATCACTAGCCCGCAACTGGTTGTCGGTAATCACCATCAGCAATTCATCGAGGTTTTGCAGCGAACGGTCAAACAAATTGTCATACACGCTTTGCAGGTAATTGATGTCGGAACTACTGAATAGCTTCAACCCTTTAAAATTCGACATGGCCGTTTTGTATTCGTTGACTAAGGTTTGCTGGCCATCAATAATGTCTACGATCCGGGCATATTTTTTCACCGTGGGGCTAACCGACAATAGTCCGTCTAGGAATAGCTGGTGCATGGAAAAATTGCCCTGTGCGATGTCCTTGATGGCATTATAGCCGGTGGTGAGTATCTTATACCCATCGTACATCTCGGTCAGGATCGACTTTAGCTCGCTCAGCTTTTCGATATCCAGGGCCAGCTCGGCCAGTTCCTGCGCCTGAGCCTGTGCCCGTTGTATTCCCATTGCCCCTAGCAACAATAGGGCTGCTAGTACGACTCTTTTTTTCATGTCAATACATTTTTTGAAGGTTCTGAACTTCCTGCAAGGCCTTTCGGCGCTGTAGCCCCTGTAGTTTTGCCTGATCCCCGAAGGCATGCAGAAATTCGTAGTGGTCGGTCATTCCTGCATAGAGTTGATCAATCCGGCTGAGCCGCTCCCCGTCCTTCATTTGGAGCTGTCCATCGGCTATCACGGTGGTTACCGCTGTGATGTCTTTCGCCACATCCGTCAGCAAAGCGGAAAACACGGTATAGAGGTAGCTGATTTCCTGGCTGGTAAACACCCCGGACTGCTGGAGCTGGTGGTAATAGGATTGGCAATCGGAGAGGATTTCTGCTTGCAGCGCGATCATGGCAGCAATTTTCGCTTCGCTTTTTATTTGGGGGTTTACACTCTTCAGGGAATTAAAGTAGTCCCTGTGCAGGTCAAACTCTCCGTGTTTGATGTCGTTGATCAAGGTCAGTCCCTT
>Ga0193716_1000116_pt1 | contig 45970 bp, 37 predicted proteins | sample U2c1metaG_FD_145901 | JGI IMG/M metagenome (GOLD analysis project Ga0193716, IMG submission 145901) | Soil microbial communities from a riparian zone of the East river system, Colorado, United States - U2c1 | ecosystem: Environmental > Terrestrial > Soil > Riparian zone | place: USA: East River...
ATAGATACCTGTGGGCACCGCTCTGCTCCGCCGTTTCCTTGCGCATCCACTAACGGCCTCGCTCGACATCGATGATCCCGCAACGACCGAGCTGCGGAAGAAAATCATCCTTTCAAAGCCGTTTTTGAAAGCCATCTACGACGAATGGTACAAAATGATCGCCGACCGAGTTCCCGCGGGCGACGGACGTGTTTTAGAGCTCGGTTCAGGAGGCGGACATTGTGAGGCTTTCATTCCCGGTTTGCTTACCTCCGACGTTTTCCCCTGTCCCGGCGTCCTTTACGTTCTAGACGCACGCCAGCTGCCGTTCGCCGATCGATCCCTGCGAGGGATCGTTATGACCAACGTCCTGCATCACATGCCGGACGTACGACAGTTTTTTCTCGAGGCTACCCGGTGCCTAGCCAAGGGCGGACGGATTGCGATGATCGAGCCATGGTCCACACCCTGGGCCAGATTCGTCTATAAGCACTTTCACCATGAGCCATTTTCTCCGAAGACCTCGGACTGGTCCTTTCCGAGCACCGGGCCGCTCTCCGGCGCCAACATGGCGTTGCCCTGGATTGTCTTTGAGCGCGATCGTCCCTTGTTTGAAAAGGAATTTCCTGAACTATCGCTGGAATTGATTCAGCCATTCATGCCTTTCCGTTATCTGCTTTCTGGAGGGGTAGCGATGCGGACGCTGATGCCCAATTTTACCTATGGCGGGTGGGTTGCACTGGAACGCATGCTCAGCTCGCAGATGAATCAAATAGGCCTGTTTGCGCTTATCTCTCTGCGCCGGCTCTAGCGTCTCTGAGCGGACGTCTTTTTGTCTATGACCGGCTGCCCGCCGGCAACCGAGCGTCGACCGACCGGTCGCGATCGCGAACGTCGTATACAACGCCGGCCGGAGACCTGGTTCGAGCGTCAACCAATAGAGAAACGGGTGCCAAGGTATTTGCAGGAGTCGCCGGCCGCGCATTTGCTGCTTTCTAGCGATTCAGGAAGAATTCCACCTGCTGGCGCAAGCTGTCCAGATCGGGTTTCATAACCACCGCATCGAGTTGCGATGAGGTTATCGCTGTTGCCGGTATTTCGGCAGCATGCATCGTAAACATGATGATCGGGGCATGGACGTGCATTGCTCGGATTCTCTTGGCCGCCTGCAGCCCGTTGAGTCGGGGCATCGACAAGTCCAAAACAATCAAATCTGGTTTCATCTGCGAAACTTTTTCGAGTGCTTCGACGCCGTCAGCGGCTTCGTGGACGGCGAGTCCTCCCCCGGAGTTCTCGAAAAAGTCGCGCAAGATCCGCCTGACGCGCGAGTGATCATCAACGATTAGGATGGATTTTTGCATGGCTGTCCCCTGGCGGGTGACAGCCACAACGCTGGAGAGCACCTATGTACGGGATCGTACATAAGGCGGGTCGCATTAACAATCAGGTGATAATGGTATCTAGATCTCGGATTCCCAACGTCCGGTTTGCTTGACGATCACCTGGTAGCATTCACAAGCGGCTGCTTCTAGTTTTGCGCGGCTTTCAATCTTTAAGGCCCCGCGCTGATAACTGATCAGCCCGGCTTTTTGCAGCATTCCGGCCGCGACGGTCACGGTCGCCCGGCGAGTGCCGAGCATGTGCGCCAGAAATTCCTGGGTCAGCGGTACCATATTTCCGCCCAAGCGATCTTGCGACATCACCAGCCAGCGGGCCAAGCGCTCTTCGATCTCGTGCAAGCGGTTGCAAGCCGCAACTTGTGACGATTGCAGAGCCAGCTGCTGCGTGTAACGGTTGAGGCTGGTAGCCAGTTTGGGACAAGTCTTTAACGCGGCCAGCAGATCCTTCGCTTTGATTCGATAGGCCGAGCCGCCGACCTGCATGATGATTCGCGTGTGGCTCGTCTTATAGCCGGCAACCAAAGGAAGCCCCACAAAACCCTCGTTGCCGCACAATCCGACTTCGACGCTTCTTCCATCCATAATCATGCTCAAGACCGAGGCCAGTCCGTCGTTTACGAAGTAAGCGTACTTGATGGTTTCAGTGGCTTCGTTCAGTACCGTACGAACCGGCAGCTGAATGTATTCCAGCTTTTCAAACAGCATGGAACATTCGCTTTTAGACAGCTGAAGAAGAATTTTGTTTTTCACCGACTGATTTCCCTGGTGGTCAGAATTGTCCGTACGTGCGTCTAGCTTTTCTTTCATTGGATCCCTTGCGAAGTTTGTCGGATCTCGCAGAGGACTGGCCAATGGAATGGTCAGAAGAGTGCTAGTTGGACGGCAAAATTCTAGTGAACTGATATCTAAAAATAAGTCCGGTAGCGTACCAGACTTCCACTCGGCTAGGTGGCCCTTAGCCGCAACCTCATTGCGGATCTTGAGCGTAGCAGGTAATTGCGTTCGAAAGGGGGTATTCGCGCCATTGTCCCGCGTGCAGTTCTCTCCGGGCCCCTGGAGGCGTGAGCAGCCCGGGAGTGAGGCGAAAACGAACTTCGCAGTGGGCCTTTGCGTGGCATGGCCCCCCGGCTCCCGGGGGAATGAGCGGCGCAACGAAACAGGCGAGACGAGAGAAATCGAATCCGCTACAATGACGGGCCGGTCGGAACCAGCAAGTATTCGCCGTGCACTCGGATACCGGGTTCTTGGGGGGCCGCTCTATGGTTCATCGCTCGTGGTTTTCAGTTTCCTGCTTGTTGACTGCCGTTCTTGCCGCGGCACCAGCAAGCTACGCACAGACTCCCCCGCTCACGCCGGACATTCCCGCGAAGTTTGAAACTCCGGCGGACTCGTTTGACTACAGCAAGCGCGTCGTAATGATCGCGATGCGGGACGGAGTGAAACTCTACACCGTCATTGTCATCCCCAAAGGAGCGAGGAGTGCTCCGATACTCTTGACGCGCACGCCCTACAACGCCGCCGAGCGCGCCGAGCGCACTTTTTCGCCGCACATGGCCGACACCCTTCCGCAAGGCGATGAAGTATTTGCCCGGGACGGCTACATTCGCGTCTTCCAGGATATTCGCGGCAAGTACGGCTCGGAAGGCGATTACGTAATGACCCGTCCTCTGGTTGGTCCTCTCAACTCGAGCAAAGTGGATCATTCCACCGACGCCTACGACACCATCGACTGGCTGGTGAAGAATATTTCCGAATCCAACGGGAAAGTGGGAATGCTCGGAAGTTCCTATGAAGGCTTTACAGTGGTCATGGCGCTGGTCCATCCGCACCCCGCATTAAAAGTCGCCGCGCCCATGAGCCCCATGGTCGACGGCTGGATGGGCGATGACTGGTTCCACTTCGGAGCATTTCGCCAAACCAATTTCGACTATTTCACCGGGCAGACCACCGCGCGCGGCTCTGGTCAAAAACTTCTCCGCCAAGGCGCCGAAGACTACGACAATTTTCTTCGGGCCGGCTCCGCCGGCGATTTCGCAAGAGCTGCCGGACTTGAGCAACTTCCCTGGTGGCGCAAAACCGCCGAGCATCCGGCCTATGATTCGTTCTGGCAGGAACAGGCGCTCGACAAAACAATGGCGGCCCAGCCCCTAAAGGTTCCGACGATGTGGATTCAGGGTCTTTGGGACCAGGAAGACATGTGGGGAGCCATCCACACCTACCTTGCCGTCGAACCCAAAGACACGTCCAATGACAAGAATTTTCTCGTCATGGGACCATGGCGTCACAGCGGCGTCAACTACAGCGGCTTCACTCTCGGTCCTTTAAAACTGAACGGAGATACGGCGCTCGAGTTTCGCCGCGACGTGCTGAAGCCTTTTTTCGATCAGTACCTGAAGGACAACGCGGCCAAAGCCGATACTCCGCCCGTGTTTATCTATAACACGGGCGAAAATCATTGGGACCGTTTCCGGTCTTGGCCGCTGGCGTGTCCTGCAGGCTGTGCCGCAAAATCCAGACCCATTTATTTGACCACGGGCTCAGGATTGTCTTTCGCGGCCCCGTCCGCACCGGCCGAGAACTCCCCGGAGGCCTACGACGAATACGTTTCCGATCCAGCCAAGCCCGTCCCTTATATTCCGAGGCCCATCCGCTTCTCCAATGGCGACGCGTGGCGAACTTGGCTGCTCCAGGATCAGCGCTTCGTTAGTGACCGCCCCGACGTGCTGTCCTACCGGACTCCTCCATTGACCGAACCCCTGCACCTGGGCGGCGCGCCCGTCGTGAATCTGGTGGCTTCGACCAGCGGCACGGACAGCGATTGGGTCGTCAAACTAATTGACGTGTTTCCCGACGAAGTTCCGAGCGACCCGGAAATGGCCGGCTACGAGCTGAGTATTGCCATGGACATCTTCCGTGGCAGGTATCGCGACAACTTCGAAAAGCCGCAGGCCATCACGCCGAACTCCCCGCTTCGCTACAAATTCATCCTGCCAACGGTGAATCATGTTTTCTTGCCCGGACACCGGATCCTTGTGCAGGTGCAATCCAGTTGGTTCCCGCTCTACGATCGCAATCCACAGACGTTTGTGCCAAATATCTTTTACGCGAAGCCAACCGACTACGTGAAAGCCACCGAACGCGTCTACCACGCCGCCGGCGCAGCCAGTTTCATTGATTTGCCCGTGATCCCCGCGCACTAGTCGCCCGGCCGATACGCCGCCGGCGCGGCCCGCTACGCGCGTCCCCGCGGTCGGCGAGTGCTCTCGGCCGTTTCGCGCCGGCCCCCGGCGCTTTCCCCGGCCTGCGTAGTGATTTTTGCCGATAATCTTTTTCTACTATTGCCGCCTTTTTCTCCCACCACTAAAGTTCTCGCCACACAGAGATTTCGCAAAAATCATTTTGCTGTTGACGTAACATCAGCCGTTTTTCATCACTGTTACGGTAAGCCGTCTTGTGCGCTGCACGTTTTTCAGGAGAACCGGGGCCATGAACAAATATTTTCTTCTGATTTTTGTTTTTCTCCTTGCCGTGAGTCTCCCGGCAAACGGCCAAAGCAATTACGCCGCCATCGTGGGCACCGTAACCGACGCCCAGCATCTCCCCGTCGCGGGGGCTTCTGTCCAGCTTACCGCTGTCAGCACCGGCAGCGCGCGACGCGTGGTTACCAACGGGCAAGGCCTGTTTGAATTTCCCGCGCTGCTTCCTGACGAATACCAGCTCAAGACCGAAGCGTCCGGTTTCGCCGTCGCCACGCAAACGGTCCGCCTGGAGGTCGGCCAAAAACTTTCCCTCGAAATCCCGATCAAGCTCGGCTCGGTCACGCAAGGCGTCAGCGTGACTTCGGCCAGCGAAGTTCTGCACACCGCCGACGCCAGCGTCGGCGAAGTCGTCGAACCGAAATCCATCCGCGAACTGCCTCTTAACGGGCGAATGTTGATCGATCTCGTGCTCACCGTCCCCGGCGCGCACGTGGGCTTCGGTGCGCAAACGGGAACCACCAATCCTCTCTACTGGCGGCCGGGCCAGCGCTCGGCGGTGGTCATCGGAGGTGGCCGCGCCAACGCCAATTTTTTCCTTCTCGATGGCGCTACTAACACCGACCCGACCTTTAACACGCAGAATCTCAGCCCCTCGCCCGACGCCGTTCGCGAATTTCAGGTCGAAACCAGCAGTTACACCGCGGACATGGGCGGCGCCGGCGGCGGCCAAATCAATATCGTTACGCACTCCGGCTCCAGCCAATTCCATGGCACCGTCTACGAATTCCTTCGCAACGGCGCGCTGGACGCGAGCACTTTCGCTTCCATGGGCAACAACCATCTGGTCCAAAATAATTTTGGCGCCTCGTTCGGCGGACCTCTCATTGGACGGAACACCTTTTTCTTCGTCAACTATGAAGGCCTGCGCCTCTCGCAAGCTGACGCGCAAATCCTTACGGTTCCCACCATGGCCGAGCTGCAAGGCGACTTCAGCATGAGCAGCGCCGCCATCTACGATCCCACCACGGCGGTCCCCAACCCCGGTTACAACTCCTCTTTGCCCACGGGTCCTTCGAACTTTCCCTACACCCGGTCGCAATTTCCCGGAAACGTAATTCCCACAGACCGTATCAACCCGCTGCTGGAAGCCTTCCTGATGCAGTACGTCCCGCAACCCAGCATGGATATGGGCAACATGGGCGGGGGAATGGCGGGAGGTCCAAGCGCCGCTGGCGTCGACTCCAATAATTATCTCGACGTTCGCAACGAAAACCATTTTCAGAATCAAGCCAGTGTGCGAATCGACCACAACTTCGCGGGCGGCGACACCCTTTTTGGCCGCTACTCGATCAGCACGGAGAACGGCTTTTCTCCGAGCAGCGGGATGACCTCGACCACGGAAAATCTTCCCGGCTTCGGCGCTAATTTTGACAACCGTTCACAGCAAGCGGTCATTTCCTGGAATCACATTTTCTCTCCGAACAAAGTCAACACGGCCTCCGTTGCCGTCTCACGCCTCTCGATGGACCGCACCTCGCAAAACGACAACGTCAACGACATCGTTGGCCAACTCGGCATTCAGGGAGTCGGCTTCGGCGGCCCCGGCGCCTGGGGCTCACCCTGGTTTGCGGTGCAGGGCTACACGGGTATCGGCGACACCTTTGCTGCGACGCCCATGCACGCCTGGGACACCATGTACGAAATCCGCGATACCTATTCCTGGCAGCGCGGCCGCCACGGCGTCAAACTCGGAGGCGATTTCCACTGGTATACCTGGCCGATGTGGGGTTTTTTCCAGAATCGCGGTTTCTATCAGTTCACCAACGGCTACACCACCGAATCCGGTTTCAACGACGGCAGCGGCTCCGGTCTCGCCAGCTTCCTACTCAGTTTGCCTGCCGTAAAGCAGCGTCAGGCCGGCATCCCGCAGATGAATCTGCGCAATTGGGGTGGCGACGCCTTCATCGAGGACAGCTGGCAAATCCGTTCCACCCTCACGGTCAACTACGGCGTGCGCTATGAATATTCCAGCCCGCTCTATGACAAAAACAACACCAACACCAATCTGATCTTCCAGGACGGTGTTCCATCGGTCTTCGTTGGGGGCGAGCAGGGCTATCCCAAAGGCCTGATGTATGCGAACAAGCACAACTTTGCTCCGCGTTTCGGCCTCGCCAAGAGTCTTCCCAATTGGGGCCTGGTGTTCCACGCGTCCTACGGCATTTTCTTTACGCCGGTAGACCAAAACACCTGGTGCAATCAACGCCACAATGTTCCCTACGTTTTCCCCGAAACGCAGCAAGCCGATAATTTCACTCCGCCCGCCGCGCTCTTCGCCACGGGACTAAACTTCGGCAAGCCGGTCCTGGGCACCGGTACTCTTCCCGCCACCACCGTCAGCTTCACCGCTTTTGATCCCCATTCGCCCGCTCAATACGTCCAGCAATGGAGCGCTTCAGTACAAAAAGGCCTCGGCAAGGATAGCTCGGTTGAAATCGGCTACCTCGGCTCGCGTGGTTTCCATTTGCAACGCGCCCACTTGATCAACAACACCCTTCCCGGTCCCGGCCCCCTCGGCCCGCGCCGCCCGTTCAAGACGCTTACCTTTATTCCTGACACAACGTTGCCGACGAGCAGCACCGATGCGGTCATTCAAAGCACCACATTTCCGGTCAGCACCATCAACCTCCTGGAAAACTCCGCACAGAGTTGGTACGACGCCGGCTACGTCAACATCCGCCGCCGTTATTCTCACGGCCTCAGCTTCCTGGCCAACTACACCTATTCAAAAAGTCTCACCAACGCACCCGATTTTCGCTCGCCCATGGACGAAGCGTCGATCCCCCAGGACAACAACAATCTAAATCTGGAAAAAGGTCCCGGCTGCGACGTTCGCCACCGCCTCGCGCTGAGCGCGGTTTATGATCTTCCCGCCTACGCCCGCGCGGAATGGTTGAAGCTGGTCACGCAAAACTGGCATTTCTCCACCATCTACCAGATCCAATCCGGCATGCCTTTTACCATTTCTGTTTTTGGTGACACCGCCAACTCCGGCACCGTGCTCGGCGAAAATCCGATCCGCGCCAACGTAACGGGCCAACCGATCTTCGGTCCGGGCACGCACACCGCCGACATGTGGTTCAATCCTGATGCCTTCGCCGCGCCTCCGGCCTTCACCTACGGCAATGCCGGTCGCAACTCCATCTATGGTCCCGGCCTGCAGACCATGGACATCGCCCTGGCGCGTAGCTTTGCGATAAAAGAAAAGATGAACTTTCAGTTTCGCGCTGAAGCCTTCAACGCATTCAACAAAGTGAACCTGGGCACTCCCAATCGCTTTGTCAACGAACCACAATTCGGCACCACCACCATGGCCATGACCCCGGGCCGCCAGATTCAATTGAGCGCCCGTCTCTCGTTCTAGCTTTTTGGCAAGTGGGCGGAATTCCTGAGGCGTTCGGCGTCTAACTGGCGTTCTAAAACGATCAGAAGCGGCACGTTAGGCCGCTTCTGATGGACGCTTCTGATCATTTGCGGGAATCTGGTTGTCGGCGCCAAACGCCTTGACAGCACTCGGCCGGTTCCGGAAAACAAACTCAGGGTCTCGTCTGTTTTGCCACAGTCGTCTTGGCGATCATGTCCGACAATTTTTCACCCTCGGAACCCCAGAAGCGGCTGGCGAGATTTTCTGCAAGCAGGGAATCCGATTTTGCCCCGGCGAGGGCTTTCTGTGCGTGTTCACTGCGCTCTTTTTCCGGACCACCGAGCGTTACCAAAGCCGCGGCCAATTCCATCTGCGGATCGTTGCCGGTAAGACTGAGAGCTTGTTTGATCAGCGCGTAGCCGTCGACACCTTTGGCCGGATTTGGTTCATTCGCGCCAAGCCATTGTTGGTAGGTTTCCGCCAGATAGCCGGCGTCAAAAAAAGCCAAAGCCGCAGCATTCCGATCGGGCTGAGTTTTTGCTGCCATGAACAGTTTCACGAACAGTTCCTTGGCCGCGCGCTGGTCCCTGCGCGCGTACAAAGTGGCGCGACGAAGAGTCTCCATGTGCACGAGAATTGTAGGGTTGGCTTTGAGGATGGCTTGCGTGTCAGCCGCGAGACGGGAAGTGTCATAGTTCTCGCTGCCGCTTAGATTCCAGTCATGACTCGTCCACGGAAGCGATTGGGCGGTTCCAATGGCAAAGGCATGGCAGATCAGCGGTGGGCCGGCGAGCGCCGCCGTAGCGCACAGCAGCAGAACGGCAAGAACTCCGGTTGGTTTCATGTAAGAAGGTAAATTGCGTGGCATGGCTCGACTCTCCTTGTGAGTGGCTTGCACTTCACATGGAAAGACGCCCCGGCGAGCGCTGGTGTTAACAGGCTATCGGCGGGCGTTCTGGGTTTGCGGCCAGCGCTGCTTCCAGGAACGCCACAGGGAAATATCGCCCAATGCGAACTCGTTCCACCACAAGTCCATCATCGCGGGGTCAAGAGCCAGGATTCCGTCGCGCGTGATTCCGCGCGGTGGGGGTACCAGCGCTGCCAGACGTTCATAAACGCGTTGCCGTTCGGTGTCCTCGACGCGCGTGAGCAGATGCCACAAGGTAAGCGCGTCGCGCGGGCGCGCTTGCTGCAAAATGACGCGTAGCGCCGCTTCGTGGCCAGCAGCGGCGGCCGGACCGAAATCCAACTCGTGTAAAGACCCGCGAAAGGCTTCCGAAGCATCTTCAAAATAAGGGGTGCCGGGACCGGCATTGGCGCGGGTACGGCACATGGCGCCGGCGGGAATGAAAGACTCGTGGCTGCCTTGCTGAAAGCCGACCCAACCGAGCAGGGTGCGCAGTGTTCCGCCGCCGGCTGCTTCCACCTGCAAGGTGTAAACGCAGCCGAGATCGACGGCAACGGCCGACGGCGTATCCACAACGAATTCACCGGGGGGCGCCCATATAGAAGCGCGAATCGTGCCGCGCAAAAGAGCGACCCGTTTGCGTCCTGAACCGGATTCCAGAAGACGCACATGGGTGTCCGGTTCCAGGTCCAAGCGGCCGATATCGGCGACCGAAAGCGTAGCCCGCGACCCGCTGGACGTCGCGAGCAACTGCCCGACTTCGAGTTGGGGACTGGGATGCCCGGAGCGGATTACGCTTTCGCCGATGTGCGATGTGCCGTCGACGTTCGTGATTTCCCAACCCGAACCCGGATGAGGGGCAGGCACCGGTGGTCGCAGTACCAAGCCAGCTGCTGTGACGCTGACGGCTACCACGGCCGCTGCGGCGACACGCGACACCCAGAAAAACTTCGCCCGCGACGGCGCTGCCGAAACCCGCTGAACCTCCAGCTCTCGGAACGAGGGCGCAGGAGCCGTCAGCCGGAAGCGGGCCATGGCTTTTTCCAGTTTCTGAATTTCCGGGTCGGGTTCTCCCGATCCATCCCACAAATAGTCATTCCTCATGTTTTGTTTCCATTTCCCGTTTTCGTCCACCCAGCCGCTGCCGCAGTTGCTGCATACCGCGATACAAATTGACGCGGACAGATCCGTGTGAAAGTCCGGTACGCGCGGCGATTTCCGGCCCGGTCATTCCTTCAACGAGGCGCAAGACCAGGGTCTCCCGGTAGGCTTGAGGAAGGCATTGGATGTGGGCAAGGATGACGGCGGCTTCGACTTCCGGTGAATCCTGCGGCACCGGGCCGGCAGCCGGCCCTTCATCCGACGCTTCACAAACTTCTTCTGCAAACGGCGACCGGCGGTAGTAATCCGTTGCGCAATTGCGGGCGATTGAAGCCAGCCAGCCCCCGAAGCGGGACGTGTCGCGAAGAGTCTCAAGGCGTCGCAAGGCGCGGAGAAACACATCGTGAACGAGATCATCGACCGCATGCCGGGGAATGTTGCAAAGCAGGATGCCGTGCACCATGCGAGCGTACCGCGTATATAGCTCCCCAAAAGCGGCGCGATCGCCGGCCCGCGCAGCCGCCACCAGGGCATCATCGGAGCCGCTGCCTGATGTTTCTTGCATCAAACCGGGCCACGGCACCGAAGCAGCAGCCGAATTGGATCGCTCTGCCAAGTAACCTTCATCCTCGAGTCAAGACGTCCCGGAAGTATAGACGCAGATCCCGCCTGAAGTGTTAACCGGAAGGACCTTGCTGAGGGCTAGGGGCGAAAGTGGGGCCCCCGCTCGCGCGAGACGCCTCGCGGCGTTCATCCCGCCGCCAAGGCCAGCTTCATCTCTCCCAAATCCAACTCATGCTCGATCCTGCGCAATACCTCGTCATTCAGCTTCCCCTCATTCCGCAGCTTTACCGCCGTATGCCTTTCAATCTTCAGCAACTCCCGCGTCAACTGCACATAGCGGCCGACGTGCGCCGCATCCTGTTCGGCCCCGTCTTCGCTTTCCCCGCGCAACGCGCCCAAGCGATGGCGGTAACGCTCTTCAATTTCCTCGTACACATCTGCGAATTCTTCCCGATCGCTCTCTTTCTGTTGTCGCAAGAATTCCAGGCCCGCCTCGATCATCGCCCGGCGCCCTTCGTCCTCTTCTTTATTCCGTCCCTGCGTTCCCGCTAGTCCGAGGGCCCGAATCAACGGCGGCAGTGTCAATCCCTGCAGAACGAGCGTGACCAGAATCACGCTGAAGGTCAGAAAAATGATCAGATTCCGGTACGGAAAATCGCTCCCGTCCGCCAGCTGCTCGGGCAGAGAAATCGCCGCGGCCAGCGCCACGACTCCCCGCATTCCCGTCCATCCCACAATAAATGTTTGCCTGGCGTTGGGCGCCTGCACATTCTGGTGCAATAGCTTTTTGCGAACGAGATGGGCCATCATGGCCCCCGGATACATCCACAGCAACCGCAACACGATGACCAGCGCGCTGAACAATCCTCCGTACAGGAGCAATTGCCGCAAACTGTATTCCCGAATTCCGGCCATCACAAACGGCAGCTGCAATCCGATCAGCACGAATACCAGGCCGTTCAGCACGAAGGTAAAGGCGTCCCATACGGCCCAAATCTGCATGCGTACGTTCGCGGAAAAAAAGTGCGAGCTCTTGTGGCTCAAATACAGCCCGCAAGCCACCACGGCCAGCACCCCGGAAGTGTGAATCGTCTCCGCTGCCAGATACGCGGCATAGGGAATCAGAATGCTCAGTACAATCTCGATCGGTCCGTCATCGATGCGGTTCTCAATCCATTCGGCAACGACTCCCACCACCAGCCCCAGCAGAAGCCCGGCGCCCACCAGGTAGGAAATCCTTAGGATTCCTTCTCCTACGGTCGGCGTACGCCCATTCACCACCATGGCAAGCGCAAACTCGAGAGCCAGCAATCCCGTCGCATCGTTGACCAGACTCTCGCCCTCGAGAATCTCCACAATTCTTTGCGGCAAGCCGAGTTTTTTGGCAATCGCGGCGGCCGCGATCGCATCCGTCGTCGCCACCACCGCTCCCAAAACAAATCCCAGTCTTAAATCAAAACCCGCAAAAATCCAGCGCGAGGTTTCCGCCACTCCCAAAACCGTAAATCCTACCAGGCCAAAGGCCAGGAACAGAATGCTTACCAAATTAAATTTAAACTCTCTCCACGGCATCAGCCAGGCGGCCGAATAAAGCAGCGGCGGCAGCACCACCAGGAAAACCAGATTGGGATTCAGGGAAATTTTGGGAATGCCCGGCACAAACCCCAGCAGCAGCCCTGCAATGACCAGTACGATGGGGTACGGCGTGTCCAGCTTCCTGGCCAGCCAGGCAAACACCACGACAAAAAAGAGCAAGATGAAAAATATCAATTCCAATGAAGGAATTCCGCCGCCCGCCCCCATCAGCTAGTCCTCCAACTTAGTTTGTCGTCGATTTTCCAGCGCCGGATGTTCGATGCCAGCGTGATTTTCTTGGTTTCAACCTCAGGCCGATGCGGAAGACGAAGAAGCCGCCACGTCCGTATCCGTCAACGCGGTTGCAGCGGTAGCGCGATACCGCACAATCAGCAGCGTTAGATCGTCCGCCTGGCGCGCCCCTCGCGTGAAATTCTCGACCGCCTCCAGTACGCATTTCTGGATATCGTCCAGCGGGCATTCGGTCTGCCCCGTCAACACATCGCGCAGGCGGGGAACGCCAAAAAGCTGCTCGTCGGGATCCATCGCCTCGGTGACACCATCGCTGAACAGGACCAGCGTGTCGCCCGGTTCCAGCTTCAGGCATACCGCCGTGTACTCCGCGCCCGGCACAAGTCCCACCGGATACGAGCCCTCGGTGAACGATTCAATCGCCTCGCCGTTGCGGAGCAGAAATGGCGACGGATGTCCCGCATTGATGAATTCGAGATGCCCCTGATCGTCCAAAATTCCGAAAAACATCGTCGCGTAGCGACCCACTTCGGCATGCGAGCAAAGAAAATTATTCACGTGATTAAACAATCGCGCCGGATCGGTTCCGAGAGTCATTCCGGAAAGTGCCCCCTGCAGCATCGTCGTCAGCAGTGCCGCGCCCAGGCCTTTTCCAGAAACGTCGGCAATCAGAAATGCCGTGCGGTTGTCTCCCAGCGGAAACACGTCAAAGTAATCGCCTCCCACCGACAAGCAAGGCAAATTAAATCCGTTCACCGTCAAATGGGGAAACTCGCGAAAATCGCGCGGCAGCAGCGCCTGCTGGATATCCCGCGCAATATTGATTTCCTGCTCCATCCGTTGACGTTCCCGTTCGCGTTCGACCAGCCGCGCGTTGTCGAGAATGCTCGCCGCGTCCGCCGCCAAGGCGTCCAAAATCTGCCGGTCCAAGCGAGAAAACGCCGCCGGTCGCCGCGAATCCAGATACAGCACTCCAAGAAAATCCCCGCGCTTGATGTTCACCGCCGATTCCTGCGTGCTTGCCCGCGACATGGCATACAAGGGAATCACCACGACCGCGCGCAGCCTCTGCGCCACAATGCTCTGCGCCGCCTGAATATCGATGTCGGCCTGAGCGATATCTTCGGTAATGACCGCCGACTGTTTCTTGAGCGCCAGTTGAATCGCCGTCTGGCTTGGCAAAAGACTCTCCGGCGGAAGCCGCAATCCACCGGTCCGGCGCGCCAGCCGGACTTTCAGTGTTCCCGTCGGATCCGTTTCGAGCAGCAACCCGCGATCGGCGTCCGTCACCGACACCGCATGATCCAGCATTGTTCCCAATACCGAATCCAGCGGCAGCTGCGAGTGCAAAAGGGTAGTCGCCTCCAGCAGCAAATTCAGCTTGCGCAGTCCGCCGGCAGGCTCGGAACTGGTAATGTGTTCAATCCGCGTGAGCAGGTGGGGCAGGGAATCTTCGCTGTTGGTGACCGAAGTCAGCCGAAAAATAATCTCGTACGAGTCTTCCAGTCCGAAGGTAATAATGTCGCCGTCCTGCAGCTCCCGGCTCTCGATTTTTTCGCCATTCACGAACAGCCCGCGCCGTTGCCCGCGGTCCTCGAGGTAAAACCGGTTGGCCTCCGCCACAATCGAAGCGCAGGTTCGCGAAATGCGCCGGTCGGAAAGTTGCAGGTTGTTTCCCGTTTCCGCGCCGCGCCCAATGCCGAACGGCAGCTGCGTCACACGCGCATAGCGCCGCGCGCCATCGGGAGAAATGACTTCCAGTACCGCTTCGCCCGGCAATGCTCCAGTGTCAGCCATCATAGGTCGCTCTGGCCGGAATTGTAACACGCACGGTCTTTGCGCGGCTCCCGGACCTGTACGGGTCAAATGGACGAGCCGCTGCTCAGAAATCAACTTGTTTTATTGGGTAGGAGGGAGGCGCCCTTCAGCGCGAAAGACGCCCCGGTAGTCACGTAGAAATAGAATGGCCAAATCCTCGCATGGCGCCATAAACGTGTACATAAGGTAAATCCTGTAGCTTCCCCTGCCCTCGGCCGGGGCCGGGGATGTCCCACGCGTTTGCCCGCCGCGGGGGAATTCGCCTGTGAGACCGCTATCCCCCGCCAGTATGCCGCCGGCACAGCGCCTAATGGCCCGTGAAGCACCCGGGCGGACCCGCAAGCTCCGCGCCCCGGACCGGGTAAAACACCAGGTAATTCCCGTCCTAGTCCTTTTCAGCTATTGCCCGCACCATACCTCGCGTTTTTATAATCCTCCCATAGTTTTCTAGCCTCAGGAATTTTTCGAACAGCAGCTAAGGGTGTGGTTGCAAGCCGCCGTGTTTCTGGATCCAGGGAACTCGTGCGAGGGGAGAAGTGGTGAATCGTACCGGTCTTTTTGTGAAATGGTTTCTTCTGGCTATTCTTCTGATTTCTTTTTCAGGCGCGCTCTTTGCCCAGCAAATCACCGCCAATTTGAGCGGAACTGCCACCGATCCCAGTGGCGCGGTCGTCTCCGGAGCGGTCGTAACCGTCCGACAAACAGAAACCGGCTTCACCCGCTCGACTGCGACCAATGCCCAGGGCGAATACCAGTTCGTCGAACTCCCGATCGGGCACTACCAACTGCAAACCGAAGCCAAAGGCTTTCAGAAATACCTTCAGGAGGGAATCTCGCTCGACGTAAATGACCGCGCGACGGTGGCCATTCACCTGGTCGTCGGCACGGAAACCCAGGAAGTGCGCGTGCGCGCCGACGCTTCTCTGGTTGAAACCACGAACACCAGCCTCGGCAAAACGGTCGAAGAACGCGAAATCCTGACTCTCCCTCTCGACGGACGCCATTTCACCCAGCTCGGTATTCTCCAGCCTGGCGTCGTTCCACTTACCGCTGGCCTGAAAGCGGCCGGCAGCACGCTCCGCGACGGCCAGGCCTACGCCGTAAACGGTCTCCCACCGGAGTCCAACAATTTTCTGGTCGATGGCGCAAACAATTTCAACGGCGTAGACGCCGGTCTCGTGCTCGAACCACCCGTCGACGCCATCGCCGAATTTCGCATTCTCACCAGCACCGCCAACGCGGAGTTCGGCCACAGCGCCGGTTCCACCACGAACATCGTCACCCGCTCAGGAACCAACTCCTATCACGGGGCACTCTGGGAATTTGTCCGCAACGACGCTTTCGACGCCAGCGATCCCATCACGCAAAGCGTCCAGACCCTGAAGCAAAATCAGTTCGGCGGCACTTTCGGCGGACCCATTCGCAAAGACAAAACCTTTTTCTTCGGCTTCTATGAAGGATTCCGCAACCGTCAAGGCGAAACCGTCAGCGCCACCGTTCCTTCCGCCCTTGAACGCAGCGGCGACTTCGGCCAGCTGTGCACCAGCCGGGGAAGCGTTTTTAACGGAGGTGGTATTTGTTCCGCTCCCGGTCCGGGCGGCGCGCCCGACTTTGCCGGCCAACTCCTTTTTCTGTTGCCGGACCCAAGCAATCCCACACCCGTTCCGTTCAACCAGCTTCCGTTTCCCGCCAATGACATCTCCGGCAATCTGCTGCCGTTTTTCCCGCTGCCCAATCGCGGTCTGAATGGATTCGTCACCTCGGCGAATTTAAGCCAGAACACCGATCAGTTCGGCTTGCGCGTGGATCACTACTTGACAGAACGCGATGTCCTGAACTTCCGCTACATCTATACGCAAAGTGACCGAACCGACCCGCTGGCCTCGAATGGGGCCAACGTTCCCGGCTTCCCGGTCGGCAAAAATACCCGTGCGCAAAACTTCGTAGCCACGGAAACTCACACCTTTTCTCCGTCACTCGTCGCGCTCGCCCGGTTTTCCTTCCTGCGCTATAAAATTCTCAACACCGAACACATCAATAACACCTCTCCCGGCAGCCTGGGATTCCAGTACGACCCCTCGCTTGAAGCGGCGATCGGCCCTCCGTTTGTGCAGATTTCCGGGTATGCCTCGGTCGGTGACCCGATCACCGGCCCGCGTAACACGTACGAAAACGCCTTTGACTATTCAGGTTCGGTAACCTGGATTCACGGACGCCACGAGATGAAGTTTGGTGGCGGCTATCAACGCGATCAAATCAATGCCCTGCAGGGAATTGCGACAAACGGATTTTTCGTTTTCGCCCCCTTCCCGTTCACCGATGCCTTCGCCAGTTTCCTGAGCGGGAATCCCGTCTTCTTCTTGCAAGGTCGTGGAGCGGACCTCAGCCGCGGCCTGCGTGGCAACACTCTGAACGCGTATGCGCAGGACACCTACAAGATCAACTCCCGCCTCACGCTCAACGCCGGCTTGCGCTATGACCTGCCCATGCCGCTGACGGAAATTCGCAACCGGCAAAATCTGTTCGAACCTGGCGTGCAATCGCAGGTCATGCCGGACGCTCCTGCAGGCCTGGTCTATCCGGGCGATCCCGGCGTTCCCGCTGGCCTTATTCAAACGGAGAAAAAGGCTTTCGCTCCCAGAATTGGTCTGGCTTGGGATCCCACCGGCAAAGGCGTCTGGAAAGTGAGCGCCGCGTATGGAATTTTCTATGAACCGTATTACACCGGGCAGGGCGGCCCGCTGCAAACCCCGATCAGCACTCCGCCGTATTTGTTGACCGAGCAAATCAACGGTCCGAACTTTGCCGATCCGTACAACGGCAACCCGCCCGTCAACGGCGATTTCGCCTTTCCGATGACGCTGCTAACCCTCGACAAGGATCTGACCTTGCCGTACGCCCAGGATTGGAATCTGAACGTTTCCAAATCTTTCGGCAACGACTGGCTGCTTGAAGCCGGCTACGTCGGAACCAAAGGAACGCATCTCCCGCGATTCATAGAAGGGAATCCGGCCGTTTTTGTCCCCAATGAAACGAACAGCAACGGCAATCCGGATCAGCGCCGACTGTATTCCGGTTGCACACTGGGACAGGCCACTCCCTGCACCTATTCATCGGTCGGATTGATAGCCGGCCTTGCCAATTCCAACTACAACGGACTGCAGACCAGTTTGAAGAAACGTTTTAGCTATGGACTGTCGTTTCTTGCCTCCTACACGTATTCAAAAACGATTGACGACGTTTCCTCGTTCAATATCACCGGCTCGGCGTCGCAAAGCGTCGCGGGAGAAAACGATCTGGCGCAGAATCCGTTCGATCTGGCCGCTGAACGCGGACGCTCGATGTTTGACGCGCGCCACCGCTTTGTCCTCAGCTACCAGTACAGCCTGCCGTTCTGGAAGCACCCGCAGAACTGGTATCAAAAGGCCTTGGGAGACTGGCAAGTCAGTGGCATCACCACGTTCCAGACCGGCACTCCGTTTACCGTCTACGATTCCACCGACGTTTCCTTCCAGGGCGGCGCGCCGGAAATTTCCGGATTCTCGAGCAGCCGGCCAAACCTCGTCGGCGATCCCAACAGCGGCCCGCGCACCACGGCGGAGTGGTTCAACAAGGCCGCGTTCGAGCAACTCTTTCCTGTAAACAACGGTCCGACGCAATCCTTCGGCAACGAAGGCCGCAATGTAGTGGAGGGGCCGGGCCTCAATGTCTGGGATTTCTCAGCGCTGAAAAATTTCAGAGTCACGGAATCCAAGACGCTGCAATTCCGCGCCGAGTTTTTCAACGTCTTCAACCACGCGAACTTCGGTTTGCCCAACAACGACATCAGCTCGCCAAACTTCGGAGTGATTCAAAGCGCAGCGAATCCGCGATTGATCCAGCTGGCGCTGAAATTTCTGTTCTAGGCGTTTGGTCCGACTTAGCGCGCCGCGGCGGCAATACGGCGGGTTACGTAATCGTTCTGGTAGGAATTCAGAAGTTCGACCAGTTGCTGGGTTACCGGGCCGGGTGCATGCCGTAGCTGGTGACCGGCGATTTCCGCGATGCCCAGAATCCCGCGGTTGGTCGAGGAAATGAAAACTTCATCGGCCGAATACAAATCGTCCAGTTTCAAGGACTGCTCGGCGATGGAAACCCCGGCTTCGGGAGCGATTTCCATCAGGATTCCGCGCGTCACGCCTTCCAGGCATCCGGAATTCAGCGGCGGCGTGAAAATCTTTCCATTTTTCACGGCAAACACATTCGCGGACGTGCATTCAGAAACTTCGCCGCGCTCATTCAGTAGCACCACTTCGTGAAATCCTGCTTTGTTGGCCTCCGCCGCGGCCCAAACATTGCCGAGCCACGAAGTTGTTTTCACGCTGCACAAGGCCGAAGCCGCATGGCGGCCATGTTCGCGAACCGCCAGCGAAACTGAATCCGGATATTTGGGCAACGGGGAAGTGTAGATAATCAGATCCACTGGCGGCTGTTTTTCTTCGCTTTGCCAAAATCCAATCTGGTTATAGACGATATAGATTCGCGCGCAACCCTCTTCCACTTTGTTGGCGCGAATTACCTCTTGCAGATGCAGGCGAGCTTTTGGGCCGGTGCACGGCAGCGGCAGGCGAATTATTTCCGCGTGTTTTTCGAGCCGCCGCCAATGGCGTTCGTAGGCGAATGCTTCGCCGTGTGAAATGCGCAGCGTGGTAAAAAGTCCCCACCCGCAAATCAGCCCCGCTTGTCCCGGGGACAAGCGAACTTTTTCGATCGGCGCTACGACTTCGTTATGAAAAACGTGGCGGTGAATCACGCTCGCACCCTGTTCCTATCCCAGTGTATCGAAAAATTGCTTCCCGGGGTCAGGTGCCGCTTGGTGGTGATGCCATCGCCGACTCCCATTCACAGGCCATGGCCGACTCGCTTGAGTTCGCAAATCCGGCGGCTACTTGCCGCAGCTGGCCGGCAGGAAGATTTCCTGCTGCACAAGAATCCGGTTTGGATTTTTTAGTGTCGGGTTGCCGTGAGCGATGCAGTTCCAAGTTTCGGCGTGGCCGAAGCGGGACTGCGCGATAGCCCAGAGCGTGTCGCCTTTTTTCACGACGATTTTCGTTCCTGCCACCGGTGTTTGCTGCGTGACGGCTGTGTTCCCAGGCAAGGAAAGGGTTGCTCCGGCCATGATGTGATCGGGATTTGTGACGGCGGGATTGACGGCCATGAGTTCATGCCAGCGAGAGCCGTTGCCCAGATTTTTTTGCGCCAACGTCCAGAGGGAATCGCCCACTTGCACGGTGATGGTAGTGAGCCGGGCTGGTGTTTTCGCGTTGTGAGCCACGCCAGGTTCTGCCGGGCGCGCGGCGACGGCCGGGTTTGCCGCGAAGCTCTTCGGTGCGGCGAGGTTCAAAATCGGTGCTACGACAGCAGCTGGCGGGACGGCGACATTCGCGGGAATGGCTGGGGTTGTGGCGCTGCCCAGGTGAAGCACGCGGGCTGGCTTTGCTACGGTCACAGGCGCAGTCAGCGGCGCGGAAAGGAACGCTTCCCGCGATTTCAATTCCGGGGCGACCAGTGTTGCCAAAGTCGGTGCCTGAAGGATGGGAGCGGGAGTTTCCGTCAGGCGAATCGTTGTGCGGGGCTTCGCGAGGGGCAGAGGAACGGACAGTGCCGGCGCTTCAGCAGAAACGCTGGGTGTGCTCAACGCGGGAGCCGTTGCGATGGCTGCTGCGTGGCTGGGGACCCGGGGGGCTACGCGGGGAGTGCCAAAGTTGTGCGGCCTCGCCTCTCGAATGGTTTCAGGAGCGGCCGGCGCTGCCTGGTTCGCCGTGATTTCCGAACTCGCAGGCATGTGGATCGCGGGCCGACCGAACGGGGAGCGCAAAGTGGGTTTGAACGCGCGCGCCCGTTCGCTGGGGGCCTCTACCGGCTTGCGCAGCTTAAACAGTCGGGGCGCAGCCGGCTTTTCCGGCCGACTCGCCACGACAGGCAGCGACTTCGGCGCGGCAAGTGTGGGCTGCTCTGAAAATGGGAGATGAAAAGTTTTTGATTGCGCGGCCAGCTCTTTTTGCTTGCGGTAGGCGCGCGCGACTTCGCCGAGAGAAACATGTACGTCGGAAAAGTCTGCTCCACGCGATGGTGCAGCAGCATCTTGTTCGGGCAACTCTTGCGCTCGGAGCGTTTGCTCGTCGGCTGGGCGAGTGAGCGGCAATTGCTCGAATTCGGATTTTGCGTCGATGGACTCTTGCGGCGCCTGGCCGGGCTGCAGCGTGTTCCGTTTGGCGGCGACTTCGGCGCGATCTTCCGGCGTCAGTATTTCCGCGCGCTGGAGGTCCTGCTCGGTGTAGACGTGCGTGTTTTTTTTCTGCGCGTTTTCTTTGCGCGCGCGCGACTGACGGGCTGCTTCCGCGACGTCCTGCGCGTGAACCTGAGCCGCGCTGACAAGCAGCGAGGAAGCTACGAACATGCCGGCGGTCCGCGACGCGTGCCGCAGACCAGCAGTAGCTTTGTGTTTCCTGGGGATTCGCACAGTCATACCCACCGCCTCGGGCCACAGGGCCCCTATTGCCCCGTACTGTAGCGGATCGCGTGGCTGAAGGGAAATGGTACTGCGGGGATAGGACGAAAGAGTGACCCTTAGGACACAGAACTAGTACCTCTACCCCGGCAAGACCAAAAGAGCACTCGCGATGGGCCCGAAAGACCGAGTGGCGAGGGTCGGCGTGGGCCTCCCTCGCCGGTCTTCAGGCCGACTGGCTACCAGATGCTGCCTACGGCGCGGGCACGGCGGTGCGGTTGGCCGGGACGATTTGTGGCTGGTAGGCGAAGACTTCGCGGCTGCGAGCGTCCACGAAAACTTTCAGCCAGTTCACGTCGTTGGTGCCATTCTCTTGGTGATCGCCGAAGGTTTCAATCCGGGTGAAATTCTCAAGGCGCTGGCCCTTGCTATCGAGAAACGGCTTGTCGATGCGGAAGTAGTGCGAGTCGCCGTGCACGTAGGCGACGGGCCGTTCGAAGGCAACGACCTCGTCGCGTAGAGCGAGCAAGTACGACTGGAAACCGTCGGGCTGGCCATCGGTCTCGGCCAGAGTCTTGGGATCGCGCACCGGGGCACGAGTGGCGTCGGAAGCGTCGAAGCCGGGATCGGCCTGGGTGATAAACATGATGGCGGCCGAGTTCCGGGCTCGGGCTTCTTCAAAGGTCTGCTGCAGCCAGACAATATTGGCTTGATTGCGTGCGGCGAACTCCGCGGGGTCGGGTGCTGTGTCGCAGAGATTGTTGCAGGAACCTTGAATATTTATGGTTGCGTAGGTGACGCCGCCGAGGGTCCAGCGACGGTTTTCAACGCAGGGTACTTTGCCGCTCACGCCGAGGCAGAGCGGATCGTTCTGCACTTCCTGGTGGAGGCGGTGTTGGCCCAAGGTGAACGGGGTGCTGAAAAAAACTTTGCGCTCGTGGTCGAGACGCTCGAGGGAGGAGAACCCGCCGTTGGCCGGGCGGTCGCAATCCGTCCAATCGTTGTCGCCGGGAGTGAGAACGGCAGGCGCCTTGAGCGAGTTGAGATACTTGAGGCCTTGCGCGTAGACGGCATCGCTACACACGGTCGGAGTGAGGGAGCCAGGCGTTCCGCTTCCGGCCTTGAGGTCGCCATCGTGAGCCGTGAAGGCAAGATCGTGGCGGTTCATATCGGCGATCAGGTTCGGTACGCCAACTGTTGCTTGGATGTCGGAGTATGGCAAGTCACCCCAGAGTCCGATCGCGTACGTGCTGCGGTCATGATTGTCGTCGTGGTCATGTCGATCGTCGCGTCCGAATTTCCCGGAGGCCAGAACGGTTGTGGTGGCGGCGACCAGCAACGCGGCAACCGTGGTCAAGAACATGCGTCGGGACACCTGCCATCCTTTTCCCTGTCGGTTCAATTGAGTTTCCTCCTGATGTTTTTGTGTATTGCCTTGAGCGGTTCCCAACGCCCGGGTGGCGAGGCGTATCTCAGGAGGGAATCTAGACGAGAAGCCGCGAAGGAGTCTTACAGGAAGGTGAAAAGATGGTTTAAATTTCAAGGGTTGTCAAAGTTTCTGGGGGGGTGGGCTTCCATTGTGTCGTGACATCTCCGGCAGGCGCGGCCTTTTCCCAAGACGTTCATCAATCCTGCGGTGCCTTCTGCCGGCGCTTGGATCTTTGCTTGAAAATTCCAAAGCGGAAGAGGATGCTACTCGTGCAGTGCGCTGCTCTGGCCGCAGCGCCTCTTCCGCTTCAGAAAGTGTCAAGGAGGAGAAGAAAACCATGGACCGCAAACCCACAGCAATTCTCGTTGGCGTTGTCTTTGGCGCGTTTTTTGCCGCACAGACTGCGGCAGCGCAGGACCCACGCCTGGAAGCTTCCCCTTTGGATGTAACTACGGAGTTTTCATTGGGGCTGAATGCCGATTGCAAACAAGGCCAGGGTCTCGTCGTCGCGTTTCATTACCTTGGTACGCAGCCGCTGCGCGGATATCTGGTCCGGTTGGCTGTCGGGGACAAACGCAACGGCAAGATGCTCCAGGACGAGACTCTGCAGGAGGTCCGCGATTCGCGCGAACCAGCGATTGAAAGTGGCGCGGAGTGGACGCGCACTGTGTGCGCAGTACCGACGAAGGTCCCTGGAGAGCACCCGAGTTTTACTGCCAAAGTTGACGTCCTGAAATTTGCTGATGGTTCGGTTTGGGGACCGGCGGCGCTGCCAGAATCTCACAGACTGATCGGTACGCTAGACGGCATGGATTTCATCGAGAAAAAAACCGAATTGCAGAAGTTTGTATCTCCTATTCTGCCCGAGCAGGGTCCCCCGCATGCTGGAAATATCGAATCGCGGACGATCGGTCCGTTGCGGATCGAATCGGGCGTGTGGCGCGATGAACGCGGACAGGACAAGTTGACCGTCGAGTTAACCAACGTGAGTGCTACGGCAATCCGCGGATATCTTTTTACGACTTCCTTCGTTGATCCCGCGACCGGAAATCGCATCCGTCGAGTCTCCACCAAGGAACTGGAAACCCACGGGAACCCCGCTGACTATCTCGCGCCTGGATCGAGCTGGGTTGCGGACTCGCGCAAGTTTTCCTATTTGCCCGACGGCCAGCTTGCCGCCTACACAATAGATTTGGACTTGGTGGTGTTTGCCGATGGCACTACATTTGGTCCAAAGAGATCGCAGGAGTCGGACGAGATGCTGGGAATGTTCGACGGGATCGACAGAGCCAAGCGCAAGAGTCAGGAAGCCGCCGCGAGCACGGGACACTAGACACGAGTCAACTTCACGCCGACACAGCGGCGCCGAGTTTATCTTCACCAAAAAAGCGAATCTTTGAAGCCCGATGGAGCGCAACGTCCGGGCCGCTGAAGATCAAGTCGGGTACCCGAGTCGGGTCTTGAGCGAACAATGGGAACGCGTGAGCGCGGCGCGCATCCGGAATTTCTCCCGTCTCCAGGTACAGTTCCCGAAACCAACCGGTAACGGTCCGCATGATTCCATACCAGCGGCGGAACTCAAGCGCGTACTCTTCACCGGCCTTGTGCCAATCCTGATTGCGCAAGAGGCAGTCACGCAGGGTGCGCGTACCGCGCAAGGCGATCGACAATCCTTGCCCCCAAGTGGGGTCGTTGCTCGCAGCCGTGTCACCCACAAGGGCCACCCCCTCTTTGTAGGGCTGGTCGACCCAGGTGTCTGCGCCGTCGAAGGTCGCAAGCGGTCCGGATGGTTGCGCGTTTGAAAAATATTCCGGCGCCATTCCGGTCCAGGCAAAATCTGCGAGAATCTTCGGCACGTCCTGAGGACCTTGATAACGAGGTTTTCGATCTCCCCAATAACAAAGATATGTTCGGACCCGCGATCCGCCTTCTGGAGCCCAGCCGATCGCTTCGCCGATAGCCGGATTGATGAACCAATACAGGGTGTCGTCTGGAAGGGTGACGTTTTCGAAAATGATCCCCGCTATGCAGCCAGTGTGCGTTTCTTTTTTCACTTCGAATCCCAGGGTGCGACGCAATGGCGAATTCCGGCCATCGGCGACAACGACCAGTCGCGCTTCGGCTTTTGCAGAGCGGCCGCCGTGGTTCCAGTGCAATTCAGCGGGGAAGCCGGCTGTGACGAGGCTCACCTCGGCGCCTCGTTGCACGTCCGCTCCTCGGGATTCGGCAGCCTGTAAGACATATTCCTGCATCGCGGGATGATAAAAGGTCATGACGGGAGCGCTGGCAGGCGTAGTTGCCGGGAGGTCGCGGCGTTCGGTTTGTGTCGCGCCGACATAATTGTTGCACCAGCGCAGCTTGTGAGCGCCGGCTTTGGCCAGGGCGTCCTCGAGTCCGAGTGAATTTGCTTCTGCGACCCCCCAGGAAACCAAGACTTCTCCGCGGACGCGGTCCTTAAATTGTTGTGCAGCTTCGAGGAGCAATACGCGCGCTCCAGACTCGGCCATGGATTTGGCGAGCGAAGAGCCGGCAATGCCGCCTCCTATGATGGCGAGGTCGTACGTGTTGGAGTTAGCCATGGCCCCTCCGTTGGGAAAGAAAATAACATGAAATCACGAGCGGCTAAACATGCAGCTGGGGGGAATGCGCGGCCCATTTCCCCGACCTGGACTGCAACCAAGTGCTGCAAATTCCGCCTTAGGCAGCTCAGCGTGGGGAATCCCAGGGAGCGCCGGTCCGGGTGCCGAAACGGGTATAGAATGCTGGCAATATTCGGCCGGTTTTCAGAACCCGATCGACGCGAGAGGAGTGAACCCATGACCACGGATGCGTTGCGTCCACGAAATTCGCAGGCGTCCGGCATCGGGCCAGACCGCAGGGACGCGCGGGAACGGTACGAGCGGTACTTTTTTTCAGGAATGGCCGTTTTGCTTCTGGGGACGGTATTTCTAGGTTTTGCAAAAACGTACTATCTGGCGGGTATGTTCCGGGCACCGCTTCCGAACTGGGTGGTTCACCTGCACGGGGCGGCGTTTACGGCCTGGATCGTGTTGCTGGTCGTGCAAACCTCGCTCGCGTCGGCAGGACGGATAGATGTCCACCGGCGTCTGGGGATGGCCGGCTTCGGCCTGGCGTGCGCTATGGTGTTTTTGGGTGCCCTGGCGGGGACCGATCTGCTGCGAAGGGACGGCACCGGCTTCGGGGTCAACGCCAAAGCATTTTACGCGGGAACTCTTGGCGATATGGTGATTTTCGGCATGTTGATTTTCTTTGCGTTTCGCGCGCGCTTTCGTCCGGCGGTGCACAATCGGCTGATCCTCATCGCAACGATTACGCTGATGGAGGCCGCCATCAATCGCTGGCCCTTCGCTATCATCGAGCGAGCGCCGTTTATGATCGACGTCTTCGCGTACACCTTTCTGGCAATGCTGGCGCTGTACGACCTGTGGTCTTTGCGGACCGTGCACCCGGCGACGATCTGGGGCGGGTCATTCCTCATCGTCATGCAACAGCTTGAGCTGCCGATCGGGAAAACGGTGGTGTGGCAGAATTTTGCGACTTGGGCCCTGGAGCGGGCGAAATCGATTCACGGAAGCTAGGGACGGGCTTTCCGTTCTGAAGGTGGTTGCCTTCGGTTTAGCGGAGGCCTGCTGTTGGTGCCGTGGATATCATTAAACTCTTGTTGCAAAAATACGACGGTGAACATTGATGAGCCAAATACAACAAATCGCCGACACCTATCGGGCCGTGACCATCCAAGGCGCCTGGTACGGACCTTCGGTCGCTGAGCTTTTGGCGCAGATTTCGCCAGAACCGGCCGGTACGCCACCCGCCGGGGGGGCCCATACCATTCGAGAGCTCTTGCAACACTTACTACTCTGGAATGAAAGAATCCGACGGGCGTCTGACAGCACACCGCTGCCGCGTTGGGAGGCCGAAAAGGAATGGGCCGAGCCACCCATTCCCTGGGCGGAGCTGGTGGCGCGATGGCAGGAGAGCCGCGACCTGCTCGAGGAGAGAATTCGCCGTTTTCCCGTTGAAGATTTGTCGAAGCAGGTTCCCGGGCGGGATTATCCCTATGAGAAATTGTTTCACGGAGCCGTGCATCACGCGATTTACCATTCCGGACAAATCGCGATGGTGCTGAGCATGCTGCGGTCGATGTAGGGGTTCGGGCGCAATTCCTGCTGGCCGCCCCGTCCACCGCGCCGGCCTCGACCAGGTGTCTTATTGGCACCAAATGAGTTATCGTAACAACGGCAGCTTTTCTGGAAAGACTCAGGAAGCTTGCGGTTTCCTTGCGCCCCACCAGCGTAAGACCGCGTGTCACGGCAAGCGAGTGACATGTCCAAGTTCTCGTTACGCGCCAACGGAAAGTGACCTAGCAAGCGGGCGTGCGGGACGACAATACAAATAAAACCTACTGAGGGTTCAAATATGAAGAGATTGTTCGTGTGGTGGGCCGAGCGACTGTTGTTGGTTGGGCCGATGGCTATGATTCTCCTCTCTGGTGTTGCGTCGCGCGCGCAAACGCACACCTATGAATTCAACGATTCGCATTTTCATTTGACCAACAATATTCAGGAAGGCCCGAGCATTCAGGATTTCCTGAACATCATGGGAAGCAAAACCGGACGGGTGGCGCTGTTCGGACTCCCGCTGCAGCAATTGTGGTCGTACCGGGTTGATGGCGACCGAGCGCCTACATATTACCTGCACTCAGACGCGCCGTTGTACTACTACTCGTTTTCCGACGCGTGGATCGCGATGGCCTACAAATCGTTAACCAAGGAGCAGCAGGCTCGTTTCGATCCCATGATAACCGGGTTCAATCCCTCGGACATGTATGCGGCGGATCACATTCGGCGGGTGCTGCAAACCTTTCCCGGGGTGTTCACGGGCATCGGCGAGTTTACGATTCACAAGGAGTTTGTGTCGGCGAAGATACCGGGCGAGGTTGCGAGCCTGGAGAACCCGGCACTCGATCGGTTGCTTGATTTTGCCGCGGAAGCCGGCCTGGTTGTCCTGATCCATAACGATATCGATGTGCCGTTTGCAAAAGAGGGGGCCGAGGCGGCCTACCTCAAGCAGATGAAGGCAATGCTGAAGCGGCATCCGAAGGCCACGATTATTTGGGCTCACATGGGACTCGGGCGCGTGGTCCGGCCCAACAAGGACCACACTGCCAACATTGAGGAGATCCTGCGCGATCCTGACTTCCGTCACGTTTATTTCGATATTTCCTGGGATGAAACCGCCAAATATATTGTAGCCAGTCCGGCAACAATCAAATCCATGGCCGAGCTGATCGAGCGGTATCCCAGCCGATTTTTGTTTGGGACCGACAGCCTCGCGCCGAGCGATGAGTCCAAATACACGGCGGTTTTCCATCAGTACGAACCTTTGTGGAAGGCACTCGACGCGGAAACGTCACAGAAAGTCCGGTTGGGGAACTACGAGCGAATCTTTGATGAAGGCCGCCGCCAGGTCCGGATCTGGGAAGGAGCTCACGGGCGAAGCGCCGGTGCAAATTAAATTGCAGACCGCTGGCTGCCCGATGAGCGGCGCGGGCTATTTGTTCCTGGTGAAGGTGATCTTGCGGACGCGGCCGGCGTAAAGGTCGAAGCCGGCGATGTGTTTTGCGGCGTCACGGCGGAAGACGAGCGAAGTGCCGTCCGGTCCCTGAAACTCGTCCGTGAAGCTGGGGGTGAGCGGGTCGGGTTCGCGCCAGTTCATGGCCAAGGTGAGTTTGCCGTCTCGCGTGGCGATGCGGTAGGTGACTTCGAGTTCTTCACTGGTGAAATTACCAGCGTATTCGGCAAGAGCTTCCGCGGCGGGATGAAGCGGCTCGACTTTTTCGTAGTGTTCGGCGGGCGAATCGGGGAAGGCCAGCGTGAAGCGGGGTGGAGTGACGGCAGGAGTCTGGAACTGCAGTTCGCCACCGAAAGCAAACGTGAAGCGACCTTGGCCCCGGGATTTGAGGTGCTGGCCGTAAACGACGAGTTCGCCCTCCTTGGCGGAGACTTCAAGCAGCGAGTGAGAGGCGGGATTGCGGTAGGTGCCCAGGAAGGGTGTGGGATCATCCGGCGGTGCAGAGGAGCCGGAGGGACTTTGACCGTCTCCCTTTGCCGCTTGCGCCGCATCCTCTGGAAATTGACCGGCCAGGTAGAGGTCGGCGATTTTGTTGTCCAGCTCGCCCGGGCGGGCCCCGGCGACGTTGCAGAGTGTGATGACGGAGAATTTTTGTTGAGGGAAGCGGATGAGGTTGGTGCGGTAGCCGAACATGGCGCCGCCATGAGCGACGACCGGAAGTCCGCGATAGTCGGTCATTTCCAAACCAAGTGCGTATTGAATGTCCTTGCCGCTGTTTAGTCTTCCACGCGTTTGCAGTTCCTGCAAAAGCGAACCTTTGCCCAATTTATTCCCGTAGAAGTTGCGATCCCAGAGGAGCAGGTCGTCGATCGAGCTGAGCAGGCCGCCGTCGCCGACTTTGTCAAAGTTGAGAGACCAATCGATGGAAAAGCCGCCCCCTTCGCGGGGAGCATAGGCGGAGGCGCGATTGCGGGAGACAGCTGTGCGGTCGTCGTGGAAATGGGTGTGAGTCATGCCGAGCGGCTTGAAGATATTTTCTTCGGCAAACTGCGCGAGGGATTTTTTGGTGGTGCGCTGGATGAGTACGCTCATCAGGAAAAAGTTGGTGTTGCTGTAGGAGTATTCCTCGCCGGGATCGAAGTTGAGAGATTTTTGTCGCGAGAGTAGGTCGAGCATTTCAGCCGTGGTGTGAACGTCTTCGAAATTCCGTCCGGCCAGGTCGAGGAGGCCGAGGACGTCGCGGAATCCGCTGGTGTGATGGAGCATTTGACGGATGGTGACGGGATGGCCGTAGGCGGGGAGCTCGGGGATAAATTTACGAATGTCGTCGTCCAGAGAGAAGTAGCCCTGTTCGGCGGCAAGGACGGTGGAGGCGGCGGTGAATTGTTTGGAGACGCTGGCCATATAGAAAACGGATTGCGAGGAGAGCGGAACGCCGAGTTCGAGCGACGCGGAGCCGTAGGATTTCTTGAAGATGTAGTTGCCATCGCGGATTACGCCTACAGAACAGCCGGGGGAGTCGGGACGGTCGTAGGCGGAGAAAATTTGGTCAACCTCGCGGTCAAGTGAAGGATTTTCTTTTTGGGCGAAGACGGCAGATGCGGCGGAGCTGAGGGAAAGAAATGCGATGACGATGCGGCTTGCTGATTTCATTGGATGAAGCCCCTGAAATGTTGTGCGAGCGCGTGAACTATAGCGAGTCCCGAGCGAAACTGCCAGTGCCAAGGGAGGGCCGCCCGAAGGCGTCGGGGCGAATCTTACTTTGACCGGAAGAACGGGAACAGCGCGCGGATTTCCTGCTCGCTCGGCTGGCGGCCGTATTCGGTGACTTCAAAGGCTTCGGCGTGCTGGATTTTTGCGGCGGCGGTGGGACCGTAATATTTTTCCAGGGCCTTGCGCCAGGCAGGATTTACTTTTGGAAGGAAGATGGAATCGTTGGCCAGCCATTTTTTTCGTGCGGCGGGGTCTTTGGGGACCTGGTCGAGCGCGTGGATCGTCCAGGGAAGCCATTCGTAGAATTGCGAGACTTGGGCATCGAGCATGTCGACCTTTTTGTCGAAGACATCATCGATGGAGATGACGATATCGGGATGGAAGGGCTGCGGTTTCTTGAAGCGGTCGGCGTAATAGAGAAACACCGGATTGTTTGCCAGCGGCGGCGTGTCGCGGACGACGTCGGGGACGATGACCATATAGCTGGCATCCTGGACGAGGATACCCGTGTAGCGATGGTCGGGGTGATAGTCGTTAGGGCGCGGGGCGATGACAATGTCCGCTTGCCACTGGCGGATTTCGCGGATGACTTGTTCGCGGACCTGGAGAGTCGGGAGCAGTTGGCCGTCGTGATTGTCGAGGACTTCGTATTCGATGCCGATGCGGCGGCCGGCTTCGGTGGCCTCGGCGCGGCGGCGGCTGGCGAGTTCGCTGCCGCCCATCGACTGGTGGCCGGCGTCGCCGTTGGTGAGCGAGACGAATTTTACTTTGTAGCCTGCGGCGGCGTATTTGGCGGCCAGGCCGCCGGCGCCCAGGTCGCAGTCATCGGGGTGGGCCCCGAAGGCGATGACCCGGATTGATTTTTGTTGAGCGTCGAGCGCAGGCGTCGCGACGGTTGCCAAAACGAGCAGGAGGGCGACGGAGAACCTGCGGCGGAGTGGGAATCGCTCTCGGTGATGGGAGGCCATGCGAGCGAGGGTATCACTTTTACAGAGGGCAAAGAAGGGAGTGGGGCAGTCCGTGCCCCGGGACGATCAAAGCGAAAAATCGCGAGGCGAGCGTGCCTCTGCAAATGCACGAAAACTCACTTCGGGCGGAAAATCGGGACATTTTCAAGGATGGTGTCGCAGATGGCGAGACAGTTCTTGCGGACTTCGGCGCGGGAGCTTTCGTCATTTTCCGGGGCCGTGAGGAGGCTCGCGGCGCCATGAGTAACCAAGAATAGCGCATAGAACGTGCGGGAGTAATCTTCGGGCTCGCCACCGAAGCGAGTAGCCAGCAGATTGAGAAGCCAGATACGGCCGGGCTGTGGTCCTTCCGGGTGGAAGATTTCCGACCAGGTGTGCCAGAGCAACTGGTATTCGTGCGGGTGTTCTTCGACATAGCGCAGATAACGCCGGCAAACATCATCCAAAGAGGAAGAAGCAAATAGCTGTTCGTTAAGCTGGGCGCGAAAGCGTTCGGCGAGAGCGCGCATGAGTGCCTGTTTGTTGCGGAAACGCTTGTAGACGGTGGGGGTGGTGGTGCCGGCTTCGCGCGCGACAACGCGCAGCGTCAGGCCCTCTTCGCCGCGCGTGCGCCACAGCCGGGCAGCGGTTTTGAGGATGCGTTCTTCCAGCTGCTGGTTGGCGATGGGTGGCAAGTGAGATCGGCTCCGGAATCCTGCGTATATATGACGTCGTGCAAGTGATATCAAAAAGAGTGAATAACGTCCAGTAGAATCTGCAACTTATATTGGAGAATTCCCGGAATTTCCAGGGGCGGGGACGCGAACCCGTGAATTTTACATATTGACAACGTTATATTAACACTGTATAAGTAACGGATCCAAAATTGCATTCTGGCCGGGGGGCTAAGAAAGATGGGAGTAGGTGTGTGGTTCAAGATAACAGTGGGTTGAGCGAAGCGCAGGTCCTGACAACAGGCAATTTGCTGGCGAATTATTTGCAAGAGGGACGAGGGCTGTACGGTGAAGGCGGGCGCCAGTTGGGCAAGGACCAGCGCTTGAAACTGATGTCCTTTTTCACCCCGGTGCTGCTGAGCCAAGTGCGCACGGTGGAGTTGGCGGATCGGCGGATAGCCAATCCGGAATTCTATGCTGAAGCAAGAGCGCGAGGCTGCGTGGAGCTGCCGGACATAACGCACATGGCGTCGGTGACCTTTGTCGATACCATTGTGTTCCATGGAGCGGTAGAAGAACGAATCTTGTTTCACGAGCTGGTGCACGCGACACAGATTCAGCTGCTGGGTCTCGAGCGCTATGCAGAATTATTTGTACGCGGGTTTGTGCGGACCAGATCCTATTTCATGGTGCCGATGAAAGCGCACGCGTTCGAGCTGGATGCGCGATTTGCGAAAAATCCTCGGGCCGCGTTTTCGGTAGTGGAGGAAGTTTGGAAGTGGGCCGATGCTTACCGCTACTAGTGGCTGGGGCGACCCGGTTTTGCGGGCCAAGAAAAAGTCCTGAGATAGGAAAATAAACGTGTGAACGCGCCCTGCCCGTAGTATTTTGCGGGCAGGGCTTGTTTTATCCGGAAGGCGAGGACAGCGGCATGATTGCAGGCGCGCACGTGGTGATTTGCAGCAAAGATGCCGATGCGGACAGAGCTTTCTTTCGGGACACGCTGGGATTTGAGTCGGTGAACGCGGGGCGGGGATGGCTGATTTTCGCGCTACCGCCAGCCGAGGCGGCTTTTCATCCGGCGGAGGAAAATGACCGGCATGAACTGTATTTCATGTGCGCGAATTTGCCCGAAGAGATGACCGCGCTGGCCAAAAGGGGCGTGCATTGCTCGGAGATTCTGGGCGCGCGGTGGGGCTTGATAACCAAGGTCAGGCTTCCGGGTGGCGGAGAGGTGGGGCTGTACCAACCGAAACATCCAACGATGCTCAAGGTCTGAGAGGGGGATTGCCGCCCGGCCCGAGCCAGGGAAGTTCGTTGACAGGGCGAGGCTCGTACTTTAAGATTGACGTTTGTCTCTACAGGGAAAGGTGTGACTGTTGCGATGAGGACGTACGTAGCCAAGGGTGAAGAGGCTGAAGCGCTGAAAATTGGCGCCAGCTGGTTTGTGGTGGATGCGACCGATGTTTCGCTGGGACGCCTGGCGACAAAAGTGGCTCGCATGTTGATTGGCAAAGACAAGCCAAGTTTTACGCCGTACCTGGATTCGGGCGACCATGTGGTGGTGATCAACGCCGACAAGGTGAAGATGACCGGCAACAAGGTCGAACAGAAGATCTACTACTCGCACAGCGGATATCCCGGTGGACTCAAAGAGGTGCCGGCGAAGCGATTGCGGCCGATTAAAGCCGATTGGATGATTCGCGAAGCGGTGCTGGGCATGCTGCCGAAGAACAAGTTGCGGGCGCGCCGGGCGAAGAAGCTGCGCGTATATAAGGATGCGGCGGGGTTGGCGCGGCATAATGGCCAGAAACCGCAGGCTGTAGCGATTTGATGTTGTCGTAGGGGATTTGCAGCGGCTGGGTTGCAGCCCGGCGGTTGTAAAAGCCCCGTTCCGCACGTTGCGGTTCTCCGTTGTGTCTGGCCGATCGTGGTCACCCATCGCAGGGAGCACAGCAGGGCGTGGAGTTGATGGCCGGATTGCGGCCATAGCTGGTCGAGTTGACCGCGCAGCAGTTTCGCTGAGCGAGCGGTTTCAGCAGGATGGGCAGCAAGTCTTTTGCAAGTTTGAGGAGGAACGTTGAGTTCATCGGTTACGCCCCTTACGGGTAAAGCAGCTTGGTTTCTGGGAACGGGACGGCGCAAGGAATCAGTCGCGCGCGTATTTTTGCGTCCTGGCACCGGCAAAATCACGGTCAACGGCCGCACGGTCGAGGAGTATTTTCCGAATCACGCATGGAAGCATGACGCTGTTGAACCGCTGAAGTTTACCAACATCGCGGATCAGGTCGACGTGCTGGTCACGGCCAATGGCGGCGGAGTGGGCGGCCAGGCTGGTGCGATGCGCATGGGCCTGGCGCGCGCGATTTCGCGCTACAACCCGGAACTGCGGCCGGCGCTGCGGACCAATGGATTTCTGACGCGCGATTCACGGATGAAGGAACGCAAGAAGTACGGGCAGAAGGGTGCTCGTAAGCGGTTCCAGTTCACCAAGCGCTAAACAGTTTTTGGTTTCAGTGATTGGTTCTCCGTTCGGCCGGCAGCTGGCTTGCCCGGCAAACTGGAAACCATCACCTGACGAACTCCGGCGGGCCGGCGCAAGCTGGCCCGTCGAGATCACGGCCGACAAGGAAGTCGGCAAGAGGTTGTTCTGCGGCGGATTTTTCGTTGCGCGGTACCGGCGAAGAAGCGCTGTTGTAAGCAACTATTCAAATAGGAGGCAACTTGGCAGTAGAAATTACAATGAAGGAATTGCTGGAGGCTGGAGTTCACTTTGGCCACCAGACACGCCGTTGGAACCCGAAAATGAAGGAATATATTTTCGGCGAGCGCAACGGGATTCACATTATTGATCTGCAAAAGACGCTGAAAATGTTCCGCGAAGCAAGCCGCTTCGTGAGCGAAATTTCGGCGCAGGGCAGAACCGTTTTGTTTGTCGGCACCAAGCGGCAGGCGCAGGAAGCCGTCGCCGAAGAAGCGAAGCGCTGCGGCGCGTTTTTCGTGAATCACCGCTGGCTGGGCGGGACCCTCACAAACTGGGCGACACTGCAAAAATCGATCAAGCGGCTGAAATTGCTCAAAGCGATGCATGAAGACGGCCGCATCGATGAATTCTCCAAGAAAGAAAAAGCGCGGCTCGGGCGCGAAATGAAGCACCTGAACCAGAACCTTGAAGGCGTCGAGAACATGGCGCAATTGCCGGACGCGATGTTTGTGATCGATTCCAACGCTGAAGACATTGCCGTGAAAGAAGCGCGCCGCATGGGCGTGCCGGTGGTCTCGGTGGTGGATACGAATTGCGATCCGGATGTGGTGGACTGGATTATTCCGGGCAATGATGATGCGCTGCGCGCGATTCGATTGTTTACCACCAAGATTGCGGAATCGGTGCTGGAAGGCCACAACATCTACGCGCAATCGCAGGTGGCGGATCAGAAAGCGGCTGCCGATCAGGCGATTATCGATGGCGGTCCAGAGTATGTGGACACCAGCGCCTATGAACAATATGAGAAGCAGGAAGGCGACTTTGTCGAAGGCGCGGAAGTTGCGGCGCTGCCTGCCGATCTGCCCATTGAGCCTGCCGCGGCGGAAACACCGGTTGAAGCCACGGTTCCACCGTCGGAGGAGCATAAGTAAGCCAATCGCACGGGTAGGAAATCCAAGAGGCCCGGCGCCGAGCTTCCGTTAAAGCGCCGGGCCGTTTTGCAGGCGGCGAACAAAGACCTGCAATTTCGGAACGAGATTCATAGAGTTTACAAATAAAGCGAGAAGAGACAAGAGAATGAGTTCACAACCCAATCCCAATCAAGAACCGGTTCAGATTCCAGCGCAGCTGGTAAAGCAGCTGCGCGAACGCACCAACGCAGGATTTGCGGATTGCCGTTCCGCGCTCGTTGAAGCCGCGGGCGACATTGAAAAAGCGATCAGTGTTTTGCGCAAGAAGGGCCAGGCGGCTGCGGCCAAAAAGGCCCAGCGCGAAGCGAGCGAGGGACTCGTGGGCCACTACCTTCACGCTGGCGGAAAAATTGGCGTGTTGGTCGAACTGAACTGCGAATCGGACTTCGTGGCGCGCACCGAAGCTTTTCAGCAGTTGTCACACGGCATTGCCATGCACGTCGCCGCGCTCGATCCGCGTTATGTGCGGCGCGAAGAAGTGACCCCGGAAATGCTGGACAAAGAGCGCGAAATCTACAAGGCCCAGGCGCTGGCGACCGGCAAGCCCGAAGCGGTGGTGGAGAAGATCGTCATGGGCAAGATGGAAAAGTTTTACGAAGAAAACTGCTTGTACGAACAGCACTTCATCAAGGACGAGAGCGTGACCATCGGTGAAATGGTGGCGCAGGCCATTGCGAAGCTGGGCGAAAACATTTCGATCCGGCGCTTCGTGCGGTTTAAGGTCGGCGAAGTCGGAGGCACGGGAACCGCGGAAAACACCTCGGCTCCAGTCACTGTTTGATCGTCTGACACTTGACTGCATATTTCTACAGGGCGTTCCCGCTGGAAGGGACGCCCTTTTTCTTTGTGCGAAGCATCTGATAAGGGGCCACTTGTGCTGTGCGGTAGTGGGATAGTTTGTTACAATTCGGTTGAATTTAAATGAGAGTGTTCGGAGAAACATGGCCGCAAAGAAAAGTACAGGGAAAAAACCGGTAACAAAAATGGCCAAGCGGGCCATACCGGTTTACGACCGGATTTTGCTGAAGCTTTCCGGCGAGTCGCTGCAAGGGCCCCAGGGGTTTGGCATTCATGGCGAAACAATTCAGGCCATTGCGCGCGAAGTGAAGGAAGTTCACGAGTTGGGCGTGCAGATTGCGATCATGGTGGGCGGCGGCAATATTTTTCGCGGCGCGCGGCAGAAGGGGTTTGAAATTGAGCGCGCCACGGGCGATTACATGGGGATGCTGGCGACCATCATCAACTCGCTGGCTCTGCAGGATGCGCTGGAAAAAGAGGAAGTACATACTCGCGTTTTGAGCGCGATTGAAATGCGCCAGGTTTCTGAGCCATTTATTCGACGGCGAGCCATGCGGCATCTGGAAAAAGGACGCATTGTGATTTTTGCGGCGGGGACCGGGAACCCCTATTTTTCAACGGATACGGCCGCGGCGTTGCGCGCTATGGAAATCAAGGCGGACGTGATTTTGAAAGCGACGCGCGTGGACGGCATTTACGACGCGGATCCTGAAAAAGTGATGGAAGCAAACTTCTTCACACAAATTACGTACAAAGACGTGCTGCAACAGGATTTGAAGGTGATGGACTCGACGGCCATTTCCTTGTGCATGGACAACGGGATGCCGATTGTGGTGTTCAATATGAATCAGCATGGAAACATCAAGCGCGTGGTCTTGGGTGAACGCGTGGGTTCGAAAGTTACTCCGGCCTAGAAAAAAAAGACGAAAAAGGGAAGTAGGAAATCGGGGATTGTCAGTTTTGTCGTGCGCTGCAAACAGCTTTAGTTGATTGGCTAAATTTTACTGAGGGCGATATGACGACGATTGCAACGACCAAGGATGCGATTACATCGGCGAAGACGCGCATGGAAAAAGCGATTGAGGATTTCCGCAAGGAGCTGGGCACGTTGCGGACGGGGCGGGCCAACGCGTCGGTTCTGGACTCGGTACGAGTCGACTATCACGGAGCCCTGATGCCGCTCAATCAGCTGGGCGCGTTGACGGTGCCCGATCCGGGAATGATTGTGATTGCGCCGTGGGACGCCAGCATAGTGGCGGCGATTGACAAGGCCATCCGCACATCGGATTTGGGATTGAACCCCACCAACGATGGCAAAGTCGTTCGGGTGCCGATTCCTGCGCCGACAGAAGAGCGCCGCAAAGACTTGGTGAAGCAACTGCACAAGATTCTGGAAAATCACCGTACGGCGCTGCGGAATGTAAGACGCGATTTGAAAGAAGCGATTGAGAAGCTCGAAAAGGAAAAGAAAATCAGCGAAGACGACAAGAAGCGGTCGCTCGATGAGTTGGAAAAGCTTTCGCATTCCGAATTGAAAAAGATGGAAGATCTGTCCGCGGTAAAAGAAAGAGAAGTGATGAGTTTCTGAGTATTTTCCTGGCAGGGGCAGCCGTCCCGCGTAGTTCGCTACGCCAGCAGCGCCAGGCGCCGCCCACCGGGGGCGAAGCGGACCGCACGTCGCCGTTTATTTCATCCTTGTTGCGTGGATTGTCGAGACAAGTTGCTGCGGATGATCCTTGATTCCTTGGTAGAGGGTCTGCGTAAAGGAGTCTTTGCCGGACAGCTTGAACTTCTCGGTCCACGCAATGGTTTTGGCGCCGGATTTGTATTCGCCGGTCATCACAAACTGGCCCTCCGCCCAATCCACGGAAAAAGGGCTGCAGCCTTCCGTGTTGAACGGAGCGCAGAACAGGCCCTTCAGTTTATCGTCCGAAGCATCCCACCAGAAAAATCCGTAATCGTCCTGGCTGCCGTCGGGACCGGTCGAATGATACTCCTCGGTGAAAGGTATTCCTCCGGTTTTCGTGGCCCACACTTCGGTTCCCTGCGAGGTGACGGCCTTGGCCTGCTCGGAGACAGGCGCGGAGGTTTCTGCAATGGTCCATTTTCCCGTGAGCGCCTCGGTCAATTTTTGCATCAGGGCATTGGGCATCTGGTCTGACGCGCCGCCGGACTGGCTGGCGGGAGAAATTGTTTCGCCGCGAAATCGAAATCCAGCGGCGATCATGACCACGACGACCGTCGCCAGGAGCAGGATCAGCACGCGAGTGGGCTTGGCGGTCATCAGCAGTCCTTTCATGAATATAACCGGCTACGGACCTCGTGAAACTAGCGCGACTATACATCGACGGTTGAAGGGGCGGCAACAATTTAGAGAAGTGTCAGGGTTTGGCCGGCGTTGCGGGAGCCGCTGTCGGTGCCGCGTTCGCGGGCGGTAGCAAGATGAACAGTTGCGCAGAGTCGCTCTGCACGGCATGGAGAAACGCATTGTAGTCGGCGACGCGCGTTGCGGCAACCTCGCGCAAAATAAAATTGATGTGGCGCGATGCGGTGATGGTGGAGTCCGCAAAGGAATAGCTAGAGGCAAACGTTGCATAGTCGCGTTCAACCGAAGTACCCGTCGGAGCGCGTCCGGTGGTGTCCCGGGGCAGCTGGAGTTTGGCCGTAGTTTCGACGTCGAGCGGGGTGCCCAGCAGAATGGGGGCGACCGCTGAGCCTTCTGCCGGTTTCGCGGGCGGGTCCGGCAATCCCACCTGCGGCAGCAATGCCGGAATACGCACCGGCTTCTTCGACCAATCCACAAATTTCGGGGTGGAAATTTCGTAGTCCACGGTAAACGGAACGTCGGTGGCGTACGGATCTGAAGCTTTCACACTTAATATTTGTCCGCGAAATCCGTCCGAAATCGAGAGCAGTTGCGCGAGGTCGCTCCATTTTTCCCGCGGCGATTGATGAAAAGCAATGCGCAGGAGAAGTTCATTGTCGCCGCGCAGGGAATAGTGAACCCTGGCGTTCAATTTTCCGGCCGCGTCCAGAGACGCTTCGACCTGGACTTGTTGCTTGGCCGGGTACGGCAGTTCGTCGGGAACTTTTGCCCAGTGTCCGGACGGCGCGGCGTGTGTCAGCGCTTCGCGGCCGCGTATGTTCGAGGGCAGCATCGCAAAGGGCGCCACTTCCAGGCTGGGATCGAGCCATACCGGCGAAGCGGCATCGCCTGCGGCGACGAGAAAATGATTCAGCGGAGAAATTCGTGGAAGCTGAGACTGCAAGTTTTCGTGGGGATCGGCGACGGCGATCTCCGCCGGCAGGCCGGCGGCAGTCGCCAGGGCGATGAACAGGCCGCACTTATCTTCCGGCGTGGCATAGCCAGTCGAAATGATATCGCCGGCCGAGCGAGCGTGAAATCCGGTTGCTCCCGCTGGCAAATCCACGGTGCGGATTTTCTGAGAGACAAAACGATAAATCGCTTCGAGTTTTTCCCGCGGGGAATGGGCATCGGCCGTAAGCTCGGAAACCCGTTTCTTCGCCTCGTCGCTGGCCGGGGTGGGGTTAAGGCTGCCAGCGAATTTTGCATACAAATTCTGCCAGGATCCAAATGTGGAAAGCGTGATATCGGGCTGCTGATATTCCGGATCTGGCTCGGCCACGGCGGCTTTCGCTGCCATCCGCTTCCAGCGATAGATGGTCCGGCCGCCCGTTGGCGGTTTTTCCGTTGCGCTGGCCGGCGTTTTCGGGTTGATGCGAACCTGCAGCGATGGAACGGCGGGCAGGTCCAGTTCAAACAGTTCGGAGACGACTACGCCGCTGCGATCAAAGGAATGCGACAGGTAGAAATCTGGCGCGAGCGGCGCGTGGGCCACCGTAGTGACCACGCGATATTCAAGAACGTCGGTGGGTTGCAGTCCAAGAATGCGGACAGATTTGGCGCGAACGTCCTGGTAAGCGGGCGCGTCGGCAACTTCGGGCCGGGAATTGTCAGTGATAGCGCTGGGAAGAATGTCCGCGGTGCCGCCTTTGGCGTGCGTGATGCGAACCAGGGGAATTTCGACGGACTCGAAGCTCCGATTGTAGTCAAAATTGAGGCGAGCAAACTGGCGTGCGCCCAGCTCGTTGTGAATGCGGACACGGGCATGGACTTCCTTGTGGCTGGAGCCGTCGGCTTCAAAACGGTATTTCGTTTCCAGGAGTTCAAGCTGCGCGGGATTTTCCGGGACCGATTCCTTGGCCGCTTGCTTGCCGGGCGTGGTCGGCGATTTCTCCGTCGTGCTGGTGTGTGGAATCGGCTGTTGCGCGAACGAAAGCTGATCTGTGGCGGAGATGGCGCAAACAAATGCGAGCGCGGCGGACCGGCCGGCGCGATTGGCAAAGGGGAGTCTCAAGATGGCCTCGCAGGAAGTTTAGTGGCGTTGCGGGCAGTGGTAAACAGAACGCTGCGGGGAAGTTGCGAACGACGCAACGGTTGTCGCGCTGCCCTTCTGGGGCCCGATATGGCGGTCGGGCCGAGTGAGACCGTTCGGTGTGAAGCGCGTCTGATGGAATGGTAGTCTGTGATGTGCGCAGAAGCGCCCAGGAGACGGCGGATGCCTAAGTTTCATGGAGCACTGGTAGCGGCAGCAATCTTTTTGCTGGCTGGATACGCGGCAGGGGAAGAGCGAGCGACGGGCCCTGACGAGGACGGCACCAAAGCGGCGCTGGTGAAAATTGCGGGCGAAGGATTCATGGACTCGCACGCGTTTCAATATTTGACGGAATTGAGCGACGACATCGGTTCACGCGTAACCGGTTCGCCGGCCGAACGCCGGTCCGAGGAATGGGGCATGGCCAAGATGAGGGCGATGGGCCTGGAAAACGTGCACCTCGAAAAATACCAAATTTGGCGGGGCTGGACGCGCGGCAGCGCCGACGGAGAGCTTTTGTCACCGGTGCGCCACAAGCTGCATATCGACGCCATGGGATGGACCGGATCCACCCCGGCGAGCGGCATCGACGCCGATGTGGTGACCATTAATCTCTACGATTTAGATAACGAGATGAAAAGTATTTCCCGGCTGAGCGGGAAAGTTGTTTTGGTCACTGCAAAAGGCAATCCTAAAAAGGATGGCATGCAGACCTTTGCGGATTTTGGAACGTTCCTGAAACAGGCGGCAACCGCAGGAGTGGCAGCCGTGATTGGTGGACAAGGCGGCGCACACGCCCAGGGCCTGAATCTGACCCATACCGGAATCCTGGGATTTGACTCGGATTTCGCGGTGCCGGTGGTTTCCATGACGGCCGAAGATCAGGGCCAACTTGAGCGTTTTGTGGAACGCGGAATAACCCCGCGCGTTCACTTCAGCGTACAGAATAAGTTTTCCGATGGCCCGGTGGAGACGGCGAACGTGGTCGGAGAAATTCGCGGGCGGGAGAATCCGGAACAAATATTCGTAGTCGGCGGGCATTTGGACTCCTGGGACCTGGCGCAAGGCACGACCGACAACGGCTCGGGCACGGCGGCGGTTTTGGGAGCGGCGGAAGCGATTGCGCGTTCCGGGCAAAAACCGCGAAGAACAATTCGCTTCGTCTTGTTTACAGGGGAAGAGCAGGGGCTGGATGGCTCGATCAATTATATAAAACAACATAAAGAGGAGATGGCGAATCATCTGGGCGATTTGGTGCTGGATGAGGGGCAGGGGGCGGTCAAAGCGTTTCAGCTCGGCGGCCGTGACGATATCGTCGAAGCGTTCCAGCCGTTTGTGAAATCGCTCGCGAATATTCATGCCGTGAAAGTGAACGATGAAGTGGAATTTGGCACCGATACCGGACCTTTTTCACTCGCCGGTCTGCCGGGCATTAACATGAACCAGGATTCGCCCGAATATAAATATACCCACCACTCGGCGGCGGACGCGCTGGAGGCCCAGAAACCGGATCTGCTGACGGAAAATGCGACACTCAGTCCCTGACCGGCGTATTGGGTAGCAGACCGTCCCGAGCGCTTGGCGGCCCCCTGGGACGCCGAACGAACCGCGAAAATGCTGCGAAAGCAGGGGCAATATACTTTCCTTAAGGCCTTTGGGTTGTGGCCCTACGGAGACCTGGGCGCACCGAAGAACTAAGGCGGTGACCCAGGCTGCCCGGCCGGCGATGGTTTCGTTTTTCGCGGACTGAATCCCGGGAACCAGGCTAAGGGCTTTATTTTTCAATGCGTTAGGGAGGGCCTGGAGGGTGAGGTCCTGATGGATCGGCTGTGATACAATGGCTGAGTTCGGTGGAGCGAGTAGCGCTCGCCGATGGGCTTGGGCAAGACCTGTGCCAAACGGGGCGAACTGCAGTAAGTTTTCCACTGGCATGTATCGAAAGATTTGACAGTCTGGACTTTTCTACTTATACTCTGTTGTTTGTTGGGAGTAGTTCGGTCCCAATGTAGTTGGAAGGGAATATCTTCCGTCCCGGAACAATGCACGATGGAATGGGATAGAAGAGCGGCCGGAATGGGGCGCCAGCCCCGAAAAGCCGAGTAAGCCTCTCCAAGCGGAAATTCAGAAGTGCAGTTCTTCCTTCTGGGTGTGTCTGCGGAGTTTCTTGCTTGTTTCTCCGGATTCGCAGTGGACCTTTCAGCGTTGCTGTGCGCTCTCGCGTTTTTGGTGATGCGCTTTGCGAGAGCTGTGGGAAATTTTGCGCGAAATTTTGCCGCGGAATCTGCGGCCGAGTGAAAAAGAGGAACGACAGTGCCAACGTTTTCACAACTAGTACGGATGGGAAGAGAGCAAGTCTTAGTCAAGACCAAGTCGCCTGCGCTCATGGGCTGTCCGGAGCGACGCGGTGTTTGCATTCGCGTTTACACACAAACCCCGAAGAAGCCGAACTCGGCTCTGCGCAAAGTGGCGCGCGTTCGCTTGACGAATTCCGTTGAGGTCACCACGTACATTCCAGGCATCGGCCACAACCTGCAAGAGCACTCGATCGTTTTGGTGCGCGGCGGCCGTGTGAAGGATCTTCCGGGAGTTCGCTACCACATCGTGCGCGGCACTTTGGACGCAGCGGGCGTGGAAAATCGCAAGCAAGCGCGCTCGAAGTACGGCGCGAAGCGGCCCAAGGCGGGAGCCGCAAAGTAAGTAGCTGGCAGTCAAGAATTCAGGGCGCCGCACCAAACGCGGCAAATGCTGCAAGGAGCGATAAAGAGCAATGTCACGCAAAGGAATCGTAAATCGGCGAGTGCCCGCAACAGATCCGGTGTATGCCAATGATCTGGTGGAAAAGTTCATTTGTTCGATGATGTATGAAGGCAAAAAGTCGACGGCCCAGCGCGTGTTTTACGGCGCGATGGATCAGGTGGCCAAGAAGACGGCGACGGATGCGCTCACGGTTTTCAAAAAAGCGGTGGAGAACGTCAAGCCGCTGCTCGAAGTGAAAACGCGGCGCGTCGGCGGCGCGAACTATCAGGTGCCCGTAGAAGTGAATCCGTTCCGTCGGCAGTCGCTCGCGATTCGCTGGTTGCTGCAATACTCGCGCGAACGCGCCGGCAAGACGATGATCGACAAGCTGGCCGACGAGTTTATCGATGCCAGCAATGCCCGTGGCGGCGCGATGAAGAAGAAAGAAGATGTGCACCGCATGGCGGAAGCGAACAAGGCTTTCGCGCACTATCGCTGGTAATTCCCGCGGTTCGTTAAAAATTTCCCCGGTAGAACGGGCTAAAAAAAGGATTTCGAAAAAGGGACATGGGCAGGGCATTCAAACTCGAAGATACGCGCAACATCGGAATCATGGCGCACATCGACGCCGGAAAAACCACGTCGACGGAGCGGATTCTGTTCTATACCGGTGTGACTTACAAAATCGGTTCGGTGGATGAAGGCACGGCCACCATGGACTGGATGGAGCAGGAGCGCGAGCGCGGCATCACGATCACCAGCGCTGCGACGACGGCTGCCTGGACTCGCAATGACAAGAAATACCGCGTGAACATTATTGATACTCCCGGTCACGTGGACTTCACGGTTGAAGTAGAGCGTTCGCTGCGCGTGCTCGACGGCGCGGTTTGCGTGTTTGACTCGGTGGCCGGTGTACAACCGCAATCGGAAACGGTTTGGCGTCAAGCCGACAAGTATCGCGTTCCGCGTATCTGTTTTGTCAACAAGATGGATCGCATGGGGGCGGACTTTCACCACGTGATTCGCACGATTCGCCAACGCCTCGGCGCCCACCCCGTTTCTCTGCAATTTCCTCTCGGTCGCGAAGATAATTTCATCGGCATCATCGATTTCATCGAAGAAAAGGTGGTCGTCTGGCTGGAAGAAACGCTGGGCGCCAAATTTGAGATTTTTGAAGTGGCCAAGCTCTGGGACAAAGAGTTCGTCGATTCCCGTCCTGATGTGGCGACGGCTCTCAAGGCGTCGGCGATTGACAAAGCGTTCTATGACAAGCATCGCGCCGAGATGGTGGATTACATCGCAGAACACGATGACGAAGTCATCGACAGGTACCTGACCGACGGCACGTTGACCGCCGAAGAAATGCGCAAGTCGATTCGTAAATCGACTCTGGCGCTTAAAATTGTTCCGGTCCTTGCGGGTTCCGCGTTTAAGAACAAGGGCATTCAGCCGTTGCTCGATGCCGTTGTCGATTATCTGCCCTCGCCTGTGGACGTTCCGCCTCTGGAAGGCGTGAACCCGGAGACCGATGCGGTCGAACTGCGCCGCGCTTCCGATGAGGCTCCGTTTTCCGCACTGGCATTTAAAATCATGACCGACCCGTTTGTCGGTCACGTCACCTACATTCGGGTGTACTCCGGCGTTTTGAAATCCGGCAGCTATGTGTATAACTCCGGCAAGCGCACGCGCGAACGCATCAGCCGTTTGCTGCAGATGCACGCCAACAAGCGCGAAGAAATCGACACTGTGTATGCCGGCGATATTTGCGCCTGCGTCGGCCTGAAGAGCGTCAATACCGGCGACACGCTTTGCGACGAGAACAAGCCGGTCGTTTTGGAAAACATCGTCTTCCCGCAACCCGTTATTTCGGTAGCGATTGAGCCTAAGACCAAAGCCGATCAAGACAAACTTGGCGTCGCCATGCAGCGGCTGGCGCAGGAAGATCCTACTTTCCGGGTTTCAACCGAACCGGACACCGGCCAGACCCTGATCTCCGGCATGGGCGAATTGCACCTGGAAATTCTGGTCGACCGCATGAAGCGCGAATATGGCGTGGAAGCGAACGTCGGCAAACCGCAGGTCGCGTACCGCGAAACGATTCGCAGGAGCGCGATTGGCGAAGGCAAATACATCAAGCAGACCGGCGGCAAGGGCCAGTACGGACACTGCAAGATCGAATTGCTGCCGTTGCCGAATCACGGCGATGCCGGCAAGGAGCTTTCCAGCGATGATCTGGACGCCCTCGCCAAAGAAGTTGTCGGCGGCGGTTCGGCCAACAAATACAAATTTGATAAAGTCCACCGCTTCATGTTCGTGGACAAGGTGGTTGGCGGTTCGATTCCTCGCGAATTCATCGCTCCTATTGAAGCCGGTATTCGCGAAGCGCTGGACAACGGAATTTTGGCGGGCTTTACCATGGTCGATGTGGCCGCCATCCTCACCGACGGCAGCTACCACGACGTAGACAGTAACGAAATGGCCTTCAAAATTGCCGGCTCCATGGCGTTCAAGGAAGCCTGCGCCAAGGCCAAGCCGATTCTTCTTGAGCCGATCATGAAAGTCGAAGTTGTGGTTCCGGAAGAATCGATGGCTGCCGTTTATGGTGACCTGAATGCGCGCCGTTCGGCGATTCAGGGTTCAGAAAATCGCTCCGGCGTTAACGTGATCTCCGCCGAAGTGCCGCTTTCACAGATGTTTGGTTATGCAACCGATCTGCGCAGCCGCACTCAGGGCCGCGCGAATTTCACCATGCATTTTTCGCATTACGCGGAACTGCCCGCGGCGCTGGCACAGGAAGTAATTGCCAAGACTTCGGGCCGTTCGACGCGGTAACGAGTTTTTGTTTTTTGTTTGCAAGAAATTTGAATGACTTTGATTTGAGGAGCGGGAAGCGATGGCGAAGGAGAAATTCGAGCGTAGTAAACCGCACGTGAACATCGGGACGATTGGTCACATTGACCATGGCAAGACGACGCTGACGGCGGCGATCACCAAGGTGTTGAGCAAGCACAACCCGAAGG
>Ga0193716_1000117_pt1 | contig 45871 bp, 37 predicted proteins | sample U2c1metaG_FD_145901 | JGI IMG/M metagenome (GOLD analysis project Ga0193716, IMG submission 145901) | Soil microbial communities from a riparian zone of the East river system, Colorado, United States - U2c1 | ecosystem: Environmental > Terrestrial > Soil > Riparian zone | place: USA: East River...
AGATATTTGCGTCGCTATCCCCCTCTGACCACCCACGCATCCACCGTCGACCGCAACAATGCCCGTAACCCGAAGGCAGACCGCTGCTCAGATCGCCGCTCGTAACGCTGAGAAACGACAGCTACGGCCTCGCGCTGCGCCGCTCCCCTCCAGGGACGCTCAGCCGCGCAGACGGATTCGTGCCAAAGCCAAACCGGTACGACGTCCTCGTCGTGCCCCTGCGCCGCTGCCGTCTTCCCCCCCGCCATCGCCGCTTACGTCTCTTTCTCCCTCTCCCTCTCCCGCTCCTTCTCTGGGATCGCTGCTTTATCCATCTCCATCTCCGCCTCCGCCTCCTATCATCGGCCGCCGGCCATTACATATTATCTCACAGCCCAACCTCGCCCTCGTTCTCGTCTTTGTGTGCGATCCATCCCACGCCGCCGAGGTGCTGAGCGCCCCTGGCGAGCGACTTCGTCCTTATATCGACCAGCTTAAATCCGACGGCGACTGGTCCTGTGGGGAGAAGGAGACCGAGGAGATGTTCTCCGATATTCTCGAGGAGCGCGAGTTTCTGTCGCTCCTGGAGCGGCTATGTCCGTGCTTCCAGGGCCTGCATCGGTTGGGCCGAAGTGAGGACCTGGAATGGGAAATCGCGAAGTGGGGTTGGGTCGACTTCTCTGGCCAGTCCGCGGTGACGCAATGTCAGAGGGAAAATTGGGAGTTCGCGAATGAGGTGGCGGAGGGCAGGTGGCGTGGCGCTCTCGTCGACTTGTTCAGCGATGTGCGGATTGGTGGCGGGCATCTCGGATGGCCCGAATATTATGGCGCCTGACCGATCCGTAGAATTTCCCGTAGTTGGTCCACATGTACTTGTATTTTTTTGCCGAATTTGATCGATCCCTGACCGAGTAGACCGAGCCATGCGGACCGCAGATCCGGTTGTTTGGCACATGCAGGGTGTCACGAGATTGTACGCGTGTGACAGATCGGGCGATTGCCGAGCATGTGATCACGTGACCAATGACATTGGGTATCGGGTCAGCCGGTAGCAGGTTAGGTCAGGGTTAGGTTTAGGGTCGGGCCAGGTCAGGGTTAGGTTTAGGGTCGGGTTAGGTCAGGGTTAGGTTTAGGGTCGGGTTAGGTCAGGGTTAGGTTTAGGGTCGGGTTAGGTCAGGGTTAGGTTTAGGGTCGGGTTAGGTTTATTCAGACGCAATATGCGTTGATATCAAAAGCGCAGTTCTGGACGGGCGCCGGTTGATCTAGCGCGATGGGATGGCGATCGCGTTTGCCCGGGTCCGTTATCTTCGCCGCGCTGTTGGTGACAGCGCGGTTCGCACAGCGGCCTATAATGCGCGCGAGAGGATCCGGTCCGAGCGGACAGGCGAGGTGTTTTACTTCCGCGATCGCGAGACGCCGGAGCATCATGCGGTGCTTTTGCCCGAGGGCGCGGATGCGCGCTTTTCAGACGCGGTGGTGCTTTGGAATGCGGCCGAGGCGGCGGAGCGCCGCCGGGATTCGCAAGTCGCGCGTGAGATTGTGCTGGCGCTTCCGGCCAATGCGGAGCTCACAGCGGAGGATCGCATCGCGCTGGCGCGGTCCTTTGCCGAGGCGCATTTCGTCTCGAGGGGGCTTGCGGTTCAGCTCGACATTCATGCGCCGGACGCGGGCGCGCAGGAAAGCGAGCGCGCCAATTGGCACGCGCATCTTCTGATCACCACGCGGCGCGTCGGGCGCGATGGATTTGCCGCGACCAAGGCGCGCGATGTCGATCCCGCCATCCGCAGGATTGCGGGGCGTGGCCGGGTGGTTGATGGAGATGCGTGGGGCGAACTGTGGCGTGCGCATCAGGACCAATATTTTCGCGAGCAAGGATTAGAGACGCGGGTCGATCCGACCGGGCTGGTCAGCCAGATCCATGTGGGGCCGCGCCGGATGCGGCGTGCCACATCGGACATTGTCGAGCGGGCCATGGCGCTGCGCCAGGCCAATCAGGAGGCCACGTACGATCCGCGGCAGGTGCTGGAAAAGCTGACGCGCAACAATGCGACTTTCACAGAGCGGGATCTCGATCGGTTTCTGGTCAAGCAGCTTGGGGACGATCTGGACGATGCGGACATTGCGGCGATTCGGTCCGCGGTCCTGGCGAGCCCGGAACTGGTGGCATTATATGATCGGGAGACGAGCCGGGCGTCCGGGCGATACACGACACGCGACGTGCGCGACCAGGAGCGCGCTGTGATCGCGGCGGCCGCGCAATTGGCGAACCAGACCAGCGGACGCGTGACGGCCGATAGTGCGGCTGCTGCGACCGCGGCGCGGACGCTGCGGCCAGATCAGATGCAGGCGTTCGAATATGCAACCGGCGCCGGGCACCTGAAATTGATCGAGGGCCGGGCCGGCACCGGCAAGAGCTATACGCTGTCCGCGATCCGCGACGCTTATGAGCGCGACGGCAAACGCGTGATCGGTCTGGCGCCCACAAATGCCGTGGCGCAGGATATGGCGGCGGACGGCTTCGGCGAGGCCGGTACGCTGCATTCGGCGCTGTTCAGGGTGAAGAACGGACTGACGCGCTGGGATCGCAATACCGTCGTCATGGTCGACGAGGCCGCGATGCTGGGCGCACAAATCACAGGCGAGCTGCTGGCGGCGGCCGGTGCGGCCGGCGCGAAGCTCATCCTGGTTGGCGATGACCGCCAACTCGCCAGCATTGAGCGCGGCGGATTGTTCACAGAATTTCTCCAGCGCCATGGCTCGGCCGAGATCACCGAGGTGACGCGCCAGCAGGCCGACTGGCAACGCCAGGCCGCCCGCGACCTGGCGGAGTATCGGTTTGGGGATGCGGTCGGGGCCTTTGAGCGCGCCGGTGCGATCACCTGGCGCGAAAATCAGGACGAGGCCCGCGCCGCGCTGGTGGCGGCATGGAAGCGGGATAGTGCTGCGGATCCGGATGAGAAAAGGTTCGTATTCGCCTACACCAACCGCGACGTGGATGCGCTCAATGCCGAGCTGCGTCAGGTGCGCCGCGAGCGCGGTGAGCTGGTCGGCCAGGACGTCCCGCTCGTGACCCGGCGCGGGGATCCGGACGCCGCCAACGGAGAACAGGTGCGGCAGGCGGATTTTGCGGTCGGAGACCGCGTGCAGTTCACCAAGACCGCCAAGGCGCAGCGCATCTATAATGGCAATATCGGCACGATCACCGCGATCAATCCGCTCACCGGCGAAGTCACCGCAAAACTGGATGCAGCCGGCCGCGAAGGGCGCGACGTGTCCTGGAACGCGAATGAATTTCAGGGCTTTCAACACGGCTATGCGGGGACGATCTACAAGGGGCAGGGCAGGACGCTCGACCGGACCTATCTCTACCACAGCCGGCACTGGACGTCCGCGCCAAGCTATGTGGCGCTGACCCGGCAGCGTAAAAGCGCCGAGATGTTTGTCGCGCGTGAGACCGCGCAAAACATCGGCCAGCTTGCCCAGCAGATGGCGCAAAATGACATACGCCACGCCTCGCTCGCATGGGCTGCGCACGATGAGCTGGCGCGCGACACGATCGCCGATCACGCCAATGCGCCGGCACTGCCTGACCAGGCACCGGCCGGGCTTGCCCAGAACCACAGCGCCGCTCCCGGCACCGCCGCTCCAGCTGACGCGGTACAAGTGGCCAATGTGGCAGACGGTCGCGCGCGCTTTCGCGAACGTTATGCCGCGCACCAGCAGGAGCAGCAGGCCGCCGCCGCCCGCCATCAGCAAGCCCGCGACCTCATCGAGAAATGGAACCAGCGCATCCAGCGCTACCGCGCGATCCTGCCCGCCTTTAGCCATGATACAAACTATCCCGAGGCCCGCGATCAACTGGTGGCGTTCGCGCGATCCTTACGCGAACAGCCAGATCTGGTGACCCTGCTGCGCGCGCACAGCTCCGAACCCATCCCCACCGAACCGGCCACGCTCCAGCGCTTGCTCGATAATCCCGACCCCGCACAGGCGATCGCCGCGATCCTACGTGAAGCCGAGCACGCCCAACGCACCGAACACCAGCAGCGCGACGAAGCCACCCTACAAAACCACCGCCTCGATGAACGTACCCGCAACTCAATCAGGGAGTGACCAAGACATGACCGAAGCCGCAGACGAGAAACTGTACGGACTAATCGAAATAGCCGAGCGCCAACAGGCCACGGCTCAGACGGTACTGGATGGATTGGCAACCGAGCGGACCGCGCTCGGACAAGACCGGGAGGAGTTGAGAAATGAGATCAACCTGTTGAATCAGGACATCCGATCGGCGGTATTAGAGGCGGTTTCCGAAAGCATGGCTAGGGCCGCCGAAGCAAGCATAGCCGCGGTAAAGGAAACCACCGAGCCGCTCTTAAGCATGGTCACGGGCGTGTCGGCGCAAGCAACGCAAGCTGAAGCAGCCCTGCGCACTGTAACACCAATCCGAGGGCGTGCCGTCCCTTCTTTGGAGGGGCGGCCGAACCCCCTAAAGTGTGGACCCGGCCTCAAGTCGGGCCCATCCGGTCCGCCACGCCGCGCCTAGCCGTGCACCCAGCCTCTGATGCGACTCCAGAGCCGCCTTTCCCGCAGGTAGGCGATGCCGCCCGGAACGGTCAGCGTGGTCCGCAGCCCGCCTCCGTCGAGGTTGGCCGTGGAAAGCCGTCCACCCATCTTCTTCGTGCGCTCCCGCATACCGATCAGACCGAAGTGTCCGTCCTTCCCGCCGGCCGCGACAACGGCCGGATCCATCCCGACGCCGTCGTCGGAGAAGGTGACGGTCAGCACCTGCGGCTGATACCCGATCTCGACCTCGATACGCGTCGCGCGGGCATGCTGCCGCGCATTGAAGAACACCTCCTGCGCGATGAGCGTGATCTCGTCCGCCGTCACCGGATCGGCGGGCCGTTCCTCGCCCGTCGCCGAGATAGCCCAGGTCATCGGGGAATTCTGGAACTGGCCCCGGGCGAGGCGGTCAAGGACCGCCTCAAGCGTGCCGGCCATTCGCGGCGTGCGCAGCGCCTGGATGTGCTCGCGACCCTCGAGCACGACATCCGCCGCGCGATCCAGCGCACTCTCCAGCATCTCCTTCGCGGGATCACCGGCGCGCAGCCTGTCGCTTGCGACCCCGACGTGCAGGATGAGCGCATGGATGGACTGGATCAGGGTGTCGTGCAGATCGCGTGCGATGCGTTCGCGCTCGCCGTGCCGTTCCGCGGCGCCCGCCCGGATGTTCGCCGCCACCACCCTCATCCGCGCCCGATAGAGCAGCCAAAGGAGGAGGACGCCGAGGAACGCGCACGCGATCTTGAAAGGCAGGCTCTGAACGAAGGTCGGCTTTATGATGAAGCGAAGCGTCGCCCCCTGCGTGTTCCAGACGCCATTCCCGCCGACGGCGATCACCTTGAACTCGTATGAGCCGGGCGAGAGGTTGGTGTAGGTGGTCGCACGGCGCCCTCCGGAATCGACCCAGTCGGAATCGATGCCACTCAGCTTGAAGCGGAACTGGACGCGCCCCGGGCTCGAAAGGTCCAACGCCGCATACACGATCCGCAGAGAGGTCGTCCCGGGCGGCAGGACCAGGTCCACGGGATCCGGAATGACGCTCTTGCCGAACGACAGCGCGCGGATGGCGACCGGCGGGGGACTGCGGTTGGTCAGCACCGTTCTCGGGTTCAGCGTGACCACTCCCTCGTCGGTGGCGAGCCAAAGCCGGCCGTCCGCGGTAGCCGCTGCCTGGGCGCCGGTGTAGCCGGGGTGCTGCATGTCCGCCGGAAGACCGTCGTAGGTGTCGAAGATGCGCGGCCGGACCGTCACGGCAGGATCGTCGAACGCCAGATCGAGCGTGCGGCCCGGAAGCCGCGCGAGCCGTCCGTCGGCATACAGCCAGACGTCGCCGTCGGGGGTCTGGAGCGCTGTCCCGAGTCCCGCGAGCCAGCCGTAACGGGCAGAGCGAAGATACCTGACGCGACCGTCCTGGATCCTCACTAGGCCGCGCTCCATCGAGATGAGAAATCCCGTGCCGTAGGGATCGACGCTCCTCACGCTCCCGAGGCCCAGCCGGCTAATGGGAATCCGGATAAGGCGGCTGCCGTCCGCCAGCCCCACGTCTCCGCTTCCCACGCTGAAGGCGACCTGGCCCCTCGAATTCTGGGACATCTCCGTGCCCCGGACGACCGAGCCGTCGGTCCGGCCGGCCAGATGCCAGCCTTTCCCGTCATGCCATCTTACCGCAGTGTCGGCCGAGGCGATCCAAAGCCTGTGGAGGCCATCCTCCGCGCACGCGGTTGCCGTGGGCGAGGGTATGGCGACGCGCTGGGCGATCCTTCCGTCCTTCAGGCGCAGGATCGTCTTGTCCGCCGGACTGAGCCAGAGTCCCCCGTCGCGGGCATTGCAGAATCCGTCGACCTGGGGGAGAGGCAGGCGCATCTTGGTCGCCACCCCGCCCGGCCGGATCGTATACAGGTCGACGCCGGTTACCAGGCTCACGGTACCGTCGGGCGCACTGGACATGTGGATGCTGTCCGTGACTCCGACCGGAATCGCGGAAACCGGGATCACGTTCAAATATCGAAACAGATCGAGCCCGCGCGTGGTCCCTACCCAAATGTTTCCCTGACGGTCGACGAAGGCGAGTATGGCCCTGTCGGACGTCAGGCCGTCGGCTTGGCGAAACCGCTCAACCTGGTCCTGCGGTGTCGGGCCGGGGCGATCCGCAGCCGCGATCCGCACCATGCCGACACTTCCGGTCGCTTCCCAGATCCCGCCCCAAGTGTCGAAGTGGAGGTCGGGCCGGGCCACGCCGCGCGCGGGGGGATAGTGGTCCTTCGGCGGAAACGTCCGGAACGTGTCGCCGTGGTGCCGCCACGTCCCGTTCCGGTTGGTCATCCAGAGCTGGCCGCGCGGATCTTCGGCAAGCGCGGGATAGTCGGGAGAGACAGGTACCGAGACGAAGCGGCTCCCGCCCTTCTCGAGATGGGCGAGTTGGGCGGAGCGTTGGTCCAGGGAGAGCACGGGGACCCACACGGAGCCATCGTGGCGGGGCAACAGGACCATCATGAAGCCCGGGGGAACGCCCAGTTTCGCGTCGACCAGTTCCCAGCGGCCGAAACGCCTTCTCCACAGCCGTTTCGAAGCAGCGCCCCACTGAGCCCAGATGGTCCGCTCCGAATCCTCGGCCAAGCCTGTGATCATGGATGGAGGATCGGGCAGCTTAGCGTCGATGAGCCGACCGTGACGATAGACCGCGATTCCGCCCTGGCGGTTGTAGCCGACCCAAAGCTCGCCTGCGGCACTCACCATCAGCCGGGTGACGGCCGAGCCCGCGAACCGGCTTTTCGGATCGGGGTGGACTTGCTCGAAGGTCGCGCCGTCGAAACGCCAAAGGTCGTCGCCGCTGCCCAGCCACAGATAGCCGTCCGGCGTCTGCGCGATGGCGCGCACATCGGTCGGTCCGCCGTTCTCCGTCGTGAACCGATCGTGCCTGAAGTGCGCAAGGCGGACCTCCGTCGGGGAGATCACTAAGGAGGCGGAAGGCGATTCCAGCGAAGGCAGCCTCGCCTGTATGGTCAAAGTGCCAGCCGCCCATATCAGCGCGGCACAAGCACGCCGCGCCGTGTTCACAAGTCGATTATCCCGCGCTTTGCGGCGACTGTTACGGCGTGGGTTCGGTCATTTACGTAGAGCTTGGAAAATATGTTCTTGAGGTGGCTCTTCACAGTGTCCTCGGATACTCCAAGGACCCGGGCGATCTGCTTGTTGGCATTGCCTCCGGCGATCAGTTGTAGAATTTCGATCTCGCGAGACGTCAACGGTTCATCGATCGCGTGCAGCGCAATATCGGTCGCAATCTCGGGCTGGAGATGGGGACGTCCTGCATAGACGTTCCGTATCGCATCCAGCAGGTCACGCCTCAGGCTGCACTTGAGGAGAAATCCGGAAGCGCCTGCCCGAAGCGCGTGCAGGGCTTGGGCGTCACCCGCAAAGGTTGTCAGCACAATGATCCGTGCTTCGGAGCATCGTTGGCGGATGTTCTCGATCGCGCGCAGGCCTCCCACGCCTGGCATCTGGAGATCCATAAGCGTGATGTCCGGCTGCAACTCGTCGAACTTTGCGACGGCCTCTTCGGCGGTGGCCGCTTCCCCAACCACGTTCATGTCCGGCTGCATGTCGACCACGGCGCGGACGCCCTCGCGAAGCATCGGGTGGTCATCCACGATCAACACCCGGATACACCGACCCGTATTGGCCTCGCGGCTAGTCTGCGCGGTTGCGGATTCAATCATTGGCGCGGCTCAGGCTCTTACGGCGCTCGAAGGACCCCCACTCGGCCCCGAACGGGTGATCGGACTCTCACCCCCAAGGGGCAAACATACCCCCCATATGGGGCTGTCCTAAATTGGCGACTAAGTCAATTCTAGTGCGCATGACAGGCCTTCCGAAGCGCCGTTGAGCCTAAGGGCGGCTTTGGTTGCCGGCATTCTACGAGAGTGGAGCGTTCAGTGATTCAGAACCGATGCCAGATTGTCGCGGATGACGTCGCCATGGCCGGGAAGAAAGTCGCGTCTTTGCGGAAGGTTTCCCCGTCATGGCAACGGTTGATGAAGGCTAGGAGGGCCCCCGACGGCGCTCGTCCATTGCTTCGCGATCAAGCTCCCGGAGTCGTATGATGAAGCCATCGGTCATCTCGCTTGCCGCTGGCCTTCACTCCGCGTGCCAATCGTGGTCGCCCCGCAGCCTACCTCTAAGGGAACCGAAGCCGTGCCGGCAAAGGCGAAGTGTATTCAAACTGTTTCAATATTCGTCTATCCCTTGTCGGCAATAAGTATAGCCACGCTACTGGTGAAACTGTAATTTTTTTGTATATTGTTTGTATAAGATTTATAAGGAGGGTATCTGTTGTGATTGTCGCTAATCCTCTTCATGCCAGCTTTACAGGACAAATGGCAAGCACGCTATCTGTAAATTTATCAGGTATTGATCTAAATTTACTTGTTTCACTTGAAGCATTATTGGAACATTGTAATGTTACGCGCGCTGCGGATCGGGTCGGACTGAGCCAGCCAGCCATGAGTCGGGCACTTTCCAGACTACGCGGAATGTTCAGCGATGATCTTCTTGTCCGAACATCTGCGGGATACGTGCGAACCATCCGAGGCGAGCAATTGCACGAACGCTTGCCGGTCACCCTTGATTCTGTTCGTGAGCTTGTTTCCAGCCGCTCGGCGATCGCTGACCAGGCCCTGTCCGCCATTCGCTTGGCGATTCCCGATCATCAGGCGCTCGTGGTACTCCCGCATTTGTTGGACAGGATGCGGAAGGGGCCGGTGAATGCGGAGATTGTCACCGAGCCATTGACGTCACACGTTCTGAGGCGACTGGAAAGCGGCGAACTTGACATGGCAGTCGGTCAAGTCGGAGGCTCCGCGACGGGCTTCTTTCAGCGGTCGCTCTATGTAGACACATATGCGTGCCTACTGCGCCAAGACCATCCGGCCGTGCGAGATGGCTGGTCAGCAGAACGCTTTTACGAGCTCCAGCACGCGATAATCGCTCCTGGACACGACGCCGAAACCAACCAGGTAGCCGACGCCTTGTCCGGCCTATCGCCTTCGCATCGGTGCATTGTGTCGTTTGATACGATGGGCATCGCCATGACGGTCGTGGACTCCGATTTGGTTCTAACCGTGCCGAGGCGAACCGCCGCCAAGATCGCTGCGATCTTGCCACTGCGAATGATCGAAGTACCGGTCGAGATTGCCCCCTACCAGGTCGCGCTGTTATGGCATGAGCGCAGCCATCGGAACACCGAACATGGCTGGATACGCTCACAAATTGCCGCTGCCGCTCAGTGCAGCGCGCCAGAGCAGGATGTCGAACAAGTTAAGTGCGTCGCAAATTAGCGCAGCACGGCTATCAACCTGTGCCAATCCTGAACAAAAATACGAACAACAAAAATATAACTAAATGAAATCATAAGCGCTAAATGCCAATTTATAATGCTAGGTGTAAGAATTATATTCTGAGGCATGTCGATTTAAACTCGCTATGATTTCTGCTATTACATAAGCGCGGCGGAAATTGAGTTAGCATGTGATGAGTTTGTCGGCACTCTGTTTGTTCTTGGGTGACAGCACCGCCAAGGGTGTTGCCCTGGCTTACAATCGCCACGCTCCTTCTCCTTGCTCTATCATTGCCCGCGTAGGCGCTGGCTCCGCCGAGATTTCAGGTTGGAGCCCACCGGCGCAGGTTCGCATGGCTATCCTTGGAATTGGATCTAACAATCCGACATCGCCTGGTTTGGCTGCAGATCTGAGGCGCACGCGCGCCAATCTTCACGCTGAGCGTGTGATCTGGATGTTGCCTTATCACCGTCGTGCGGCAGCAACCGTCAGGCGTGTCGCAATTATATTTGGAGACTACGTCATCGATCTGGCCGATCTACCGAGCAATGACAGTTTGCATCCACGGAACTACGCCGGAATAGCACGGGCTTTGCAGCACTGGCCGCTCCGCTGAAGCCGTAGGGCAGCTGTTCGACATTCCGTCGCGCGATCGTCGCAGCGGACTGCACAGCGGGAGGAGTGCGGTCCGCTTGGTGAATGGGGATTCCCCTCATGCGCCAAGCTGCCGACACTATCGGCGCTCAAGCCCTTCCGTTTGCTCTGTTCCGTTCGCCTCGGTCATCCAATCCCCGCACCGGTGCGGTCTCGGCGCGCATCGCTATGACATTCTGTGAAGTCGACGCCGCCTGTCCCATCTCATGCTGACCGGCTGCGCCATTGTGTGCTGTTTCCGCCGGTTCGCGGGAAAGATCCGCCCGCCTTCCAACTTCCGGCTCCGCCATCGCCTCGGTAACGGTCTCGCCGAGCCCTTGCGCGGCCGCGGCCTGGAACAGCGCTTCATCGTCCGCGCTCAGGGGAAATTCGCCGTCCTCGGCCACCGGCGGAGCTTGCGCGACGTGTTCGGCGACGGGCTGCTCCGGCTGGGTCTCGCCGAGCCCTTGCGCGGCCGCGGCCTGGAACAGCGCTTCATCGTCCGCGCTCAGGGGAAATTCGCCGTCCTCGGCCACCGGCGGAGCTTGCGCGACGTGTTCGGCGACGGGCTGCTCCGGCTGGGTCTCGCCGAGCCCTTGCGCGGCCGCGGCCTGGAACAGCGCTTCATCGTCCGCGCTCAGGGGAAATTCGCCGTCCTCGGCCACCGGCGGAGCTTGCGCGACGTGTTCGGCGACGGGCTGCTCCGGCTGGGTCTCGCCGAGCCCTTGCGCGGCCGCGGCCTGGAACAGCGCTTCATCGTCCGCGCTCAGGGGAAATTCGCCGTCCTCGGCCACCGGCGGAGCTTGCGCGACGTGTTCGGCGACGGGCTGCTCCGGCTGGGTCTCGCCGAGCCCTTGCGCGGCCGCGGCCTGGAACAGCGCTTCATCGTCCGCGCTCAGGGGAAATTCGCCGTCCTCGGCCACCGGCGGAGCTTGCGCGACGTGTTCGGCGACGGGCTGCTCCGGCTGGGTCTCGCCGAGCCCTTGCGCGGCCGCGGCCTGGAACAGCGCTTCATCGTCCGCGCTCAGGGGAAATTCGCCGTCCTCGGCCACCGGCGGAGCTTGCGCGACGTGTTCGGCGACGGGCTGCTCCGGCTGGGTCTCGCCGAGCCCTTGCGCGGCCGCGGCCTGGAACAGCGCTTCATCGTCCGCGCTCAGGGGAAATTCGCCGTCCTCGGCATCTGTTCTGTCGTGCGCGGCCTCTTCCAGCCCTGCCAAGGCTTCGGCCTGCGCGCCGAGATAGGCGCTCACGGCCTCCCGCTGCGCCGCGGTTCCTGTGTTCTGGGTCTCTTCCAGGAGCTCCGCATCGACCGCCGCCAGAAGTCTGATTCTTGCCGCAGTATCCAAGTGTTGGATCGCCTCGGCATAGGCACGTATCACCGCCGCATGGCCATTGCGTACCGCCAGACTGAGCGCGGGGGTTCCGTCCATCGTCGTGGCTTCGAACAGGTCGGCTTGCACGGCCGGCGCGAAAGGTCGGATCGCTTCGGCATAAAGGCGTATCGTTCCCGCATGGCCTTCCTCCAGGGCCAGGCTCAGCCCGGGCGCGGCGCCCGCCCGCCCGGTCACATTGGCTTCCGCTTCGAATCTGTCGATCACGGCATCGAGACGCGCCGCTTCCTCGTCATTGAGGAGGGATTCGTCGGACTCCTGAGCGGATGCAACCTCGCCGGCGTCGTTCTGGTCCGGCTGCGTCTCAACGACACCCCGAGGGACAGGTACGGCCAGCTCCGCTTGGGCCTCCGTTATATCTTCGGCTTCGGCGAGGGAATCTGCATCTAGCGGGGGAAGAAGCTCGACCTCGCCGGCATCGCTCAGTTCTTCCCACGCACCCGGCAGGCGGAATGCGACCTGTTGCTCTTCGACGAGGTTCATCGCCTCCGCATTGACCTCGCTGGCATCGTCCAGATCTGGCCACGCACCCGGTAGTGGGACCGCGACTTGTTCCTCCTCGTCGATATTCATCGCCCCGGCATTGTCGGCCAATGGGAATTCAGCTGGCTCAGGGGATTGCCTAACCTGCGCGGCGCGGCGCGGCTGCCCTACTTCGCTGATTGCATCGAGATAGGCCTGCAGGGCCTTTTGGTGAGGGTTGTCTTCATCGCCTGCCTGCTCTGGAATCTCCGGAATATCCGTCTGCAAGAGCCTGGTTTGCACAGCGGGATCCAAGTGCCGGATCGCGTCGGCATAGGCGCGTATCGCATCCGGATGGCCGTTCTTCAGAGCTTGAAAGACCCCGGATTCACCATTCCTATCGGTCGCGTTTTCCAGCGCCGCCTCCAGCGCCGCCGTCCTCTCATTAAGGACTTCCCCGAGCCCTTGCTCGACCGCGGCCTGGAGCAGCGCCTCCTCTTCCTGGCGCAGGGTATAACTAAGAATCCTGGCCTGGCTGTCGGCGGGTAATCCGCCAATCGCCTCGATATAGGCAGTCACGGCTTCCGCATGGCCCTTTTCCATGGCCAGGACCAGTACTGGCCTGCCTGCGCCATCGCGCGCTATTAAGTCGTCTCTTGTGGCCCCTATCGCGAGCTGCGTCTCGAGGATTGTCGCGATAGCTTGAACATGGTTGTTGCTCATGCTCCAGGACAGGAGGCTACGGCCTTCCCTGTCACGCGTGTTCAGCAAGTCTTTCTGTCGCTCAGGATCGACTTGCTGCCATTTTCCAAGTAGATTTTCTACGAGAGATTCCCGTATCTCGCCGTCTTTTGCTTTATTTTCGAGAAATATTGACGAGTTATTAGGTGTAAGGCTCAAGGCGAACCGGTCTTCCAGCAAGCTATATTGATTTAGATTGATATTCTTGAATTGACTAAGCTCAGGCCCGCTCAATATCTCAAATCGGGCGGGGGCATTGTCCGCGGCGCTTTCGACCGCAGACCATATATCGTCACCCCTGAGATGTGGATAAAGGCGGGGATCCCGCAGATTGCGAAGCGAGGCTTCGGCCAACCGCGAGAGATCGGCTTGAGCTAGGCTCTCTCTATGCGTCTTTATCCAGGCAAGGTCGCCAGGGAGAATGGGCCGCCTTTCCGGTGACCTTTCATCGTTCGGGGACTGTATAGCATCGTTCTGAGACTGTGCATCATCGATAACGAAAAAGCCATCCATAACTTCCCGGACAACTTGGCGTGTGTCGGGGTCTGTTACCAATTCGTTAGGCTCGACTGGAGTAAGAAAATCACTCCTTTGCAGGTTTCGTATGATATCAGCTTCAATAATAGCAGAATTATTGGTCAGTGCATATTTTTCCTCCCATTCCTCGCCTCTGTCTGCCGGAGATATATTCTGAGGAGAAAATATTGTAGAAAATGGAATTGTGCCATATTCTTTCTTTAGTTCGCTTCCGAAGCCGTTGGTATAATTTGAGTATATCTCGTGTGCTTCATCTGCTGTCAATATACTATCATTATATTCTGTGAAATGATCACGCACCTCTTGAAGGCACTGTTGACTGAGGTTGCGAATTAGGTTTTTGGTATCCACGCGATCTTGTATGATGTTCCGGCATTCAGCAATATTTTCCACAATGCTGCGAGGCAAAGATCTGATAAAAGGATCATCACTATGGGGTTGATGGGTCAGATCGGCCACGGCATTGCGATATGCAGTAACATAATGGGTCTCCCAAGCTTCATAATTGTTCTCGCTCCCATGTTTTTTTCCAGAAAATTCAATTAGGCTCTGTTTGGCCAATTCACGCCAAGCAGCCTGCGCATGGGCATGCATATTGGGCCTGCCGAGATTGAGATTGGAAGCGATATCCACGAGATTGGTGGCCACGCCAGGGCCGCAAACGGCCGTGTCGAAAGGGAGCCTCTGCAATTCAGAAAGTCGTTTGTGTAGTGGAATGCTATCATCTATCGAAAGGGCTGCAATTTGGTCTAGAGCCTGCTTCCCTTGATTGTAGAACAGTCCTATAACGTCGGAAAACCAGCCTTGTGATCCTTCCTTGATTTGATGCAGAAACCGGTCAAGTTGTCCTGTTGTGTCTGGAGAATTATTTTCTTGTAGAAAATCCTTGATCTGAGTGATGTCCGCTTCGACTTCCCGGATGAGTCTATTGTAATCGCTCCTATTGCGGCGCCAGCGTTCGAAATTCTGGGCCGATCCGTGGATGCCGGGCTGGTATAAGATGGGATCCTCGGCTTCATGAATATGCGTAATCGAAGGCAACGCAGGGGGTTGGTGGAACGATGCAGAAAGTTCCAAAATTTCCTCCTATGTGTAATACATCATCAAAGATAAAAGTTTAATGAGAATTGGTACTTATGCTTGCTCAATGAAGTTCAACTTTTGGTCATCTAATTTAAGGCATAACGCTAACAATTTGGCGTGACATTGGCGATGCTTGGCGCAAGACTTATAGTAGCGAGAGCCGATCGTACCAGGCCATCAGAGGCCGTGACCTTGGCATTCGCGTGCGGAGAATTCGCGCGCAGTGGTCGATGGCGATGTTGTCCTTGTCGGATCGGTATTTGGGCTATCCAAGGCGTGGCTTTCGGGCGGACTTGCTCTGCCGGCGTCGCGTTCCGATGTCGTTGGGGTGGTGGATGCGGCGTCTGCTCCCGCCATATTATTGGCGTTTGCTATCGGGTCGGACCTATCGGCCGTGACTGGCGGTACGGAGCGCGAAGTACCTGTCCAATAGGCCCGAAAGGCATTTTCCAGAGGAGTCGATTCGGCGCCAGGGCTGGATCTGACCAGATCATCGTAGCGGTAGAGCGGCGCAAATGTGTTGTTGAAGCGCTTGCACCAGACATTGTCCTTGCCGAAGCGCTTTATCGCTTGCTGCGGGGTCTCGATCCCTTCCTTGTTGGCCCACATTGCCGTGAAGCGGAACTTGCCGCCTTCGCCGCGCTGTCGGATCAGAAGGTCCGGATTGTCGGCGCCAGCCTGGACGGGATAGCTATATTCATGCTTTTGTGGGCGCGGGCCGCCTGGGGTCGGGCGCGTAAATGTCTGGTACGTGAGCCGGCCATCCACTCCTGGGATTCTGCCGTTCTTGGCGAGACTGTTAAAGGGATCGTTGGTTAGGCAATATTTGTCCATAACCTCATTGAATCTGTCCTTATATTTTTCGTGAAACAGACTCTTTGGAAGATAAGATCCATCTTTATCGATACTTTTATAGATGATTTCCTTGGATTCCAGGTCAATCGCTTTATTATTTTTATAAATCTTTCGATACTCTTCTCTGGTATAATAATCTACCTTACCATTTTCGCCCGGCTCGCCCGGGATTAGATATAGATCACCCCAGGACTTGAGCATCTCCTCCATTTTCCATTGGTTATTTCGGTGAGGTGCGAGCATGGGCCACTCCGCAGCGTGCGAGACATGGCGATCCGCGTTCGGCTGGGTAGCGGTTTCTTCCAATTCGTGTTCCCCACCGCTGGCGTCCGCGTCAGGATAGTCGTCGATCGAAACCGCATCATCGTCGCGTCCCGGCGATTGATCTGTGCCCCCGGCACGCGCTTCGCCAGGCCGAGACGGGGGCGCGCCCGGGAGGGCAGCCGATGCACCGTCAATCTCCGCGAGGGCCTGCTCCAGCTGGGAAGCGCTCAGTCCGGCAAATGGATCCTCAACGCCATATTCGTCGTCGCTTTCGACCCGCGTGTTATCGCTTGGACTCGCTTGCACGCCGAGGGTTGTGGCCGAAATTTGGTCGATCTCGGCAAAGGCCTGTTCGGTTTGAGAGGTGCTCAGCCCGGTGAGCAGATCCTCAACGCCATATTCGTCGCCGCTCGCGTCGGGGACTGCCCTCGCGAGCGTCGAATCGTCTGCCGCGCTCGGTCCGATCCGACGCGGCCGTTTCGCAGCCGAGGCCGGCTCTTCGTGGGGCTCGTCACCCTGATGGCGGCGTTTCCCGGCCCGATTGGAGGGCTCCGCGCCCGCTGGTTGATTGCCGTCGGTTTCGTTCATCGCCAGCTCCGGAAGCCCAAGGTCAAGCTACGCCCAGTGTCTCAAGCGACGCTGTTATCGAGGCCGTCGCGACCCTCTCATCCGGCCACGCTCGCATATGCGCCGATCGATGGAAACGGCGTCCAAGATCATACCGTTATGCACCAATCGAAAAGCTCGACGGTGTCGGCTCCATGGGGTGGCTCGTGGCAATGTCCCACAAAATAGAGCGGCGCGTTCGCGGCCTGTGACGGAGTCGGTGAACGCCTGTCAGCTGAGGGCGGGCACCGCCGAAGGCACACAGCCGGTGGTGGGAAGACGCTCTCGCGTCAAGGGGGGCATCAACGGCTGCAGTTCGTGCAGCTGCTCCACCGTCTGTGCGCGGTAGAAGGCGCAAAAATATCGGTTGCCCTTCGCGTCGCGGACGAGTCTGAATTCCAGCGCGCTACCCAGCGGTCTCTCTCGACGGTGGGGGAGCTCGAAACCTCCAGGGTAGTCAGAACCGGCCAAGGTCGGCAATGTTGGTGACACGACCCGTAAGCAGCATCAATTTGGGGCCCTCCGGCGCGGCGTCGGCGTCGGCGACATAATCGCCGGCTCGAATATTTGAACTTGAGCGGACTGAACTGCAGCAGATGGTTCAATCTCGTCGCGGTCGACGCGTCTCCAGCCAGCATCCTCGCATCGCTACGTCTTCCAGCTCCGGCCGGTCGTGTGGCGCTGCGACCAGCCGGCTCGGTTGGGCGACGGTCGGGCAGGCGGGAAGCGCGCAACTCGCTCTTCGTTACGGTCGCCCGACACGACCGTCCGGATTTCCGTGGCACCCGGCAGCCAGACGGTTGATTCAAAGGCATGGCGAACAGTCGATAAGGTTGTTTACCTCAAGTTCTGCAAAATTGGGGCGTCCGGTCACTCGTTCGCTGGAAATATCGCGCTCGCGGCGGTTGCGATCTCCGGCGAGGGCGCAAACCATTGTTTGCGCTCGCCGTCGAACCGCATGCCGATGGTCTTAGCCTGGTCTTTGCAGTCGAACGGCACGTGATAATAAATTCGATCCTTGAAATCCGATGCGGGCACCACGTCGCGCTTTGATGCGGGACTACCGACCTCGGGACTGAACATGTTGTCATTCTTGATGCGCTCGGCTGCCTCGGGTGAAGCATACCATTTACGCGCCTCGACATCCCACCGCATGCCAGCAGACTTGGCCTCGTTGCGCTTCTCATAGGGTACCGAGAAATAGACTTTGGGCCCCGAGTCCGCGGTGGATTGGAATTCGTTCGATGGATTTCGCTGGCCATTATGCGACCTCCCCCGGTGTTGGCCCGCGTTGCCCGCGTCCTCTATGAGGGTGGCGTCGCCAACATTCTGAAGCTCGCAAAGCGTTTGTCGCGTACGCTCAAGCACGTCCGAAACATAGGTTCCTTCATTCCCGTTTCCCGCCTCAATATCCTGGAGGGCCGCCTCTTGCTCGACGCTGTGTAACGGGTCGATCATCCAGGGTATAAGGCGTCGGGCTAAGCCTATGAAGGCGCTGCCTCGCGGGGTTGCGTGAATAGCCGTACCCTGTTCCTCGACATAACCACGGTCGAAAATCGTCTTGATGATATGGGCTCGCGTGGCTCCAGTGCCGATGCCCCGTTTTTGATCGGCGGACGGGCCGCCCAAAACTACCTTCGCCCGGGGGTCGTCCGTATACAGGTCGATATTCACCATGGCATCCAAAAGGCTCGCCTGGGTAAAATAGGCCGGCGGCCTGGTCTGCCGGGCCGCTGCCGCGGCTTCCCGAACCGTCGCCTTTTCGCCATCCTCCATCGGGGGCAGGTCGGCGGACCCGTCCGCTTCGGCGTCTTCAGGCTCGGGGTTCTCTGGTTCGGCTTTTTTATGCTTGCGGGCGCGTTTCACATCCTCGTCGCCTTGATGCTCCGATAGGATGGTTCGCCACCCCAGTTCGCGTATCGTCTGTCCCTGGGCCGCAAAGGGCTTGCCATCCAGTTCCGCTGTGATGGTCGTGCTGTCGTAGGAGAAGTCGGGGAGCAGATTGGCGACGGTATGCCGCACGATGAGCTGGTAAAGCTTAGCCTCGTCGGGAGGCAGCCGCGTCGGATCCGGGATATTCTCGGTCGGAATGATCGCGTGGTGATCGGTCAGCTTGGCGTCGTCATAGGAAGCGGAGCGGATGACCGGCCGTTCGATCCATTCGGAATGCGCGCTCGCGATTGCTGCCACTTCGGGAAGGGCCGCGAGGCGCGTCAGCATGTGCGGCATTTGCTGGGCATGATCGGAAGAAAGATAGATGCACTCGGTCCGCGGATAGGTGACCAGCTTTGCCTCATACAGATTTTGCAGCACTTCCAACGTGTGATCTGGCGTCCAATGCCATAGGCCGAATGCTCGCTTCTGGGCGCCGGACGTGCTCAGGAAATCAAGCGGTTTCGTCGTCTTTGGCAGCGTCGTGACCGACAACGGGATGCATTGGCCCATGACGCGTTCCGCTATCGCCTTCGCCTCAGCCCCATCTCCGATCCGCTGGTCGCTAGGAGGGCGATAGCGCAGCTTTAGCGGCCCGTGCGATGTTTCGAATATTGCCTCAACCTCGAAGTAGGCTTGGGTCACGAAATTGGCGATCTCCTGGCACCGGTCCTCGACAAGCGCCGTCACGGCTGACTGCACCCGTCCGACGCTGAGCGGCCTGGCATTCGGTGCGCCGTGGTGCCGGGTGAAATAGCGCGTGTAGGTCAGCCCCTCGACCCAGTCGGCTTGCGCGCGTGCGCGGGCGGCATGATATAAAGGCAGCTTGCGCTCGGCGGGCAAAAGCGCGGCCGCAGCTTTCTTCAGCGCGTTTTCGGTAAGTGCGCTCGTCCAAAAGCGTTTGACGGGCGCCTTCGAGCCAGCATCCTCGATGATCTCCCATGCGATCATCTCACCTTCGCGGCCGGCATCGGTCGCCACCACGATTTCGGACGCTGACTGGATTTCCTTCTTTATCGCGGAAACAATCTCGGATTTCCCGGGGGAGACGACGAGGCGGAAGCCGTTTTGCACCAGGCTGGTCAAATCTTGATGCTCCCACGACTTAAAGGCGGGGTCATAGACTTCGGGGTCGGCAGGCTGCAGCGCGTGACCATTTGTGTAAACTAGGCGCGTCATCTGCTTAGTCACAATGACGGGTGGGGTATGCGAGGCGATTCCGCCGAACAGCACCCGCGCCAGTTCCGACGCCGCCGAATATTTCTCGCAAATCCATAGCGCCGTCATGGCCGCACCTCTTTGTTTCCATGTTTTGTGGGACTGTGAGATCCCTAAAAACCAAGGAAACGCGCCAAGGTGTAATCCCATATTGTCATAGCGCGATCCGCGATCGTTATGGACGTCGGGCGCCGGCAAGCGCGCCGCCCCACCCATCCTTAGCGCCATCAGCGGGCCGCATGCGGATATGACGAATGGGAAGTTTACTGGCCGATCTCGGGCCGCGATTGCTGCGTTTTTCTTGAACGCCCTAGGAGTTCGCCATGCCGGACAATGACGATATCCCTCCGCCGAATGGTCGGCGCAGCCTCCGTCCGACGGCCGCACGGCAGGCGAGGGCCCCGCGGGACGAGGCTGAGTGGAATGAACGGCAAAACCGCGGCGCAGCGGCCACCGCCAGACGCTCCGATGCCCAGCGCAACAGACGGCAGGGAGTCGGCGCCGGCAGTAGTACCGAGCAGGAACAGTCCATGGAGGTGGACGCCCCTGAAATCGCCGGCGAGCCGACGGCGCATATAGAGGAGTTCGAAGCGGACGGCCCGTCGTTGGAGGTAGCCACTAGGCCGGCGCAGAATGATGTCGCCGTTCCGGGAAATGCTGCCGCGGCTTTTGATCCCAATGGAACTCGCCGAGACGCCAATCCGCTGCGTACGCTCGGCCAAGCGATAAATCTGCGTTTGGATCAGGCCGGGTTGCAAGTTGCACAATATGTCGAACAGCGGGTCAATGACGCGCAGACACGCCTCGATCAGCAACTGGCGGCTGCTGCGCCACAGGTCGTGGAATATGTTGATGCGCGAGCGAACATGACCGACGCGAACAACCGTCGATTACTCGACGAACTTGCGACCTTGATCATGAACCATTTGGGCGCTGCGGGACAAGAACTTAACCAGAGCCGTGCCGAATTGAGCGCTGCACGGCAGGTATTTGACCAGAGTCGCACCGAATTTGACGCCGCGCGAGACGAGTTGGCCGCCGCGCGCGAGGTGTTTGATCAAAGTCGCGCGGAATTTAATACCGCGCGGGACGAATTACGCACCGCGCATGGCGATCTTGATCGGGGGCGTGACGAGCTGGAGGCGGCCCACAGCGAGCTTATCCGAGGTAACGACGCGTTGAATACCGCGCGAGGTGAATATAATAGTGGGAATAACGAATTACGCGTCGCAAGAAACAGATTAAATCAGGGCCGTGAAGAGTTGGAGGCAACGCGAGGTGAGCTTGGTCAATTTCGTGACCAATGGGACGGAGCTCGGACCGAATATGATAGAGGGCGAACCGAATTACGTACGACGCGAGGTGAACTTAACGAGGCGCTCGCCCAATTGAGCACGGCGCAGACCGAGCTTAACCAAGGGCAGAGAGAATTGGCGACCGCCAGAAGCGAGGCTGATCGAGTTGGTGTCCAACTGACCGCTGCACGGCGCGAATTTAATGATGGCCGTACCGAATTGGGTGCCGCGCTAGACGAGCTTAACCAGGGGCGAGGGGAATTTGGTGTCGCTCAAGAGGAATTCAATCGAGGCCGCGACGAATTGGGTGCCGCACGGACTGAGCTTAATGAGCGTCGCGACGCATTGGACATTGCGCGGGACGAAACCAATCAGGACCACACCGAATTGGGCGCCACCACGACGGGAATGGATGAGATCCGCGAGGAATTGAATGCTGCGAGGGCGGAGATCCGCCAGGTTCGTGACGAATTGAATAGCGCGAGGACCGGGGATGGCCAGCAGGTCGAAGAGCGCGCCAATGCGCAGCTAGTTGCAATGACGGAGCACCTCAATGAGCTACAGATTTCCAATGGAGATCTCGCGACGCAACTTCAAGCACTGCAGGAGTCCAATTCCAACAGAATGGAAAGGTCCGCGGCGGAACCCGCGCCTCAACTGGCGGAAAGCGCCGCAGCGCCCATTGCGGAAACCTCCCAGGTTGGACCCGATGTGGCGGCAAGACCGTTGGTTGTGCCCGGCCAAGAGGGTGTCCGCTTGGTCGTGCCCTCAACCACGGAGGAGCGGTCCGCGGCCCGGGCTCAAGGCGCACAGTGGGATTCCAAAACAGGCGACTGGATGGCGCCCGCGAACGCCGATCTCAGCAAATTTGCGAAATGGGTGCCGCTGTCATCCTATCTAGGCGACATGGAGAATGCTTCCATCGCGCTTCCGGCCGAAACGGATGTGGGCATCAAATTAGCAGTGCCTTTCCGCGAGAGCGGGGCCGCAAGAGCCGGTGGAGCCTGGTGGGACAAGAACGAAAAAACCTGGATGCTTCCCGCCGGGGGAGATCTCAATAAGGTCAAGCCGTGGGTGCCACTATCCTATTACACGGCCGATACCGAAAATATTCTTAAAGTTGCGCTTCCCGAGCGGCTGGAGGCGCGCTTCGAACTGGCCGTCCCGCCGGAAAAGGGGCGCGACGCAAAAGCCGACGGCGCTGAAAGGGACCGGGCGACGGGTTGCTGGAACGCTCCGGCGGACGCCGATCTTCGCAAGTTCGGGAAGTGGGTGCCCTTATCCCATCACATTGCCGGAAGGGAGAGGGTGGCGATCACGGTGGATGCGCCCGTCAAATTGGCCGTCACCCACCAAAACGCGGCGGCCGCAGAGAACGCCGGCGCGATACCTGGCGAGCGAGCGGGACAGTGGATAGCTCCAGCCGGAGTGGATCTTAGCAGGCTGGCCCAATGGGTTTCATCCTCTGCCTACCTCGAAGGTAAGGTTGCTGAGCGCATCGCGCGTGATCGGGAAACGCATGGCGTGGCTCTCCCTGCAACGCGTCTCGATGAGAGGAGCCGGGATGCGGTGCGGGTGCGCTGAGGGCGCCGCCGGCTGAAGGGCATCAGAACGCCGGTGTCGGCTAATCTGAGCAATCCCGAATTGTGTGAAGCCCTGCAAAATTAGAGTGGCAGACGTGTGGCAGGCATGCTGGCGCCGGGGTTCGTGCGGCTTTTCTGAGCATGGATTTTCCGCTCCCTCAAGTCGTCATGTTGAGATAGTGGCTGGTTCTCTTGCGGCTGATTGAATTCAGCCGAGATGGGCGATCATCCTGCAAAGAGCAACGAAAAGAGTTCGCGGCAATTAGCCTACCGCGGCAGGGCCAATTTTGCTCAGGCAAAGGCCCGGAACGCATATTACGGTAAGACGATTCCGGAATCGCCGGTTTGCGACTGGAAGCACCTAACTCGTCATAGCTCCGCATTTTCACAAAGCAATTCTGGCGGATCATAATCGAGTGTCATCCTCTTCTCATATATCTACTCAGTTGATGAGAATATGCTCCGCCTGGAAGAGCCCAAACTATCAAGCATCCGCCTCCTCAAATGCTCGCTCCTCGCCGATCGTATTCTGTCCGGACTGATGGCCGCAAGATTCCCCGTGAGCTCTAAGGCCGTCATTCTTTGGGGTATTGTGCACACTGCATCGCCGAACGAACATTCGTTCATCAGCCGCTACCAGTACTCGCCTCACTCAGACTGACCCTCCAGCCGTCTTTTTGCTGAACGCAGTGAGCACCGTATATAGTTATGTAATTTGCGCATTCGCCGCTGCGGGGATCGCGATTTATGTAACTGCGAGCAGGCTAATTGAAGCCTGATGGTTTGCATTTAGGCGGAGCATCGCAGATGAAAAATCGCTTAGAGCGCACTGGCCCTAAAGGGTATGGCGTCGATGGTGTCTTGCCGCAGGCAGCGCTAAATGAACCATACACGCTATATTGGCGCTCCTTTTTCGGCAGGTCCGCGAGGCGAATATTATCGGTTTGTATGTTGTTCTTGCCGACCACAGGATACGCTAATGTAATAGACATACAGTCTTTTACAAATCTCGCTCATCGCTGCGGCCCAACGGTAGCAACACTGACATTGGCAGCGGTAGCTGAGACGGAGAGCAGGTTCGAATCAATGGCCGCGTTCGATAATACGAATCGCAGGTCGTGGATCTTCCGCACACAGAGTGAAGCAGTCTCGACGGTTGAGCATCTCATTGCAACGGGGCACTCGGTCGATCTTGGTCTAATGCAAATAAACTCGGCCAACCTTTACCGACTTGGAATGACGCTCAGAGAAGCTTTTGATCCATGTAAATCGATCTCCGCAGCGGCGGCATTGCTTTCCAATAACTATCTCCGAGCGCAGGGCTCATCTACACAGCAATCCGCGTTGCGCGACGCGCTCTCTGCCTACAACACGGGGAGTCGAAGGCGTGGATACCGGAACGGCTATGTCCGGAAGATAGAAACGGCAGCGGCCAAACTCATTTCAAGTGGTCAGGTTGTTCCTACGTCAAAAGTCAGTCGGGAGGCCACCGCCGACACGGCCAGCGACAATCGGCCTGCTGAGTGGTGGAATGTTTGGGGCGAGGGAAGCAGATACTCCACGCTCACTTCAATAAGCAATGAACCAAACAGTGAAAACCCGCTCTGAGGGAGCTAGATATGACTATCATAAAATCTATGTACATTAGAGTCGTTGCAGAAACAAACCGAGCAAGTGGTAACCGCAGCAATAACGTGTTTCATTTGAGCGAACGTTTGGCAGGTGCCTGCATGTTAGCCGTTATGAGCGCGACATCAGCATCTGCTCAGGCAGCAGGTGGAGCGTCTCCGGTAACCATACTGACAAATATCTGTAATTTTATCTTAGGACCATTTGGACAAACCTTAGCTGTGCTTGGAATTATCGCAATTGGACTTTCGTGGATGTTCGGTCGGGCGTCCCTCGGTCTCATAGCAGGCGTGGTCGGTGGCATCGTAATCATGTTCGGTGCCAGCTTCCTTGGTCGCACGCTGGTCGGAGGCTAGCAATGACTGAACGTCTCGAAGAAAGCACATTATACTTAGCGGCGACGCGGCCTGCATTGTTTGCCGGAATCCCGCTTCCCGTGGCCGGACTCATCCTGATGGCGGCGGGGTTCGTCATCGTTATCTTCAAAAATCCGCTCTTCGAAATTCTCATGCTCCCGATTTGGGTAGGCGCAAAGTTTCTGGTCGAGAGAGACTATAATGCGGCCAACGTTCTGCTCCTGTGGCTTCGGACCGCAGGCCGCGGCGTGGACGGCCATATTTGGGGTGGGGCAACAGTTAGTCCCAATCCGATCAAGGTCGCGCCTCGCGGAAGAGGTATGCTCTAATGTTGGGCAATGCGGGTTTCACGGAGCGATCCGGGGAGATTTATCTCCCATATCTAGGTCATCTCGCGGATGGGGTTGTTCTTCTTCGCGACGGATCCGTGATGGCGATGGGGCACGTGGATGGGCTAGCTTTCGAGCTTGAAGACCCAGCAATAAGGAACGTTCGTTGCCAGAACTTCAACACGCTTTTTCGGAACGTGGCGGACGACAATGTTTCGGTTTATGTTCATCTTGTTCGCCATGAGGACATTCCAGAGCTGCCGGGCCGTCCATTCCGCAGTGAATTCGGACGGAGGCTCGATGAGGCTTACAAGCACCGCGCTCTAGAGGGCGGATTCTACCGAAACGACTACTTTTTTACTCTCGTCGTTTCACCAAGGAATGCGCTCGGAAAGTTCGGAGGCCGATTGACTCGAAAGCGTGGCCTCACCGAAGAGCAAGTCGCCTCAGTCGTTCACGCAGTCGAAGATCTCTGGCACGTCGTTGAAGGTGCGCTTGATGGCGTTGGGCTTCGCAGGCTCGGCTTGCGCGAAAAAGACGATGTGATGTTCACTGAGATCGGTGAGGCCTTGCGGCTCATCATGAATTGCCGCTGGACGCCGGTGCCACTGGTTAGCGGATCTCTCGGAGCGTCCATTTATACCGACCGTGTAACCTGTGGAAAGCTCGGGTTTCAGATCGCCACACCAGGCGAGAGTCGGGTTGGGTCGATTTTTTCCTTTCGGGAATATCCCGCCAAGACCCGGCCTGGAATGCTTAACACGCTTCTTAGCGCCGATTTCCCGCTCGTTCTAAGTCAAAGCTTTAACTTCCTCACACGAGCGCAGGCCCACGCTCGTTTGACGATGAAAGCAAAGCAGATGGTGAGCTCGGGCGACAAGGCGGTAAGCCAAATAGCCGACCTGCAGCAGGCAGAGGATGCCTTGGCGAGCAACGCCTTTGTGATGGGATCACATCACCTAAGCCTGGCCGTCTTCGCCAGCGGGCTTAAGCAGTTGGCCGATCGAGGTGCGCGTGCGCGCGCCCGGCTAACCGATGCAGGGGCGGTCGTGGTTCCGGAAAGCATCGGTATGGAAGCCGCCTATTGGTCTCAACTTCCGGGTAACTTCCAATGGCGCACCCGACCGGGCGCGATTAACTCGAAGAACTTCTCAGGCCTGGCCTCGTTCGAGAATTTCCCAATGGGGAAAACGACCGGCCACTGGGGAGAGGCCCTGACTCGCTTTCGAACCAATGGCAGCACCATATTTGACTACGTTCCTCACGTGGACGACGTCGGAATGACGGCGATTTTTGGACCCATCGGACGAGGTAAAACCACCTTTCTTATGTTCCTGCTCGCGATGCTGGAGCAGCCGCTAGCTGAGCGTGGCGGCGCAGTCGTATTTTTTGACAAGGATCGCGGGGGCGAACTGCTCGTGCGTGCGACGGGGGGCACTTACCTCGTCCTGCGCCGCGGTGAACGTAGCGGGCTCGCGCCTCTGCGTGGTCTCGACGACACGCCCGCATCGCGAGATTTCTTGCGAGAATGGATTACCGGCCTGATCGAAAGCGACGGGCGAGGCGCTGTCTCTTCAGAAGAGCGGAAGCGGCTTGAGCGAGGCATCGCGCGTCAACTCTCCTATGATGTCGGCATGCGGTCCCTGGCGGGTCTGCGAGAATTCCTTCTTCATGGTCCGACCGAGAGTGCTGGAGCGCGCCTTGAGCGTTGGTGCAGCGGGAATGCTCTTGGATGGGCGTTCGACGGCGACGTCGACGACGTTCGCCTCGATCCAGCGATAACTGGCTTCGATATGACGCATCTTCTCGACTATGAGGAGGTGTGCGCTCCTGCGGCCGCCTACATCCTGCATAGGGTCCGCTCCGTCGTGGACGGTCGACGTTTTGTCATGTGCTGCGACGAATTTCGCGCATACCTTCTCAATCCTCAGTTCGCTAACGTCGTTGATAAGTTTCTTCTGACAGTTCGGAAGAACAACGGGATGCTTATTCTCGCAACCCAGCAACCCGAGCACGTGTTAGAATCTCGACTTGGAGCCAGTCTTGTTGCCCAGTGCATGACCAAGATTCTATTTCCATCGCCAACCGCCGACCGAAACACCTATATAGACGGACTCAAATGTACCGAGGGAGAGTATAAAGCAGTTCGGGAGGACATGTCGGTTGGAAAACGCAAGTTTCTATTGAAGCGCGAATCTGGCAGCGTCATTTGCGAGTTCGACCTGGCTAATTTACCAGAATATGTAGCAGTATTGTCAGGGCGTGCCAACACGGTCCGTCTGGTTGATGAATTGCGACAGCAATACGGTGATGACCCGGCAGGTTGGCTCGATGAATATATGCGACGCTATCAAGAAGCAAGTGATTAGACTGGAGGCCCTTCGATGAAAAAGATCGCAATAGCTCTCGCTTGCCTGATAAGCGCGGCGACCCCAATACGCGCTCAATTTGTGGTGTCGGACCCTGGCGTCGAGACCGCAACGGCGGCAATCGCGGCTAGCATTGATATTGCGAACGCAGATCTCGCAGCGATTATGAGGTCAACGCAAGCGATCGCTACCACCACCGCGGAAACATTTACCATGATGAGCACGCCGACTATTATCGAGGGCAGGTTTGCCGGGCTTGATGGTGGCGCACGATTAAATATAGGGACAACGACCGCGGAATTCATGGTGGCCCTTGCCGGGCTAACGTCGGTATCTCCTTTGGCAACCGAAATTCTGACGCAGCAAACGACCGATCTCTCGGTAGACGAAAGGCAGGGACAGCTAACCGGTAACTCAGAAGATGCTGAGGCGACCCGTCAGAGAACTACTGGCACAAATCTTCAGGCCTTTGCCTATAGCGACCTAAGGGCGTACGCCGCCCGATTTACCGCGGCGGATGAGCTTGAGGCTCAACTCAGCACCGCCAAGGATATAAAGCAGGCGATAACCTGGAACGGCGGGATTGAAATTCAGTCACTCAAGACGCTTAATCTAATTGGTGTTTCGATCAGTCTTAACACTGCTGCTATAATCGAATCACGACTCCAAATCATCAATGAAACCAAGCGAGAAAAGGATGACCATCAGCAGACTGCTTTGCAGTTCGCGGTGGCACCCTAGTCGTCGTCAAGCGCAAGGAAATACGGTAATGCCCGGCTCATCGCTTCTCGCTCCGTTCACGGTCATAGATCAAACGTATAGAGTTGCTTTTACAACTTATCTTTCAAATGCGGTCGGATCAATTGAAAGAACGGTGGCAGCACCGCTTCTTGCCTGCGTTACTCTCTGGGTAATTGTACAAGGCATTCTCATAATGCGGGGAGATATCGATGTTAGACGAGGTTTGACCAAGCTTATCTCGGTCGCCCTGGTTGTTGGGTTGGTAACATCGGCCGACCTTTACCAGCAATATGTGCAATCTCTTTTCGAGGACGCCATTCCCGCGATGGTGCGGGAGGCTGGCGGTAACATGGGTTTGCCGACCCAGGGGATTCCGACCGAACTCGATATCGTATTCCGAGGAGGAGAAGCAGCCTTTCAGAAGGTCGCAGCGTCGATCCCGCCGATGGATGAACTAGATGCCCTTGCATTTGAGGGCGCGCAGTTCTTTTTCTTCTTCACCTTGTGGAGTATATTTGGGATATATCACGTAGTTACGATCCTAACCTCGGTTCTTGTTACTGTTGGGCCAATTTTTATTTTGGGATTTCTATTTGAGGCGACACAAGGAATGACCACACGTTGGGTGGGGCAGCTAATCAGCTACGCTATCCTGCTGCTACTCACCTCGATTGTGATTACGGTTGTCATGACCGTGATGGTGGCCGGGATGGCTGCAGTATTCCTTGTAACGATCGGAGCCGGCACGACCGCCGGCCAACTCATTGGTCTTTATGAGCTCGATCTTTTTATCATGACCGGAAATGCACTCGTGGTAGCGCTTCCCGGAATCGCCGCGTCCATAGGTGGCGGCGTCGGCGCCAGTGGCACGCAGCTCGGGCAGAGCATCTACCGGCATTTCGCCGGAAAACCCAGTCAATCAACCATCCAAAACATGGGATTCATCCAATGATCCGCGCTCCTCTTATCGTTCTTCTACTTGCGCTGGCGGGATGCCAGAGCGGGCCTCATCAGGCGAAGTGTAAGGGGCGGTCGTTTGCCCTGAACCCAAATCACTGGCAGCCGGCCCGGCACGATGTGAAGGCCGAGGCCCAATCGATCACAGCGCGGCAATGCGGTGGAAAAAATGGCTGATTCCGGACACGCGCTTCTTGTCGAGCAGAAGGCGCTCGCCGAACACTTCAAAGAAGTGGAGTCGTTTCATACGCAGCGCGCAAAGCTAAAGAAGAAGCTTTCTCGCGTTATGATCGGACTGACTACCATTGCTTTGCTCGGCAATTTAGCTCAAGCATGGACAATCGCGTCATTACTCCCTCTTGCCAGAATTGTACCTGTATATCTTTGGGTTCGGCAAGATGGTACCATCGACAGTTCTGTGAGCATGTCGCAACTGCCGCCGACCCAAAATAAAGCGGTAATCAATGCGTCTTTGTGGGAATATGTCAGGTTACGTGAGGGGTATACATACGACACGGCCCAATATGGGTATGATGTTGTTTCAAGCTATAGCTCACCTAAGGTGGCTGATCAGTATCAAAAGTTTGTTAGCTATCAGAATCCTCAATCGCCGCAGGTCATCATCGGAAAGATCGGTACGATGACCGTAAGCCATATTTCCTCGTCAGATATTGGTCCAGCGTTGCAGCAAGTCCGGTTCCGGCGAACCGTTATCATGGATGGAAAGCAGCCCGTGATTACCACGATGACCGCAACGGTCGGTTATGCAACCGTGCACAACCTACCTGCCGGGCTTCGGCTGACGAACCCGGGCGGTATTCTTGTCACTTCCTACCAATCTACAGAGGATTCTCCTCAATGATTACTCGTATTTTGACTGTCGGAGTATTGTTCGGTCTTACGGGCCAGGCTCTCGCCGAGGAGCGACCCCTTGCAGGATCGAAGGATCCACGCATGCGGTCGGTTGTCTACGACGCTGATCAAGTCGTTCGGCTAATGGCCGGAGTTGGGGCGACGCTGGTGGTTAGCTTTTCGCCCGAGGAAAAGGTGACCGCGGTCGCAGGGCCAAATGGCAAAGACTTCATGGTGAGCCCGAAGGACAATTTCCTGTTCATGAAATCAGAAAGCGTGTCGCCGTCCCAGCCGGTCATCGTATTGACCGAAGGTGCAAAAGCCGTGCGGCGCTATGTGTTTGAGATGGAGACGGTGTCTGACGCCGCCTCTGCGGCTCAGAAGTCGAATCTTTATTACAGTGTTCAGTTCGTATATCCAGGCGACGACGCGGATACGATAGGTGGCGGGCCTGTCGCGGAGCTTCAGGAACGCAAAGCAGAAGCGTTACTCACCTCAGCTCCGGCTTCGAACGATGAGGCGGATGCCGGACCGCTCACGGGCACGCCTAATTGGCACTATATCGCTCGAGGGAGTCGGGTCTTATTGCCGGTAGAAGTGCTCGACAACGGCTATTCCACCGCTTTTCGATTCCCCGGCAATACCCGCATTCCCAGTATATTCCGGCTCGATCCCGATGGGAAGGAGGCAACGGCGAATTACTCGGTCAAGGGCGATTACGTCGTTGTCAGTTCGACAGCGATGGGCTGGCGGCTGCGTGACGGAAACGCCGTGCTTTGCATCTGGAACCGAGCCTACGACCGAGTGGGCGCCTCACCGGGCACAGGGACCACGAATCCGGACGTTAAGCGTATCACCGAGGAGCCGCTGAAATGAGCGTAGGACACACTGTGGCGGATGCCGGGCACATCGACGGAAATGCTTCGATCGTTTCGGGGCCGAGGCGGCTTCAATTGTCGACGTGGCAGAAGGTAGGCGTGGCTGTTCTGGTCGCGTTCGTCTTCCTTGCCTTCATCTGGATCGATTACATGTTGTCAACAAAGGAAGGCAGCAAGCCACCCGAAATATCTGCCCAGTCGACCGAAGCTTATCAAGGACATCCGCCAAGTCTCTCGCCGAGTCCGACCCCTGTCGTACCTCCCTCGTCCGAGCTGCCCTCGGGAACGGTGATGCCACAATCTGCGGCTGGCCAGCAATCAGAGGTTGTGCCGCAAATAGTTCCTGCATCCTCCTCGACCACGCAAGGAATGTCGCCTGCCGAGAACGCCATCTTTGCCTATATGGGCAATCCTGCGGGGAACGCGGCGCCGACCAATGTGTCGACGAGCCAGGCAGCGCCCGCGAGCACCTCAGGGACCACTGACAACAGCGACAGCCTTTCAGCGCGACTCAAGCCGACGATACTCGAAGGTGGCAAGGCCTCACTGTTGCCGCATCCGGATCTACTCCTAACAAAAGGCACCATTATTCCCTGCACGCTTCAGACCGCGATCAACACAGATCTTGCTGGCTTGGTAAAATGCGTTCTGCCGGAAGCTGTACGGAGCACAACGGGAAATGTTGTTCTGCTTGATCGTGGTTCAACAATCATTGGCGAAATCCAGACGGCGCCCACCACGGGCCAGCAACGCGTTTTCGTCCTCTGGGACCGCGTGGAAACACCCCAGCATGTTATTGTCTCGCTTACCTCTCCTGGAGCGGACGAGCTTGGAAGGCCGGGCGTAACAGGTTCGGTGAATGATCATTTTGGAAAGCGGTTCGGGGATGCGATCTTGCTTAGTGTTATTCAAGGAGCCTTACAGGCCGGGAGTGCGCTCGCCGGCAACTCTGGTGGCGGAGGTGGCACCTATTTTAATAGCTTCCAGACCAATGGCCAGCAGCTTGCCAACGGTGCCCTCCAGTCAAGTATGAATATTCCCCCGACAATTGAGAAAAGCCAGGGATCTAATATTTCTATCTTCGTTATAAAGGACATAGACTTTTCGGATGTGTACCGTCTCGCACCCACGCAATAGCCAGAACAGACCTTGGTCGGCGAGCAATTGAGTGGGGGAGATGGGCCCGCTGTATCTTAAAATCGCCGCATGCGCGTATGCAGCGGGGGCTACTGTTGTCTAGTCGGAGTTGGTAGGGAATAATGATGTCGAACGCAGCCGAATTCCAATTGCGCCATTTGCTGGGGCCGATCTGGCATTGGCTCGACGATAACAATACCGAGGAGGTCGCGATCAACAAGCCTTTCGAGGCCTTTGTGCGCCAAAAAGGGATTTTCTCGAAGCAGGAGGTCCAGCTCAGCCTCGAAGACCTGCATGATATTGCTATTCTGGCTGGCGCGCTGCGGCGGCAGGATGTCGGCCCTCGAAATCCGCTCTGTGCTACGGAGCTTCCCGGTGGCGAGCGCCTCCAGATATGTCTTCCCCCGGCGGTACCTGAAGGAACCGCGAGCCTGACGATCCGCCGGCCCGGCTCGGCGGTCGGTGCGCTCGCAAGCGTGAACGGGCGTTATCAGACGGGCCGTTGGAATCGGTGGACCGAGCGGAATGAATCCCAGGCTGAACGAGACGCCGAAATTCTGACATACTTTGACCAGGGGAATATCGAGCAGTTCTTGAGTGCTTGTGTGAAGAATCGCCTGACGATGTTGCTTTGTGGAGCCACAGGTAGTGGTAAAACGACGATGGGTAAGACCTTAATAGGTGCAATTCCAGCGGACGAGCGGCTTATCACGATTGAAGACACGCTGGAGCTCGTAATTCCTCATGAGAATCATGTTAGATTACTCTACACAAAAGCCGAAGCTGGAACCACCAAGGTTACCGCTGAAAGTCTTCTACAAGCTAGCCTGCGCATGAGGCCCGACAGGATTCTGTTGGGTGAGATGCGGGACGACGCGGCCTGGACATATCTGAATGAGGTTGTGTCCGGTCACCCCGGATCAATTTCGACGATCCACGGCGCTAACCCCACACAAGGGTTCAGAAAGCTTTTTTCGTTGGTGAAGGGCAGCCCACAGGGGGCGGCGCTGGAGGATCGGACGCTCGTGCAAATGTTGTCAGCGGCTATCGACGTGATCGTCCCGTTTCGAACCAGCGGGGAGATATACGAGATTGGCGAAGTCTGGTTTGCCGCCGATGTTAGGCGCCGTGGCGAAACCTTGGCGCACCTGCTCTCAGAGGCGTGAGAATGAATGAGGCTCGTTGCCTGTGGATGTTGTAGCGCTTTTTTGAACGTTGCTTTTGGCAGAGCTGGCACGGGCCTGACCTGCCATGGCTATACCGTTTCATTGAAACCGTTTGAGTCTGTATCAATTCAGTTGAAAAGTCGGCGTCGAACGTGCTCAAGCACTTGCTTGTTTTTGGCAGGAGATATGCAATGGTGGACGAAGCTGAATTGAACCCAGTCGAGCTTGCAACTGAACTGACGATCGCGTGGCTGGGCAATCAGAATAACCGCGTTTCAGCTGATGATGTCCCGGCCTTCCTGCGCATGATGCACGCCACAATTCAGGGCCTTTCGGGCACGAAAGCGGCTGCTTCGGACGCCAGTTCAGATGCGCCCGAGACGCGGGCATATACGCCTGCCGTGACCGTCCGAAAGTCGCTCGCGTCGCGGGACCACATCATCTCTCTGATCGATGGCAAACCTTACAAGACACTGCGCCGTCACCTCTCAGGCCATGGCCTGTCGCCGGAAGAATATCGCGCGCGTTATAATCTGAAGGTCGATTACCCGATGGTTTCGCCCAGCTATTCGGAAGCGCGCCGCACGATGGCCAAGGCCATAGGCCTCGGCCAGAAAGGCCGAGCGGCAAGGTCCGCGGTGGCGCCCGCCAAAGCTGCCTCCGCGCCCAAGAAGCGCGCGCCACGCCGGCCCAAAGCGCAAGCCTAGGCGATGTCGAGCGAGCGCTGCTCGATCATCGATCGGGCGGCGCGAGCCGGCGCTCGCACACCGCCGTCACCAACTCCTGCAGGATGGCCACGCGCTCGGAAAGCCAGCGCAGTTCGTCATCCTTGATCACGTAATGGGGCGAATAGCGCGCGTTGACATAGGCCTGCCGCAGCAACTCGAAACAGCGCCGGCTGAACTTGTCGCCGCGCGGCCATGCCTCGATCAGTTCGGGTGCCAATTCCTCGGCATGCGAGCGCAGGAAATTAAGCTTGTGCGATTTAGGGCTGTAGAGCGTCAGCACCAGTAAAGCACAGTGATAGAAGCGTTCGGCAGACTGGTGGAGGATGAAAACAGCCTCCTTCAGCCCACCCTTTGCTGCCGTGAATTGAGATGTCTCAAGAAATATAGCGGCGCTCGGAAACCACTCGTCAAAGTAGCCTTGCGCTTCGGCCCGCGCGTCCTCCGGCGGCAGGATCCGTGGCTGTGCAAACGCGAAGCCCTCGGCCTGGTAAAGCGCGATTCCTTGCTCGACGACATCGACAAAGAACGGGCGTCCATGACTCAGTTGGCTGTTCACGTCGGCCAGATCATGGACGATGAAATTGACCGGCGCGCTGATGCTGTTGGTGACACTGGCGTCCCGCATCAGTCGATCATCGGCCTTGCCCCAATATTCAACCGGATCGGTCAATTTGGCATCGTTGACGACGACCAGGATGTCATAGTCGGATTTGTAGCCGCCGACCGGATCATCCACCCAGTCGTCGCGTGCATAGGAGCCGTAGAGGATCACTTGCAGGATGCGCCCGCGCTTCTTCCAGGGCTGGGTCGCGCCTAAAATCTCGCTTTCGAATTCCTCGAACAGCACGCGCACGACATGCGCGAGTTCGCGCTGCTTGGAGTGAGGAAGACGGTCGAGTTGATCGCGCATTTCTGGTCTCGTGGGCCACCAGCGGACCGGATGGCAAGCGCAATCCGGTCCGCTGGTGGCGCTGGCCAGACGGATGGGCATGACGCATGCTCCGGTTCGCTCAGGTCCTTGTCGATCTCACAGATCGCGCGCGATATCGATTTGCTGTTCGATTTCGGCGACGCGAATCCGGGATCGTGCGCGATGCGCGCACAGAACAGGTTCTCGAGTCGCCGCGAGGGCGGCCGCGCGCGTAATCGGGTCCGCGCGGGCAATCACGCGCGCGATCCGCTCGACCCATTTTAAGACGGCCGAAGGGTCGGCCTATCTTTGTCGCATGAACGCATGCCTGGGCTGCATTGGACATTGTCCTAGCGCAACCTAGGTTGACCTGAGCCTTGTCAAATTTGCGAGATCCACTCCAGATGCTCACGATATCATTCGCACTATCTTCTCTCATGTGGCCGGCCGATTTTATGCGTCCACTGAGCCAGGCGCGGGGAGAGTAGCATGCGCTCACTCGCAGAACGTCTGCAGGCTTACGAGCAGCAGAAGGCTCGCCTCGCGGGCATGGAGGCGAAACTAAAGGATGCCGAGAAAAGGGCCCGTACTCGCCGGCTCATCGAAATTGGCGGTCTGGTCGAGAAAGCGGGCTTAAGCGGTTTGGCCGTCGAGGCATTGTATGGAGGGTTTCTTTCGCTGCGCGAAAATAGCGAAAACAGAAAACAGTTGGACCAATGGGCTGCCGCCGGAGCGCAAGCGATTTCCGGGGAAGATCCCGGAACTGATAAGGATCGAGGTCCGATGGTGCTCTCGTTTCCCAAGCCGCTCCCGAAAGAGGCGAGCGCTCAACTTCGGGCGAATGGCTTCCGCTTCAATAAGGTGCTGCAGCACTGGGAAGGATTCGCAGTCTTCGACAAAGCTCAACAGCTGGCGGTGGAGTATGGCGGTGATGTCCGTACGGTATCTTCCTCAGCCTCACCTCCTGAGATGCCGAAAGCGGAAGCGGTCTAATCCGGTATTTCGAAGCAGAGTCACCGCAAGCACGAATGAGCGCTTGCGACATAATCAGCGCGAGAGAAGTAGGATGTGTTTTGCGCTTATTATCTTGGCAGTGCTTGCGCATCTGGCTTATTCTGCGGCAACACAGCCAATCGCACTTGGGCGCAATGCCCGTCTGGCGCAATCAGCCCTGCCCGCCCTGCCGCTTACTATTCGTGCCACTAGCGGCGATGTTCACTTCGTTGTGGAAGTAGCGCGCACATTCGCACAACAGCGCTCGGGACTCATGTTTCGCCGATCTCTTCCGTTGCGCGCAGGTATGATTTTCCCGATAAACCCGATCCAGAATGCTTCCTTCTGGATGAAGGACACGCTTATCCCGCTTGATTTGGTCTTTATTCGAGCAGACGGCACAATAGCGCGCATTATCACGGCCAGGCCTCTAGATGAGCGCCTTAAGAGCGCAGGTGAGCCGGTGGCGGCGGTGCTGGAAATAGGTGCGGGCAGGGCGCGGATGTTTGATATTAGAGAAAGTGATCGGGTCGAATGGAAAGGCTTGCGGTAAACCGAGGCTAAGCTGCACGGCGAGTCCTTTGCATTGGCTTTCGCGACCGGAAATTTTCGACGCTTGGGGTGGATTGGGCATGGATGCATGAGGGGCATCGGCGGTCCGTTGATGGCGCCTTTCGGTTGCGGGCGCGCGCGATCGCGGCGGAGCGCCGCCGCTTCGTACCACCTCGGCCTACGAAGGCATCGTCATAAACATAAGAAGCTGTTCGCTCTATCGCGAGGAAAAGCTGGCGTTCGCCGACGATCGGCCACACGCGAGTCAAGGGAGCGCGGTGTGCGCATGACGCTCGCTGCCGCAGGGGTGAGCCAGCGCTCGAGTGTCAACTTCGTCAGCGACACGCTGATCTGCGGCCGGTGTATTCCCATCCTCGCAGCCGTCGACGACTTCACGCGCGGATGCCTGGCGCTGGTGGTGGACATATCGACATCAGGCGCCCGGGCTCCCAACCGGATGCGATTATTGCTGTGCGTCGCAGCAGTGGCTAGATTCTCCGGGCCAACGGGTTTTGACGCCCTTCTTGAAGACGACATTGGCGCGCTCGAAATTGCGATAGTTGACCAGCGGCAGCCTAGAGATGTGCATCAGTTCCTCCCCACAACGCGTGCGGATTTCGGTGGCAGAACAGAAATCACTGCCGATCCGAAAATCGGTTGTACGCGTCCATTCTATGCACAAGGAGTTCGACATCGCGTAGATATATCTCCCTGCGCAGATAGGCGATCTCGGCTTCGCGCTGGGAATCCTCGACGTCGACATACCAGGCCCGCGGATTGGGATTGCTGTCGCCGTTCCACCGGTAGCCGCGCGCCTTCAACGCGTCCTTGAGATCGTAGGGCGAATTCTCCGCCCAAATCCGCCAGCTTGGCTGGCGCGCGCGCTCGAGCAACCGCGCCATCGCCGGGATGCCGGACTTTGGGAGGGGCGTCGCCAGCAGCTCGATGCCCGCGCGACAATCATGTTCGGCGCGATGCCGATCGTAGAAGAAGCCCGCGCCCGCCGTGAGATAGGCGAGTTTTGTGCCTTCATGCCCCTCGATCGACCAGTCGATCTGCGTCATCGAGCAGGCCCAGGGCTTGGTCGTGAAAACGTCGCTCAACCGCTCGGCGAAACGACGGTCGAAGGCGGCATTATGGGCAATCACCAAGGCGGCACCGCTCGCGAATGCCGAGACCTCTCCCGCATCGATCTTTTGACCCGCGACCATCGCATCGGTGATGCCGGTGATCCTCGTGATTTCGGCCGAAATGGGCGAGGAAGGTTCATGGAAGCGCTGGAACGCCTGTCCGATCTCGAAGATACGACCATCGGGGTCGTAGGTGAACGGCACCATCGCCAGCTCGATCACCTCGTCCTTTTGGGGATCAAGCCCGGTCGTCTCCACGTCGATGAACAGCCCCGTCTTCGTCGGCGTTCCATCGGCGATCGTCACGGTCGTGCGCGTCGGCAAGCGGCGCTGAACGCGATAATAGCCGCTCGCACCGACAAGTGCGGCGAGTGCTGCGAGATCGGCAGGCGGCTCATCCATCGCAAGCAGACCCTCCATCCTGGTCGGGGGTTTCGGCATCCTGGCCGCGGTTGAGGCACTTTTCGAGCGCCTGAAGCTGCGCGGCGAACTTGGTCGGATTCTCACGCCGAAGCCGTTCGAGATTAAGCAGCTTCCAGCGCAGCGCCGGCAGTTCGGCGACCGCCGGCTCGAAGCCGGTCGCGGTCCACTCGGGTGCCAGTTGGTGAAAGGAGGTAAGGAAGTGACGATTGACCGGCAGCCTCGCCCGCCGAAGTATCTCGCATACCAATTGTTCGCGGGCTTCGAGAAGGGCCTCGAGTGATAGGTCGGCAACCGTCATTCCCAGGAATTCGTCATTGTAGCGCGCGGCGATGTCGTGCCGGTGCGGGCAGAGCAACTCGTGCGCGGGGCGGGGATGGCTGGCAAGATAAACCAGAAACGCCTTGAACAGAGCGTCGCTGATCCCTTCGTTCGCGAATAGGAAATGGATATCGAACAGGTCGCGCGGGTGCTGGCGATCCAGCGCGGCCGCGATCTTCCCGGCATAGAGATCGGCGTTCGACACCAGCTGCATCTCGGCAAAGCCGAAGCGCTCCTCGACCGTGCTACTCACCGATCGTAATGCGGGCGGGAACACCGTGCCTCGCAAGACCGGCGATACCTCGATCTTGGCGGTCACGCCGCCGGATTGGACGACGAGGCGCTTGCCGTCGGGCAGCAGCCGCCGTTCGACCGTCATCCGTCCATCCCGTTCGAGCCGTGTCGCGATCCGTTCGAGGCCATCGCGGACCGCCTGCAGCGACGCGTCGCGATTGGCGACGGGCAGGTAGACGAGGTCGATATCGACCGACAGGCGCGGGAGGTCGCGCACGAAGAGATTGATTGCGGTCCCGCCCTTGAGCGCGAAGATTTCCTCGCGCGCAATGTCCGGTATGACGCGGATCAGCAAACTGACCTGGTCGGCGTAGCGCTCCGCACTCATTGCGCCGTCTCCCCCGCCTTGGCCGCGAAGTCGCGCGGTACCGTGATCTGGTAGCGTGGATCGAGGCGCCCGCCGGGCACGATCTGGCGTTTGCCGCGCCCCAGGTTGACATTCTCGCGATAGAGATGCTTCGCCCAGCCATGGCCATGCCGGTCCGTGAAAAGGAGGAAGAGCCGCTTGGCTCTGACGCTTTCGCAGCTTTCGAGAAGGCTGGAGAGGAGCCTGGGCCTCAATGTCGTCAGGCCCTCGAACACTATATCGGCATGTTCGAAGCCCAATGTCGCTCCGACCATCTCCATCATCTCGACCGCAGCGCGCTCGGCGCCGGCGATGCGCATGAAGTAATCCCAGGGCTCACGTGGGTCCGGTGAGGGGACGGTAGCCCCAATCCGCCCCGTGCCGAAATCGAGCCGGCGCCATTCGAGGCCAAGCTCGGGATCGGCGAAGAGCTTGCGCTTGTGGAGGATCATCGTCGCATCCGTCGAAAGCGCCAGGAGCCAGGAAGGGGCCGTGCCTTGCGGATCGTAGAGATGAACCGTGCGCTCGGCTCCCAGTCGGGCATAATGTCCCTGGCCGAGCAATTCGAGCGCCGTCAGGCCCCCGGCATAGAAGGTCGGCGTCCCGATCCGCTGTGCCGATACGATAGCGATATCCCACCGTAGGCTGCTCTCTCCCCCCGCGGCCGTCGGGCGTCGATAGACGCGCGGCGCGATCCGTTCGAGCCAGCCGTGTTGGACATAATCGTGGATCGATGTGCGGGAGATACCCTGTGCCTTCAGCCATGCGGCGTCGACCACCAGCCCTGGCACAAGGCTTGTCAGCAGTTGGTTTAGAGGGTAGCGTTTCTGTTCGTCCACAACGAACTTATTAGCAAATTTATAAACCGACCGCAATCGCGAGTTTACTAATTAGCGGTTATGTTCGCGATAAGCGAACCGATCTGTAAGCTTGCAAACCAAACCGATCATTCTGTGCCACCGCAGCTTGGATCGCAGCTGCTCAAAGCCGTTTCCGAAGGGCAAAGACCGGCCTCGCCGCTTGCCACCCGCGCCATGCCACAATCGGTCATCCTTATAAGCGGGCAGCCATCCAATATCGGCGCATTTGGAAAATGCCGCAACGCCGGTCGGCGCGCCATTGCCGGATTTCTCTATCAAATCCTGCGAAGCGTGCAGTTCGGGCTGCGTGTGATCGCTGACCTCGTTGCGGACGATCCGGCCAATCCGATCATGACCCTCGCCCTCGAGCCCGAGGATGCCGGCGATCATCGGCTCGCTCGCCCCGACCTGATGATCATCGAGCAGATCTAAGATGCGCCGGGGGTGCAGGTCCTGGTCTTCCGGCGAGATCGCCCGCGAATTTCTGACCAATCTTCTGCCGGCCGTGGAATTGGGACGAGCCCAGCGATCCCGCATGTCACCGATAATTCCGCCGGTTTGACGGCGCTCCAATCCTTTCTTGGCCAAGGCACCGGCGGTCGAACAGCCGGCGGCGCCCCCGGGGGCGGCCGGCCTCACAAGCTGGAGCACTTCGAACGGTCTGAATTGGACCCGCCGCATTCGGCTTGATTCCCCGGAACGCGGCGCTGCCTTCGACCGGGATCGCGTCCAGACAGTGACTATCGATCTCGCCCTTTGGGATCGTGAGATCGACCAGAGTGCCTAGGATCCCGCGCGCACCGCAAGGGCGTCGATGATGCCTGCCTTCCGCCCCATACGCAGACTCGTTCCAGCAGCCGCTGCAATGTCTTCGGCGAACCGATCGAAATCTGGCAAGCGGACCGAGCGTCCGAAGATCCTTCATCGCAATCGGACAGGGCCACGAGCTCTGTTCCGACCCGCTCAACTCTCCGTATGCCTGAAATACCCCCTGACGCATGCTCATATATCTCCTCCGCATGCGACAAAACGGAAGTTGTCCGGTATTTAATATTCGCAGGTGAGGCGAGTGCGATATGAATCGATGATATTCGAGATGTTTTGCTGAGCCAAATCTTGTTCAAAGTAATCAAGTGCGAACGGAGCTATGTTTAAAAGACTGACGAGGGACGTCTATAGCGGACGTGTCAGTCCATGTTTGGTTTCTGTGTCTATTAATAGGAAGGAGGTGGTTTATATCAGTAATTATTCCTTGGAAATGACATAGATAGGTAGATGGACGCTTCGAGTTACAGGCGCGTTGGTCCTGCAATACCGAGGATATCAGAGAAGTTTGAAATAATGGAGCCATAATAATGGAGCCATATTGATAAGAAAACAATGTCGAGCAGCAGGAGTAGTTATGCGAATCATCCTGGCTCAGCCTGGTTGATTTTGTACTGACGTGGAGCGTGCGATCGATATTGTCGCGCTTGCCCTAGAGCGCTTCGGTTCTCCGGTTTATGTGCGGCGTGAGATTGTGCATAACGGTCACGTCGTGAAGGGTCTGGAGGCCAAGGGTGCGATCTTCGTCCGCGAGGTCGACCAGGTGCCCCCCCCGGCAGCGTCACGATCTTCAGCGCTCATGGCGTTGCTCGGTCGGTGGAAAGAGCGGCGCAGGACCGGGCGCTCGACGTCATCGACGCGACCTGCCCGCTCGTCGCGAAAGTCCATGTCGAGGGCCGCCGCTATTCGGCGGAGGGCCGGACGGTGATTCTGGTCGGCCAGGCCGGCCACGACGAGATCCAAGAGACGATCGGCCAGATCCCGGGGCCGGTGCAACTGGTCTCGACGGTCGAAGATGTGGCTGCGCTGATCGTCGAGGATCCGGAGAGGCTCGGCTATGTGACGCAGACGACCCTCAGCGTCGACGACACCCGCGTGATCATCGATGCGCTGAAAGCCCGGTTTCCAGGTATCGTCGGGCCAGATACGCGGGATATCTGCTATGCCACGCAGAACCGCCAGCGCGGGGTGCGGGATCTGGCGCAGGTTGCCGATGTAATCCTGGTGATCGGCGCGCAGAACAGCTCCAACTCCAACCGGTTGCGGGAGATCGGCGAACAACTTGGTGTTCCGAGCTATCTGATCAACGACGCCGCTGGGCTGAAGCCGGCCTGGCTGCAGGGCAAGCACGCTATCGGGATCACGGCCGGTGCGTCGGCGCCGAATCACTTGATCGACGAGTTGGTGGACAGGCTCCGGCGCGACGGTGACGTGGAGATCTCCACCCTGTCCGCCGTAGACGAAAACGTGCGGTTTCGTCTGCCGGCGAGACTGGCGGGGTGAAACCGCGATGCAGTCCCAGGTCACATCAGGAACGCGTAGGTGATCGTCTGACGGTCGGGCGGGAACCCAAGGTCGCGCGCCAGGCGCCACGCCGCCGAACATCGTATCGCGGCGCCTTCGCCGGGCAGCCGCGCCCTCAGCGTCCGCCTACTGACCTCGACCGCGCATCGGCCTCTACTTGGGGCCGGTACTAAGGCAGCGGAAGCGCGGTGCTATATTTTGTCATCGACAGCGCGAAGTGCGACGAGGCGCCGCCGACGGACGGATGCTCGAGCAGGATGTTCATCAGAAAGCGTTCGTAATCCGACACGTCTACTGCAACGATCCGCAGGAGATAATCCCAGTCGCCCGACATCGAGTAGCACTCCAGTATCTCGGGCCGTTCGTCGACGAAGCGCTCGAAGGCGCCGCTCACATCGCGCGAGTGACTGCGAACGCGAATGTTGCAGAGCACGTTGACGCCCTGGCCGAGGATGACTTGATCGAGTAACCTGACCGGCTGCTTCAGCAGCCCGCTTGCCTCCATCGCCTTGATCCGCCGCCATACCGAGGCCATCGAACTTCCGACTCGATCGGCAAGGTCCGCGTTGCTGATCCCGGCATCGAGCTGGAGGTGCATCAGGATGCGCCGATCGATGTTGTCAAGTTCGGGCATAATTTTCATGAAGCGACCATTTTCCGGATAAATATCTCGAAATACCTGACCTTGGATGCTCAGTTTGAAAAGAAAATTCGGTCGGACCATGAGATATTTTCTCCATGATATCCACCGAAATCAGTCAGCCTCAGGGCGCCGCCGAAGATTGGACCATTCCCCAGGGCTGGTCCCGCTACACGGCCAGGGAACACGCAATGTGGGACCGGCTGTTCGACAGGCAAGCCAAACTTTTGCCCGGGAGAGTTGCGCCCGAGTTCCTGGACGGTCTCGACGTGCTGCGGATGTCCAAGCCGGGCATTCCGGACTTTGAGGAACTGTCGGAGCGTCTGATGAAGGCTACGGGCTGGCAGGTTGTAGCCGTGCCCGGCCTGATCCCTGATGATGTCTTCTTCGACCATTTGGCCAACCGGCGCTTTGTGGCCGGCAACTTCATTCGGACGCCGGAGCAGCTCGACTACCTCCAGGAGCCGGACATCTTTCATGACGTCTTTGGCCACGTTCCGCTACTCGCGAGCCCGGTCTTCGCCGATTACATGCAAGCTTATGGCCTCGGCGGCCAGCGGGCCAAGGACGGCGGCGTCATCGAGAAGCTCGCGCGGCTCTATTGGTATACGGTCGAGTTCGGCCTGATCCGCAACGGTCCGGACGACCTGAAAATCTACGGCGCGGGGATAGTCTCATCCTATGGCGAGACGATCTTCTCGCTCGACGACCCTTCGCCAAACCGCCTGGGATTCGACGTTCGGCGATTGATGCGCACCAAGTATCGCATCGACGACTTTCAGCAGAACTATTTCGTCATCGACAGCTTCGAAGACCTGTTGCAGCAGACCCTCGAGACCGACTTCGGACCGATCTACGCGGACCTCGCCGAGGCGTCTGACATCGAGATTGAGACCATCCTGCCGACCGACAAGGTCTACACGCGCGGAACGCTGGCTTACGCCCGCACCAAGATGGCCGCATGAACCTGGACGCACGTCTGGCGGACAGCGGGTGCGGTCATCTATTCGGCGCGCTGCAGAGTCAGCCGGCGGACGCGTTGCTGGGCCTGATTGCGCTTCATCGTCAGGATCCGCGCCCGACGAAGATCGACCTCGGTGTCGGCGTCTATCGCAACGACGACGGGGAAACACCGGTGATGGCCGCGGTGAAGGCTGCCGAACGCAGGCTTGCCGAGAACCAGTCGACCAAGGCCTATCTCGGTGCCGAAGGCGATGCCCGCTTCGTGGATCTGCTCGCCCTGATCGTCCTCGGCTCGGCGTTGGCATCAGACGAGGCCGTTAGTGGCGTGCAGACCCCGGGTGGCACCGGGGCTCTCCGGCTGGGCGCTGAGCTCGTTGCGCGGGGAAAGGGCAATATCGCGGTCTGGATCGGTACGCCGACCTGGCCGAACCATGCCCCTATCTTTCGCGAGGCCGGATTGGAGGTGCGCCGGCATCCCTTCTTCGATCCCGCAACGGGCGGCGTCGACTTTCCCGCAATGATGGCCTCGCTCGACGAGGCCGAGGCGGGAGACGTCGTCCTGCTCCATGGGTGCTGCCACAATCCGACCGGCGCCGAGTTCAGCGCCGAGCAATGGGCGGCGATCAACTCCTTGCTCGCGGACAAGCGCCTCATCCCGTTTATCGACCTGGCCTATCAGGGACTTGGTCGAGGGCTCGAACGGGACGCTGCCGCCACGCGCGCGGTCGTTGCCGCAGCGCCCGAGGCAATCGTGGCCTACAGCTGCGACAAGAATTTCGGGCTCTATCGCGATCGCGTTGGTGCCCTTTGGGTCAAGGCGGCGAGTGGCAAGGCCGCTGCCACCGTGCGCCAGAACACGCTCGTCCTCGCGCGCTGTCTATGGTCGATGCCGCCGGACCACGGGGCTGCGGCCGTGCGGGAGATCCTCGAAGACGAGTTGCTCCGAGCCTCCTGGAGGCGCGAGCTGGAAGAGATGCGTTCGAGAATAGCCAGCCTGCGGACAGCGCTCGCTCGATCGGAGCCCAGACTTGCTCCCCTTGCCGATCAGGGCGGAATGTTCGCGATGTTGCCGTTGCAGCAGAACGCGGCGCAGGCCCTGCGGGCGAACCGCGGGATTTATCTGGCGGACTCCGGACGCATCAACATCGCCGGCCTGCGCGCTGAGACGGTGGCACAGTTTGTTGCCGCCATCGCGCCCTACCTTGAGCGGTGAGGGGGAGATTGGCTCTGGCAAGAGGGGGTGGAGGCGCCCGATCCGCGCCCGAACCCCGTGCCGGACGTCAGGGTGATCGAGGGGGTCGCTGGTTCGCAATATTGTCTCGTCGAAGACGATCCCTGCGCCGGATGCGGGCAATCGGCGCGGGGGAATGCCGTCCGCTGGCAAGCGAGCTTCGGCGTCCTCGATCACCTAACCTTTGGCGTGGAACGCGGATGTTGCAGCCGAGGCAGCGCCGCTGGCAAGGCAGAATGACATGATCGTTCCGGAACGATGGGCTGACGAGTGGCTGGATGCTTGGGCCAGGCGCGACCTCGATGCAATTCTTGCGCTCTATGCCGACAACGTCGAGGTGCGCTCTCCGTTCGCGAAGGTTTACGCCCAGGGTGGCTCGATCAGGGGAAAGGCTGCACTGCGGGAATACTGGCAAGAGATCATGCGGCGGATCCCGAACCTGACCTTGCAGAAGATCGCCGTCTACAGCGGGCACGATGCATTGGCCCTGCACCACCGCGACGACCACGGTCGCAACTGCATCATGTCCGTGGTGTTCGACGACTGCGGCAATGCCGTCTTGCAGACCGGCTGCTTCGACAGGCTGCGGTAAGAGAACGCTTCGACGCGAAGCCCTCATATTCGTGCCATATATAGACGAGATTCAGGAGAAGCGAGGATGAAGGTCGTCATATCGGGTGCAGCGGGTGTCCTCGGGGAGGCGGTGCGCGCGGTCTTTCTGGAACAGGGCGCCAAGGTGGCCTGCGTCGCCATGGACCGCGAAGGCGTCGACGCCGACGGGGCAGCGTGGTTCGCCTGCAAGGATCTCGCTGACGAGACAAGCGCGAAAGCGGCGATCGACCAAGCGATCGCGTGGCTGGGCGGAATCGACGCGCTGGTCCATGTCGCCGGAGCGTTCGAGTGGAAGACGGTCGAGGATGCCAGCGTTGCCGATTGGCGTGCCCTCTATTCCGCAAACGTCGAGACCACGCTGGCGACGGTCAAGGCTTGCCTGCCTTTGTTGGGCAGAGGCGGCAGCATCGTTGCGGTCGGCGCCGCATCGGCAGAACCGGCTGGTGCGGGCATGGCAGGATATGCCGCCGCGAAGTCGGGCGTGGCGCGTCTCGTCGAAGCGCTCGCGAAGGAGCTCGCCCCTCGGGAAATCCGAGCCAATGCAGTCTTGCCGTCAGTCATGGACACGCCGCGAAACAGAGCGGACATGCCCGATGTCGACCCCGCGACGTGGACCAGTCCCGCTGC
>Ga0193716_1000118_pt1 | contig 45688 bp, 35 predicted proteins | sample U2c1metaG_FD_145901 | JGI IMG/M metagenome (GOLD analysis project Ga0193716, IMG submission 145901) | Soil microbial communities from a riparian zone of the East river system, Colorado, United States - U2c1 | ecosystem: Environmental > Terrestrial > Soil > Riparian zone | place: USA: East River...
CATACAGCCCCGCCGAAGACGCTGTTTATAACGGCTTCGGCGGGGCTGTATGTGCTTCCGATGAATGTAAAGGGGGTTGAATAGGGGCTACTGGGTCACCAAGAATTGTTCGATCATATCGCGATAGGCCTGCATGGTATCCGGCTTGTCTACTACGTCCTCGGCGCCCAGGGCAAGGCATTCCCGATAGAAATCTTTTACTTTATGAGTGGAATAGATGATCGTCGGGATGGTTTTATAGCGGGGGTTTTCCTTTAAGAAGATCAGGCTTTCCTTACCGGTCATTTTGGGCATGATCTGATCGAGGATGATCATACCCGGGAGGTCGTCGTCGTCGGTCGAGTTGAGGAGGGAGATCATTTCCAGACCGTTCTCTGCGCTGTCGACAACAGTATCGGGATCCAGATCATGGAGCAGCTCTTCAAAGATCTGGCGGTCATCAGTGTCGTCGTCTACCAGTAATATTCTTTTGTACTTCATCATATTCTTATTTTAAGATCAACAGTGTTCCGAATCATAGTTGGGGTTGTAGCTCATGTTTCTCGATCCAGTTTTTAAAGGTTAGAAACGTATCTTCGGCGGCGGCGATGATCTCGCGTCGTGCTTCCGGGGAAAAGGGCCGGTTGAGATAATTTTTAAAGGATGCCCACATGTTTGCTGTCTCAGCGCCATAGCCGTTGAAAAAGGAAAGGCTTTTCAGGGAATCCAGGGAGCGGCTGACCATGCCTGCGATGATACGTCCTCCGAGGGTAGATACCTCCAGGACGTACATGGCGCCGAGGGCGCTGTGAAAGGAATCGATGACGGGCAGCCGTTCGCAGGTATCCGGTCTGGGAGCGGGGACACCGGATTCGCCAATATCCCAAAGGAGATACTCAGCCCGGCTCCGTTTGGTAATGCTGGGAAAGTTGTCTTCTGTGAGCTGGCGCCGGATCAGGGTTTCTAAAGGGGCGTAAAATCCGTGGAGCCAGCTGAGCAAATTTATATATGCTTCCTTGGTGTCTATTCTTTTCAAGGCGACGATCATTTTCTTTTCAGAAGCCTGATGTATGTCCTCGGTATTTTCTTTTAATTCTTCTGTCAACATAGTATTTTTTTTTACTGAATGTAGAAAACCAATGTGGAAAATGTTCCACAACCTTTACATTAGCTTAATCATTACCCAAGCCGTAAATACCTAAATGGGCTTAATTTACATTCATTTACTTTTTGGAACATGGATAATCGTAGAGAATTTATCAAAAAAGCGGCCATACTTGCGGGGGCTACCGGCATGGCCGGGGTGCTGCCTGATTCTATTCAGCGGGCGATGGCAATCGATCCGCCGGCGGGCAGTACCTGGCTGGATGCGGAGCATGTGGTAATCCTGATGCAGGAGAACCGGTCTTTCGATCATTGTTATGGAAAGCTGCGCGGTGTGAGGGGATATCGTGATCCCAGGGCTGTTGCCTTACCTGGAGGTAACCCGGTGTTTTTGCAGCAGAATGCTGCGGGGGAGACCTTTGCGCCGTTCAGGCTGGACATTAGGGATACGAAGGCTACCTGGATGGGATCGCTGCCTCATTCATGGACTGACCAGACCGATGCCCGGAATGAGGGTAAATATGATAAATGGCTGCAGGCTAAGCCATCGGGGAATGCGGCGTATGGGCAGATGCCGTTGACCATGGGTTATTATGACCGGCGGGATATTCCTTTTTATTATTCGCTGGCGGATGCTTTTACGATATGCGATCAGAATTTCTGTTCGTCGCTGACGGGTACTACGCCGAACCGGCTGCATCTGTGGACAGGGACCATCCGGGATGAGCAGAAGGCTTCTGTGAGGGCGAGGGTGAGGAATGACGATACTGATTACCGTGTGGAAGCGTCGTGGATCACTTTCCCGGAGCGACTGCAGGATGCGGGTGTCGACTGGAGGATCTATCAGAATGAGTTGAGCATCTATCAGGGCTTTGCAGGGGAAGAGGATGCCTGGCTCTCGAATTTTACGGATAATCCTATAGAATGGTTTACACAATACCGAGTGCGGTTTTCTCCGGCGTATATGGATCATTTGCCTGAGATAGTCGCTTCTTTGCGGAAGGAGGTCTCTGAGCTGGAGGCTGGTATTGCTGCTGCGCCGGCTGACAATAAGCTGAAGCGGCGTTTGGGGCGGCAGCAGGCTATTTTAAAATTTGCGGAGAAAGATATGGCTGTGGTGACCCGGGAGAATTATGCGAAGCTGGATCAGCGGACGAAGGATCTGCATGCCCGGGCGTTCACGAGGAACGCTGCAGATCCCGATTATCATACGCTTTCGGCGCTGACCTATACTGATGGTTCTGTTTCGAGGGAAATGAAGGTACCGAAGGGGGATGTGTTGTTTCAGTTCCGAAAGGATGTGGAGGCTGGTCGTTTGCCGATGGTGTCGTGGCTGGTAGGGCCGGAGAATTTTTCGGATCATCCGGGGGCACCGTGGTATGGGGCCTGGTATGTATCGGAGGTGATGGATATCCTGACGAAGAATCCGGAGGTGTGGAAGAAAACGATCTTTATCCTTTGTTACGACGAGAATGACGGTTATTTCGATCATGTGCCACCGTTTGTTGCTCCGGACCCGGGCCGGCCGGAGACTGGCCGTGTATCTGCGGGCATCGATGCGGCATTGGAATATCATACGCGGGAGCAGGACCTGCTTCGTGCGAGGGAAAAGGATGCGCGTGGCGGTGCTATTGGCCTGGGTTACCGGGTGCCGCTGGTGATAGCGTCGCCGTGGAGCAGGGGCGGGTATGTCAACTCGCAGGTGTCGGATCATACGTCTATCCTGATGATGCTGGAGAAATTTGTCAGTCACAAAACAGGTAAGGGTATTCGTGAGACAAATATCAGCGAATGGCGCCGGGTAGTGTGTGGGGATCTGAGCTCGGTGTTCCGGCCATATATGGGGGAGAAAGCGATATTACCTTCTTTTTTAGAAAAGGATGTGGTATTGAAGGGGATCAATCAGGCGCAGTACCGGGATCTGCCTGCGGGGTTCAGGAAGCTGTCTGAGTCGGAGATAGCGACTGCGCGGAGGGAGGGGTTTAAGTGGGCAGGGTTGCCGGAGCAGGAGAGGGGGACGAGGCCGTCGTGTGCGTTGCCGTATGAATTGGCGGCTGACGGGCAGCTGAGCCCTGATGGAAAGAGTTGTGAGCTGAAGGTTGAATCTTATAAGGCTTTTGGGGAAAGGTCAGCCGGCGCGCCTTTTATAGTATATGTTAATGGCAGGGAGATGACTGTTAGAAACTATACGGTGAAGGCAGGAGATAGTCTTGCAGACCACATTTTGCTCGAAGATGGACGGTATGATCTGCGGGTATATGGTCCTAATGGATGGTACCGGGAGATCAAAGGAAGCAAGAATGATCCGGCATTGAGTATGAGGATGGTCACTATGAAGGGTAAGTGCAGCCTGGTGGTTGTGAATGATAAAATGTTTGGTATTGAAATAATCGATAATGCCTACGGTGCGGCGAGGATGAATAAGAAGATAGGGTTGCAGAAACCAGATACAGCGAATGTGATCGATTTGAAGCTGGCCGGGCATCGGTGGTATGATTTTACGGTGCGGGTGGATGGGTTTGAGGGGCATGCGCGGCGTTTTGCAGGTCGGGTGGAGACGGGTGAGGATGGGGTTTCGGACCCGGCGATGGGGTGAGGTTGCGGCGCTGAGGCTGGTTAATATATGGGTACTGGTGGTCGGAATTCCGGCTTAAATTAGCGCCAATCAAAATTGTCGTATGAGAAAAATTACTCTATTGTTTGCTTTGGCGGGTGTAATGGGCCAGGGATATGCGCAGCGGAATGCAGGGGCTGCACCAGCGGCGACACCGCCGGTTGAAAAAATGCCGGCTGGCAGCCGGGTGTTGAATATCGATTCAGCTGTTACTACACATTCGCAAGTGACGATAAAGGGGCAGGTTGTTCCTTATGACGCCACTGCCGGTACTATGCCCGTGTGGGATGAGGAAGGCAAACCGGTCGCAGGCGTATTTTATACTTATTATGAGCGATCGGATATAAAGGACCGGGCGGCCCGGCCATTGGTCATATCCTTTAATGGAGGTCCCGGCACTCCATCGGTATGGATGGAGATCGGGTATACCGGTCCGAGGCGTCTCAATATCGATGATGAAGGATTCCCGACACAACCTTATGGGGTGAAGGAGAACAGCAGCTCAATTCTGGATGTCGCCGACATCGTCTATCTCGATCCGGTGAACACGGGTTTTTCGAGGGCGGTGAGCGCGGCTATTCCTACGTCCCGCTTCTTTGGCGTAAATGAAGACATCAAATACCTGGCGCAGTGGATCTCTACCTTTGTCAGTCGTAAGAACCGGTGGGCGTCGCCAAAGTTCCTGATCGGGGAAAGCTATGGCACCACGCGTGCATCGGGACTGGCTCTGGAACTGCAGGAAGCGCAGTGGATGTATCTGAATGGGGTGGTGCTTGTCTCGCCGACAGAACTGGGGATCGAACGCAGCGAATTTGTAAAGGCATCGCTGCGGGTTCCGTATTATGCGGCGACGGCCTGGTATCATAAGATGCTGCCGGCGGATGTGCAGAAGCGCGACCTGACGGATCTGTTATCGGACGTGGAGAAGTTTACTATCGATGAGCTGATCCCGGCGTTGGCGAAGGGCGGTTTTTTGGAAGAGGCAAAAAAGAAGGAGCTGGCTGCTAAAATGTCCAGGTATATCGGTCTGTCGGAGAAGTCTATTTTGCAATCCAATCTGGTGATCCCGTCGAATTTTTTCTGGAAGGAGTTGTTGCGCGATAAAGGATTTACTGTTGGTCGTCTCGACTCACGTTACAAAGGCATCGACGAGCAGGATGCCGGTGACAGCCCGGATTACAATGCGGAGCTGAATGCCTGGAACCATGCTTTTATGCCGGCGATGAATGTATATCTGCGGGAGGAGCTGCATTACAAAACCGATCTTAATTACTACCTATTTGGACCTGTGCGGCCCTGGAATAACCAGAACGATCATACCGGGGAAAATCTGCGGAAAGCCATTGCGGAAAATCCGTTTATGCATTTGATGATCCAATCCGGATATTATGACGGGGCTGTGATTATTTCAATGCGAAGTTATAGTCTTTGGCAGCTGGACCCGAGTGGAAAGCTGAAGGACAGGCTGTCCTGGGAGGGTTATCGCAGCGGGCATATGATGTATCTGCGGAAGCCTGATCTTGCGGATGCGACGGAAAGTTTGAGAAGATTTATCAAGGCTTCTTTGCCAAAGCCGGGAGAGGCGGCGAGATATTAGGAATTTTTAGAGACAAAGTTTTTTTGGGCCGGCGCGTCTATGGATGCGCCGGCCTTTTTTTTAGATCTTTTGGAGCCGGATGATGACGAGCTTGGAGACCGGGGTATTGCTTTTTTCGGCTACGGTGTCGATGGGTACTAGCACGTTGGTCTCGGGGTAATAGGTTGCGGCGCATCCTTGCGGGATCGGGTAGGGTATTACGACGAAGCGGTGGGCTACGCGCTGGATGCCGCCGTGATCGTTATAAAGATCCACGACGTCTTTTTCTTTCAGATCTTGTTGGAGCATATCTTCTTTATTGAGGAAGATGACGCGCCGTTCGTTGTAGACGCCGCGATAACGATCGTTGAGGCCGTAGATGGTGGTGTTGAACTGGTCGTGGCTGCGGATGGTCATCATCATGAGCTGACCTTTTTTCAGCTCGATGCTCCTGGGATTGGCTACGTTGAAATGCGCCTTATTGTCGGGGGTGGTGAATTTGCCTTCGCGGGGTCCATTTGGAAGATAGAAGCCGCCAGGCTCTTTTATGCGCAGATTGTAGGACTCGAAGCCGGGAATGACCTTTTCGATATCCTCGCGGATGGCGTCGTAGTTTTTTATGTATATATCCCAGTCGACTTTTGAGTCCTTTATTGTTGCTTTTGCAAGGCGGCAGACGATGGCCGGTTCGCTGAGCAGGTGTTCGGAGATGGGTTTCAGAACGCCTTTTGAGGACTGCACTACACCCATGGAATTCTCGCAGGAGACGAATTGTTCATGGCCGCCGGTGAAGTCTTTGTCGCTGCGTGCGAGGCAAGGAAGGATGATAGCTTCTTCGCCGTGGACGAGGTGGCTGCGGTTGAGCTTTGTAGAGACGTGTACGGTGAGCCGGCAGCGGCGGAGCGCCTCGGCTGTATAATTGGTGTCGGGAGTCGCGGAAAGGAAGTTGCCGCCCATGGCAAAGAAGACGGAAGCTGTTCTTTCGTGCATGGAGCGAATGGCGTTGACTACGTCGAAGCCGTGCTGGCGGGGTGGATCGAAGTTGTATGTTTTTTTTATGGCGTCGAGGAATTTTTCGCCTGGTTTTTCCCAGATCCCCATTGTGCGATCGCCTTGTACGTTGCTGTGGCCGCGGACGGGGCAGGTGCCGGCGCCGGGTTTGCCGATGCTGCCTTTCAGGAGAAGCAGGTTTGTTATTTCCTTGATGGTATCTACGGCATTGGTGTGCTGGGTAAGGCCCATGGCCCAGCAGATGATGATGTTCTTCTTATCCTTTAACATTTCCGCTGCTTTGCCGATGTCTGCGATGGCAAGACCGGCCGCCTGTGCCAGATCGGGTAAGGATACCTGTTGGAGATGATCCATGAACTCGCCGTATCCTGTGGTTTGATCCCGGATGAAATCGTGATCGAAGACGGTGCCGGGGGCTTTTTCCTCTTCCAGCCAGAGCATCAGTTCGATGGCCTGGAGCAGGGCCATGTCGCCGTTGAGCCTAACGGGAAGGAAGAGGTCGGTGAGCGGTGTGGCCATTCCAAGGAGACCTTTTACCTGCTGAGGATTGTTGAAGGCCATGAGGCCTGTTTCGGGCAGGGGGTTGACGGAAATGATCTTTGCGCCATTGTGTTTTGCTTTTTGAAGGGCTGTGAGCATACGCGGGGCGTTGGTGCCGGGGTTCTGGCCCATGATGACGATGACTTCTGCATGGTACAGATCATCGAGTCTCACCGAACCTTTTCCCAGGCCGAGGGATTCGGTGAGGGCTACGCCGCTGGATTCATGGCACATGTTGCTGCAATCGGGAAGGTTGTTGGTGCCATATTCTCTCGCAAACAGCTGGTAAAGGAAGGCGGCTTCGTTGCTGGTGCGGCCGGAGGTATAAAATATGGCTTCGTTGGGAGAGGACAGGGAATTAAGCGTGGTGCCAATATGTTGAAATGCCTCGTCCCAGGAAATGGGCTGGTAGTGAGCAGCGCCTTTTGGAAGATACATGGGTTGGGCGATGCGGCCTTTCTTTCCGAGGTCGAAGTCGGTGAGGGTTGCCAGATCTGCAACGGAGTTTTGAGCGAAGAATTCGGGGGTTAGTTTCTTTGTCGTCGTCTCTTCGGCGACGGCTTTTGCGCCGTTCTCGCAGTATTCGCCTAAGCCGGAGCGTTCGTCGTCGGGGTCGGGCCAGGCACAGGAGGGGCAGTCGAAGCCGTCTTTCTGGTTGACGTTGGCGAGAGCCTTAAGGCCGCGGGTGAGGCCGGCTTCGCTGATGACGTGGCGGAAGCTGGAGACGATGGCGGGGAGGCCGACTGCTTCTTTTTTTATTTTGCCATGATGGAGGTTTTCCAGGTTGTCGGGGTTTTCGGCGGAGGGCCGGTTCTGTTCGATGCTCATATAAGTTTTATTTTAGATCCGGATGCGGTGGGCGCCCGAATAGATATTAAATCGCTGTTGTCTTAGAAAGCCTATGAGGGTGATGTCAGATTCTTCGGCCAGCTGGACGGCGAGGCTGGAAGGAGGGCCTACTGCAGCTACTATTCTTATGCCGGCCATGGCTGCTTTCTGGATGAGCTCGAAGCAGGCGCGGCCGGAGAGCAGGAGGATGGTATTAGCCAGGGGAAGCTGGTCGGTTTGCAGGGCGTTGCCGATGAGCTTGTCGACGGCGTTGTGGCGGCCGATGTCTTCCCGGAGGGCGATGAGCTGGCCTTCATGAGTGAAGAGGCCTGCGGCATGGAGGCCGCCGGTGGAGTCGAAGATGTCCTGTCCTTGCCGGAGGAGGGATGGGAGGTGGTGCAGGATCCTGGCGTCCAGGGGGGCTGCGGTTTCGGCGGCTGGTGTGGGGCAGAGGGTTTTTAGGGCGGCGATCGAGGTTTTGCCGCAGACGCCGCAGCTGGAGCTGGTGTAAAAATGGCGTTGAAGGCGGGTTATATCAGGGGTTATGGTGTCTTTTAGTGAGATGAGGATGGTGTTGCAGGGTTGGGTGGGGTCGGTTGCGGCTGCGGCGGCTGGGCCTTTGGTTGGGGGTGGCGGTTTTTGGTGAACGGACAGTATGGCGGCGGCGTTGGGAAGGATGCCTTCCGTGAAAAGGAAGCCGATGGCGAGGTCTGCGTCCTGGCCGGGGGTGCGCATGGTCACGGAGATATTTTGCCGGCTACGGGAGTCGGCGGGGCCATATTCGAGGCTGATCTCCAATGGTTCCTCCACGGCGACGGGGTCTTCGATCTCAAGGGATCCCTGGTCCGGCATGACCTTTTGCACGGGCAGGCGGACGATGCCGGGTTGTGAAACCTGTCGTTGGATAATGGGAGAATTGAACATAGATCAAATTTACGAAAATGCTAATGCAAAAATTGAGCGCGGATCGAATGGGATTATACAGTAAATTAGGGCATGAATAGACTGCTTATGACCCTTGTTGCCGGGCTTGTATTGCCGGCTCTTTCCCAAGCTCAAACATTTTCCGTGCAGGAGCAGCGTCGTTGTGAGGCAGAAGCTAAGGCTGTCACTGTTATCCGCGACAAATGGGGAATACCTCATATTTATGGAAAAACAGATGCGGATGTCGTTTTTGGGCTGATGTATACGGAGTGCCAGGCTGACTTCAGCCGGGTGGAAAAGAACTACCTGGAGATGTTGGGCCGGCAGGCGGAAGCCTATGGCGAGAACTACCTGTATACAGATGTCATGATGCGATTGATCTATGACAGTGCGCAGGCTGTGTCGGACTATGAAAAGAGTCCGGTCTGGATGCATAAACTGCTGGATGCGTTTGCGGATGGGATCAATTATTATCTTTATAAACACCGGGAAACAAAACCTTTGGTGTTGAAGCGCTGGGAGCCCTGGTATGCTTTGATGTTTACGGATGGCAGTGTGTCGGCGACGAGTACGGGCGGTGTGAAGCTGGATGAGATCAGAAGTTTTTATAGTAAGAATGTAGGGGCTGTTTCGGCCCGGGTGCATAAAGCGTCACAGCTGTCGGCGGTGGAGAGGATGGTATTGGCGGACAGGGGTATGGGGGTTGAGGAGCAGGCTGGGGCGCAGAGTGGCGCTGGAGCGGCTGAGGTCCTGGGAGAGGCGGGTGATGGCGCCCGTCACGAAGATGGGGGGAAGCCGGGGGGCAATGAGATGCGTGGGGGCAATGGGGGGCCGGGTGGTATTGGGTTGCCGGCACCGGGTTTGCGCTGGCGGGGTTTCGTACTGCATCGGAGGCTACCGAGCTATATATCAATCCGCATGTTCCCTTTTATTTCCGGATGGAAGTACAACTGGTGAGCGAGGAAGGATTAAATACATATGGTGCTGTGACATGGGGTCAGTTCTTTATATACCAGGGGTTCAATGCGCATTGCGGCTGGATGCATACATCGAGTTATGCGGATGTGGCTGATCTGTATGAAGAGAAGGTGCGACAGGACGATAAGAATTGGGTCTATGAATATGAGGGTCAGACAAAACCGGTCACGGCAAAACCGTTTACGGTTTATTATAAAAAGGACGAGACCTTGCAGGCCTTGCCGGTGACGGGTCTTTATACGCATCATGGTCCGGTGATGGCCAGCCGTGACGGGAAATGGCTGAGTCTGCGGGAATACAACCGATCGCTGAATGCTTTGCTTGAGGCATGGACGATCACGAAGGCCAATACATTTGACGAGTATAAGAAGGCGATGGATATTCGAGCCAATACAACCAATAATACGGTGTATGCGGATGATCAGGGCAATATCGCTTACTGGCATGGGAATTTTATGCCAAAGCGGGATAATGCTTACAACTGGTCGTTGCCGGTAGACGGTTCAATTGCGGCAACGGAATGGAAGGGATTGCATGAACTGGATGAGATCGTACATGTTTACAATCCGGCTACGGGCTGGATCCAGAACTGTAATTCCACGCCTTATTCTCTTTCCGGCAGCAGCAGTCCTGACCGGACTAAGTACCCGGCATATATGGCTCCTGACGGAGAGAACTATAGGGCTTTGAATGCGGCCCGGTTGTTGGCTGGCGCTTCCGAGTTTACGCTGGACAGTCTTATTGCCAAGGGTTATGACCGGTATTTAACTGCCTTTGATGTTTTGTTGCCGGCTCTGTTCGAGGCTTATGCCGGTGCGCCTGATTCCACTAAGAAAATATTACAGGAGGCGATGGCAATCCTGCAGAGATGGGATCGTCGTTCGGGTGTTCACTCTGTTGCTACGACCTTAGCGGTGGAATGGGGGATGAGGATGGCCTCCTATGCTCCAAGGCCGAGGACATCGGAAGATGCGTCGAATGCTGTTTTGAATATAACAACGGAATTGGCGGCATCTACACCGGCACAGAAGACGGGAGAATTAAGTGCGGTCCTGAATGAATTGCGGCAGCGGTATGGTTCGTGGAAGGTGGAATGGGGTGATGTCTGCCGGTATCAGCGTTTGACGGGTAAGATCATCGAGACTTATGACGATACGAAACCAAGTCTGCCATCGGGTCTGGTGCCGTCTTCTTTTGGCGCCTTGCCCTCCTATGTGAGCCGGGTGATGCCCGGGACGAAAAAGCGGTATGGATATTCGGGGAATAGTTTTATTGCGGCAGTAGAGTTCGGGAAGAAGGTGAAGGCAAAGACCATCGTGACCGGGGGTGAGAGTAGTGATCCAACTTCACCGCATTTCTCGGATCAGGCGTCGATGTATCTTGGCGGTTGGTTTAAAGACGTGCTTTTTTACCGAGAGGATGTGATGAAGAATATGGAGAAGAAGTACCAGCCAGGCGGCGAATAGTCATCTTCGTGATTGTTATAGCCGCTGGCCAGTCAGTCACGTCTTTGCCGTTTTTCAGGTAATATGTTCTTGTTAGTCCTTTTTCGATGTAGTAAAGATACTGGCAGATGGCTCCGGGCCGGAGGAGGTTGTGGCCTTTGGGTAATTCCATTGGTTGAAGGACGGAAGTCAAGTCGGCCCGGCTTTCTTCAGATAAAATAGTGAACTTATTTATGAAGGTGAAAAAGGACCTCATATCGCGTGGTCTTATCTTTCCAATTTAAAATCGGGGTCTACGGCCGGCCGTTGGTCGGCGTTTGCTACTTTCCATCCTGTGCGATACATCCATTGTGCTATGCGGGTGATCTTCTCCGTGTCGATACGGGATGCTTCATCCCGTGGGGTATGGTAGTCCGGGTGAAGGAGCGAAGTAAAAAAGATGGCAGGGATGCCGGCGCGGGCATAGGGCAGGTGGTCGCTGCGAAAATACCAGCCTTCTATATGAGTAGCTTTATCGTAGGCGGTGTCGAGGAGGAATTTAGGCCCTTCCTGGTTGGCGGCAAGGCCCATCGCCACCAGTTCAGGTGAATTGCGATGAGGGGGCTGTACGCCGAGCAACGCGGCGCTGTCGGGGCTGTTGCGGCCGATCATGTCTCCGTTGAGTACGGCGACAAGGGATGACTTGGGGACGGTGGGATGGACTGCGTACCAGTGGGAGCCAAGCAAACCTCTTTCTTCTGCGCCATGCCAGATGAAGAGGGCTGAGCGTCGTCCGGGTTGCTGATGAAATGCGCGGGCGATGGCCATCAGGGCTACGTTGACGCTGGCGTTGTCGTCGGCGCCATTGTAAATCGAATCGGTGCCGGGATAATTTCTGACCCCGTCGTGGTCGAGATGACCGCTGAATACGACGTATTCTTTTTTCAGGATCGGATCTTTGCCGTCCTGGATCGCAATAACATTTACCGAAGGGTATAGAAAATGTTCGATGTTCAATTGTACGGTTAGGTTTTGTCCGGGAGTTTTTACAAGGGACAGGGCAGAAGCATGTAGCCATAGAATTGGCTTCCGTTCGGTGACTTTGTCTCCGACGTCACCCTCGTTGGCATAGGTGCCGTGATCGGAGTAGGAAGCGTTCAGCGCCCAGCCGGATTCGGCGAGTGTATCTGCGATAAAGATGACGGCTGCGGCGCCTTTGGCCAGGAGGCCCGTTGCATAACGGCGGGCAACGTAACCCATGTAACGGCGGGGAGGAAGGGAGACCTGCAGGTTGAGGCCTTCGGGTGAAGCGATGAGCGCGACGGCTTTCCCTTTAAGATCGGTACGATTGGTATCGGCTTTGTCGATGAAGAGGATGGGTGCGTTGAGGGAGGCGGGTGCTGTTTGAGGGATCTGAACTTCGGTCCATAGCTGGAAACTGTGGGTGCCGATGGTAATGGTGCTGGCGGGGCTGATCCGGTTGCGGGCCATGGAGAAGAACTGGAAATATGTTCCATCATCTCCGCCGGGGCGAAGACCCATAGCGCGGGCTTTTTCCGCGAGCCATACGGCTATTTTCAGTTCGTCGAGGGTGCCGGCTTCGCGGCCGCGGAAGTGGTCGCCGGCCATTTCGAAGATATCGGTTTTGATGTCTTGCTGACGGATGGCGGACAATGCGGGTGGTGTTTGGGCTTTTGCTGTGGAAAGAGTGAGGATAGCAGATGCTATGAGGATGGTGCGGTAGAGTTGGCGGTTCATGATTTAAACTTACGTCATATCGGTGAGAAAATTGGGATTTTTTAGGATATTGATGTGCTATTTATTTTAGTTTTATTGTGCTAAATAAAATAGTAATTTAGTTGTCCTAAAAAGTGTTGTATGGAAAAGAAGTTGGTTAGCGACAGGCAGATAACGAGTCCGCTGGGTGTTGCGGAATACCAGATCATGAATTCGGTGCCGGATAATTTGAAGGGGGAATTGCCTTCTATTGAGGAGCTGGAACAGGAATTGGGAGCAGTTGGGCCTTCCTGATATGGAGAGTAGTTGGTATATGACTTATTTTAATGTGTCGCTAACGCGTATGAAGCGTGGATAAAAAACTAGAATAAAATTGAGGCGAGGATAAATCCCAGCACGAATTTTGGAAATCTTTTGGGTTCGAATGCCTTGGCATCGAGAGGGGTGGTGGCAGAAAACCTAATAGAAATCTAAAATACATCGTATGAAATCAACGCGTCAAGAAAAAACGGGTGAAGAAAAAGGAGTTAAGGTTGGGGCAGGTGCCGGATCGCATGTTCTTTTATCAGGAAGTATGCGTGCAGTGCGGCCAGGGGCAAGTGTTCTGGGAGCTTCGGATCCTGACGAATGGATCGAGCTGACGATAAAGGTGAGGCGGAAGAATCGGTTGCCTGAGATTAGCGGTCCGATAAAACCCATTAGCCGGGCTGCACTGGCAGAGCAGTATGGAGCTGACCCGGCTGATATGGAAAAGGTAAAAACAGTGCTTGCTGGTCTGGGGCTGAAGATTTTGAAAGAAGACGCGAGCAGCTGCAGCATCCGGGTTGGCGGGGCGGCTGATGTTATTGAGTCGGTCTTTCAGCTGAAATTATTTTTTTATGCCCATAAGTCGGGTAATTACCGGGGAAGGAAAGGAGAGGTACAGATCCCGGCCGAATTAAAGGATATTATAACCGGCGTATTTGGCCTGGACACCCGTAGTATGGTAAAACGTCGTCCCATCAAGAGGCGTCGGACCTCGCTGGACCTGGCGGAGCGGGCCGCTGCAAGTCGTAGTTGGTTCTACCCGGCAGAGCTGGCTTCAATATATTCTTTTCCGGATGGTAACGGTCAGGGGCAGACGATTGGTTTGATAGAGTTCGGCGGTGGCTATTTTGAAAGCGATCTGGCGACCTTCTGTAAGAATGCCAATGTTTCGATGCCTTCTGTCCGGACTGTCTCTGTCAACAATACTCCGACCAATCAGAAGGATGGGGCGGAAGGAGAAGTTATGCTGGACGTGGAAGTTGTTGCGGGTGTTTGTCCGGCGGCAAACATCGTGGTCTATTTTTCTTCGTTTGATGAAAGCGGCTGGGTAAATGTTATCGATACGGCTGTGCATGATGAGCAGAGTCCATTGTCGGTGCTGTCTATCAGCTGGGGATATGCGGAAGACGCTGCCGGCGCCTGGAGCAGCGCGGCGCTGGATGCCATCAATGACACCCTGAAGGCCGCAGCACTGCTGGGTGTCACCATCTGTGTAGCGGCGGGAGACGACGGGTCGGACGACCAGGTGGGGGATGGTCATGCGCATGTTGACTTCCCTTCTTCCAGCCCTTATGTACTCGCGGTGGGCGGAACAACGCTGAAAAAATCGGCGTCGGGTGCCGTCACTGAGACTGCCTGGAAGGACGGCGATGGTTTGCGACAGGACCACGGGGGCAGCACGGGCGGAGGTGTAAGCACTTATTTTCCCCGCCCTGACTGGCAGACGGTGACGATAAAATCGGTCAACCCCGGGGCTATCGACGGCAGAATTGTGCCTGATGTAGCTGCCGACGCCAGCGCCAACACGGGTTACTGGGTGGTAGTGGACGGACAGGGAGGGGCGAGCGGCGGTACCAGCGCTTCGGCTCCCTTGTGGGCGTCGCTGATCGCAAGGATAAATGCAAACCTGGGCGCACCCGTTGGATACCTGAACCCGCTGTTGTTTCAGCAAGGGGCCAGCGGGAAGACAATTGGCACATCCGGATTCCGGGATATTGTATCGGGGGATAACAATACGGCGTCCATTGGAGGATATAAGGCAGGCGCAGGGTATGATGCGGTGACGGGATGGGGGGTGCCGATAGGGACGGCGCTGCTGGATGGGTTAAAAAGTGTGACAACTAAGAAATGATAAATAAGAAATAAAAAAAATCCCCCGACATCGGGGGATCCTTTTATGGATCAAGCGGATCATATGGGTCCATATGCAGGGATTCCATTACAGGATAGAAGGTGATATCGTGTATGGAGATGTGTTGTTTGTCGCGATAAGGGAGATAACCCAGCTCACGCAGGTTACGCTGGTCGAAGGAGGGCGCTGCTGCATAGTCTGTCTGGGATTTGGTGGTCACGAATACGGAAGGTTTGGTGAAGGGGATGCCATACCGGATCATGAGACGGTCGGCGTTGCGAATATTAGTAGTCGTGTGACGTGCATGCGGGTCGATGATGATCGCAGATGCGGGGATGCCGAAACGGGTCATCAGGAACTTTTTCATTTCTATCGCTTCGCAATAAGGACCTCTGAAGGGATAACAGAAGCCGCCACTGACGATGATAAAGGGCGCCCAAGGACGGGACCATTGCCGGGAATGACGATGGTGGCATATTTATATTTGTTCCAGTCGGTACGGGCTATCTTCTGTACAGCGGCCTGGTTCTCGCCTGCCTCAATTGGCTCAAAACGGGCTGGTTCATCCCGGTCATTGACGTCCATCAACTGGAGCGCCACAGCGAGGGAGGGATGATAGAAGATTGTCAGGGTATTCTCCTGTTCGCTGAGATATGCAAAAAGGTCTTTTAATACGGTGCGATAATAGCGACTGTTGACGTCATAGCTGGCGGAGTCGATAAGGGGATATCGCATTTTTTTGCCAAGGCCGAACTGATCAATGATATAATTGATCCCCGTGACTGTTTGTCCCCAAGCCTGTAGGAGAAACTGCTCGTTCGTATTGGCAATGAAACGCTGGTAATAACCCGAAGGGCGCAGGTGCTGGTCGACCATGGCGTCGAAGGGCTTTTTGTTGCCGCGATAGAGCGTAACCAGTGCGGTGGCTATTTCGAGTGAGTCTGCCGAAGTGAAGCGGAAGTCTGTTACCAGTGAAACGGGTAGTCTGCAAAAAGTAGAAAAGAACTACCCACTTGAGACGAATTAATAATTATTTCAACATTCAGTAATCCAATCATAATGTCGTAAACAGGTACGCGAGCCGGAAAACGTGGTAATCTTGCAGAACTTATGCGACCTTTACTTCTGCTACTTCTGGTTGGGCTTAGCACAGCACCTGTTGCCTCATATGAAGGTAAGCCTGACATGCCATTAACCCATTCTTTTACCATTGATTCTTTAGGCGCCTGTCAGGGTATTTCCTGGCAGCATGGCAAGGCCTATTTGTATGGTGACAGGGAAGTGGGGATGATCCGGGAGTTTGAGTGGAAGGGCGATTCCCTTCTCTATACGGGTCATGAATGCAGGCTTACCCTAAATGATACCGATGTGATCAATCACCCTACGGGCCTTGCCATTCATGGCAAACTGCCGGTATTCATGGGGAACAGCGTCATTCTCAACAAGGCGACCAACCAGTGGAAGGCCATCATCTATTGTATAGACTGGGCCGGTCTGCAGCGGACGGGAACGCTGGATGGCGGGAATCTGCTGAATGTGATCGAGGACGACGCCTGTATACAGGGTACCCGTCCTGAGTATGTGGAATATGATCATAAATGGTATGTAGCTACGGCGGATTATGGGAACAGGGCCAATGAGGTGCGACTATATGATCCGGCTGTGCTGCAGCATGCCAAGAAGACGAGTGAAAAAGGAGTGGTCTATAAGAAATTCAGCTGTGGTCCCTGGGTCCAGAACATGCAGTGGATACCGGAGAAAAATCTGCTGTTGCTGATACAGAACCAGGTGGAGGGAAGAAAGTGGCAGTTTACCTATGTGGACCTGAAGAAGTCGTTGGAGTCGGGGAAGGCGGAGGTCGTTAAGGTTGTGAATAATATCGACCGTGGGGATGAACTGGAAGGTTTTTCGTTTTTGTCATCTCTTTCAAAAGGAGTAGCAGTAACATCTTCCCGAAAGGGGAATGTCAATTTTATAGATATAAATTGGTAAGGCGACATGCAACCGGATAGGCGTAGCGATAAAGAGCTCTGGAGACTGATCTCACAGGAGAGTAACAGGCCTGCGTTTGAGCAATTGTACAGGCGTACCCTGCATGCATTGATGGCGTCGATCTATAAATGGTCGGACGATGCCATGGAAGCGGAAGATATCTTACAGGAAGTATTTTTGGACCTGTGGGAAAAGCGAGGGAGGATAAAGATCCAAAATGAAGTTTTTTCTTATTTATATAGTATGGCCCGCTACAAGATCTTCGACCGGCTGCGGGAAAAGCAGTTGTCGGAGAAACAGGTACAGGCCTGGACGCTGGTGATGCAGGAAGAAGCTGTGCTGACGGCTGCCTTCCGGGAGGAGGAATTGGAGAGCCGGGAGGCCCTTGTGTCTTCGGAGCTGGAGCAGCTGCCTGCGCAGATGAAGAGGGTATACCTGCTGAGCGCCCGGGACGGGAAAAGTATCCGGGAGATATCGGAGGAACTGCTTGTGTCGCCATTTACGGTGAAAAATCATCTGCAAAAAATACGTAAGCGGCTGCGTTCCGCAGCCGTGAAATTGTCGGCTATCTTTCTCTAGTGGAATATTACCACTATATTAATTCAGAATTATCGGGTAGTTCTTTCAGTTAGTCAGCAGACTAATGTGTGTATGGAAGAACAAATCAGGGAATTATTGGCGCGTTATATCAAAGGGGAGTGTACGGATGAGGAGGTAGCATTGCTGGAAAGATGGTATGATCGTATTACGAGGGAGAAGGAGAGTGTGCGATTGATAAGCCTTGCTGACGAGGAAAGGCTCGTGATGGAATTGTGGAAGACCATTGAAAACACAGAGGAACAGGAAAAGCATCTCCGTCGGCGTAAAATATTTCGTTATGCCGCAGTCTGGGCGGGGGTAGTGGTTATGTCGGGAGGGATATTGATCCAGTGGAACAGGCGTCTACAAAAAGCATCTCAGCGGATGCAGCCTGACTTTACTACTATCTCAACGGGTTACCAGCAGGTGAGAAAGGTTTTGTTGCCGGACAGTTCTATAATATGGCTTAATTCTGCTACACATTTATCATATCATTCGGATTTTGTCCGAAACCGCGAGGTGCGATTAAGCGGAGAGGCTTTCTTCCAGGTGGCGCCGGATGTCGATCATCCATTCGTGGTGAAGGCCGGTGCTACTTTTACAAAGGTATTTGGGACGGCCTTTAATGTGTCGGCTTATCCTGAGGCGGGGCAGCTGCGGGTGTCACTGCAAAGCGGTAAGGTTGGGGTGGCGTATGACGGAAAGGAAGGCAAGGCCGAGAGGGTATTGGTACCGGGTCAATTATTAATCTACGATAAGGAAATGCGGGCCGGGCAGATCATGCAGCAGTCGCCCGGCGAAATGGATGTATGGACAGCGGGCAGGCTGCTGTTCTATGAGACGCCTTTGAAGGAGGCGCTGGCGCAGGTGGAGGCGCGTTATGGGGTGCATATTGTGTATGACCGGCCCCTGAAGAATCAGACGATCACAGCAAGGTTTGAGAATACGGCATTAGAGAAAGTGCTTGAGCATCTTTCTTTTGGCTGGGATCTGCATTTTGCGCGGAAGGGGGACAGTTTGCATGTGCGGCCAGGGCGTGTGCCGGGGGAGCGGGAGCGCGAGAGAGGCAAGTGAGGAGGGGTGGAGAGGAAAAATAAATTAGTAGCCAATAAAAATCAATACTTACGGTATGACAAGAAAATTCCAACAACGCTTAATGGTGTGGGGGCTTTTCCTATTGCTTCTGAGCATAGGGCAGCATGTCTCGGCCCAGAGCATCCGGCTCGATCTGCGGGAGACAGATCTGGCCAAGGTAGTGGCAGCACTGCAACAGCAGGCGCCCAGTGTCAATTTCTCATTTAGCCAGGAGGCGCTTGAAAAGGTGAGCCTGAATCGTGTTGAATTGAAGGCAGGACGTCTGCAGGATGCGCTGGAAATATTGCAAAAAAAGTATGGGCTGCATTACCTGATGGATGGTAAAACGGTTACGTTGAAATATGTACCGGCGGCGCCCCCGGTTACTGCTCCTATGGCGGAAGGAAGGAAAATAGAAGGTACGGTAGCCGATGACAATGGGCAGCCGGTAGTAGGCGCGACGGTGCATGTGAAAGGAACCGGCTTTTCGGTGGCTACCGATGCAAATGGTCATTATTCCATAGAGGCGGCTCCGGGTTCGCACCTGGAAGTTTCCTATATAGGATATGGCACACAGGATGTGCTGGTTAAAGGCGTGTCCCCGCTGGATGTACGGATGCATGAAGGAGCGAGTGCCCTGAACGAGGTTGTTATGATCGGGTATCAGAAGATGCGGAAAAGCGATTTTACAGGAAGTATTGCGAGCGTAAAGGCTAGTGAGCTAAACGTTTCGGCTCCCACGGCGGGTCAGGCCCTGGTGGGGAAAGTTGCTGGTGTGGTTGTATCCCAGACGGACGGCTCGCCCTATGCCAGTCCGAAGATAAGGGTACGTGGTGTAGGCTCGATAAATGCCAGTACAGATCCACTATATGTCATCGACGGTTATCCGGCGGGGAATGATCTTTATATCAACCCTAACGATATAGAGTCGATAGATATCCTGAAGGATGCGGCTTCTGCCGCCATTTATGGCAGCCGTGCCTCGGGAGGTGTCGTGCTTATAACGACTAAACGGGGTAAGGAAGGAAAGGGCCATCTGGAATATGATGTCACATACGGTGTAGATCAGCTGGCCAAGAAGGTGAAGCTGCTGGATGCGCAACAGTTTGGTCAATTGGTGATCGATGGGCGTAATGACAGCTACAAGGACCTGGTACTGAACACGGGCGGGGCATGGGATGACAACATGTATAAGGATGATAACGATACCCGTGTGGCGAAAGTCGGGAATGGCGCCTCTGTGAGCATCCCCACTGAATTGTATGATTTTAAAACGGGCCTGGAAATAACGCCTAAATATAATACCGACTGGCAGGATGAGCTTTACCGGAATGCATCCTTTATCCGCCACAACCTGTCTTTTAGTGGTGGCACCAAGACGATGCGGTATGCCATCAGCGGCGGTTACCAGGGGCAGGACGGGATCATGCTGGCTACTTCGCAGCAGCGTGTCAACTTCCGCGCGAATATCGACGGAGATGTCAATGATAAAATAAAGGTCGGCGCCAATATCGCCTATACCGGAAATACCAACCATGAGACACAGGAAGGACGCTGGGATCATAGTCCAGCTTTTGGCGCGCTGATCTATATGCCCTTGTTCCCTGCATACAATCCGGATGGATCGGTGGCTACCTGGCTTGCCAATCAGGAATCTTCCCAGTTCGGCTATCAGTCGATAGAAAATCCGATCGCTACGGCAGAGCGTACTCAGATAGTCAGGAGGGGTAACAGGAATACTTACAATGCGTTTGCCACCTACGAGCTGATCCCTCATTTGATCTTCAAGGCCAACCTGGGTCTCCAGACCTATGGTGAGAAATATGATTATTATTTGCCGAGCAGCCTGAGCAGCGGCGTGAACCCGCCCTTCTCTCCACAGTCAATAGCTGCGGCTTATGCGCAGGTACAAACCATCTCGCAAAAGGACCAGCTGGCGGAATTTACCCTCAACTATGACCACAAGTTCGGGGAACATAGCATCAATATCCTGGGCGGATATACGGCGCAGCAGAACTATACGGATGTGACCAACATCACGGCGAAAGGATATACCAGTGACCTGATCCCCGATATCTCGACTGCAGGGACGGGACAAATATTTGTCAACACCGGTCAACCGGGCGCGCCTACTACACCCAACCAGGGTACGCTGCCGAATGGCAAAGCTACCTATACGCTGGCTTCTTACCTGGGAAGGATACAGTATAACTATGCCGGGAAATATTACCTGTCCGGATCGATAAGGGCCGACGGTTCCTCGCGTTTTGGTCCGGATAACAAGTGGGCCTTCTTTCCTTCTATATCGGGTGGATGGAACATCTCTAAAGAAAGCTTCTACAAAGGATGGCTGGAAGAAAATACGACCCTGCGGCTGCGGGCAAGCTGGGGTCTGAGCGGGAACAACAATATCGGGAACTACAATGCCATCCAGGTCTATACTGCCCCAACTGGGGTAGTCTTCGGACAAGGCAGCCAGGTGTCCTCGGCCTATTTCCCGAGCGTGCCCAGGGATCCAGGGCTGGGCTGGGAGTCGACCTCACAATACAATGTAGGATTCGACCTGGGGCTTTTTCATGACCGCTTGTCGCTGATCGCTAATTATTATGACAGCCGTACCTATAACCTGCTGATCAATAATAACATCACTGGTGCAGCCGGCGCCCCCACTATTCTTACGAACCTGAAGAATTCGAAGATCCAGAACAGAGGTTTTGACTTCCAGGCGGATGCCAAACTTGTGCAAAGCAGCGGATTTAATCTGAACCTCAGCGGTAACATCTCCCTCAATCGTAATAAGGTGCTGAACCTGGGCGGAGCGAGCACGATCATTACGGCGGGGGCAGAGCGCAGCTATCTCACCAGCATCACAGAAGCGGGTCAGCCGATCGGAATGTTCTATGGATACCAGGTCGCCGGTATGGTCAGACAAAAGGATGTAGCCAATATTGCGGCGGACGATGTCCAGTATAATGCGTCCACTCAGTCTTTCCCCAAGGGATATGTGCTGAAAGGACCTCCCCGTTCGACAGCGCAAACCAATCCGCTGCGTCCTGGTGATATTTATTTCAGAGACGTCAATGGAGACGGGGTTGTCAACAGTAAAGATCTTGGGATCATCGGTTCTCCCTATGCGAAGTTTACCTATGGCTTCAATCTTTCGGCTAACTATCATGCTGTCAGCCTGAGTGCTTCCTTTGCGGGCTCTTATGGCAATAAGGTGCTGGATGGCCAGGACTATTACCTGTACAACATGGAAGGATCGGGCAACCAGTACGAGGATGTGGTGAATCGCTATCGTTCGGAAGCTGAGCCGGGTAATGGAAAGGTTTTCCGGGCATCGAGGGCGGGTACGCAGAGCAACAGCACGCGTCTCTCGACCTTTTATCTCCAGAGCGGCAGCTTCTTCCGTTGCACCAATATCGGTCTGAGCTATAATGTACCGACGATAACGGCCCTGCACAAGGCAGGTCTCAACGGTATCAAGGTATATGGATCTCTCAACAATGCCTTTACGATCACCAAGTACAAAGGGTACAATCCGGAAGTGGATTACAACTACAGCGCTAATAACACCAACCCCGGCGCCAGCAATACTTCTCCCGGCATCGACTACGGGATCTATCCGCTGGTCAGGTCCTATAACATGGGCGTACGTGTAACATTCTGATAACGAGTAAAAACATTACGATGAGAAATAAATTCATACAGACGGTACTGCTTATGGGCATCCTGTTCTGTTCGTGTAAAAAAAGTTTTCTTCAGCAATCGGATCCGGAAGCAGTGACGATACCTCAGTTCTTTGCTTCGGAGGCGGATGTCCTGCTGGCTTTGAATGGCTGCTACCAGTCATTGCGCAGCAGCGACTGTATCGGGGAGGAGAGTGATCTGTATACAGATCAGCGGTCCGACGACACGGGCACTAATGACAACCAGTCGAATGCGGGGGAGCCTTTTCAGTTCAACAACTTTTCCATCCTGCCGACTAATTCCTACCTGGAAAAACACTGGCTGGCCCTTTACCAGACGATAACACGCTGTAATTTCCTGCTGGCTAATGTCGATGCCGTGAAATTCGCCAGCGACAGTACCAAGTCTCAATATGTTGCGGAAGCAAAGTTCCTTCGTGCCGTAATTTATTTTCATCTGGTTCGTAAATGGGGAGATGTGCCTTTAGTGACGAAGCCGCTGGGAACGGTTGGCCAGATCGATGCGGCGACCTTCCGGTCAAAGGCTGCGGCCGTTTATCAGCAGATAGTAGCCGATCTTGCGGATGCCGCAAAGAGCAACCTGCCTGTAACACAACCCGGTGCCAACCGGGGAAGGGCTTCGATGCAGGCTGTGACTGCGATCCTGGGTCAGGTGTACCTGACGCGTTATGCAACACTTGACGGGGGGAATGCAGGATCTGCCAGCAGCACGACTGACCTGGACAGTGCCAATTTTTATCTGTCGGCCTGTTATAACTTGAAAAAGTTCGGAGCTTTGTCGTCGATACCGTATACCGATGTATTCGACGTCAACAAGAAGGCAACCTGTCCGGAACTGATCTGGCAGATCGTCAATATCCAGGGAGATATCACTTATCACTCCAATGTTGCGGCGGATGCGCAGGCAAAGGGGGAGCAAGTAACCACCAAGAAACCGTCTTCCAGCCTTGGCAACAATGTAACGCATGATCTTGTGAAGGAGTATGAAACTACCGATCCCCGTGGGACCTTCTCTATTAAGTTCGATTCCAATACCCAGGTGAACGACTGGTATGTCACCAAGTATCGCGATACCAGCGGCACTGCCGGTGTCAACGGCTATGGTGGAAATGACTGGCCGTTGCTGCGTTATGCGGATGTTATCCTGATGCTGGCCGAAGTGAATATGTATCAGAACAACAGTGCAGGTGCTATCACTTATCTGGATATGGTAAGGACCAGGGTGGGGATGCCGACCTATGCGGCCTCGATGGCAGACCCTGCCTATAGCCAGAAATTCCCGACGCTGAAGCTGGCAATCCTGCATGAGAGAAGGGTGGAGCTGGCCTTTGAGCATCAGCGGTTGTTTGATCTGTTACGATTTTTTAGCATCAATGATCTTGTCAATTATATTCATTCGAAGAACCCGGCGGATTGGGGGCTTGCGAATATTGCCAATTTTGGCACAAAGGACGAATACTTTCCAATACCCTATGCGGAAAACATTTTAGATCCGGTGAAGATGTATCAAAATCCGGGATATTAGTTTTGGTAAAGGGATCTTTTATCAGGGCGGCCATGACGGTCGCCCTTTTTTGTGTGGCGCGGGGTTGGGGCGGCGACGGGATCAAGGCTCTTTGAGCCAGCGTTTCGCGAGGAGGGAAATGGGCAGGCCGATGGCAATGATGAGGATGCCGGCGCCGATGAGGGAGGGCCAGAGGCGAAGGGGGCGGGGGCCTATACGGGAGAGAGGGACTACGAGGAGGTTCATGATGAGCCACGCGGTGAGGCCGTATAATATGCCAGATATGACCGGGTGCAGGGAGAGGAAGGGTATATATGGACAAAGGAGGAAGAAAGCAAGCGTGAAAAGAAAAGCGAAAAAATAATGAAATAGGACCCCATATACTACCATCGGGGTACCGCCGGTGAGGGCTTCTCTCCCAAAGAAGCCGCTGGCTATGTATCGGAAGATACGGGCCGGCTGGTGATTACCTGCCAGGGTATATTGCGTGATCGCACAAAGAGCGTCGAGACTGCCTGCCAGGAGAGTTGTGAGCAACAGGGCCTGGATGAAAACCATCGGAAATTGCCGGATATTCATGCCTTTTTGCACTAAAATAAATTATATTGCGGAGAGTCGCAAGCGGGGAATTTATTGGATAATCCTAAACTCAAATTGATTTGAAAGAAACCGATGAGTGGGAATGGGAGATCGATTCGGAATATCGCTGGTTCCGGTGGGAATTGGGTTCCATTGTCAGATACAGGGATCTTTTGTTTCGGCTGGTGAGGCGTGATCTGCTGGCTAACTACAAGCAGACGGTGCTGGGCCCCCTATGGATATTACTGCAACCCATCCTGACAACATTGATCTATTGGCTGATCTTTGCGAGAATAGTAAAGGTCTCTACGGATGGGGCGCCTGCCTTATTGTTTTATCTTTCCGGGATCATTTGCTGGAATTTCTTCTCCGACTGTTTGAACGGGGCGATGTATACTTTCCTGACCAATTCCGCCATTTTCAACAAAGTCTATTTTCCCCGGCTGATAGTTCCTATCAGCAGCACGCTGGCTCATTCCATGCGTTTGCTGGTACAGATGGTCCTGTTTTTCAGCATTTATTTTTTATTTTATGCGTTCGGGCAGGTGCCGGGGCCTGGCTGGGGCTGGCTTTTCCTGCCGGTGCTGCTGGTGCTGACTGGGCTTTTTGGATTAGGGGCAGGGTTGATCATTAGTGTGCTGACGGCCAAGTACAGGGACCTGGACTATACGCTGCAGTTCGTGTTGCGGATATGGATGTTTGCGAGTCCTGTATTCTATCCCGCTCATATAATTACAGGGGGAGAGAAGATATGGTTCTGGCTGAATCCGCTGACCCCGCTGATAGAGACTTTCCGGGCCATTTGTTTTGGCCGGGAGGTTGTTTCTTACAATTATCTGTCCATTTGTGTATTGAATATACTGGTCATACTGGTTTGTGGGGTCGCATTATTCAAGAGGCATGAACTGAAGTTGACGGATATTATCTGATCATTAATACCTGTGGTAAGTTATGGATCCAATTATTATAAAGGCGGAGGGTTTATCAAAGTATTACCGGTTGGGCATGCAGGGGTCCGGCAGGTTCAGAGAGGATTGGAATAATTGGTGGCAGCAGCGGATGAGGCCGTCAAATGCCGGTCTTGTCCGGGAAGAGGCGCATATCTGGGCGTTGAAGGATGTAAGCTTTGAGATAAGGGCGGGAGAGGTAATAGGATTTATTGGAAGGAATGGTGCGGGGAAGTCGACATTGCTGAAGATCATCTCCCATATCACCAAGCCGACAAAGGGGTCTGTCAAGGGGAAGGGGAGGATAGCGAGCCTGCTGGAGGTCGGAACCGGATTTCATGGAGATCTGACGGGTAGAGAGAATATCTTTTTGAACGGGCATATCCTTGGTATGACGCGAAGGGAGATACTATCGCAATTTGACGACATCGTTGAATTTTCGGGGATAAGCGCATTTCTTGACACACCTGTCAAGCGATATTCAAGCGGGATGTATGTTCGGCTGGCGTTTGCCGTGGCGGCGCATCTTACACCGGAGATATTGATCGTGGACGAGGTGTTGGCGGTGGGGGATGCTGAATTTCAGCAGAAGTGTCTGAAGAAAATGAAGGAGGTGTCTGCTGCCGAGGGGAGGACGGTTCTGTTTGTTAGCCATAATCTGCAAGCTTTGCGGAATCTTTGTCAGCGGGCTTTCCTGCTGGAGAAGGGGGAACTTGTGGCGAGTGGAGATCCTGGTATGTTGATCGCGCAATATCTTCAGAAGGAAAGTGTTCAGTATTTGCAACAGAAATATGAAGATATCCAGTCTGCGCCTGGCAATCAAGCGGTACGTATAAAGCGGGTGGAGCTGATCCCGGACTATCCGAACGGAGGGAATATCATCGATATCCGTACGGCGTTGAAACTGGAGCTGGAGTTCTGGTATGAGCCGCCGCCATCCTCGGATCTGATAGTAGGCATTCATCTGTTCAACCTGGCCGGGGATTGCATCTTTGATGTCTCTTCGCCGAGGGCTTCGCTGGAAAGAGGATTGGTTAGTGGTGGATGCCTGATACCGGCGAATTTTTTGAACGACGGGTCCTATTATATTTCTATCGTGTTTGTCAGCAATACTACTTCCAGGCTTTTTTATTTTGAGTCATGTCTGGGCTTCCAGGTGGCGGACTACCGCGAGAATACTGCCTGGTATGGGAAGTGGATCGGTCATGTGCGACCGGACTTCAAGGTGACTCTGAGATCAGAAAATCTATTGCCGGATGAGTGAATATCAGCCTTATATCATCCATAATATCCAGGTAAGTGAATTAAAAGAAAAGACGCTGGCCGGAGGGCGATATTATCTTGTCATCTGGCAGGGAGCATTGCCGTTGGGTCATTACTGGCTGGAGTCGGAGGGGGATGTTATTGCTTTGGCAGCGTATGAACAGGAGATCCTTGAGCTTGTTAGTCCTGTGATGGAGTATTATGTGCAGCATCCGCCTTTGGGTGGGGACGGCTTGCCCATTACCGGCACCTCGGGCAGTGGTTTATCCGTTGTCATTTGTACGCGGAACCGGCCTGGGGACCTGGAACGTAGTATCAGGGCCTTGCTGGATTCGGACGATAGGGATTTCGAACTGATCATTGTGGACAATGCGTCCGGTGATGACCAGACGGAGAAAGTGGTTGCCGGTTTTGCCGGTGTAAAGTATGTACGGGAGGACAGACCGGGGCTGGATATTGCCCGGAACACGGGGGCGAGGATGGCTGGCCGGGAGCTGATCGCTTATACGGATGACGATGTGGAGGTGAGCCGGCAATGGACGAGGGAGCTGAAGACTGCCTTTTCCGATCCGTTGGTAATGGCCGTTACGGGAATGGTTATGCCGCGGCGGCTGGATACCTTGTCGCAATGTATGTTTGAACGGTTCTGGAGCTTTAATAAGGGATATTTGCCGAAGCTGTTCGACCATCGGTGGTTTCTTGGGCATGGGGAGTATTCTGCGCCGGTCTGGGAGATAGGCGCGGGGGCGAACATGGCTTTCCGGGGGGATCTTTTCCGGTTAGCCGGCGGCTTTGATGAAAGGCTGGATGTAGGAGCAGCGGGCTGTAGCGGGGATTCGGAGATGTGGTACCGGGTTTTGGCGGAGGGGTGGAATTGTTTGTATCTGCCGCACATAGTGGTATATCATTTGCATAGAAGCACGATGTCGGGATTGAAAAAGCAACTTTTTTATTATATGCGGGGGCATGTAGCCGCTTTGGAAGTGCAATATGAGCGGTACGGGCATAAAGGGAATAAAGCCCGGATGTATAGGGGATTACCACAGTATTATTTAAGAAGATGGAGGGGGCGTTCCCGGAAAAATGGGGTACAGCAGGATGAGCCGGTTGGTATGTTGTGGACGGAAATAAAAGGCTGTTTTTCCGGTTGGCTTTATTATCGTTCGGTACGGAAGGAAGAGGCGGGGCTATTACTGCTAGCCGGAAAGGCGGATGAGCGACTGAAGGGGCCGGCGGTTCTCAATGAGAAGACTTTAGTGTCTGTTGTTATAGCGGCATACAATCATGCGAAATATCTTGGTCAGGCGATAGAAAGTGTGCTGGAGCAAACATTTCAGGGTGTTGAGATCATTGTTGTAGATGATGGCAGCACGGATGGGACGGACCTGTTATGTCGCCGGTATGAAAAGGTAAGGTATGTCCGGGTGGAGCGGGTGGGGCCTTGTGCGGCGAGAAATATCGGGGTACAGTTCAGCAACGGTGATTATCTTGTGTTCCTTGATGCGGATGATTTTCTATATGTAAATGCTTTGGAGCTTAATCTTTTTTATTTTGGTTATTATCCGGATGCTGCCTTTGTTTCGGGGGGGCACGACCGTATTGACGAGGCGGGAGGTTATTTAGAAAGTCCTATTCCGGTGGAGAAGGCTGGCGACAATTATTCCGCTTTGCTACAGGGAAATTATATTGCCATGGAGGCGACGGTGATGTATCGGCGGGAACTGTTTTTCCGTTATTATTTTGACCCGGCGATAGTGGCATGTGAAGACTATGATCTTAATTTGCGTATAGCCAGGGATTGGCCTGTTTATGCGCATGCTCATAAAATAGCGGCTTATCGTATTCATGGACAGAACCGGTCAGCGAACAGGAGGACGATGGCCAGGGAGGCCATCAGGGTATTGAAGAGGCAGGAAGCTGATTTACGGAATGAGGCAGAAAGGGGGTTTTATAAAAGGGGGATTAAAAATTGGATTGCGTACTATGAATAGCTTGCGACATACGTTCAATATCAGTTGGCGACGTACCAGCAAAAGCCAAAACGTGTTTATGAGTTATGAGCGAATACCTTTAAGCCCGCCTGTCATTGCAGCGTTGAACAGGATAGATGCCGGACCTTTGTGGTCCGTTATGATCCCTGTCTATAACTGCAGCCAGTACTTGCCCCAATTGCTGGAGAGTGTGTTGGGACAGGATCCTGGTCCCGGACTTATGCAAATAGAGGTGATTGACGATAATAGTACTGATGCGAATGTGCAGGAGATCGTCGAGACGATAGGTGGGGGAAGGGTTGGATATTATCGCCAGCCGGAAAACGTTGGTAGCCTTCGCAATTTCGAGACCTGTCTCAATCGGGCGAAGGGGAAATGGGTCCATCTTTTACATGGGGATGATTTTGTCTCGCCTGGTTTTTACAATGAGATCAAACTCCTTTTTGAAACTTATCCCGAGGCGGGAGCGGCTTTTACGGGCTTTCACTATGTAGATGAGGACAGCGCCGTTCTATATCCGAATAAGGCGCTGTCGGAAAAACCCGGATATATAGAGAACTGGTTGGATATCATATCTCAATCACAGTGCATTCAGCCGCCGGCGATGGTCGTAAAGCGATCGGTTTATGAGGAGCTGGGGGCTTTTTTTGGTGTCCATTATGGTGAAGACTGGGAAATGTGGGTCAGAATATCGTATCGGTTCCCTATCGTGCATTCGCCCCTTGCGCTGGCTAACTATCGTATACACACGACCAATATTACCAGCAGATATTTTCTTTCCGGTCAGAATATCCGGGATATCCGGAAAGTAATAGAGATGATACAGCATTATTTACCGGCGGATAAGCGGAGACATCTGAGACGGCAGGCGAACAGAAATTTCTCCATTTATTTTGCAAAGACCTCGGATATGGTGTATCATGGATACAAGCTGCGGTGGCAGGCCTTTCAGCAGGCTATAGCGGCTCTGAAAATGGATGTGAATCCTACGACATTTTATTTTGTGGTGAAGCTTTTTGTAAAGAACGCGCTGCGGTATCAATCGAAGCGGGAAAAATCAATGGCTCTTTCTGCTTCCGGCTCCGGTAATTGAAGTGTCGTTTCAGCTTGCTGATGGGTGATTCAAGGAAATGCCAGGAGGCGCTGGCAAGGAGAATTGTCAACGTAGAATACAATAAGAAGCTGACTACGGGGTTGACGAGGACTACTGTGAGTGGTGTCAGTGAAATATTGTGGCTGAGGAGGCGGGCTGCCGTCAGGTTGTATAATTTCCAGAAGGCAAAGGGGATGAGCAGGTGATAGAGGTAGATGCCGTAGCTGATCTTGCCCAGCCAGGTGATCCACTTGTGTTGTAAAAAAGCTCCAAATCTATTCGTATACCCCCGGTTTGCTCCATCAATTAAGATCATTGTTCCTATCGAGGCGAATATTCTATCGAGTCCCAGCAGGATCAGCCGCTGATGGGTGAGGACCAGGATGATCCATACGGGAACGATGAAGGCAAATAGTTTTTTCAGCAGGGGAATGCTGGTTTTCTTGTAAAAGTGCTGATAAGCCAGTAGGGCGCCGAAGGCGAAACTGTCCATACAGGCTGGTGTAAGGATGACCATTGGGACAGTCTCATCCGGGGCTCCCGGGTGGAGGACAAAAAATAAGACCCGGAAAGATATGCTTGCAGCTATTATGGTGTATAACAGGGCGGGTAAATATTTATCTTTGATCAGGAGGATCACCCATAGCCAGGCGATGTAGTACTGTTCTTCCACTGCGAGGGTCCATAAGTGGGAGGTCAGGTTATCCCAGGTCTGTCCGAAGTAGGTGTGGAAATTTGACAGGTAGAAAAAGTAAGGAAATGGATGGTCTTGAACGTCGTGGCCCGCATAGGGTAAGAGCAGGAGGATCAATAGATAGAAATAGTAGGCGGGAAAGATCCGGAGGGTACGGCGGGCCAGGAAATTATATGCTATTTCTGTTGTCGACTCATTACGATGTTTGTTGGTAAGCAGGATGGTGGTGATGAGGTAGCTGCTCAGGACGAAGAAGAAGGAAATAAAGGTGCCCATTTCTACTGTAAACGGCAGCTTAAGGGTTCGAAGCCAGCCTGAATAGTGGTAGAATAGAACTCCAAAAACGGCAATGAAGCGGAGTCCATCCAATTGGGGTCGATAAGTCAAAGTTTTTTGGTCGGGCATGGCAGTACGGGTATTATGCAAAATGCCGGCCAGGGGTAGAGGTATTTAAAGGTAGGGACATTTTAGCGAAGGCCGGCTTTATTAACATACATACGAGAATCGGACCTTCAAGGGTTTGCCGTTGAATATATATTTATGAATATAATATATGATTTTTGACCTCTTCTATTGAATTTTTTGCCGTAATTTTAATTAAAACAATACATATTTTTTTAATTGAATAAGTTATCTCGAAGGGAATTTCTTAAAAGGTCGGGAACGTTGGCCGGAGGTGTATATCCTTCCATGATGGCCTTGGGGATGCTGCCTGCTGCACCTGCTCATCCCTTCCGGTTGGAAGGGGACGGGAATGGAAGGGAGGTGGTGATCCTTGGGGCTGGGTTAGCAGGGATGGCTGCGGCTTATGAGTTGGGGAAGCTGGGGTATAAATGTATCATCCTGGAGGCGCGGGAAAGGGCCGGTGGAAGGTGCTGGAGTGTGAGGAAGGGGAGTGCCAATGAGGAGACGGGATTGGGGGCGCATGTATCTGGTTTTGATGAGGGGCAATATTTCAATGCGGGTCCTTCGAGGATCCCTCATCATCATGGTTTGACGCTGCATTATTGTAAGGAATTGAAAGTGCCTATCCAGGTTTATAATAATGTAAATGAGAACGCCTATTATTATAGTGAAGGGAAGGGGCCTTTATCCAATAAGAAGATCAGGGTAAGGGAAGTGCACAATGATATGCGGGGCTGGGTGGCAGAGCTGCTTGCGAAGGGAATGGGTGGGGGGAAGATAGATGCAGGCATGAGTAAAGAGGATACGCTGAAAGTGATAGAGTACTTACGAGCTGAGGGAGGATTGGATATTGACAAGTTCTATAAGGCTACTGCCCGGCGGGGTTATATTGAGTCTCCGGGACCGGGGGATAGGGAGGGGAAGCTGGGAGATCCTTTGGCTTTACTGGCGATGCTGCAGTCCGGATTGCTGGACCCCGATTTTTATAATGTAGCCGAATACACGTATGAATTACAGGGCACTTTGTTTCAGGCTGTCGGGGGTATGGACCAGATCGCGGCTGCTTTTCAGCAAAAGGTGGGCAGCCAGATCCGGCTGGGTGCGGAAGTCACATCGGTCCATAACCTGGAGCAAGGGGTAAAAGTGGTGTATAAGGATAAAGCGGGTGAGAAGAGTCTGCAGGCGGATCTGTGTATTTGTACGATCCCATTACCTGTGTTGAGCAATATCGATCATAACTTCACTTCGGATGTCAGCAGGGCAATTGATTCTGTTGTGTATATGAATACCGGGAAGATCGGACTGCAGTTCAAGCGCCGGTTTTGGGAAGAGGACGAGGGTATTTATGGGGGGATCACGCATACGAACAACCAGCTGACGCAGATATTTTATCCTTCCTATGATTATTTGAGTGGCAAGGGAATATTGATAGGATATTATAACTTTAATGACAAGGCCGTTGCTACCGGTAATTTATCCTACCAACAAAGAGAACAATTCGCATTGGACAAGGGCAGCCAGATCCATGCACAGTACAGGCAGGAGTTCGAGACTTCTTTTTCGGTCAGCTGGCATAAGACGAAATATAATTTAGGGGGCTGGGCATTGTATTCGGCGGAAGAGCGGCAGACGTTGTATAAGCCTTTACTACAGCCGGACAAGCAGGTGTATTTTGCCGGCGAGCATATGACCTATCTGAATGCCTGGATGGCGGGGGCGCTGGAGTCGGCGAGGAGTGTGGTAGCGGCGCTGCATAGCAGGGTGACGGGTCAGCATTTTTCGTATCAGGCGTTGGGGAGCTGAGAAAACTGTATTTTAAACCACCAAAATATACTCTTATGGGCAACTCAATCAGTCGTCGCACACTACTCAAACGAGGCGCCTTATTAGCAGGCGGACTTCCTTTTGCCGGCAGCCTGCTGGACAAAGTACAGGCCAGTCCGATCATTCCGCATCCTGTATCTCCCTTTTCCATGCCGGAGATGTGGACGGAAAGAGAAATCGCCCTGAATGCACCGTTGGTGTTAAAGGCCCGGTTATTTGCCAATGAAAATCCTTTCGGTCCTTCCGACAAGGCTAAGAAAGCCATTGAGGAGGCGCTGCCGACGGCTTATCAATACCCTATGCGGTCCATGGGAGAGCTCACTGAAAAGATCGCCAATTTTGAAAAGGTTCCACAAGAGAATATTCTGCTGGCTTCGGGTTCTTCGCCGTTGTTGATGGCGGCTGCTTTGTATTATGGCAAGCCGGGCAGCAATATCATTACCGGTGATCCTTCCTACGCGGATCTTCCTTCAAAGGCTGAGAAGATGGGGGTAAAAATCAACAGGGTTCCGTTGACGTCAGAGTTCAAGCTGGACCTGGATGCGATGGAAAAAGCCATCGATGCCAATACGACTTTGGTTTATATCTGTAATCCCAACAATCCTACGGCTACCGTAGTTGAGAAGGATAAGCTGAAGGCTTTCTGCGAGCGGGTGTCAAAGAAGGTGACGATCTTTATCGACGAAGCGTATATCGACTATCTGCCTGATCCCCAGGGTACGACCCTCATCCCGATGGTCAATACTGGTGCGAATATCATTGTGGCCAGAACTTTTTCGAAGCTGTACGGCTTTGCCGGTCTGCGGGCTGGCTATGTAGTTACTCAGCCGGAGACCATTAAAAATTTGTCGTTGTTTACAGAGGCTTCCATGTCGATCACGGCCACGACCCTGGCTGCCGCGCTGGCGAGCTACCAGGACCGGGAGTTCCTCGATGGTGCGTTGAAGAAGACCATTGCATCCAAGGATTATCTGTACGAGGTATTGAAGAAAGAAGGATATACCTATGTTCCTTCGAGCACCAATTTCGTTATCTTTCCCATCAAGATGGAGGGTAAGCAATTTACGGACGAAATGATGAAGCGGGGGGTAGGCGTTCGTTTTTGGAAATTCAACAACAAAGAATGGTGCCGCGTGAGCATTGGCCGGATGGATGAAATGGAAGCTTTTGCCGCTGCATTCAAAGAAATATCTTAAACCAAAATAACTGCTTCTTACACATGAAGAGTATCTACTTTTCGGCCTGCCTGCTGCTGGCCGGCATGATATCCGTACGCGCGCAGGATACGGCTGCTAATCGTGCTTTGACGATGGCTGAATATGACAAAGCGAAGACTTTTTCTATCGGTGACCTGGACAAAGACACTTATGTCAAGTTCGAGAATGTCTATATTTTAGACAGGGGTGGTTTTGGCAAGCCTTACTTCATCACTGGGGATGACGGGATGAAAAAGAGGATCGATCTTTACAAACTGATCCTGAAGGATGGGCGTGTGGAGTTGGGTACGGTTATCTATTATACGACGGAAAAGGGGAAACGTTATACGGCCATTATGCCGGGTTATAAAGCCGAAGGGAAAGTATGGGAAAAGTATTTTGAAGACATCCATGCGATAGATAAGGAAGAGAAGTTCTATGTCCTGAAGCTGTCTTATGTATTGTCGAAGGAGCTGGGTTTTCAATTGTACCGGGCGTCAACGGGAGCTACCGGGGCGGTGACGAACAGGGAGGCCGGTACTTATGGGAATGATATCTGTTTCCCCGGAGACATGCAGGTGACGATGGCCGGTGGTTTCACGAAGCAATTGAGCGAGGTGAAGGCCGGCGACCGGGTTGTAACGGTAGATCCGGTTACGCATATGTCGACTACGGTGACGGTAAAGGAGTTGACGGTACATGCCGCGAAGAATTATGCTGTTACGCGGGTGATGTTGTTGTCGGCGACGGAAAGGTCTGCGTCTTTCGGCAGGGAGGTGACATTGGTTACCCGGGTATTGCTGGCTACGCCCAATCATCCGATGGTCACTGCTGAAGGTGACAGGAAGATGGGGGAGTTGAAGGAAGGGGATAAAGTGCTTTGTCTGGATGAGAAGACCGGCCGTTACCTGGAGTTTACGGTTTGGGATAAGATTGAATCTGCGGGAGGAGTGCAGCCTGTTTATAATATCGTTGCGGGAAGTGGAAGCACGTTTATTATGAATGGGGTGATGGTGTTGCAGAAGCCGTTGAAGAATTAGACGCTACTCAGGTTTATGACATAGGGCCCGCTCTTCGAGCGGGCCTTTTTTTTCGTTAATTTGCAGGATGCAAAAAGCCGTATTGGTCATTAAGTTAGGTACTGCGGTTCTTACGAATGATAAAGGCGAGATAGTGCAGGCTACCATTAAAAAGGTGGCGGCGGGGATCGCCGAGCTTTCGGCCGATTATTATGTGATCCTGGTATCCAGCGGGGCGGTGGGTAGCGGAAGGGCTTATTTTTCGGGGTATAAGGGCACGCTAGCCGAAAGGAAGGCTGCTGCGGCGGTAGGGAACCCTATCCTGATCCGTCACTACCAGCGGCATTTCTCTGCATATGGCATACCGGTAGCGCAAGCTCTTTGCGAAAGGCAGCATTTCTCCAGCCGCAGCCGATTTCTCCAGCTCAAGGAGACTTTTGCGGAGTTCTGGAAGAATGGCATTTTGCCGGTGATGAATGAGAATGACCTTGTGAGCAATGTGGAGCTGAAATTTTCCGATAATGATGAGCTGGCTACTTTGACGGCTATTGGTTTTGATGCCGAGGCCCTCCTGCTTTGTACTTCGGTGGGTGGATTTCTGGATGCAACCAAGCAGATCATTCCAAAGGTGGAGAAGGTCGACAGCCGTATCCTGGGGATGGTTGAGAAGGGCAAGAGCAGCCTGGGGCTGGGGGGAATGTTGTCCAAGCTAACCTTTACGCGACTGGCCTGTTCGCTGGGGATAAAGGTGGTGATCTGCGGGCTGCAGGGTAATAAGCCTTTCTCGGAGGCCTTGTCGGGCAGTGCGGGGACCAGCTTTACGCCAAGTGTTTCCAATCTCAAAGCCCGGCAGAAATGGTTGGCCAGCGGCTCCATTACCCTGGGCAGCATTTTTGTCGACAAGGGGGCTGCGCGGGCGTTGGAGTTACGCCGGAGCCTGCTGAGCGTGGGGATCAGCAAGGTGCAGGGGAAGTTTGCGCAGGGTGAAGTGGTACAGCTGAAGGACGAGGATTCCACCATCATTGGTGTGGCGAAGGTAAAGATGGGAGCAGCGGAAATGACGGCTCATCTTTCGACTAAGAATATGGTAGCGGCACATGCGGATGATATTGTTCTGTTTTAAAAGTGAATTAAAGTATGAAGTCAATAAAGCCCTTGATCCTGAAGACATATAAGGCGGCGGTTGAGCTTAGGCGGTGTACTGACCGGCAAGTGAAGACGGCTTTGAATTTGCTGGCGGCAGAACTGGAAGCGCAAAGCGGTGTTTTGCTGAAGGCTAATGCCAGGGACCTGGAGCGGCAGAACCCGGACAATCCCAGGAATGACCGGCTGTTGCTTAATGAGCAGCGCATCGGTGCCATAGCAAAGAGTATCCGGAAAGTGAGCCGGCTGCCGGACCCGTCGGGGAAACTGCTGGACAAGCGGACGCTGCCCAATGGGCTGAAGGTGGAAAAAAGGGCTGTGCCGTTGGGGGTTGTGGGCGCCATCTATGAATCGAGGCCGAATGTCACTTTTGATATAGCCGCATTGTGTCTGAGGAGTCGGAATGCCTGTTTGCTCAAGGGCAGCCAGGAGGCGAATGACACTAATAAAGTAGCTGTCGGGCTGATCAAAAAGGCGTTGAAGGCCAGCGGGATCCATCCGGACTGTGTGACCCTGCTGCCGGCGGAACGGGAGACTGTCCAGGAGATGTTCACGGCTACCCGTTGGATAGACGTGCTGATACCAAGAGGATCGGAATCCCTGATCCGGTATGTAAGGGCCAATAGCCTGGTGCCGGTGATCGAAACGGGAGCGGGGGTCTGTCATGTTTATGTCGAGAAGGAAGCCGATCTGGCCATGGCAGCGAAGATCGTCGTCAATGCGAAGGTGTCGAGGCCTTCTGTTTGTAATGCTATGGATACGCTGCTGGTTGATGCTGCTGTTGCGCCGGCATTACTGCTCCGGGTGAAGGGGATATTGGCGGAGCATGAGGTGGAGATCTTTGCCGATCCGGCGGCTGCGCTGCTGCTAAAGGGATATCCTTTTTTACAGAAGGCAAAGCCGGAGGATTTTGCGAGGGAGTTCCTGAGTCTGAAGTGTGCGGTAAAAATAGTTCGCAATATAGACGAAGCGTTGGCGCATATACAGCGATATTCGACGCGGCATTCCGAGGCCATCGTGTCGAAGAATAAAGAACGTTGCGAGCGTTTCCTTGCGGAGGTCGATGCGGCGGCTGTGTATTCTAATGCCTCCACGCGTTTCACCGACGGGGAAGAGCTGGGGCTGGGTGCGGAGATAGGGATCTCCACTCAGAAGTTGCATGCCCGCGGGCCGTTCGCCCTGGAGAAGCTGGTGACGGAGAAGTGGGTCATACGCGGAACGGGGCAGATAAGAGAATGACCGGTCGTGTTAAGGAATTGCTCCCTGCAAAAAAAAAGCCAGCATTTGGCTCCTTTAGCATGGTTTTTGGTAAAAAGTTACTTGTCGTTTTGTTATTTATAAAAAGCAATTTAAAATGAACCAGCTGCTTCTCTTCTGCCGCCTTTTTGTCCAAATTTGGGGAATTTTTTCCCCAAGAAGAATACCTCCATTGTTATTTGATTCGATCTGATTTTTTTCTCCTTTTCATTTTTTCAGTCAGGCATTTTACACCACCCCCCTACATCCCAGTCCTCGGTATTTTTAACCTTTTTCCTTTAAGCTTCGTTTGTAAGCTTCGTTGCTTTCATATGATAACCCGTATAGGTTGCTAAATAAGTTGCCTATAGTGGATTAAATTCTTTTGTTCGAACCTAACAAACTAAAAACAATGGCTGATCATTACACTGCCAAAATCCTCTAATTCAAATTTTATGAAAAAACTTTTACTCTTCTTGTTCTTACCTGTTATTTGCTTCGGTCAGGGTGACCAAACGATTATTAATGTTCCAATTGGTGGCGGCGGAACTGAAAAGGCCATTTTGCATCTTCCGGACGATTATTCAACGACTGCAGGCAAGTACCCTTTACTTGTTTTCTTACATGGTATTGGGGAAAGCGGGACTGATCCTTCGGTTATATACAACAATAGTAATTCCGGCGGTCCTGCCTATTTCATTGCGCACGGTCAATTCCCATCGAGCTTTGTCAACCCGGTTGATAAGAAATCCTATAAATATATTGTCCTGTCGCCCCAAAATGCGACAGGATGGTCTACCAGCGCTGCGCAGCTGGATGTCGTACTCACCTATATGCTGGCCACCTATCGCGTGGATGCCACGAGGTTATATCTGACGGGGCTGTCCGCCGGCGGACAGGGCATAACTCAATATGCAGGCAATCTGGCTCCCGATAATGTATATGTGCCTACTACGCATAAGATCGCCGCATTCATGCCAATGAGCGCGGTAATAGATGGCAACCAGGACCCGCAATACGCTAAGAACCTGATTGCATCTAATGTAAGGACCTGGGGTTTCGGATCACCTTCCCAGGATCTTTATGGTGGTTATACCATAAACCTGGTCAACGATATCAATGCCCTGAAGCCGGGTTTTGCGGTGGGAACGTCTTATTCCGGCGGGCATTGCTGCTGGGGACAGTTCTATAACCCTAATTTCAGGCAGAGCGGAATGAGCATGTATGAGTGGGCTCTTCAATATACGCAGGGTGCGGCGTCTACGCCTCCTTCGTCGACGCCGACGAATGGACCTTATACAGTTCCAGGCAAGGTGGAAGCCGAGAATTATTCGGCGATGTCGGGTGTTGCAACAGAAACCACGGCGGATGCTGGCGGGGGCCTTGATGTGGGTTGGATCGATCAGGGCGACTATATGGATTTTAGTATAAATGCTGCTACGGCGGGTCAATATTCCATTGGTTTCAGGGTTGCCACGCCCAATGCGGGGGCTTCCTTCCAATTGACGAAGACGGACGGCACAGTTCTGGCGACGGTGAATGTCCCCAACACGGGAGGATATCAGACCTGGCAGACAACAACGGCTACGGTGACTTTACCAGCTGGTATACAAACGGTTCGTATAAAGTCGATAGCTGCGCCGATATGGAACATCAATTGGATGCAATTCAGCAGCGTTACTCCGGCCGGCACCGCAATCCCGGGGAAGGTAGAGGCAGATAGTTATAGCGCCATGAGTGGTGTGGCAACACAGTCGACCAGTGATGCGGGTGGGGGGCTGAATGTCGGCTGGATCGACAAGGGTGACTGGATGGATTACAGTGTGAATGTTGCTTCAGCAGGCGTGTATACAGTGAGTTTCAGAGTAGCCACACCCAATTCGAGCGCTGCCTTTCAGCTGTTGTCCAACGGGACTGTGCTGACTACGGTGAATGTTCCCAATACGGGCGGGTATCAGACCTGGCAAACGGCGACGGCTGTGGTGACTTTAGCGGCCGGCCAGCAAAAATTGCGAATTCTGTCAACCAGCGCATTCCAGTATAATATCAACTGGATGCAGTTCGCCACGGGCGTTGGAGCAGTTGCCATTCCAGGAAAGATCGAAGCGGAGAACTATTCTGCTATGAGCGGAGTAGCGACACAGACGACTACGGATGCAGGCGGCGGGTTAAATGTGGGATGGATCGACCAGGGAGATTGGATGGAATATATTGTAAATGTAAGTTCAGCCGGTCAGTATACCTGTGGATTCAGGGTTGCCACTCCGTATACGGGAGAGGCCTTCAACCTGTTATCAAACGGGACTGTCTTAACCACGATAAAACCGTCCAACACAGGCAATTTCCAGACGTGGCAGACTTTTTCGGCTACAGTGACCCTACCGGCCGGGCAGCAAACTTTAAGAGTGGTGTCAACCGCTTCGAATGCATTCAATCTAAACTGGATACAAATAAACAAAGCCGGCACCACGGCAGCTGTGGGAACCGAGGTAAGCGGGCGGGCTGTCATGATGAGTGATTCCGTGGCGACGGCGGGAGGCAGCGGGCTTAGATTGTATCCCAATCCTGTGCATGATCAGTTCACTATCAGTCTTAACAATGATCAGACCGGCAGGATGCTGGTACAGATAGTTGATGGAGTCGGCTCCGTAAAAGCGACCTACAATTTCAGCAAGACTTCGGATCTCGTGCAGGAGAACATATCTGTTGCGGGTCTTTCAGCGGGAGTCTATTTTGTGCGGATACAGGTCGGCAATAAACTTGAAGTAAAAAAGATCGTCAAGCTATAAGTTGAAGGATCAGTGATTTATGAGTCCATTCTTCCAGCCGGCAGCGGCAAGGAAGAATGGACTTTTTGTATTTTATAGAAATATTAATTATCTTTTCGACAATTAATCTAAATCACCTGCCTGTATATGAGAAAATTATTTGTTTGCCATTTCATTGTTTTGTTGATTTTGCTGGCCAAGGCTGACGGAGCGAATGCTCAAATGACGCAGCTTACTATCAGCGATAGCTCCGGGTCAACTATCAGCCGGAATATCTACGGGCATTTTTCCGAGCACCTTGGGCGCTGTATATATGACGGATTCTGGACAGGCGACCATATCCGTATGGACATAGTGGATGCGTTGAAGAAGATAAAGATCCCGGTGCTGCGCTGGCCGGGCGGCTGTTATGCGGATCAGTATCATTGGCGGGATGCGATAGGTCCCCGGGAGCAGCGAAAGAAGACGGTGAACACGACCTGGGGGATGGTGACGGAGGACAATAGTTTCGGGACGCATGAATTTCTTGAGCTGTGTAACCTGTTGGGATGTGAGCCTTATGTTGCCGGGAATGTGGGGACGGGCACTCCGGAAGAGATGTCTAACTGGCTGGAATACCTGAATTTTAATGGCAAGAGCACCCTGGCGGATCTGCGTCGGCAGAATGGCCGGCAGGAACCCTGGAAGGTATCTTTTTGGGGAGTGGGTAATGAAAGCTGGGGTTGCGGAGGGGATATGACACCGGAGTATTATTCCGGGGAGTACAATAGGTATTCTGAATTCTGCAAGAGCTATCCTGGTGCGCCGCTGAAGCTGATCGCGAGTGGCGCCAATGGCCCCGATTATAACTGGACGGAAGTGGTCATGAAGAATATTTCCAAAGGCCGCACCTGGGGTCTTTCGATGCACTATTATACAATTGCGGGAACCTGGGAGCATAAAGGTCCGGCCACTGGTTTTGGAGAGGACGATTATTTCAAAGCGATGTCTTCGTGTTTGCGGATGGAAACCATCGTCAGCAAACATTCGGCGATCATGGACAAATACGATCCCAAAAAGCGGGTTGCGCTGGTCGTAGACGAATGGGGGATCTGGACGGATGCGGAGCCCGGTACGAACACGTCATTTCTCTACCAGCAGAACAGTCTCAGGGATGCGCTGATCGCGGCTACTACCCTGAATATCTTCAACAATCATGCGGACAGGGTGAAGATGGCTGCGCTGGCGCAAACAGTGAATGTATTGCAGGCACTGATCCTTACGGATAAGGACAAGATGCTGCTGACTCCCACCTATCATGTCTTCGATCTGTACAAAGTACATCAGGATGCGCATCAGCTGGCTATCAGGATCAAGAGTCCGGATTATAGTTTCGGCGGCGGGTCTATTCCTGCTGTGAATGCATCTGCTTCGCGTGATTCCAGTGGCATCGTACATATATCGCTTGTGAACCTTGATCCGCAGAAGAAGATAACGATCCGTACGAGTCTGCCGGGGATAAAGTTCGGAGCTGTCCAGGGGCAGGTGCTGACGGCTGCCAAGTTCAACGATTTCAATTCCTTTGATCAACCGAATAAAGTTCGCCCGGCTGTGTTTAGCGGAGCGAAAAAGGATGGCGGCGATCTGGTGGTTGAATTGCCGGCGATGTCAATAGTGGTCCTGGAGCTGAGCCGGTAGATGGGCGAACTGAATGACCTGATTTTCGTGACGTGCCTCTATTATTAATTCATTCTTAATAAGCGCATAATAGGAAGAATTTTTCCTGACAGCAATTCCGTATGCCAGGACATTGGGATAAAAATCGTAGGCTTCCATGAAATAGGCTCCATGGGATATCTTGTAATATAAAGCGGTATAGTCCTTGTGTATCATCCAGATCAGGTCGGGATTGAAGGCGCGCAACACGGAGTCGTTCCATCCCCGCATTGCAATATATTTGTCTTGCAGGCCGCAAAGGTCTAGGATGGGCAAGTCCGGGTTATAGGCGCTGATATAACCGTATTCCGATGCAGCGATCCGGATATCTTTAGGCAGGTGGGTGAGGGTATTGCTGATCGTGTTGAGAGCTCCTCCCCAGGATTCCACGGGTGCTTCATAAGTTTTGTCCGGTGTATCCTTTGTGAAGGCTTTGGCAATGGCGACGGCTTTCGACATCTTCCAGGAATTATAGATCGGGGTTATGAAAGTATAGCTGAAAAGGAAGGCTGTGACCATGACGACGACAGAGGTGATCTTCACAGGAGCGATGAAATTCGTCTTTTCGGAAAGCGATGCGGATAGCGCTGCTATGAGGCCGCCGACAAGGAAAGGAATAGAAGGCAGATAATATCGTCCCGACATTCCCATGATCTGGGTAACGGTGAAATAGTATCCCATCGTGAGTATGAAGGGAATCAGGTAGGGAGCGGAGGCTCTGAGGGTCTTGCGGGTGAAAGCGAGAATATTCAACAGGAGTAAAAGGCTGCCAAAGGAGAGCAGGAATATCAGCAGATATTCCATTGGGTTCCACTTGAAGATACCGACATATCCTTCGTAGAAACCGCTGGATTTGGCATAGAAGGGTAAGGGTAGGGGATTGCCAAAATAAAAATATTTGATCAAGGTATCCAGGAGAAGAAGGCCTCCAAGGATAGAATAGGTCAGGAAGAATTCTTTTCGGGGTCGCTTGTTAAAGAAGAGGAAAAGGAAGGGGAGGGTACCGGCATAAATAATATTATCGGGTCGGACGAGGAAGGTGAAATAACAGGAGCCGACAGCCACGGCCAATTTTCGGAAGGAGGGCGCTTCGAGGAAGGATAAGAGCAGATACAGCACGAGGGTATTGGCAAAAAGGGAAAGGGTCGTATCCATGCCATATCCCATGTTGGTGACAAAGGTTGGCGTGAGTACAATGAGAAGGATGATGCCTTTGAGGAAAATATTATTGGACAGCTGGCTGCCCCTGGTGATCATTTTAAGAGTTTTATGGAACAGGAGCATGGCGGCTATTGCCCAGAAACAGGAAGCAGCCAGCAGGATCTGTTTAGGGTTTAAGATCCGGCCGATCCCGGTGATCTTCATGAGCACGATGAAAAAAGTATAGGGGATGCTGGTGCAGCCGAAGGTTTTTTCATGGAAATTCCAGCCATAGGTCCCTCCTTTAATCATGTTGTTTGCATACCGGATGAACATATAGGCATCATCGAGGACTGCATTGTATTTCCAGATGGAAAGAACGGTTGAGCAAAAGAGTAATCCGAAAAAGAACAGATTAAAAATGAATTGCGGCTTTTTAAGGCGTGTTTGAAGACTCATCTCGGATAGGTTTAAGGGGTGTATAAAAACGTGGGAGATAAGCGCAATGAAAATAAAGAATTGGGGCGAGTATTTCATCAATGGGTTCGGATATCTTCAAGATTTCATGCGGAATTTCCTAATTTATAACTAATTTTACCATGTACTTTAGGGGTGCTCGTTGATACGGGCTGAGATAATACCCTCAGAACCTGATCCGGATAATACCGGCGAAGGGAAAAGATGGAAGGACTCTTGCATACGCGTAAGCGGCACCTCGTTTATTTATTTGCCAATCAACCCGATTCGCATGGTAGAGGTGTTCATTAATCAGCAAAAATTTCAGTTACCGGAGAACCAAATGCTAACCGACGTTCTGCCTTTGTTGTTTATTCAGCAGGCGGATGGGATAGCCATTGCTGTGAACCAGGTGGTGGTCCCCAGGGGGGAATGGGAGCGGTTTGCGCTGCAGCCAGGGGATAGTGTTTTTGTGATAAGGGCCACGCAGGGGGGATAGGGTCAGGCTGGGGCGCGAGCTAAAATTAAATCATACATATATGAAGAAAGATAGTATTCCGGGGCAACACGTGATCAGCCGTGATCCATTTCCTGCTTCGCGTAAGATACGTGTGGCGGGTCAGTTATATCCTATTAATGTGGCCATGCGGGAGATCAGTCTGGCCAGTCCTAATGATCCGGTAACGGTATATGATACCAGCGGACCTTATACAGATACTTCTGTTGATCTTGACGTACGTGTGGGGCTGCCGCGGATGCGGGAATCCTGGGTCGTAACCGGAGAGAGTGTGCCGAGAAGGGTCAGTACCGGCGGGGTGGTGACGCAGCTGTATTATGCGCGGAAGGGGATCGTAACGCCGGAGATGGAATACATTGCCATCCGTGAGAACCTTCGCCCGGAATTTGTACGGGATGAAGTGGCGGCGGGCAGGGCGGTGATCCCTTCGAATATTAATCACCCCGAGTCGGAGCCGATGATCATCGGCCGAAATTTTTTGGTGAAGATAAATGCCAATATCGGGAACTCTGCGGTGAGTTCCAGCATAGAAGAAGAGGTGGAGAAGATGGTGTGGGCCTGTCGCTGGGGGGCGGACACGATCATGGATCTGTCGACGGGGAAGAATATTCACGAGACGCGGGAGTGGATACTGCGCAACTCGCCGGTGCCGGTCGGGACGGTGCCAATATACCAGGCTTTGGAAAAAGTAGGCGGGAAAGCAGAGGAGCTGACCTGGGAGATCTACAGGGACACGCTGATCGAGCAGGCCGAGCAGGGGGTGGATTATTTTACTGTACATGCGGGTGTGCTTTTGCGTTATATTCCCCTGACGGCGAGGCGATTGACGGGGATTGTCTCCCGTGGCGGATCTATCATGGCGAAATGGTGTCTGGCGCATCACCGGGAGAGTTTTCTCTATACTCATTTTGAAGAAATGTGCGAGATCATGAAAGCCTATGACGTGTCTTTCTCGCTAGGTGACGGGCTCCGGCCGGGATCGATCGCGGATGCCAATGACCAGGCGCAGTTTGCCGAGCTGGAGACGCTGGGAGAGCTGACCAAAAAGGCGTGGAAGCAGGATTGCCAGGTTATCATTGAAGGGCCGGGGCATATTCCCATGCATCTGATCAAAGAGAATATGGACAAACAGCTAAAGGAATGCGAGGAAGCTCCGTTTTATACACTGGGGCCATTGACCACGGATATTGCGCCGGGTTATGATCATATCACGTCTGCAATCGGGGCTGCTATGATCGGCTGGTATGGAACGGCAATGTTGTGTTATGTGACGCCAAAGGAGCACCTGGGGTTGCCCAATAAGAAAGATGTCAAGGATGGGGTTATTGCCTATAAGATAGCGGCTCATGCTGCAGACCTGGCAAAGGGGCATCCCGGGGCCCAGCGCAGGGATGATGCGTTGAGCAAGGCTCGTTTTGAATTCCGCTGGCAGGATCAGTTCAATCTATCGCTGGATCCTGATACGGCTCGTTCGTTCCATGATGAGACTTTGCCTGCGGAGGGTGCGAAGGTCGCTCACTTTTGTTCGATGTGCGGTCCACACTTTTGTTCGATGAAGATCACGCAGGAGGTGCGGCGTTATGCAGCGGAGAAGGGATTGGAGGAAGAGGCGGCATTGGAGAAGGGGATGAAGGAGAAGGCGGATGCGTTCCGCGAAAATGGGGCGGAGATCTATTTATGATGAGTACAAAAGAAAATAATATGGTGTCCCGGGACCAGGATTTTCTCATTGCGGTGCTGACGCTGCCTGCTGTGTTTGACGGCGAGATGGAACTGCTGGAGGGCTTGCTGGAGGCCGGTTTGCAGAAACTGCATATCCGGAAGCCGGGGGCTACGGCGGTGGAGGTAGAGAATTTGCTGGGGCGGTTGTCTTCGCGATGGGCTTCGCGGCTGGTGTTGCATGGAGACCGGGAGTTGGCGCTGCGGTATGGGATATCGCAGGTGCATGGGGCGGTGGATTTTAAAGATGGGAGTGGAAGGAGTGGGGGAG
>Ga0193716_1000119_pt1 | contig 45391 bp, 20 predicted proteins | sample U2c1metaG_FD_145901 | JGI IMG/M metagenome (GOLD analysis project Ga0193716, IMG submission 145901) | Soil microbial communities from a riparian zone of the East river system, Colorado, United States - U2c1 | ecosystem: Environmental > Terrestrial > Soil > Riparian zone | place: USA: East River...
AAAATAAACAAAAAAGAAGATAATCCGTAAAGCTGAACTTTTATAAACTAACAAACCTAAGGATAAATAAAAGCACAAAATAAAAATGAATCTTTCTTTACTCCTTTTTTTAATAGGTATTTTAGGTTTTATTATCAATAGAAAAAATATAATCCTAATGATCATATCAATTGAAATTATGCTTCTTGCTGTTACTTTATTAATTTTAATTAGTTCATTTAGTTTCGATGATAATGTAGGTCAAACATTTAGTGTTTATATAATTACTATTGCAGGTGCAGAATCAGTAATTGGACTGAGTATATTAGTTGCTTATTATCGATCTCCCTTTGGTCCTCAACGATTATTAAAATTTATTGAAAGTCATGACATATTATTTACATATGTACTGTTTTACAAAGATTACTTATAATATAAGTGTGCACGTTAATATAAGCTGAAACGGTTTAAATTTAGAATTACTCTAATATAAATTAAGATTAAATAACTTATTCCAATAGATCATAACAGGAATTAGAGTTATAAAATTCTAATCAGATAATCAGGATAATCAGAAAAAACATTAAATTAGTCCTCCCTCCTTAATCTATCTTTTTCTATTATTTTTAATATTTAGATATAGTTGAGGTTGTTTAGTTTTTCTGGCCAAATCAGCTAACATAAATTCTATTTACATATGTTTCAGAGACTATTACATAACGCTTATTTTATATAAATAAGAAGAAAAAGTCCACCTTTCTATTTTGAAAAAGTAAGAGAAAATATCCAAATATATAAATGAAAAAAGTAACAAATTTAAAAATTTAAGTAAGATCTCAAAAAGTGAAAGCCGTCCGGATTATATTCGCCGTCTTTTTTTGTTTTAGTGCCTTACGGCACGAAAAAAATAATTAAAAAAAAGGTAAAAAAAATCAGTATTGGTTCTAATAAATTACAACCTATAAATCCTAATAATTATTGTACATCATTAGTAGTACGTGGCAGTAATCTAGTTTCTAATATAGGAATTAGATTTAATAATAGTGACTTAAAACCATTATATTTAACATCTTTTTATAACACAATTTTTAGTTGGTATACTTATTGGTGATGGTAATATTAGATTAACATCTAAAACCGGTAACCCTCAAATACAGTATAATCAAGGATTTATACATTTAAATTATATGTTACATATTTTTAATATTTTAGACCCTATACTAACGCATTTACCAACTTTGCATCAAAGAAAAGATTTGTCAGTATATTTACATTTACATTCTCGATGTTTAGCGTGTTTATGACCTTTGTATAATTTATTTATATTTGAGGGCTAAAAATTCTGCCATACGGCAAAAATTTAATTTATAATTTGAAAAAAACACATTGAGGATCCTGAATTAAAAAAATAAAAAAAGCAAACAAAGCCGTACGGCCAAAAAGGATGATGTCAGTTTCACACCTGAAGGTTTTTCTTTCAATTCTCATTCTTTTTCATTCAGAGAACAATTAATCTTACAACAAGCTTTATTTATAAATTTTGTTTTAATTTGCAATATACATAAACATACTTCACAGTACAAATTGTATATTAGAGCGAAATCTAGGAATCATTTTAGATCATTTGGTATTGCAATACTTTACTCCTTCAATGCATTACAAATTGTATCCAACTAAAAAATAAATTATGTTAGATTTTGATTAATATTCTAGCATTTGTTACGGTGCGAAATTTCTGTTAGGGTTCAATTGCTTAATTTAAAGAAAATCAATTTAGTTTAATGTTAATTTATTTTTATGTTTAATTACTGTTTGTCAAATTGTCAAATAGAAAAATTGTAAGAGGAAATATTTTAATTACTACAACTTAAGTTTATGTATTTATCAATTTTAATCTTTCCTTTATTAGGTTCTTTTGCAGCAGGTTTTTTAGGTAGAAAAATAGGTGTTACAGGTTCTCATTTTATAACTTGTTTCTGTTTAATTATTTCATCTATTTTAATTACAATAGCATTTTATGAAGTAGGGATTTGTGGAAGTCCCGTTTCAATCTATCTATTTAAGTGAGTAGATTCAGATTTTTTATCTATATCTTGAGAATTCTTATTTGATCAATTAACAGTTTCTTTATCATTAGCTGTTATTTATTGTTCAACATTAATTCATATATATAGTGTAGACTACTTATCTAGTGATCCTCATAATCAAAGATTCTTTGCTTATTTATCATTATTCACTTTTTTCATGTTATTCTTAGTTTCAGCTGGAAACTATTTTGTAATGTTTGTTGGTTGAGAGGGTATCGGAGTGGTTTCTTACCTACTGATTAATTTTTACTTTACTAGAATTCAATCTAACAAAGCTGCTATACTAGCATTAACTATGAATAGAGTAGGTGATTATGGATTAAGTGTTGCCTTCTTTGCTTTATTTGCTGTATTCGGTTCTTTAAATTATGCAACTATATTCTCATTAGCTCCCTATATGAATGAAACTGCTATTACTATTATATCACTATTACTGTTAACGGGTGCTGCAGCTAAGAGCGCACAACTCGGACTTCATAGTTGATTACCAGGCTTTTAAATAGGGCTAAGTTTTTAAAACTTACAATTGAATTATATGCTGAAATAACTAATTATCGTAAATTAATTGAAGCGTACGAAAATTTTTTTATATTTAATTTTATTAATTTTATTAATTTTATTAATTTTATTAATTTTATTAATTTTTGCCTACGTAACAGTTTAATCAGTTTAATCAATTTAATCAGCAGGATTATAAATAATCCTCAACGACTATACATTCAATCATTATATTTGGTTTTATAATGTAAAGGAATAGTCTTTAATATTTAAGTATAATTTACTTTTAAAAATACAGATAAAATTTCAGATGCTTGCCTTATTTTATTATTTAAGGTAAATATAAGAAACTAAGCACGCCGGATAACGCGATAATGCGCTTTAATTTATTATATAAAAAGGAAGACTACGTCAGTTTTTGTTTCTGCCTTACGGCATAAAATTAAATTTATAATTTAAACAACGAAAAACACATTGAGGAACCTAAATTAAAAAAAACCAAAAAAACCAAAAAAAACGTAAGGCGCTCACGCAGAAATTTAATCCGGACGGACAGAAGGCAGTATTTTTATCAGGAGAATTACTAATATTGACCTATGGAGGCAGAGCGATTAATAAAATACCTACTTTATACTCATTTAATTTTAACTATAATTATTATTGACTTTTTAACAAATACTCATTTATGTTCGCAAATACCGTTTGATCTTTATAATGCTATTTCAAATATCGATTATGTTTCTATTATTTTACCAACAATATTGGAACGAAGTCCCGCAATGTTATACCGAATTATAGCTACTCAAAAAAGGGAGATTCTAAATAGTCAACCTTTACCACAGAAGGTTATTGATGCTTTAAACGGTTCGATGTTAGGGGATGGTTGGATAGGATTTAAAAAATGTAGAGATCCGAATCCAACAGGTAATGCTCGCTTTTCAATGAGTCTTAAAAATCACGAATACATAATGCATTTGTGATCTAAAATTTATTCTCCTATTTGTACTTCTACTGTTCCTTGCCCTTGACCAAATCCTAAAACTGGTCGACCTGCCTCAAAATATAAATTTCAAACACTTTCTTTAGTTACGTTAACTTTATTACATAAAATTTGATATAGATGATCTCCAGAATTAACTAAATATGTCAAAATTTTACCACTTAATATTGGTGAGTTGTTGACTCCAATCGGTTTAGCTCTTTGAATTCAGGACGAGGGTTCTAGAGAGGGTAATGGGTTAGTATTGTGTACGGAATGTTTTACTTTAGCTGAAGTCGAATTATTAAGAAGTGTACTAAGAGATAATTTCGGATTAACGTCAACTATCCGGGAACGAAAGCAGAAAGGGAGACATTTAGGTTGGCGAATATATATTAGAGCTGAAAATAAGGATAAATTGATATCTCTAGTTAAACCTTATTTTGTACCATCAATGCTTTATAAATTAGGTCTTTAGTAGTTATAGTTATGTTAAAAAAAAGTAGAAAACTATATTAACAAGGTTTTAAAAATTTTGTCTGGGCCTCCTGATGTTAAAACATCAAACAATTAACTATATACTGGGATTTTAAATTTTCGCCTTACGGCAGATTATACAGATTACAATTAAGTTAAAATATCTAAACAAAAAACCAGTAAGATAAAAAAAAACAAAAAAAAATCTTCAGAGACTTCACGTTAACTAAAATTTTTAATGATAAAGTCCAATTTTTCTCTTAAATATTATTAAGAGACAGAAAGCCGACACCGGTTTCCGCGTTATTACATGCTGCTACTCTTGTTACGGCTGGTATTTATTTACTATTAAGATCTTCTCCAATTCTAGAATATAGTCCGACTGCTTTATTAGTAATTACTTTAATTGGTGCTACTACTGCATTTTTTGGTGCTACCGTAGGATTAGTAAGTAATGATCTAAAAAGAATAATTGCTATGTCTACAATCTCTCAGCTAGGTTATTCAAAAATAACAAAATAAAAAAAATAAAAAAATAAACAAATTTTTTTTAATTATCTAAATATTTACTTTTTACTTTTTACTTTTTATAAATAATTATTTAATTTCCTTCCTTACTTCCGTCAGCCACTAAATATATTAAATTGTTATTATACAGACAATATTTGCTGGAATTTACAGTTCGAGTTATAAGGGCAAATACTTTAATCATCATACATTATACATTATACCTGATGTAACGGAAAATGTTATTAAAATTAAGTAAATAAAATAAATCAAGTAATGATAATTATTAAATTATTAAATTATTAAATTATTAAATTATTCCATATGACTTAGTAAAATTTAACTATAATGCTAGAAGTTCCTAAACAAAAATAAAATAAAAAAAAAAACATTTTTAGGTACTGATTACTGCTTAATCAGTGAAAAACTTAAAAATCATACAAGGGATAATTAGCAAGTAATTTTAAATTATAATGTTAAAATGTTATAATGTTATAATCTTATAATCTTATAATCTTATAATCTTATAATGTTATAATGTAAAAAAAAAAATAACTTTATACATTAATTATAATTAGTTTAACTTTAGAGACTACATGTTAAAATTTAAAATAATTTATTCATCGCAGTCATCGCATTCTCATATATAAAAATATAAAAATATATAAAAATATAAAAATATAAAAATATATAAAAAAGTTAGCAGGATAGCATGTTTAGTTTTAAATATAAAATAGTCCAAACTTTACGAAAATAAAGTGTTTAAATGATATGGTATTAGCAATTGGCCTTAGTCAGTATAATGTAGCCCTTTTACATGTGATTTCGCATAGTTTTTTCAAAGCACTTTTATTTTTAGCAGCTGGAGGAGTTATTCATAGTTTAGCTGATCAACAGGATATAAGGAAAATGGGAGGTTTAATTAAATTCTTACCTTTTACTTATACAGTAATGTTAATTGGTACATTATCTTTATTAGCAACACCTTGACTATCCGGATTTTATAGTAAGGATTTAATTTTAGAATTAGCTTATGGGGCTTATAGTTTTAGTGGAACTTATGCTTATATTTTAGGGACAATTACTGCTGGTCTAACTGCATTTTATAGTTTTAGATTAATTAGTTTAGTTTTCTTAACTGTTCCTAATGGAACTAAATCAGTTTACGAGAATACACATGAAGCAAATTGATTAGTAATAATACCATTTTTTATACTAGCTATTTTTAGTATATTTTTTGGTTTTATTTTCTCAGATTTATTTGTAGGAGTAGGAAGTGATTTCTTTGGGAATTCATTATTTATTAATCCTAATAATTTATCTTTAATTGAAGCAGAATTTTCTTTACCTTTAGTAATTAAATTATTACCAGCTTTATTATCATTATTTGGTGCATCATTAGCTGTATATTTATATCATATAAATCCAGAATTTATAATTTCATTAACTAATACTAAATTAGGACGACAATTTTATACATTTTTAAATGGAAAATATTACTTTGATATAATTTATAATCAATATATAATTGCAGGAGGATTGAAAATTGGATATACAATTTCTAAGGTATTAGATAGAGGGGTTATTGAATTTATAGGACCATATGGATTTGCAGCTACTTTAAATCAAACAGCTTTAAGTATTTCGACATCGGATAGTAGAATTATTAGTAATTATGCAAATTATATTATTTTTAATGCTTTATGTTTAATATTTTTAGTTTTTGCTCCAGTTTTAATAGATCCTTCTTGATTATTTGAACTAAGACTATTAATAATTTATATTGCAGCATCAATATTTGTGTTATTACACAGTTCTCATAATCTAAAATAAAATAAATTGACAAATTGACAAATTGACAAATTGACAAATTGACAAATTGACAAATTGACAAATTGACAAATAAAAAATTTGCAGTGTTTCTAATTAAAACTATTTAACCTTTTAAGTATACATATTCGCCGTATGGCTTTTTTCGGTTAAAAAAAAAAAAAAAAAAAAAAAAAAAAAAAAAAAAAAATAAAAAAAAAAAAAAATATATAAAAAAAAAAAAAAAAAAAAAAGAAACCAAAAAACCGTCCGGATGCCGTAAGGCAGATAATTAAATTTAAATAATAAATAAGCAAATAAGCAATTTTTACTATTTATTATCTTTAAGTTAAACTATTTTATTTTATTCTTCGGGTTTTCACTATTTCACTAGTCATTAGTCAATAATCTCAATAATCACAATAATCACTAGTCGAATAGCTGGAACATTATAAATTTAATACTGTTAATTCAAGCATAACATTAATTTGAGTTATAATCAATCTATTTACAAATTTATTACAAATTATTATTTTTTGACGTACAAATTGTTACATTCTCGGCAGACTTAAAATTTAAAGTTCATATAAGTTGTTTTGATAATTTTCAATATTCGATTTAAATAGTCGATTTAATTAGATAATTATGTAATGAAAAATATAATATAATTTAACCCCTTTATTTCAACTAGAATCCTAAAATACTAAAATACTAAAATACTAAAATACTAAAATACTAAAATACTAAAATACTAAAATACTAAAATACTAAAATACTAAAATACTAAAATACTAAAATACTAAAATACTAAAGTAAGCAATCAAAGCGGAAACAGAAGATTTGACTAAAAAAAAAAAACACATTGAGGATCCTAAATTAAAATAAACCACAATTTTGCTGTTTTTCAAGAATGTGGGTCGGCAGAGATTTTGATTCTGATTATCTTATTTTATACTTTATCATTATTTTTTATTATTATTTTTAATATAGAGATTTTGATTCTGATTATCTGAGTTTATAATTTATAATTTATAATTTATAATTTATAAGTTATAATTTATCAGCATAAGTGTAAAAATATATTAATTAAGCTAATTTTGTACTGATATAAGAGATAGAAATTTTATAGTCTATCGAATATAGCGAGTATAGTTAAATTGGTATAACCTCTCCCTTCCAAGAAGATATCATCAGTTCGAATCTGGTTACTCGTATTGTAGAAAATTAAAAAAAAAATAATTAAAATAATTAAAAGAATTTAAAAAATTTAAAAAATTTAAAGAATTTAAAGAATTTAAAGAATTTAAAGAATTTAAAGAATTAAAAGAATTAAAATAATTAAAATAATTAAAATTTTTTTATAATAAAGTAAAAGTAAATATTTACTTTTTTTACTCCATTACGAAGTCTCCGTACCCGTCCGTCTAAGAATTTTATTAATTTTCAAGCAGTTTTATTAATAAATAAAAAATAATAAATAATCAAATTTGCTTTACGCCTTCCAGCTTTATTTTTGTATTATTTTATTTAATACCAAGCCGGGCCGTAAGGCACGGAAAAAATAAACAAAAAATAGCGTTTCAACGATCTAAATTCCAACCTTTATCAATTTTAGCAAATTAGCAATCAACTTAGCAATTTTAGCAACAGATTTATTTTTATTAGCAAGATGTTTAGCAATTTTTATATTAATTATAATTATAGTATTTATAATATTTATAATATTTTTAGCTGATGTATACTAATTTTAGTTACAAAAATGATACATTTATTTGTGAGTATAAAAGTCGGGGTTTACAGAAATTTTAAATTTAAATTATTTTATTATTGTTATTATTTTTATTATTTTTATACAGTAAGTTCGGTAAATCTTTTCAGATTAAATATTTTCTCTGATTCATTTATTCTTATAATATTAATATCAAATTATATAATAAGTTTATATTATAGTATGCCTAATATCGTATGAGAAAATTTATATTTATATTTTAGTCCTATGGTAGAATTCGATTATTTTGATGATCTTTTATCTTTGATTTATTCTAATATTTCTAATATTTCTAATATTTGTAATATTTCTACTATTTCTAATATTTCTAATATTTCTAATATTTGTAATATTTCTAATATTTGTAATATTTCTAATATTTCTAATATTTTTGATTTCAATTTAAATATACTATTAGATTTATTTTGTTTTATTATTTTTATTTTATCTATTTTATTTAGTTTATTATCTAGTTTATTATCTAATTTATTAATAGATTTATATGAGTATATTAAAGAAGTTGATATAATTAGTTTTATAAATATCAGTAATTTTATTAGTACTATTATGGGATATTTTACAATGAAATTATTAATTAAGATTAGAATAGTTGTTAAATCATTAATTAAATTTATAATTTATAGAATTATACTATTCTCTATAAGTCTTGTTCAATATATAGTAGATTATTTATTTAAAAGACAAACAATTTTAAATATTTGAATTAGATTTGTATCTTTAATATTAAAATTTATATCTAATTATACTTGATTAAAATATTACACATTAATTAGTTTAGTTTATTTAATAATTATTTTTTTATTGATTTTTTTTGCTTTTCCTATTAATCTTATTAATCCTAATCCTATTAATTTGGAAGAATTTTTAATAAATTTCATATCTATAAATTCTATTTTTTGTAATATTCATTTACAATTACAATTAAGTGATAATTTTATTTTTGAGTTTATTGATTTTACAGTAATTAATAAAATAGAGTGAATTTTTAATCAATGTCTGCAATTTTTTAATTTTATTGTATCTAAAAACTCATATAATTTATTAGATTTTTTTAGTACTTCATATTACCTTACGTGACAAGGTGATAAACTGTGTAATATTTATAGATTTTACAGTGTAATATTTTTAATTTTTTTATTTTTATTAATTTCTGCCTGACGGCGCAAATTTAATATCTCAACTAAATTATTGTTAGCAGTTAGTCCTATAATATTGAATAATGGAGAAATTGGAGGCATAGGAGAATCTTTAGAAAATACTTCCAAAGAAGAAAATACTTCCGAAGGTGAGTCAGATAATTTATTTGAAAATACAGGTTGGAATGTTACTGATACAAATTTTAAAAATTTAACTTTACAAAATAAAACAAATTATATTCAAAATCAAATTGAATTGAAAGGATTAACTGTTAATCAATTTTTAATCGATTACTTTATTTCTGCTATATTAATTAATACTTCAGGTATTAAATTTGAAGTAGATACTTTTTTAAATATTAATCTTACGACTATAATGAACGATAGAAGAGCTATTCAGTTAGGGGTAAATTCTTTTGTTAGATTTAAGCCTTTCCTGTTAAATAATTCTTGTGAATCTTTTTTTTCAAAGCCTTTGCCTTATAAATCTGATGATGCTTTTAAATTTGATTTACAAGATGAATTATCATCTATGACAGAAGCACATAAAATAGCTGAATATGGCGTTGTTTCTATTAACGATAATAATAATAATTAAAATTTTAACAATAATGCAGAATCTAAAAATAAAATCTAAAAAGCCGGACGGCCGTACGGCGCCGTATTTTTGTGGTTTAAAAAAATAATAAAAAAAAAGGCGGCCGTCAGGCGCCAAATTGAATTTTAAATTTAAGACTTAAATATACTAATATTTAAATAAATTTTTATTTTTTTTATAACATATTTAGGTTCTTTCCCTTCCTCTTGCATCCTTGTACAAGGTCTCACTCCTCCTTTTTTTTTTTAATATTTTTAGAAACAAAAAAAAATCTACACAGGTCTTTTCCTTACTCTTGCTTTTTGTACAAGAAGGAAGGAAGAGAAGGTGCAGGAGGAGTGAGACAAGGAGGGAGGGAGAGAAGGTGTACGCGATTAAACGAAGAAAATATTATAAAATTATTATATAATTTAATTGTTAATTGTTAATTGTTAATTGTTAATTGTTAATTGTTAATTGTCAATTGAAAAAATCGCAATAATGTTTATGAGACATTGAGTCATTTTATTTAACTTATCTTCAATTATATCTAATATCTAATTTAGATGTAAAAAAAAGATTATAATTTATAACCCCCTATGAGCATAATCGACTGTTAGCTAAAGATAAAGTAAAAAGAAAAATAATAGATTCAAAGTATAATTTTAGATTAAGATATAAATTAACACGTTAGCCGTACAGATGCTTAAATTTAACTCATCCTAAATTTTTACATTTTGGTCGGCGAATATACTCCTAAAATCCTAAAATCCTAAATTTTGGCGGCGTACAAATTATTACTATTTTTATTGTTTCCTACGAGGTATATTTTATTAATAACAAAATAATAAATAATAAATAATAAATAACAAAATTTGCTTTACAAATTACAAATTACAAATTACAAGGCCGTACGGCGCCGTCCGGCAGAAAAATTAAAAAAATAAAATTTAAATTTAAATTTAAATTAAAAGTAGTTATTAAATAATAATTAAATAATAATTTAAACATTCTATGAGCATTATATTAAAATGAAAATGAAAATGAAAATGAAAATGAAAATGAAAATGAAAATGAAAATGAAAATTAAAATTAAAGAGCGTAGTATAATGGTTAGTATAAGAGCGTAGTATAATGGTTAGTATAAGGATCTCCAAAATCTTTAGTAGGTGTTCGACTCACCTCGTTCTTGCTAGGATTACTAGTATTACCAGGATTTATTAGGATTGCTAGGACTAAATATTTAAATAGTTATTTAATCTTTTATTAATTAATAATTAGTATACTAGTTAATATATAATTATATAAATATAAATATTAATTTGTACTGGTTTTCAATTTAGATAATCAATTTAGATAATCTTAAAAAAAATAATACAAATCTAAGGGTTTTTAGCTTAATTGGTAGAGCATCTAATTGTCAATTAGAGTGGTTCCGGTCCGAATCCGGAAAAGCTCGTATATTAATAATGTCAAAAATTTCACAAATGTCACAATGTCAAATTTCAGATTTCACATAATTATATAACTTATTGACGTACATTCGAAGCTAAATTAATTATAAATTATTCTAAATTAATTATAAATTATTCTAAATTATTCTAACTTATTCTAACTTATTCTAACTTATTCTAACTTTCAAGCGAGATAGTGTAATGGTTGCACAATAGTCTCATGACCTGTTAGATGGGGTTCGATTCCTCACCTCGCTAATATAAAATGAATATAACTGATAGATAGTATAATAATAATAATTTATCTTCGAAATCCGCAATGAAATAACTAAAATAACTAAACCCCTTTACGTGGAATGTAGGGATTATTTATATGTGGAATGTTTGAATTATTTATATGTGCCATAAGGATTAGACTTTTATTATTTTTATTAGTTTTATTAAATTTAATAATTTAATAATTTAATAATTTAATAATTTAATAATTTAATAATTATTAAAACTGCAGCCGTCCTTATTAACTTATTAAAAATGCGACTTACGGCAAAAAAAGAAAAAGCAAAAAAGCCCATGTCAGAAGATTTTCAGAAGTCAGAAGATTTTAGATTTTTAAACGTGTACGGTTATTCTGTAGGGTAAATCTATAATCTATAAGCTATAATCTATAATCGATAATCGATACTAGCTAAGAAAAATATCAAGTATAAATATAAGTATAAAATATATAAATTCTAAATTATAAAGTATAAAGTATAAAGTATGGTATAAATAAATTAATAGCTGCCGTCATTATGCTTTGTCTTTTTTTGGTTTAAAGGTTTAAAAGAATAAAAAAATTTAAAAAAAAATAAAAATGCTGCCTTAAGGCATAAAATAATATATAATTATATAATTATATAAAAAGGGAGTTAGTTAATGGTAAAATAACATTTAATAAAGTAATCTTCGTATAAGATTACCTAATAATGATAAATATAAAAGGTTCGAATCCTTTACTCTCTAAGATTTTATTATTTTTTTTAATTTTTAGATTATCCGATTATACTGTATGAAACTATACACAACTATCTAATAACTATTAATATAAATATAATAAAAGAATTGAACACAATATATCGACGAATCTTAGGATACCTTTGATAAAGTTATAATCTTAATTTCAATTTTAAAGTAATTAATAAACCAGATAACGTTAGAGTGTTAAAAAAAAACAAAGACACAGGTATTTTTCTCTATTTCTTAATCACTTATTCAATTAAGCACTTATTCACTTAATCACTTAATCAATTAATCACTTAATCACTTAATCAATAATTAATTAAAGATTAAGATAAAGTTTAGATTATAAATTTAAAGATTAAAGATTTAAGATTAAAGGATAAAAAGATTAAAGATATAAGAGTAACTAAAGTAAACTAAGACTGAATGTATTTTATAAAAACTTTTAAAATGTTAAGTATCTTTTCTATTTTTAATACTATATTTAATGATGCACCAGAAAATTGACAATTAGGTTTTCAAGATCCAGCAAGTCCTGGGTTTTCAGGTATAATTGAACTGCATAATATTGTAGGTTTTTTTTTAATAATAGTTTGTTTCTCAGTATTTGTAGTTTTATTGAGTTGTATTACTTATTTTAATAGTAATCGATCATCCTTAATTCATAAATATTTGAATCATGGAACATTAATTGAAACAATTTGAACTATTTTACCTGCTTTACTTTTAATTGCTATTGCTCATCCAAGTTTTAGATTAATGTATCTTCTGGATAACCTTTGCTATATCATAACAGAAATAAACTGAAATATTCTGATTCATATTTATTTATATCTTTATCTCTTTATTAATTACATTATCCGTACGAAGTTTTCGGGCAAAACGGATTTATTTTTAGATTATCTGTTTGAGAAGGTTTTATGTATTTTATTTATTTTTCGAGGAATACTTAATGAAATCAAATTTATTTTATTTATTTTTCGAGTAATACTTAATGAAATCAAAGCCAGACTTTTCGTCTACAATATAAGCATAATCATAACTAAGAGAACTGCCGTAAGGAACCGAGATAACTGAAGTGGCCCAACTGCCGGAAGTCGCCGAACGGCACGGCAAAACAAAAGAAGACGGCGCCGTACTTATTAAATTTGCGAATATAATCCGGACGGCCCAACCATTATTTAAATTCCAATATGTTTTGTTTACATTCAGTTTTTAAGGACGTTATGTAAAAAAAAATATATATATATAAAAAAAGAACAAAGTCTCACTCCTCCGCCTACACTGGTGCAGGAGGAGCGAGACAAAGGTTTGGCGGTGCAGGAGGATGGAGACAAAGTTAAAGTACGATAACACTCTAAATTAAAAACTCATAAATTGTTTAACTTTTTATTTTTTAACTAGATCTTTTCCTTTTTTAAGTGTTTTACATGTACTTTTTATAAAAAAATTAATGGTTAGTGATTTAAATATATTTAAGATGATTTAATATTATATTTAACTCCACGTGTATTAGTATTTTGATTTATGGATTATGATGCTAAAGCAGGTACAAGTATTTATTTACATACAAAAGGATTTACTTTTGCAGATGTTTATAGATTAGCAGGTATAATAAATTTTGTATTTGGTTTATTTGTTATTTCTTTTCTGCCCTCCGGCAGAAAAAAAAACCGCAAGCCAAAAAAGAAAAGACAAAAAAACAGTCAAGAAAAGCTATTTTAATTCCAATTCCATTTATATACGTAAAAGCTGAATCTTTTAAATTTTTAGCCTTACGGATTATATTCGACGTCCTTATTAAATTTTCGACTTTCCTTACGGCAGAAACACAAAAAACCCGTATGGCGCCGTATGGCTTTTTTTTTAATATTTTTAGAAACAAAAAAAACGTATGGCTTTTTTTTTAATATTTTTAGAAACAAAAAAAACGTATGGCAGGCAAACAAAAAAAAGTTTAATTTTTTAATTATCTGCAGGTATCAAAAATGTAATATAAATTAGGGATATAAATATATTTAGAACTTTTATTATATATTTTACTTACTGTTATTGAATTAACTTGGTTCAGAATAAATTTCAATGTTTGCAAGAAAGTATAAAAACACAGAATTTAATACTTCAAAACAGAATAAATCAAGTAATAACTTAAATTTAGATTATATTATTTGCAGGTGTTATAAACTCTTTAGAGACTTCAATTGAAAGAAATATTTGCTAATGGTAATTAAAAACCTACGTATCATTTTTACTAAATAAAAATAAAAAAATAAAAATAAAAATTAAAATAAAAATTAAAATAAAATAAAAATAAAAATAAATGCGTATTACTACCCTATATATTTTAAGAAAAAGTCCGTATTTTTATAATAATAATAAACTATAATAAAACAAATAAAACAAATAAAACAAATAAAACAAATAAAACAAATAAAACATTTACTATTATAAAAAATATTGGAAGTAATTAGTCCCACAATCACTATAAAAGTAACTGGTTCACAATGATATTGATCATATGAATATTCAGATTATATAACAACTAGTGGTGAGTCAATTGCTTTTGATTCATATATGATACCTGAATCAGACTTAGAATCAGGACAATTTAGATTATTAGATGTTGATAACAAAATGGTTGTTCCAGTTGATACTCATATTAGATTAATTGTAACATCAAATGATGTAATTCATTCATTTGCAGTTCCTTCATTAGGTTTAAAATTAGATTGTACACCTGGAAGACTAAATCAAGCTTCATTTTTAATAGATAGACCAGGATCATTTTATGGTCAATGTTCTGAAATTTGTGGTGTATGACACGGATTTATGCCAATTAACATTGAAGCAGTATCTGTAAATGAATATCTAAGTTGATTAGCAAGTACATCTGAATAATTCACTATTATTATTAACGTTTATCGATTATAAATAAAAATAAATAAAAATAAATAAAATAAATAAAAATAATCGATCAATTTAATAGAAATAGAAATATAAATAGAAATAGAAAAGTTTCAGCCGTACGGCAGCCCTTTTTTTTTAATTATTTTTTTTTTTCAACCAAAAAAAAAGCCGTAAGGCAGGCAGCCTTTTTTTTATTATTTTTTTTTTAAACCAAAAAAAAGCCGTAGGCAGGCAGAATATTTTTTATTCTAAATTAACTAAAAATATACTTATTATCCCCTTTAAATTAAATATACTTATTATCCCCTTTAAATTAAATATACTTATTATCCCCTTTAAATTAAATATACTTATTATCCCCTTTAAATTAAATATAATTTTAACCCCTTTATCTTCCTCCCCTCCTCCTGCAACCCCCTTTTTCTTTTTGATATTTATATTAAATGAAAAAAAAAGGCTGTGTAGACGGAGAGTTCCTTCTTTTTTTGTTGCTCCTTCTTTTTTTGTTGCTGCCGTAAGGCGTTTGTTGGTATATTTTTTGGTTTTTTTTCCGTAATTCTGCCGGACGTTTTTTTTTGTTGCGTTGTTTAGAATGTTTAGAATATTTAGAATGTTTAGAATGTTTAAAAATAACAAAATAAAAATAAAAATAAAAAAAATAACATTCAATAATTTTATTAAACGAACCCGTAAGTGGAATTACATTTTGGTCATTTGGTTGATAAGAATCAGTAAATAATAATTCTTAATACTATAGCTAAAATTTTATATAGTTTTTTTATTTGTTTTTGGCTCTCTATTCAGGTCTAAGATTATCATTTATATAATTTAATTACAAATTTAATGATAATATTGAATCAAAGATAGAATTACGGAGATCTAATTTAGTAGATCGAAGATCGAAGAATAATATTAAAATTATCCAGAAAAAAAGTAATGATCTTTACAAGTATCTTAATTCTAATAGTGGCAATTGCCCTACCTTCATTCAAAAAGGATTTATCCTCTCAACAAATTACTAGAATATCTGCTATTATATTTATTTATTCCGGAGCATTATCTTTAAATGCTTTTTATATTCAGTCAATTGGATCAGGAATAGGTATATATAGTGGATTATTCCATGTGACTATCATCTCTCAATTCTTAGACATGTTGTTATTATTTTTGGCAGCTTTAATTTTAATGTCTTGACCATTAATAACTTCAGCCTATTATAATAAAGTATTAGATTTACAAACTTTATTAACAGGTGATAACATCACAAGCCTAAATACCAGAACAAAAAAATTTAATTGTGTAGGTCTCTATACACCTAGAACAGAATATTGTTTAATTGTTTTATTTAGTGCTTTAGGTTCAACTTTATTAATTTCTTCATCTGATCTATTATCAATGTATATAAGTCTTGAATTACAATCATTTGGTCTTTATATTTTAGCTACTTTATATAGAGATTATTCATCTGCTACTGCAGCAGGTTTAAAATATTTTTTATTAGGTGCGTTATCTTCTTGTTTAATTTTATTAGGTGCAGGTGTAATCTATAGTTTCACAGGTTTAACTAATTTTGAGTCTATTTATAGTTTAATTTCAGTTTCAATACCTTCAATAGATTCAATAAACTTTATGTATTCAATACCTTCAAGTATTTTTGTAGATGGAATTGCTCATAAAATAATTAGTGGTGTAAGTTTAGGTATTATATTTATTTTTATAGGATTATTATTCAAAATTGGTGCTGCACCATTTCATTCCTGGTCTCCTGATGTTTACGATGAATCACCAACTCAAGTAACAATTTGATTAACAATTATACCTAAAATAGCAATTTTAACTTTATTATTAGAATTAACTAATGGTTTTTCTATAATTTCAGTATTAAATTCACCATTATTCTTATATGCTGATAATTTAATTAACAATACATTTAATGTTACTTATAATATAAGTTATGTTATAAAAATGTTATTATTAATTAGTTCATTATTTTCATTATTAATAGGAACAATAGTAGGATTATCTCAAATTAGAATTAAAAGATTATTAGCTTATAGTACAATTTCACATATTGGATTTATTTTATTAGCATTAGCTATTAATACTGAACAATCAATTAATGCCTTAATTTTTTATATAATTCAATATTCTATAACTAATTTAAATGTGTTCTTAATTATCTTAGCTTCAGGTTATATTATGCATAATAAAGGTATAAAACTTTATTCTAATTCAGAAAGTGTATTCTTTTTTGATTTTGATATAAGATATTTAAATAATTTTAAAGGACTATCATTTTGGAATCCTATATTAAGTTTAAGTTTTGCTATTTGTTTATTATCAATGGCTGGAATTCCTCCATTATTAGGTTTCTTTTCTAAACAATTTGTTTTATTATCTGCTATTGAATCAGGTTATTGATTTATCTCTTTTGTAGCTATAGCTACAAGTGTAATTAGTGCTTCTTATTATTTAAGAGTTTTAATAATACTGATTACACCTATTTCTATTACTTTACCAGATTCATCTTCTTCTTCTTCTTCTTCTTCTTCTTCTACTTCTACTTCTATTATAGTTACAGATTCTTCATCTCAATTTTATAATTCAAATAATTCAAATAATTCAAATAATTCAAATAATTCAAATAATTCAAATAATTCAAATAATTCAAATAATTCAAATAATTCAAATAAAAATATTTCAATCTTAACAAATTTACATAGTTTTATAATTTCTACTTTAACTTTATCAATTCTATTGTTTATTCTTAAACCAACTATATTACTTAACAGTACACAGTTACTATCTTTATCATTATTTTATAGTTAATGAATATTACTTTATTAGTTTTAATTATTTTTGTACCTTTGTTAGCTCTTATTTTATTAGGTTTAAATACTTTATTAGCTCCACATAAAGCTTATGAAGAAAAATTATCTGCTTATGAAGCTGGTATGTCTGTAATTCCTGGTCAAACCCGAGAATCCTTTCAGATCCATTATTGATTAGTTGCGATGCTATTTTTAGTATTCGATATTGAGCTCGTTCTCTTATTACCAATAAGTGTTTCATTATATCAAATAAGTATATTTGGTTTTGTTACAGCTATAATTTTTTTTATAATTTTAACAATCGGATTTATCTTTGAAATTGGTGTTGGAGCTCTTAGCCTTAAATCACATAAAACAGGAAAAAATAATAATTTAACCCCTAATAATAAAAATAGTACAAATTATAATAAGATTATTTTTGGGGTTTTACCATTATTTTTTCAAATTTGTTTATTTTTAGTACGAATCTTTTTCTTTTATTCTTTTTTTTTATGAACTTACGTAAAAGATTTAAATATTTCAGTAAATAGATTGAGAAATATTTGTACTGGTTTTACTGGTTTTACTTTTTTTACTTTTTTAACTGGATTAGCCACATTTAACTTACTCATAATATTAGTAATTATATTAGTAATTATATTAGTTAAATTTTTTTTTATTATTATTATTAGTAATTTAACTATCTCATATGAATTCAATACTTTAGATTCTATGACACATTGGACACATTGTTCTTTATTGACAAATTTTTTTAAAGAAAATATTAATTATGAAGATTATAAGAAAATCTTCTATGATAAATCCCTAATTTTAAAAAAGAAATTAGAAAGTGGTAAATATATATTAAGTAACTTAGATTTAAGTATATTTAAAGTAGTATTTGAAGATCACGAACACATATTTTTAAGACACGAAGATATTTATAACAATTATAAAGTTGAAGTGTCTATTCTTAAATATAACCCGAATTTTAGAGGTTCTTCGTTATATTATTATTTAACTTATACTGAATTAAAAGTAAATTCTTTTTTACTTATAGAAGAAACTGTTAAATTTAAAATTAGTTGATTAAAACCAATTAATTCAGGATTTATAGGAACGGGTACTCATTCTTTAGAATTATATATCGAAAATTATAATTTAAAGGCTAAGGATAATCAAAGAATAGAATTATTTAAATTCTTATTAATAGCTGATGAAGTAATAAATAATTGTTCTTATAAATTAATTTCTGATTTATCTGACAATTTTTCAAATTTTTCTTCAAATGATATTAAAAGTAATAACGATAAGAAGGTACAGACAGGATTTATAATAAATGGAAAATGAGTTGATATAGGATATAATTTAATAATTGATTTTAAAAATATTTTGAATAATACAAATGACTTTATAAAATTAACTGTAAATTTTAATTCTCCGTCGGCGCCGTCGGAATTGTTGGAGAATATAGGTCAATTTGATTGAGTTTTTACGTTAATAGTTTTCAAAAATAAATTAAAATTAAATGAATCTCTGAAATTAGATAAAAATGGAGAAATAATAAGTGCACTTAATATTAAAGATATATTAAAATTGAAAATTAAAGCTAAGCCTTCCGGAATAACTGAAAAAAACAAAATAATTCAAGATGGTGGTAGATTAATTGAAAATGTTATTTTAAATAATATACCTGTTATCTTTTTTATAAAACATTTATCTATAAACATTAATAAATATATTGAAATGAATAATGAATTTAGAAAAAAACAATGGAATTTATTTTTAAGATCTGGGCCGACGGCGCCTACGATAAAAAATAATTTAAGTTCAACTTTTCTAAGTGTTTTGACTAACTCGCCTTCCTCCGTCTACACAGGTGCAGGAGGAAGGAGAGGGGATAATAAAGGAAAATTTATTTTTAATATATTACACTTAAATCATTTTACTGGATACATAAGTAATTATATAAATATTAAAACGTATGAAAATTTTTCTACTGAAAATACAAGCAACGTAGTAAATAAAGGATTTAAAATAGATGAAAATTTAAAATTATGTCTTTTTATTTTAACTGAAATAAGTAATATACAAAATATTATGTTTAGCAATATTAATTTAATACAATTGTCTCTAAATTTTTTAGGCAATGTAAATACTATAAATAATTTAAGAAAAAATAAACTTTTAAAATTTTTAAATAAAATAGAATCAAAAAAAAATGTTAAATTCGAAATTATTGATATTACAAAATATAGAAAACAAGAGTGTCTTCAAATGTTTTATATTTTATATAATAATAACCCTAATATTAAATTAGAAGAACTTATAAAAAATTATAATGCATTAATTGCAAAAAGAAAAAAAACAATTGAAAATACATATTTTGATTTGTAGTAATCGATTAGTTAATATTCATATATATTTGAACTATTATACTTATTCTAATTCAGCCGTAAGGCGCCTTACGGCAAAAAAGAAAACCGAAACCAAAAAAAACGGAGAAGGGAGACTTCGTAATAAATTTTGGAATATAGTCCTTTATAATTTAGAAAAAAGAGCTTCATTATGATATAACTTTTTTTTATTTAATTTTATTTAATTTTATTTAAATTACTAAATCATTTGGCTGGAATTCCTCCATTATTAGGTTTTGCCTTTGTTGTGCCTTTGTTTTGCCTTTGTTTTTCCGTACTTATGCTTGTTTGGCCGTACGGCCAAAATTAAATAACATCACACGAAAATTGGTTTCACAAAATATATACAATAAAATAACCCCTTACTATCGGAAATTACGGCTAACTAAAAAAAAAATTGCCGTCCGGCGGTTTTTTCGTACGAAAATAATAAAAAAATAAAAAATAAAAAAAAAAAAAAAAAAAAATCAAAAAAAAGCGGAAGGGAGAATAAATTATTGAAAAGATAATGTTAATTAAAATTTACTTTAGTTAATAAAAATTTTAGTCATTGCATATAAAATAGTTAAAAATTTATATCAAATTATAAGCATGCAAATAAAATTATTCTTAATATTAGCTCTCTTTTGATTACGACGATCATACGAAAAATTTAAAATTAAAATTTAAATATTTCTTTTTTATTTTTTATAACAAAAAAAACGATAAAACACGCTCCCTCAACATAAGTAAGAATTCTTAAATTATAAAATAGTTAATTAACTGTTTTGTCGGTCGTGATCCTAAAAATTTTCAAATTGTGGACAAACATCCAACTTTTTTGGAGTTATTGGGATAATCAAGAAAAAGTTCTTGTTAAAAGAAGTAATTGGTAAAATTTATTATAATAATATAATAATATCCAATTAAGGTTTAAAAACTTATCCTCTTTTTTACAAAAAGCAAAGCATTATTTAATCAAAATCTAATTTTTCATTTAATTAGATTTAATACTTTAAAAAAAAAAAAAAAATAATTTTAAATTTACTTTCGATCTTTCTATTTGGATTTATTACACATTTTATGTTACTTGTTTTCACTTTATTAGGTTTATTTGGTAAAAAAATAAGAGAATACACAAAAAAATTATTAAAAAACCAATTTTTATCTTTTTATGTAATATATTTTGTATTAGTTGTAGGTTTTCTTATTCATATTCAGTTTAACGTTGTTTACTGGGATGATTTAACGATTTCAACAAGTATAAATAACGTAGATATTACAGTAAGTGGTGGAATATTAAATAACCTATTTCAAAATTTCGGAACAGCTTCAGTATATATTGCATCTATGCGGCTTTCAAGTGCAATGATTGCAAAACAAAAATTATCTATATTACCGCGAATAGGAGTCATCACTTTAGGAAGTACAGGATTAACTGTTGCTTATAAGTTGCTAACTGAAACGCTATCAAATTCGGCTGATAATATTAGATCCATAAAATTCACCTTAGGCGATGTAACAGTTAAAACTCCAAATTCTATTAAAGAAGCTCCAAATAGTATACTCAATAAATTTTTTAATTTGCAAGGAGTAAAAATTGAAACAACTATACCACTTGAAGTTAAGAATTTTAGAATTCAAGGAACTCAAGAACAAAATTCAGAAATTCTTAATCAAGTAGCTAATCAAGATTTAGATTGAACTAAAGAATCTAGTTTAGCGGATTTATTTATTAATTCACCTTTAGAATCTAGTGATAATTCATTTATACTTAATCTATTGGACTTTTTAACTAATAGTATGTACCTTCAATACATTAGTTTATATTTTTCTACTATGGCTACTATTATTTTCACATGTAAAATTATTATGGATAAAAATATTAATTTAGAATTTATTAAGAAATTTATCTTTGGTAAATATATTTATTTCGGTATTACTAAGTATATTTCTTTTTGACGTGGAAGTGCTAATTTTTGAATATATTTAGTATTGTTTTTTAATTGACTTTTTATCTTAATTTCCGCGATCTCATCGCATATTTTATTAATAAACATAAGCAGTAGTTTTTATAATTAAATATAATTATAACCCCCTTATTCTGCCTTACTTATTTAATAATAATGTAAAAAAAAAGTTACTGATAATCCTCAAATTAATTAAAAAAAAAAAAAAAGTTACTGAGAATCCTAAAATTAATTTTAAATTTTCGTACAAAAAAAATAAGAAAATTGGTTTCACAAAATATATACAAAAAAAGAGGAGCGAGACCATGTCTCGTAGAAAAAAAACGAAGAAAAATTGTGGAAAAAACATCCAACTTTTTTGGAGTTATTGGGATAATCAAGAAAAAGTTCTTGTTAAAAGAAGTAATTGTAAAATTTATTTTAATAATATAATAATATCCAATTAAGGTTTAAAAACTTATCCTCTTTTTTACAAAAAAGCAAAGCATTATTTAATCAAAATCTAATTTTTCATTTAATTAGATTTAATACTTTAAAAAAAAAAAAAATGATTTTAAATTTATTTTTTGTCTTTCTAGTTGGTTTTATGGCTCATTTTATGGTAATTGTTTTTATTTTATTAGGCTTATTTGGTAATAAAATAAAAGTTTACACAGAAAAATTATTAGAAAACCAATTTTTATCTTTTTATATAATATATTTTTTAGTAGTTGTAGTTGTAGTTTATCTTACTGATATTCAGTTTAACGTTGTTTACTGTGATGTTGTATCAATTTCAACAAGTATTCCACTTGAAGCTAAGAATTTGTCTTTTTTTTATTATTTTTTTTTTAAAAACCAAAAAAACATTACAGGAACTCAAGAACAAAATTCAGAAATTCTTAATCAAGTAGCTAATCAAGATTGAACTAAAGAATCTAATTTAGCGGATTTATTTATTAATTCACCTTTAGAATCTAGTGAAAATTCATTTCTAGTTATTCTAGTTGACTTTTTAACTAATAGTATGTACCTTCAATACATTAGTTTATATTTTTCTACTTTGGCTACTATTATTTTCACATGTAAAATTATTATGGATAAAAATATTAATTTAGAATTTATTAAGAAATTTATCTTTGGTAAATATATTTATTTCGGTGTTACTAAGTATATTTCTTTTTGACGTGGAAGTGCTAATTTTTGAATATATTTCGCATTGTTTTTTAATTGGTTTTTTATCTTAATTTCCTCGGTCGGAACGCATCGAGCTATAATAAATATAAGCAGTAATTTTTTAAACTAAATATAATTATAACCCCCTATTCTGCCGTACGTTTTCTCTCCCTCCGCTTGCACCCTCCCCTGTTTTCTTTTTGATAATTATATTTATATGTAACTAATTAACCATTTTTATATTTACAATTTTGCACTTTCGGCTGTTCGTACGAAAAGGTGTTATTATTAAATTATTAAATTATTAAATTATTAAATTATTAAATTATTAAATTATTAAATTATTAAAGGAAATTTATTAATAGCGGGGTTTATAGCAAATCAGGCTGACTTAAGGCCCATTTTTAATAAGTACGGCGCCGTACGGCATAAGGAAAACTAAACTAAAAAAAAATAAAAATAAAAATAAAAATAATAAAAAAAATCTTAAATTAATTCGATTGATTCGATTGATTCGATTGATTCGATTGATTCGATTGATTGTACGCCCACGCTCAAAAATAAATAAAAAGAATAATTTTGATCAGCTAAAACCCACTAACAAAAATAATAAAATAATAAAATAATAAAACAATAAAATAATAAAACAATAAAATAATAAATTAATAAAATAATAAATTTGATCAGCTAAACCACTAACAAAAATAAATCGTCTAAACCACTAACAAAAAAATAATGCCGTGCCGGACGGCGCCGGACGGCGCCGGACGGCTAAAAAAAAAGTTAATGATAATCCTCAAATGAATTTTTAAATTTAAATTTAAATTCTAATTTTTACCTTACGTCGCCTTTCGTCCACTAATTCGTCCAATAATTCGTCCCATAATTCGTCCACTAATTCGTCCATTAATTCGACCATTAATTCATCCTATAATTCGTCCTATAATTATTCTGCCGTCCGGCTTACGCGCAGCCTTATTTTTTTTGGTTATTTTTTGTTTAAAAAAAATAATAAAAAAAAAGGCTGCCGTACGGCACAATAATAAATAAAAGAGATAATAATTATTGCTTACGCAAATAAAATACAACAATAAAATAAAATAAAAATAAAAATTGTTTAAAATAAGAAGAATTTAATTTTGGTTCGGAGTGAACGTTGTTCAGTAGTTTTAAGACATGCAAATCGTTGTTTTCGAATGTGATTAGTTGAATGGTTGACTTTTTACTATTAGAAAATAAGGTGTAGAGGTGAGGAAAGTAAATTGTATACCCTGTAGTCTTCTTAAATAGGAGATAATTAACATTTTCATTTATAATATTGATAACTTCTAATATAATACTTATGATATGATTAACTCTAGTTACATAAGATTTATTGACCTAATAACGATAAATACAGTGTAATACATTTTGATAAAAAAAATAATTAAACGAAGTTGATTTAGCGATCAAATTAGAGACATTAAGAGCTATATTAGAGGATAAATGTTAGAATGTTTTAACTAAGTAGGTATTAAATAATTTAATAATTTAATCACTGAATGGATTAACGATACTAGTATTAGCTATTATTTTTTGTAAGAAATTGAGATTTAGTGCAAACACGCTATTTTTGCCATAAAGAAAATATTTCGCTATAGGATTTTTATTTACGTTTATTAGGTAGTTGGTGGGATTAAAAGCGTACCAAGCCATCGATGGATAGCCAAGTTTGTAGGAACATATGGCCACACTGGGAATGAAATTACCAGGTAGAATTATCTGCCAGCAGTCAAGAATATTAGTCAATGCTCGAAAGAGTGAACTAGCTAACTGAAATCGAAAGGAGTGTCTCCTTCGATAAAATAAAGGTAAATAATGATTTCTTTATTAATAAGTGTTGTCTAAACACTGGTGCCAGAAGACTCGGTAATACCAGAGACGCGAACGTTATTCCTGTTAAGTGTACTGGGAATACACTTTTATGGGATAAACTATCAAATTCCGGGGACCCCCTAAAACTTTAGGTACCAAGCTATAGTCGAAAGGCTGTAAGTGGCCAGAATAATTACCTGGGTATGGTAACAAGCCTGAAGATAGATGAAAAGAAAATGGGCTATCGCGGATCTAAATCAGTTTTAGTTTTTTATATTAATAATAGTTATAATAGTTAGAATAATTATTTTTATTTTAATTTTTATTATTAATACTAAAACTGTAAAAGAGCAACGAGTAGACGGTAGTTGAGATTTAAAAGAAAATATTATTATAAATTTTAATAATTTTGAATCTTTAAGGTGTACTCTAACGGGTTTCGAAAGAAACTATCCAGTCAAAAACCCTTCTAAACAATTAAATAAATTATTTTTTTATACTGTCTACTGTTAGTGTATCTTATAACTTTTAACTTATAATATACTATTTTAGTTTTTAGTTTTTAGTTTTTAGTTTTTAGTTTTTAGTTTTTAGTTTTTAGTTGTAAAACAATTAGATTATCTAGATTGATGTAAAATTGCTAATTTAATTAATTTTAATGAATTTTAATGAATTTTAATGAATTTTAATGAATTTTAATGAATTTTAATTAATTTTAATGAATTTTAATGAATTTAGTTTAGCATTTCAGCATTTTAAACTTTTTTTAAACTTTTTTTAAACTTTTTTAAAACTTGAAGAATTTTAATAAATTCAACTAAGTCAACTAATTCAACTAAGTCAACTAATTCAACTAATTCAACTAATTCTTCTGGAATGTTCGAAAATAAAAATACAAAAATACAAAAATACAAAAATACAAAAATACAAAAAATAAAAAAAATCAAAAAGCGATGAAAAAAAATACAAAAATACAAAAATAAAAAAATAAAAAAATACAAAAATAAAAAAATAAAAAATATTTAATTGCATGATAAATTTGATGACCGTGCTTTAACAGGCGTAAAGAATTCGTAGGCTTCTTCGAAAGCTTAAAATTTTAAATAGTGTATAAATTTATTAACAAATTTTTATCAAAAAAATTAAGGGACTTGAAGATAGAATCTAATAGGGGATGAAACAATACTGAGAGTAAGGTTAAAATCTGCAAAAACTTAGTGGAGTTCCAATGGCGAAGGCTGTTCATCCAGTTAAAGATTGACGCTGAGGAGTGAAGGTGTGGACACCAAAAGAGATTAGAGACCTCATTAGCCCACACAGTAAACGATGTATGGTAGTTTTTTAGTGTTTCATATATTAAAGGCGAAGCTAACGCGTTAACCATACCGCCTTGCGAGTACGACTGCAAAGTTGAAATCTAAAAAATTAGTCGGTCTCGGAGCAAACGAAGTGGAGCATGTTATTTAATACGTTATCCCGCGTAAAATCTTACCAGTTCTTGTATTATATTAATATATAATAAATTATTTTCATTTAAGATCTTTTTTTAACTTTTTTAATTTTTAATTAAAATAAACTAAAAAAGAAAATAATTATTATTTTTTATAACAGGTGTTACATGGCTGTCGTCAGTCCGTATCGTGAGAAGTGAGATTAATTTCGCTAACGGACAAAATCCTTTGCGCTAGTTTATACTTAGCGTAGTCGTAACTTTGATAGAAAGTTATTTAGGGCAAAGACAAGTCGTTATGGCCCTTATGAACTTGGGCTATAGACGTGCCACAGAAATTTTTACAAAGTGATGCAATACCGGTCGGAATTTTCAGGCTGTGATCTTAGTTTGGAAAATTAAGTAGATATTTTAAATTTAATATTTACTAGACATTAAGGAGGAGCTAAACATTAAAGAAAATTTATTATTAACTAACGAATTGTCCTCTGAAACCCGGGGACATGAAGTAGGAATTTCGAGTAATCGTTGATCAGCCACGCAACGGTGAAGCTAGCATTCGTGATGAACTAACTGTCTGTCGCTGGGAAGAAGCTCGGATTGGTGGAAACTTAAATATAATTAAACACGAATATTTCATTATTAAAAATGTAGCGTGAAGTTTTTAGTAGTTACTTTCGCATCGTAACTTTTTAACATTCAAAGTTAGCAAATATTGATTGACGGATAGTTTTATTTAGAATAATTATACCTGTTAAATCGTTTGGGTAACATCTCAAAAGTCATAGCAAGGTAGCTGTACTGGAAGGTGCAGCTGGATAATAACACATATTTAGATGATGATGGAAATGAATATTAACCCCCTATATTCAAACTAAGATTACATTAGCTTAATTAACCTTCATTATTAGGAAATATTTGACAATAATGACAATAATGAAAAAAAATTACACAAATTACACAAATTACACAAATGACAAAAATGACAAAAATGACAAAAATGACAAAAATGACAAAAATGACAAAAATGACAAAAATGACAAAAAGTATATTCGAAGAATTTAGAATTTAGAATTAAGAATTCAGAATTTAGAATTTAGAATTAAGAATTATGCCGTCCGGCTTACGCGCTTACGCGCTTACGCGCAGAATTAAAAATTTATTTAAAATTAAAAGTTGAAATTTAATATAATTTAATAAAATTTAATAAAATTTAATAAAATTTAATAAAGGAAAGGGGTTTAGCTGAGAAGTGGTAATTAAAGGGGTTTAGCTGAGAAGTAGAAGTGTTTGGCTTGTGGTTTTTTTGTTTCTGCCGTCCGGCTGAAATAAAATATTAAGAAAAAAAAAAAATCAAAAAACAAAGAAAAGAAAAAAAAATTTTTAGAAACAAAAACGTACGGCACGGCGCGTTAATCTTACAAATTACAGACATAGTTTCAAATCCTATAATCCTTAATAATAACTAATAAATAATAAAAAATAATAAATAATAAATAATACAAATCTTCCTGCGTAATCCGGACGGACGTAAAATAATCGTTAGAAAATAATCGTGAAAATAATCATAAAATAATTGTGAAAATAATCGTGAAAATAAGCATAAAATAATTCTGAAAATTAGCGTGAAAAATAAGCATAAAATAATTCTGCCGTCCGGCGCCAGAAAATAAGAGTGCGTTTACCGTTGAAAAAGAGTCTGCCTACCTGGCCTAAAAATCAAAAAGCGATGAAAAAAAATACAAAAATAAAAAAATTTGGGGTTACGGGGGGTTTTTTTGTTGGTTTTTGTGGTGACGTTAAGTCGGTTAAGTCGGTTACGTCGGTAAATTTAAATTTTTTCCTGCATTCTGTCTGTCTTTTTAATTTACATTTTTCTTTTTCTTTTTATTTTTAATTTTTATATTTTTATATTTTTATATTTTTATACTTTTATATTTTTATTGAAGTTTATAAAAGCAGAGAATAATCTTCTGCGTGTAAGCTGGTTTAATTTTTTAAAAGCAAATAAGCAAATAAACAAATAAGCAAATGTTTTTTTTTAATTTTTAGATTATTTTTTCCTACGGGTCAATAGGTCAAATAGGTCAATGGGTCAGAATCTTGCAACTTGCAATTACATAAGATACGAGAAGTTTATAAGAGTAATTATGATAATAATACTTGCGATTACGATCTTGCTACAAATAATAAAAATAATACAAATAATACAAATAATACAAATAATACAAATAATACAAATAATACAAATAATCATTCTCAGGAGAAAATTACCTGCCTCTCACAAGGGCCGAACGGGATTTTTATATTCACGTAAGGATGTGAATTACGCTGACACTTCGGAATTAGGAATGCGAAATTCGAAATTCGGAATTAGGAATTAGGATTCCATTAATCTAAGAGTAAGTATAAATAATGACTTTTTTTTAATTTATTAATTTATTAATTTATTTGTGCCGTAAGGCACGTAAGACTTGAAAGATAAAAACTAAAAAAAAAATTGTATTCATATCTAATTTAGTCTAAGTTAGTAAAAAAACCACGAATATGCCGAAATGGTAGCCGGGTCAAGCTTAGGTTTTGATGAATTTTAAATTTATAAGAGTTCAAGTCTCTTTATTCGTAAATAAACTGAAAATAAACTGAAATACAAAATTGTAAATAAGAGATGATTCGCAAAACTAGATAGCACAATCATAATCATAATTATATTTATCTTCCTCTCCCTAATACTGCCGTAAGGCTTACGCGCATAAATAATTAATATTTTATTATTAAGAATAAAAAAAATGGTTTTAACCACATCTTTAGCTAAATTGGTAAAGCGGTTGCCTTCGGAGCAAATGATTATTGGTTCAAGTCCAGTAGGATGTTATGTTTTTATCTATTTTAATCAAAGTCTCGCTCCTCCTTTTTTTTTTAATATTTTTTTTTAATCCCAGGTAAACCAACTTCAAATTCCTAAATTCTGCCGTACGGCAGAAATTCTTTCATCATTCAAAATTATAAACTGATTTAGCTGCTTGACATGATTTGTCATACCAAGTACAAATTTTGTTTATTTATTGACATGATTTAGGCTTACCAAGTACAAATTTTGAAATAAGTAAATTATTTTTGCCTAAAAATAAATTTTAATTAATTTTGTGTGAATCAGTCACAAAAAGTAAGATTTGTAAATTAAAAACCAGCCGTACTAATAGTAGGTTAAATAGTGTATATTAACTATAATGACAATATAAATATATATGTATCTAATATCTATATAATAATATATAATATATCATATATTTCTTCTATTATCTCTTCTATTATAGTATATAATACCTAATAGGTATTCTTCTTACTTTAAATCTTCTAATATATACTTCTTATCTAATATTAAACTTCTTTATTTAAGTATTTATATAAATTATAATTTACATATTGTAGTTCTTATTACATTGATAAATATATCTATATTAATCTTTATATTAATCTTTATTTTAATCTTTATTTTAATCTTTATATTAATCTTTATTTTAATCTTTATTTTAATCTTTATTTTAATCTTTATTTTAATCTGTATTTTTACTAAATCTAATATTTATTTATATTTATTTATATTATCTATATTTTCTATATTTCTCTCATAGTCGAATTTATTTTATATTAAAAGTATATTATCTCTTAATCTCCAAAAATATATTATATCTGCCGTAAGGCAGAATTTAAAAATTAATAGTTTAAATTTAATATTTTTATCTTATTTATTAAATATTTAATTAATAGTAATATTTAACTAATATACCATTGTGTACTCTTTCACATCTTTAATTAATTCTTTAAGAGAAAATTTTCTTCTGCTACATTATCGAAATCTTTTTCTATTCTCATGTCCCATTCGAGAAAAACATTTCTCTAAAGTAGGAAGAAATTCAAATTTTTCTTTCTTTGTATTTATCTTTAATAATAAAATACTCAATATAGTATAATGTATAATGTATAATGTATAATGTATACTGTATACTCTATAATATTAATAAATCTAATATCTATAATAATATGTATATATATACCTCTAATACCTATAATATCTATAATAATATGTAGTATATAATATTCTTTAAATAGTCTATATAATCTATAATATTTAGTAATATACTACTAATATATATAATCTCTACTGTATAATATGTCATATATAATCTCTAATGTATAATATGTCATATATAATCTCTAATGTATAATCTGTCATATATAATCTCTAATGTATAATATATCCTATATATCTAATGTATAATATATCATATATCTCTAAATGTGTAATCTCTATATAATATAATATATAAATGTATAATATCTATATATAAATATAATCTATAATGTATAATCTCTATATATAATATATAATGTATAATATTTAGTATATACTACTAATGTATAATATCTATATAATAACATATAACTTTAATTGATTCTATTTTTTTATGTTATTAATATGAAAATTTTCTTCTGCGACATTATCGAAATAATTTCCTTTTGCCTGATTACATCAGTCTGCAAATTCTTTCGCTAAAGTAGGAAGAACTTCAAATTTTCTTTCTTTATCTTTCTTTTTAATATCTAACAACTAATATCTTATATTATATAATGTATAATATCTATATAATATAATACTATCTCCTAAATAATATATAAATGTATAAATATGTATTATCTAATACTGATAATATATACTGTATAATGTATAATAATAGATCTAATGTATAAAATAATATATAAGATCTAATATAATAATATACTAATATACTCTATAATCTTTAATCTATAATATTTAATACTAACTAATATATAAAATATATCTATTTAATATTTGTACTAATATGTACTATTTATAATATATATATGATATTATCTATCTGTAATATATAGATATGATATTAACTATTTGTATTATTTATAATCTATTACATAAGTATATTTATCCTATATTTAATATGTAATCTCTTAACTGTAGTATCTATATTAACTCTATCTCTATAGTATTTTACTATTTGTATTATTATAATATATTTAATATTCGTACTAACTGTAGTATATAATATATAATATATAATATATAATATATAATATATCTTATTTAATTAAATCTTTTTTAAATCTCTTTCCAAAGTCTCCTATTTCTCTCTTGAATTAGTTCCTGAATAATTATATATCCCTAACTAATTCTCTAATTAATATAGTTATATTAATTTCTATTTCTATTTCTATTTCTATTTCTATTATAATTATATATATATTCTTCCGTGCCTTACGGCCCGGCTTTTTTTTTTATTCTTAATATTTTATTATTTTTTTTTTTTATTTAGTAATTTAGATAATTTAGAAATTCATTTTTTTTAACCGAAAAAACCGACTTACGGCAGAATTTTAGCCTTACGTTAGAATTTTTTTTAATGAAATTTTAGTTTTTTAATTAATTTGAATTTGAATTGAAATTTGAATTGTGAATTTGTTAATTAAAGGGGTTTAGCTGATTCACTGAAAGCGTTTTTTTAACTTTATATCTTATAGCTAGATCTTAAAACGGTGTCTTAACTCTTAACTTTGTATCTAAAGGTTTAGATGTTTATCTTTGGTTTAGATGGGGATCTGTGGTTTAGATGTGGATCTGTGGTTTAGCTGTTTATCTGTGGTTTAGATGTTTATCATGTTTATCTGTGGTTTAGCTGTGTATCTTTTAAAGATTTCTAATACCTTATCGACTATAGCTTATTACTTCTTAATTGAGTATTAATTGAGTATTAATTGAGTATTTAAGTGAGTATTAATTGAGTATTAATTGAGTAGTAAGTGAGTATTAATTGAGTAGTAAGTGAGTATTAATTGAGTAGTAATTGAGAAAGCCGACACAATTTATAATTTATAATTTATAATTTATAATTAATAATTAATAATTAATAATGCAAAAATATAAAAATTAAAAAAAAAGCCGGATAAATAATACAAAATAAATTGTTTGCCGTACGGCGCCGTAAGGCAAATAAAATCTGATGTTTTAATGGAGAAAACTGGATTTGAACCAATATTTTTTCTTTGCAACAGAAAAAGATTACCGGATTATCTTATTCCCCCTAATTTTTTTATTCTTTTTTTTTAATATTTTAATATCTAACAGGTAATATTAATATCTAATTTTTAATATCTAATTTGTAATAACTAATAGGTAACTAATAGGTAATATTAATAAATAATTTTTAAAATTCTGCCGTCCGGCACACAGCTACTTATTTGGTTAAGTTATTTAAGTTATTTAAGTTGAAATTAATTGTTATTTAAGTTAAGGGCTAATTACATGCGAATTTACGATCGTATGAGAAAAAATTAAACAGATCTAATATCATTAAAACAAAGATGCTGCCCTACAATTATGCTGCCCTACGTTTTTTGTGTTTCTAAATATAATCTAAATATAAACAAAAAAGAAAAAAGATTAACGAAAATACAGCAATTAATAATAAAATAATAAAATAATATCGTGGAAACAAAGATGTGAAATGAGGGAATATAATTGAGATAAAGAAATTATTTGATTTTATTTGATTTTATTTGACTTTATTTTTAACACTTTGTCTCCCGCCTTTCTGGGAAACAAAAAAAACAAGATTACGAAATACATATCCGAAACCGAAAATAAATTAAGTAACACTATCAGGGAAATAAGGGAAATCAGGGAAATCAGGGAAACAAGATGCGAATTGTAAGCAACTGAGATAAGAAATTATTTGATTTTTAGAAAATTATTTGATTTTTATAACACTATTCAGGGAAACAAAAAAAACAAGATTACGAAAAGCAGATACGAAAATAAATTAAGTAACACTATCAAGGGAACACGATATGAATGATGTGCAACGATCTCACACAACCTTAAAAGCTCCTTCCTTTTTTTTTTTCAGAGGAAGCCGTGAATTGTGGGAAAAAGTAATTATTTTATTATAACACTATCAGGGAAACAAGATTACGAAAAACATGACTCGAACATGTAAGGAATAAATCCAATCCATCTTAAGTGGATATTGTTTACCAATTTCAACATTTTCGTTTCTGTCAAACGTGCTAAATTTAGTTTTTTTTATAATCTGAGTATAAATAGCTTAATATCCCTCTTAATAACTGTATTACGCCTATTATTCTACTACTTTTAAAACCTAACTCAACTTACTCAACTTAAAATATTATTGCTTGCTCTTTTTGCTTAATATTATTGCTTTAATTAAACCTTTTAAAATAAATAAAATAAAAGAAGTAATAAAAAAAAAGGCAGTACAAGTGTGAAATTCTAATGATTTTGGCAAATTTGAAATTGAAACCGGACACGAAAAAAATAAAATAATAAAATATAAAAATTGAATACAAAAAAAAACAAAAAAACAAAAAGTCTATTTATTTGATTTATGCAAAAAAAAACCTGTAACCGTTGTAACCGTTGTAACCGTTGTAACCGTTGTAACCGTTAGACACTTTGGCAGATTGGTTATTGCGTAGTATTTTTAATACTTTTCGTTAAGAATATTTTAAATACTTTTCGTTAATTTTAAATAAATTGTTTAATATCTTGGAAACAAGGAAGAGATTATCAAATAGTGTAAATCAGTGTCGATGTAAATAATCAAACTTAAAAGTTCTACATTAGTAAACCTCTAAAAAAGTGCTGATAGTGTAGGTTGTGTAGATATAAAAGCTAACCTCTTTCTATATGTAGCAAATGTAGCGCTATGTTTACATCATAGATATCTAGCTATATCTATATATTTTATTTCTATTTTAACTTTAATTAGAATTTCTATCATAATTATATATTTTATTTCTATTTATATTTATGCCAGACGGCTTTCTATTTTTATATTATATTATATTATTTTATTTTTCTTTTTTTTTCACAACCACTTTTAAATAATTTTTTTTTGTTTCTATTTTTATATTATATTATATTATATTATATTATATTATATTATAATATATTATTTTATTTTTCTTTTTTTTTCATAACCACTTTTAAATAAATTTTTTTAATAAAAAAAGCCGGATAAGTAATAAAAATATTAAAAAAAAAGGAGCTAGACAAATATTTAAATATTTATCGAATTAAAAAAAGTTCTACACTACCTACACTATCAGCACTAATTTAGAGGTTTACTAATGTCGAACTTTTTAAAAACCATTTTATATCGACACTTATCGACACTAATTTGATGTTTCCAGTATTTCTAAATCCAAAAATATGGTTAAAATTCGATTTCTGATTACTTAAATACATCTTTATTATTTATGATTTTATTTATTTTATTTAATTTTATATATTTAATTTTTATTTAATTTTTATTTTTTAGCAGTATCTGGAACTTTTGCTATGTTATATTTTAATATTTTAGTTCTTTTAATTATTAAACAATTATGCCTTACGGCTAAACAATTATTAAACAATTATTAAACATCAATTAAATCTATTATCTATTTCTTTTTTTTATATTTAGAAACAAAAAAAACGGACGGGCCTTTTTGTGTTGATTTTTTAAATTTAATAATTTAATATCATACCCCCCCCTATATTAATTAGAGAATTAGTTAGGGATATATAATTTAATAGATTACTATTTGCTCCTGCTGCTTTAATTATTACTTTATCATTATTGTCTATAATAGCATATAATTTTTTTCTAGGAAATACTCCTTGTTTAATTTTATGTTCTAATTTCATTTTTCCTATTTCTTTTCCCACAAAAATATCTGATAATTCTTTCTCTAAAATTACACTATCGGTATCACTATAAATACAAGGATTATTATTTAAATTTTTAAATTTATTGATTGATAATTTAGCAAAAGCAGCAATTGTAGCAGAAATTTGTACAGCAGATGGTGTTCCTCTTACTTTATTTCAATTCATATTAGTATTTTTTGCTTTTAATTCTTTATAGCTATCTTCTTCTAAATATTTAATAAGTTTTCTTAAATTTTCATCAATTTTTCCACTATATTTAACTAATTTATCTCCATTTGATAATTCAGTAAGTACAACATGATTCATTTTTTTATTCATTTTTTCATTATAATCTTTAGCTTTAATTACTTTAATTTGACTTGTAATTTCTTTCATTCCAAATCGTCCATAAACAGAATTTAACATTAATTTAGCAGTATTTCTTTCTACCTCATTTGTACTAAATCGTTTAATGTTAAATAAATCTTCAACAAAATCTTTAAATACATCTTTTCCTCTTTCAAATTTATAACCACACAGCATTTCAAATGTATAACCTTCTTTAATTCCAACTTTAATTTGTTCACTGCTTATTCATCGATAAAAGGATTCTCTTAAAAATACTATTTCGCCATTAACTGTCGTTTCAATTGTTAAATTAGGTAATATTTCTTTAGTTGGTGGAGTAATTTTACCGTAAACAAATCCAAATATATCATCTAAATTATTGTCATTAGTAAATATGGGATTCCCTACCGGCATATCATTCAACATAGCAAAAGGATATTGTGAATTCATATCATAATAATTAGCATTTGAAATTAACTGAGTATTATAATTATTTACAATTCCACCTTTGTATGCACTTCGAATATCTTTTTCAACTATTCCTTTAACCATTTTAATTTCATGATCAGGATCATGGTAATTAGTAAAATAAACTGCAATCGCTAAAGATGGTAAAGTTAAAAATTTAGTCATATTTAAGGAATATTTATCAAAATAAAATTTAGATGTTAATTTTAACACTTCAAGTAAACCTTTCACATCAGCTTTTAAATATGTTAACAATTCTTCTTTACAATTTCAATTATCTTTAGGAATTAAATCATATTCTTTTCTATTAAATACCATTTTAGTAAATTCATTTTGAAAATATTTATATTCTGGTTTTGGGCCAATATAATTTAAAGTATTATCATTCATAAATCCATGAGGGAATACTCCTTTTTGTATTTCACATTTATAATCTTGTAAAACTTTTTTCAATGATGCTGTATAAAAATTAATAGAATCTTTCATATAAATTCTTTTATTACTATCAGTATCCACTATAGTAAATCCTAATAATTTGTTTTCATCTTCTGATTTTCATTTACCCGTTATTCTAAATCTCCCTGTATCTTTTTGTGTTAAACTATCTAAAATATAATAACTATCAAATTTACCTAAATTATGAACAAAAAAAGTATAATTAAATAATTGATTTGCAAATATGGAATCAACTAAATTATATATTATTGATTTATCTCTATTAACTAAAGATGGACCAATTTCACCTTTATTATCATAATCTGATTGATGTATAAATTGTTCAATATTATTTACCGCTCACCCTCCAGCATATACAATCTGATCTCCTAACCCTAAATGATCAGGTTTTACATCCGGTTTACCTTCATTAGTTCCATCAATTAAATCTATATTTTCACCATCTAACATATAATTACCATTTTCCTCGATATTAACCCAATCATCTACTTTGTCTCGCGCCGGCTGAACCTGTTTAGGCGGCGGCGCGAGACTTTCTGAGTTTTAATATCATTAACGATTTTTAAATTAATTGGATGAGTTTCTAAATCTAAACTTCCTATTTTATCATCAAAAATTTCATCTTTATGTAGTTCCACAAAATTTGGAAAATTATAAAAGATTTCACTATATTTTAATTTATCATCTCTATAAATAAAAGCATGATTATCTCTATATCTGATAAAATCTTTTACATCTTTATTATAATCTGATAATAATTTAACATCAGTTCATTGTACAAATTCAGAATCATCATTTTCATCTAATTTAACACTTACTTCATTTTTTATAACTTTATTTCCATTATTATCTATATCCTCAAATCTTCTAATGCTAAATAAATGTTCAATTCCATTTATTAATTTTTTAAATAATAATATATCAGTATCTTCAATATTTACAGTATTTTCATTTACTCTTTCTCCATATTCATCCATAATTATATCAGAAAATTTACCGCCGTCCGGCAGAAAATTAATACTAATTCTTTTTTTAATATCTTTCAATACTTTATCATCATCAGTTTTGATTGCTTTAATGCTATCAGTTAACATATTATCAATTACTTTTTCAACTTTTGCAAAAGAACCAAAAAATTCATCAGCAGTTAATCATTGTTTAAAAATTAACCCAAACTCACAACTAACAAAATCTAATTGATATTTTTGAACACAACTATTTATATCAAATTTTAATTTTTCACATAAATTTAAAGAATTAATATTTTTACTTACTATTATACCAGTTCGCCGGACGGCAGAAATAGTTTTTACTGTTACTTGTCCTTCAGTATTCACTTCTTTAATTAATGGTGTAATTTTATAAGTTTTTTTATCTTCAAGACTATTTAAAAATATTATAATTTGTTCAACAAATTTATTAAAACTTTGTCTCGCGCCTTTTTTTTTTAATATTTTTAGAAACAAAAAAAAACTGAACGCCCCCCCTTTTTCTTTTTGATATTTATATTAAATGAAAAGAAAAAGGGGCGTTTAGGCGTCGGCGCGAGACTTTCTTTACTAATATCATTTTCTATATTTTCAAAACTTTCAAATTCAGTAAGTAAAGGTAAATCAACTTTAACGCCAAATTTAAATTGACTAAATTTATTTGTTTTAGCTATTGAAGTCGCTTTAAATTTACTTCTTCAATTTACACCAAAAGTTAATAACATTTTTTCTTCCATATTTAATTTTCTAAATTCATCTAATAAAATTAATTCACTATACAAAGCTTTATTATCTAAAATACCACCACTTCCATATTTATTAACTAAATTATTATAACCTGTACTGAATCCTTCATTTTTTTTTCTATTCATGAAAGCAGAAGAAGAATAATATCTATTAGCTCCTGAATATGTACCTACTGAATATGTATTAAAATCTCTTGCTCCTACAAATCCTAATCTAACACTTCAATTAGCAAAACTATTCATTGATCTTCATTTACTTGCTGATGATGAAATTCTATTATTAGTGAACTTCTTAATTCCAGTTGCTAATAATAATCTATTCACTCTAACAGTATCAATTTTAAAAATAAATCCCACAATATTTTCAAATCCTATAACATTTAATTTAACATCTCCAATTCTAATAACCAATTCATTTAAAAAACTAAAAATATTTTGCTCTACAAAAGATAATTTATTAAATAGAATTTCATTATTCAAAAGCACCTCAGCTCCCCCTAAACTTTCCATTAAAGTAATAAAGTTAGCTAATATAGGAAGAAATTTAAAATCATTAACAGAAATTGGTAGTATTCCTCTAAATCAAAAAACTTTAAATTCTCGATTATTAATAAAATGACCACACATTTTTAAATTGATTATATTTTTCATCCTATAGGTCTCTCCCTTCCTCTTGCATCCTTGTACAAGGAGGGAGGGGGAGAAGGTGCTTGAAAAAAAAGTAAATCTGAATGAATCGGGAGCTCCCGAAATACCCCCCCATAATTTAATAATTTAATAATTTAATACACCTTTAATAATTTAATAATTTAATACACCTTTAATAAATAATTGATTATGTTCTGTTGAAGTAAATTGATATGGTAAATTAGGGATTTTCATTTAAAAATTGTCAATTAGAAAAATATGTTAGACCTTATTATTAATAGAATATTAGAAAAATATGTTAGACCTTATTATTAATAGAATATTTTTCAGAATGATCAGGAATTTGTTTAAATAAACTATTATGCATTCCAATTAAATAATTAAAAATAAAAGAGAAAATCTAAAAGCTAAAAGCTAAAAGCTAAAAGCTAAAAGCTAAAAGCTAAAAGCTAAAATATCACAGCTTTATTATAAATTCTCGTTGCGAATCGAACGCAAATTAAAATTTTAGAAGAATCTTGTTTTACCATTAAACGACGAGAATTTCTGACGTAATTAAACATCAAGCACATTAAGCAAATAAGAATATCGATCTACCTAAGCTAAATAATTTAACTAATCTAAATAATCTAAATAATCTAAATAATATAAATAATCTAAATAATATAAAAGAATTTAACTAATCTACCTGAACTTTCGCAAATATTAGAATAATTTAATTATAATCTTATTTTTTAGCTTTAAGATTACGAATGACAATTTTAAATTTTACTTATTTTTTAAAGCTTATTTACCGAAGATCAGCAAATCTAGATTCTTTCTTTTATCTTTCTTTTATCTTTCTTTTATTATGATTGGTTGCGTACAATTGGTTTTATTTGGTTTTATTTGGTTTTATTGGAAGAATTTAAAAATTGATTTAATGTAACATTGGGGTAAGACTTTACTCGGTTACGAGGAGAAAAATAAGGTAAGATTGAAAGAAAAAGTAAAAATATTCTTTAACCTTTTAAACTTTTAAACTTTTAAACCTTTTAACCTTTTAACCTTTTAACCTTTTAACCTTTTAACAGTAGATTCAAAATATGCAATAAAATAGAAATTTCAAAATCTGTTTAAAAATAGATTAAATATTCTGCCTTCCGGTTTTTTTCGGTTTTAATAAAAAAAAAAAACAAAATATAAACAATAAAGATAGATAAATAAAAGGCGAATAAAGCGAATATACCTAATTTTAAAAATAAATTAATATTTTTATTTAAATTATAGGTTTCAGCTACTTTTCTTTCTTTGTATTTTTCTTTTTCTTTATATTTAAATTATAGGTTTCAGCTACTTTTTTTTTTTGCTTGGTTGTTTTGATTTTAGATTTTAAATTTTAGATCTTTGTAGATCTTGTATATCTTATAGATCTTTTATTGAAGTTTATATATTTTATATATTTAATATATTTTAGGAACGCCGAATGGCTTTATTACTTATAACTTATAAATTAATAAGAAATAAATTAGCCGATAAAGGGGATCGAACCCTTATTTTAGCGTTATGAATGCTAGGTTTTTACCATATAAACTATATCAGCTTAGCTAGTAATAATAGTCATTTATTTTTTTGTTTGCTTATAACTTTTATAAATTTTTTTTTATTTTAATTATTTGCCGTCCGGCTAAACTTATGTGCCGTCCGGCTAAACTTATTTTACTTATTTTTAAAAACGTAAGGCAGATAATTTTACTTATTTTATTTCTCGTACGTAAGAATAATAGTTAATTATCTCGTACGCTTAAATAATAACTTTAATAGGTATTAATGATAGTAAAACTTAATTACTTCAACGACCACGAGTTTGGCTTTTTCGGGTTTTTTGTTTTTTAAAATCCAGCCATACGTTTATTCAGTAATATAAAATAAAAAAAAAAAAAAAAAACTAACAAAAGTTTAAAAAAATAACTCTTACGGGATCCTCAGATCTTAATATCCACTATAGAAAATCCTTAAAATAAAACACAAAACAAAAAATAACCCTTTCGGTCGGGCGGGCAATTGCGGGCTTGATTACGGCAAATATAAGCCGTAACGGGATTACGCGCATAAATTTAAATTATTTAATTATTGAATCATTGAATTATTTAATTATTTAATTATTTTTTTTTTATTTTTATTAAAAACCGCCGTAAGTCAGAATTATTTAATTATTGAATAATTATTGACATAAGGCAGTATAAATTACAAATTACAAAGTAAAAAGTATAAAGTACGAATTACGAAGTACGAATTACGAATTACGAATTACGAAGTACGAATTAATAATTACTAATTACTAATTACTTAATATTTGAAATTTAGAATTACATTTAGAATTACATTTAGAATTAAATTTAGAATTAAATTTAGAATTACATTTAGAATTATATTTAGAATTAAATTTAGAATTAAATTTAGAATTACATTTAGAATTACAAAGGGGTTGAGTTAGATAATTATCTATAGGACAAATTTTGTGTCTGTATCCTCCTCCTAAATCTAAATATTTAATTATTGATTATTGATTTATTTTATTTATTTATTATTTTATTTATTTATTTATTTTATTTATTTATTTTATTTATTTATTATTTTATTTATTTCTTTATTTTATTTAGTTTATTTATTTATTTTATTTAGTTTATTTATTTTAATTTATTTATTTAAATTTAGTATACACTGACTGAATTTTCTCTAAAATTTCATAGGCTTTATACAGGTTCATTTATTGTTAAAACTAGTTTTATATATAAAAAAATTATAAACAGACTGAAGTGTTAGATATATTTATTTTATGTATTAATATTTTTAATTTTATATTGAATATTTAAAGCTAATTAGTAATTATTAATTATAAATTATAAATTATAAATTAATAAATTAGAATTAGATTAAGAGATTAATATATTAAGAAAGTAAGAAAAATTTAGCCTTTCAGTACGGTTTTTCGGTTAAAAAAAAAATCAAAAAAAAAGAAAAAAAATTTATTCTCATTTACTTAATTAAAAATATTTTTGTAAGTCGGAATTGTCTCTTGATTTACCACAAATTATTTTGCTCTTTGTTTCTTACGTCTTTTCGTCTTGCGTTTTTGCGTCTTTGCTGGTTTTTCTTTAAAATAGAAAATAGTATCTTCCGATACTAAGTGGCAAAGTGCTAATTGCTAATTGATAAGTGCTAAGTGCTAAGATATACATTAAATATCAATATGTTTATTTGTTATTTGTTTTTTTAATGTTTTTTCGTACAGACGATTGTGTAATACTAAAAATACTAAAAATACTAAAATAAGATTTTTTTATCTTATTTAAACATATGAATTAACCTTAAACCTGACCTAAATTTAAAACTCTTTGCAGTAAGGCGGAAATAAGGGTTCCGTCCGGCTGCGTAATAAATTAATTCGAACATTTTCCATATGGTCTACTTTTAAATTTTTCCCGAATCGTATAAAAAAATAATAAATAAATATTAAAAATTTATAGACTTATAGTATGGGGAACTAAATAAAAATATATGCCGTCCGGATTTATAAGCGTCGTCTTTTTTTATTTTAAAGGTATAATAAAAAAAAAGGCGCCGTAAAAGCCGTCCGGCTGTAAACTAGAATTTCAGTTTGCCGTATGAAAATTTATTAATAAAAAATTTTTTAAATGTTAATGATTCCGACGCAATATAGTAATTTAGTAATTATTTATTAATAAGATGAGTGAATTAATATTAGTACAAAGCATAAATTCCAGTATTAGATATCTTAACTCACTTTTAGCTTTTAGCTTTTAAATTTTAAATTTTATATATTTTATATATTTTAGATCTTTTAGTTTTTGAATTTTAAATTTTATAAATTTTATACTTTTAGCTTTTAGCTTTTAGTTGTTCCGTAAGTGAGAGAGAAAAAAAAAATAAAAAAAATAAAAAAAATAAAGCCGTACGGCAAAAATAAAACAAAATCGCACGTAAGAGACCGTAAGTAATCGTAATTGACCGTAAGTAATCGTAATTGACCGTAAGTGAGAGAGAAAACACAAAGTCATATTGCGTTACCTTTCCTTTTATACACGTTAGATCACGTTAGATCACTGATACTGATACAGTGAGTTAGATCATTTAGATCATTTAGATCAGTTAGATCATTTTAGATCAGTTAGATCATTTAGATCAGTTAGATCATTTAGATCAGTTAGATCATTATTCGCGTACTAGCATTACACTTAATAAAAGTCTAATAATAGATAAAAATAATAAAAGAATAAAATAATAAATAATCATTCCGATTACGAAATTACGAAATTGCGAAATTACTCAATTAATCAATTACTCAAATACTCAATTACTCAATTAATCAATTAATCAAGTACTCAATTAATCATTTACGAAATTAAGAAATTACGAAATTAAACGATTTAAGAGGTTAAATATTGGTATAAAAAGTATAATCAAAATCGACAAAGTATTATAATTAAGACAAAGTATTATAATTCAGAAATGCAGAGCCGTAAGTCGGATGAGGAATATATTAAACTGCTAGGATTCTGGGAGAGTATCAAATATACTAATATACTAATATATTTAAATAATAAGATCTAAATAATAACTAATATACTAATATAGGATCTAATAGTTATACTATTTGTAATATAATATGATAAATAATAGATATAAGAAATTATATATAATTAATAATCAATACTAAATACTTAATAATAAATAATAAGAATATAAATATTTGTATTAGAATTTATCTATATATTATATATTAGTAAAATTATTTTATTTGTAATATTTTTAATTGCTAATAGTGAAAACTTTCTTCTGCTACATTTATCTAAAATTACTTCCACCGACTCAAATTTCATATATTTCATAAATTCAATTATCTTCGGACGCTTTAAAAAAGCTTGTACGTAATTTTATCCCTCTCCCTCCTCATGAACGCCCCCCCTTTTTCTTTTTGATATTTATATTAAATGAAAAGAAAAAGGGGCGTTTAGACTGAGGAGGGAGAGGTCTAAAGTAGGAAGAAATTCAAGTTTTCTTTCTTTATTTACTTTTTATATACTTTATATACTTAAATACTTAAATATACTTTTTTATATACTTTTTTATATACTTTTTTATATACTTTATATAATTAAATACTTAAATATACTTTAATATATACTTTATATAATTAAATACTTAAATTATATATACTTTAATATTTACTTTATATAATTAAATACTTAAATATACTTTATATACTTTATATACTTTATATGAGTTAATAACTACTCACTAGTATATAATATTTAATATGTAATGTAATAATCTATAAATATTTTAAATATATAATACTATTTACTATATCTATATTTATATAATGTATAATATGTAATATAAGATCTAATAATTAATACTTAAATACTTAAATACTTAAATACTTAAATAATATTGAATATATATTTAATAATAATACTAATAACTCTTACATATTAGCTAAATAAATAATAATAACTAATAAATAATAAATAATAACTAATAAATAATTACAAATAACAATAATTAAAAATATTACTGCCATGCCTTACGTTACGGCTAAAATTCAGTTTATATTTAACATCTTATTATCTGTTAAATTATTAAATTATTAAATTATTAAATTATTAAATTATTAAATTATTAAATAGTTCTAAAAGTTTCTAAATGGATTAGACTTATTAAATAGGGATAAAAGTTTCTAAATGGATTAGAATTATTATCTAAATTAGCTAGATATACTTTTTTCAACGTTTTTTTTAATACTAATATATAATTAACTACTTAATGTATTAACTCATTAGCTAGTTTAAATAAAAATAAAGCGTCATATAATTATTATCTGAATTTACTCAATAATAGTTATAAGATTAAAAAAAAAGTACAAGTAGAAATAGAATATTAAGAATATTAAGCTAATGAAGAATTGGTGTTAATTTTAAGTTGAATTTGAATTTGAATTTGAATTTGAATTTGAATTTGAAGTTTAAGTTTAAGTTGAAGTTTAATTTGAAGTTTAAGTTGAAGTTGAATTTGAAGTTGAAGTTTAAGTTTAAGTTGAATTTGAAGTTGAATTTTTGTGTTTTTTTTTTTTTATTTTTTTTTAAAAACCGAA
>Ga0193716_1000120_pt1 | contig 45145 bp, 68 predicted proteins | sample U2c1metaG_FD_145901 | JGI IMG/M metagenome (GOLD analysis project Ga0193716, IMG submission 145901) | Soil microbial communities from a riparian zone of the East river system, Colorado, United States - U2c1 | ecosystem: Environmental > Terrestrial > Soil > Riparian zone | place: USA: East River...
CGCTGACGTGGTTATCTCGATCTAGCTCAACTAAACCACGTCAGCGATACGCCCGCCTTCTACGGCCACTTCCGCTTTGTCAGCCTTTTGAACTTTTCCGACGAGCCGCTGCGCCTCGAACGGAACGGGGATAACCTGCTGATCACGGAAGGTGATGTGGACACGCCGACCGACACAGCCGCCTGGTACCGCTGCCCTAAGATTTAGCTCGGCCAGCTAACTCGACGCCATCAGATCTGAGAGGAAAGCGCATGGGAGCAGCATCGTCCCGTCGCGACCTGTTCCTGCAGGTCGGCGGTACCGTCGATCCGCTTGCCACGGCGATGAAGGCCGGCCGCTCGATCATGCGGGAGTTCGGTACCGACGCGATCGCGACGACCGAACAGATCGAGCAGGCCTTCCAGAAGCTCGGCGGCGGGAACATCGAGGTGACGGCGCGATCGCTCGAGGCCGCCTACAGCCGCACCTTCGCGAACATCCGGGCAAACGCGCAATCCGTCCTCAACGCCCCGAATGGCGTGTCCGCGACCGAAATCATCAACGTCAACGGAGCGCGGGCGGCCGCCGAGGCCGCGGAGCTGCAAGCCGCCGCTCTGGGCCATGTCGCTGACGCGGCCGCGCGCGCGGCGCTCGCCACCGGCGCGGCCGGTAGCGCCGAATCGACCTACGCCGTCGCGGCCCGCGCCGCGGCGCTTGGGGCGGAGGAGCAGGCGGTCGCGCTCCGCAGCCAGGCGATCGCATTGGAGGCCGTCCAACGCGAACTCGGCGTCACCACCGCGGGACAGGTGGCGTTGCGAACCCAGTCGGGCGCGTCCCGTGCCGGCATGCAGCAGCTCTCCTTTCAAATTGGGGACGTGGCCCAGCAATTTTCGGCAGGTACGCCCGCGCTGACCATATTCGCGCAACAAAGCGGGCAGGTGATTCAGGCCGTCGGCCTGATGTCGACCGGCACCAAGGGCTTCCTCAGTATTCTCGGCGGGCCATGGGTGCAGATTGGCCTCGCCGCGCTGGTTGTCCTGACGCCGTTTGTGGGCAAGATCTTCGAGCTGGGAAGCGCGCTCGCCGCGGCCGAGGACAAGCTGAAGAAGGACGCCGCGGCAACCGATATCGCGCGCCAGGCGAAGGAACACTTCAAGACGACGGTCGAAGGCGTCAACGAGGCGATCAACGCGCAGATCGAGGCGCTGGCGAAGCAGGAGCTGGCGGAAAAATCCGCCGCGGCGCAGGCAAATATCGCCGCACAGGTGAATCTGAAGCGGGTCATCTCGATCCGCGAAGTAACCGCCGCGCTGTTGCAGCAGGCGATCGCCCAAGAAAACATCGACAAGACCAGGGCGCAGGGGCCTGGGCAGCGCGGAGAGACGGCGGCGCTTTCGCTTGATGTGTCCAGCGGGCGGGTTGCAGCCCTCCAGGATCAGCTGGCGGCCAACGAAGCTTCGATAGCAAAGTCCAAGGCCGCGCTCGAAGGAACCATAGCCAATTTGGCCGTTGAGGTTGGTGAGCGACTTGCCGATCCGATCGAAGTAATCCGCAAGAAATATCATGATCTGATCGAGGCCGCCAAACAGCGCGCCCTGGCGGAGCATCAGGTGACCGGCGCGCTGACGGCGCAGGTCACGGCTTTGACGCGGCAACGCGACGCGGAGATCCAGGTTGCGCAGAAGGCCAAGCGCTCCAACGACCGCGGCGACCAGCAAGTCGGCCGCGAGATCAATCTCGCCCAGGCCAGGACAATTGTTGAGTCGATCGGCGGGAGGATCACCAACGATTGGAGGTCGACGGCCCGACAACAGCAACTTTGGGACGACAAGCAGGCTGGCCGCCATGCTGGGCCCGTCGCGGTCCCCGGCACGAGCGACCATGAGCGCGGCCAGGCGATGGACATCGCCTATGCGCCGGGTTTGACCCTCGCCAAGATCAAGGAAGCGTTCCGCGCCGCGGGCGTTACGTTGCGCCAGGCCCTGGATGAGCCGGGCCAGCGAATCTATCACGTCGCGTGGGGCAAGAAGGGTCCATCGGCCGAGCAGCAACAGCGTCAGGAGGATGCCGCCACCCGTCGCGCGGCGAATGACGATCGCGCCTATCAGGGCCAGCTCGACCAGGCGCAGCGCGGCTACGCCTCGTCGCTGCTCGCGCTCAACGACAATGCCGAAGGCCGGCTGCAGGTCTCTCTCCAATCGCTCGAGGCGCAGAAGAAGCAGCGCGATCTGGAGATCGACGACCTGGTCGTCGCCAAGAAGATCACGCCGGCGCGCGCCGAGATCCTGCAGCGCCTCAACGCATCGACGATCGAGCTTCGCGAGGAATCGGCCGTTCGCGACGAGCAGTCGCGTATCCTGCACGAGCAATATGAGATCGATCGCGCCGAGCTCGACGGCCAGATCGCGGTGCTTCAACTGCAATCCGAGCTGGCGACCACGCGCAAGGACCGGCTGCGCATCGCGCACGATATCCTCGAGCGCGAGCGCCAGGAGCTGCTCGCGCGCCAGCAGATGGTCATCGACGATCCGAACAGCAAGCCGAAGGATCGCGACGCGGCGCGTGCCGAGAGGGGCCGCATCAACCAGCAATATGATCTGAAGGGCCAGGTCACCGACAGGCAAAACGCGGACCCGCTGCAGCAATATTTCGACCGGGTAAAGGCGAACACCGCCGACATGAACGACGCGCTGAAGAGCGTCGAGGCCGACGGGATGCAGTCGCTCGAGGATGGGCTGCTCGGCATCATCGAGGGCACCGAAAGCGTCGGGTCGGCCTTCAAGAAAATGGCCGACCAGATCATCGCCGACCTGGCGCGGATCTACCTCGAAAAGTTCATCGTCAGCTTGATCGGCAGCTTCGCCGGCGGCGGCGACCCATCGGCCGCGCCCGGATACGCGCGCGGCGGCATCCCCGGCTACGCGACCGGCGGCGGCGAGATCCATGGCGCCGGCACCGGCACATCCGACAGCATCCTCGCTGTCTATGGCGGGCGGCGCCTGATCCGCGTCTCGAACGGCGAGTATATCATGAACGCTGCGGCAACGCGGCGATATCGACCGATGATCGAGGCGATGAACGACAATAGGATGCCGGGCTTCGCCGAGGGCGGCATGCCGGACGCGTCGATCTATTATCCCAGCCTGCCGAGCCCGCGCTCGATCGCGCCGAGCAACGTGCTGCAGTTGTCGATGCCGGTATCGATCCACGCGCCTGGCGCCGATGCCGCCCAGCTCGCCCGCGTCGTCGAGGCGCTCGAGCAGCTGCGCGCCGAGGTGCCGGCGACCGCGGTTGCGGCGATCGCCGAGGCGCAAAGCCGCAACATTCTGCGCTTCGCCGCATGACGTCGATCATCTTCCCGCGACCGATCATCGCGGGCGGCGTCCTCTCCCAGGGCTTCGATCCCGCGCGCGTCGACTATCTGTCGCCGGAGACGGGCGGGCGCATCTATTCGGTCGCGGCCGGCTCGCCGCTGTGGTCGATGACGCTGGGCTACAACAACCTGCTTATCCCGGACGCCTATGCCCTGAAGGCGTGGGTCGATAGCCTGGACGGCGCGAAGCAGTTGATCTTCGCGTTCGATATCGATCGTCAGATCCCGCTCTATCACCAGAGCGGACGGCCCTTTGCGGCCTCGCCGGCGACCTGGTCGCAGACGATCAATGATGACGACGTGCCGCTGCTCGAGCTGACCGGCCTGTTGCGCGGCCAGGTAGTGTCGGTCGGCGACTATGTCAGCTTCGTCTGGGGCGGCGGCAAGAAGTTCGCCTTGGTGCGTGCGCTCGAGGCGGCCAGGGCCGATGCCAGCGGGACGGCCGAATTTGCCGTCACGCCCGCGGTGCCGACTCTGATCGTGCCCCCCGAGGCGACCACGACGCTGCGCCGCGCAGGCTGCCTGATGCGTCAGGTCACCGCCGAGACCAAATTGATGGAGATCGGCACGGATTGCATGCCGGCCGGCAGCAAGGTCGTGGCGCTCCAGGACCTGATTCCGTGAAGGTGTTCACCGACGCGGCGATGGCCGCGATCGTCGCTGGCAAAGCGGTGGTATCGGGCGCGGTGAAGATCGCGTGCGACCCGCCGGTGATGGTGTGGGGCGGTTATGGCAATCTGCCGATCGGCGACGATGTCTATATCGGCATCGGCGATCGCGCGCTGGCCCAGTCGACCAGCGCCACCCTGGGCGGGTCGGCCCAGGCGGTCAGCCTGTCACTGTCGGGCGTAGACCCCGATCTATTGCCGCTGCTCGACGCGGCACACCTGCAGGGTGCGCCGGCGATGATCATGCGGCTGATCTTCGACGCAAGCGGCACGGTGATGCTCGACCATCACGTCTTCACGCGCGGCCAGGTCGATATGGCGCCCGTCGAGGAAACACCGCGCGGCGACGCGACGATCACGCTGACGATCGAGGGCGCGGCGCGCAGCCTCGGCCGCCGCGGCGGGCGGATGCGCTCGGACGCAGACCAGCGGCTGATCTCGGCGACCGATGGCGGCTTGAAGCATGTCAGCTACGCGGCCGAGAAGACGCTTTACTGGGGCGGTGAGCGGCCGGCCAATGCAGGCGTCGCCATCGGCGGCGCGGCCGCGAGCAGGGCAGCCCTCCAGGCGAAGATGGCCATCGGCTGATGGTCCGCGATTACGACGCCTATCACCGCTATATGGCGGCGCGGCTGGTCATGCCTTTTGCCTGGGGCAAGACCGCCAACGACTGCATCAGCCACGGCGCCGGCGCGATCCGTGCGCAGAATGGCCGCGACGTGCTGGTCGGGCTCAACTGGAGCACGGCGATCGGCGCCGGCCGCGTCATCGCCAGACAGGGCGGGCTCGAGGCGATGATCTCGGCGCGGCTCGCTCGAACCGCGCCGGCGCTCGCCCACCGCGGCGATATCGGCGCCGTCGCCGGCGACACCTATCTCGGCGGCCTGGCGATCGTCGTCATCGATGGCGCGACGGTGATCGGGCCCGGCGGCATGCGCTTCCCGCGGAGCGCGCTGACGTTGGCCTGGGGCATCGACTGATGTCGAAGCTGGTCCGCGAGATTGCCGGCGCCGCGCTGATCGTCATCGGCGTGGTCACCGGCAACTTCCAGCTGATCATCACCGGCGCGCTGATCCTGGGCTCGGCCGTGCTGACGCCCGGCGCGCAAAATCGCCAGGCCGCGGCACAATCGCTGCAGCTGGGCGAAGTGGCGCGCCAGCTGCTCCTGGGCCTGACGGTCGCCGCCGGCAGCCTGATCGACGCGTTCAACTATGGCGGGAAGTACAGCACCGACTGGGAGGTGCTGGTGATCGGCATCGCCGATCATGAGTGCGAGCAGCTCGTCGGCTTCTATGTCAACGACGTCTATGTGCCCTTCACCGCGGTCGGTGACGACATCGCCGACCATGACGGCGAGATCCCGGGCTATAACGGCCAGCTACGGGTCAACTGGTATCCGGGCACCGAAACCCAGATCGTCAAGCAGACGCTGATCGATTATGGTGGCTGGTCGGCCGACGACAAGCTCGTCGGCATCGCTCACATCGTCGTTCATTACAAGGCGGACGACGAGAAGGCCAAGCACCCGATATGGACCGCCGGTCGGCCGCGCTTCACCTGGGTGGTCAAGGGCGCGAAGCTTTACGACCCGCGCAAGGATTCAACCGTCGCCGGCGGATCCGGCACGCATCGCTGGACCGACCCCTCCACCTGGGAATGGTCGGACAATCCGATCGTCGGCCGCTACAACTGGGTGCGTGGCATTTTTGCCTGCAACCGGGTCGATCAGCTCGACCAGCTGCTCGTCGGCCGCGGGCTCTCCGCGATCGAGGCGCCACCCGAGAATGTCGCCTGGCGCGCCAACATCTGCGACGAGCTCGTCGCGCTGGCGGCCGGCGGGAGCGAGAGGCGCTACACCTTCAGCGGCCTGATCAACGCCAACGAACAATATCTTGCGACCGAGGAGCGGTTCGCTGCGGCCGTTGCCGGCGTGATCAAGCAGCCCGAGGGGAGCGTCGAGGTCGATCCGGGCCATGCGGTGACGCCGAGCTTCGCGATCACCGATACCGATTTCCTGATCGATGCGAAGAAGACCTTCTCCGCGTTCCGCAGCAAAGCCGACGGCCAGTGGGTCAACACGGTCGTCCCGCGCTACACCGAACCGACGCTGAAATGGGTCGAGCACGCCGCGCCGATCCGCCGCGTCTTCGACGACGTGCTGGCCGATGGCGGCGCGCGCGAGCTAGCGCTGGCGCTGCCCGACGTCACCTCCGGCACGCACGCCCAGCGCTGCGCCGAGATCTCACGGCGCATGGGGCGCTTGCCGCGCACCGGCAGCGGGACGCTGGCGCCACGTTTCGTCGGCATCGAGGAGGGTGACTGGGGCGTCTGGACGTCGGCGCGCCACATGGCGGGTGTGCCGATGACGGTACGCGCCGAAGCGATATCGGTCGACCCGAAATGGCAGACCACGCCCCAGCTGCGCGAGATCGCGGCGAGCGTGTTCGCCTGGACGATCGCAGACGAGCTGGCGGAAGGTTCGGTGGCGACGCCGAACACGGTGCCGACCTATGGCGGGCCGCCCGATGCCGGCGACTGGAGCATCGCCGGGGGGATCGTCGCCGGCACCAATGGCGAGGCGATCCCGGCGATCATCCTGACCGGTACGTCGAGCGATGCCTATGCGCAGTCGATCATCGTTGAATATCGCCGCCAGGACGTGATCGAGCAGGAGGACGGCACGCCGTTCGAGAACGAGGACAATAGCGGCACGCCGCTGGATAGTGAGGAAAGCGGCAACGACTGGATTGCCGAGCCGTCGCTGCCGGCCGCGACCACATCCTACACCATTCGCGGGCTGTCGGCCGGCGGCGCCTATGAGGTGGCGATCAGTTATTATGTGCGCGGTGCGGTCAGCGACCGGCTGGTCCTAGGACCAGTGGTTGCGGGCGCGCTGGGCGGGTCGCGCGCCAGCTATGAGATCAGGACGCTCGACCCGGCGTTTCCGATCACACCGGGCGATACGAGCTTCACCATCGCCGCGTTCACCGCGGTGCTCGACGATGGCCGGTCGATGATGTTCCCGGCCGCCACGGTCAGCGGGCTGGCCAGCGGCACGACCTATGGGCTGTTCTGGAACCTGTCGACCGGCGCCTATGAGGCGGACCTGACGCCGGCGCTGAGCCGCAGGGCATCGGCGAACTATGTGTTCCTCGAATTCTACACCACCTCGACGGCCGGGGTGTTCCCGGGCGTCGACCCGGCGCCCCCCGGCTATCTCGGCGGCGGCCCGCGCGAAATGAACCAGCCGATCTAGGAGAGCATGATGCGAATGATGACCTGGCTCGCCGCGATGGTCGCGGCGGCAGCACTTGGCGCGTGCAGTCTCGACACCCGCCCGCTCCAGCAAGAGGGGTTGGCGGTGAGCGATTTGCCCGATGCGGCTCCGCTCGACGGTAGTGAATATGTGCTGGCTGTCCAAGATGGGCAGTCGGTCCGGATGCGCGCCGAGGATTTGTGCCCCTCGAAACATATCGAGGCACGGAAATGATCCGGCGCCTGATCCACGCCGCGCTTACCACAGCGCTGGCCCTCGCTCCACTTACCGCGACGGCGCAGAAGATCTCTGACCTGCCGGCGGCGGTGACGCTGACCGGGCCGGAGATGCTGGCCGGGGCGCAAGGAAGTGGCTGTGCGACGCATGTCGCGCCGTGCAGCTCGGTGCGGGTCAGCGCGACGCAGTTGTCGAGCTATGCCAATGCCAATCTCGACCCGCAGTTGCTGGCGCTGGCCGGGCTGAGCCCTTCCGCCGACCAGTGCGTCTATTGGACCGGCTCGACCGCGGCGTCGCTGTACGGCTGCACCAGCTTCATGCGCGGGCTCGATGCCAGCGCGAACGCCTCGGCCGCGCGCGGGACGCTCGGCGTCACCGCGACCGGCGCCGACACGGCCTATGCCTTTCGCGCCAACAACCTGTCCGACCTGGCCAGCCCGTCGACCGCGCGCACCAATCTCGGCGTCGCGATCGGCAGCAACGTCCAGGCCTTCAGCAGCGTGCTGGCGACCTATGCCGGGATCAGCCCGAGCGCGAACGTGCAGTCGCTGCTCGGCGCGGCCGATTACGCCGCGATCCGCGCGCTGACGGCCACGCCATGGGTGGTCGCGAAATCGGCCGTGGCGGTGCCGCTAACCGGATCAACGTCCGAAACGACGCTGGCCACGATCACGATCCCGGCGAACGCGATCGGGCCGAACGGCCAGGTCGAGATCTATCTGTTCGGCTCCGCCGGTGCCAACAACGCCAATGCCAAGACCTTCCGCGTCAAGTTCGGCGGCACGACCTATGCCACCACGCTGGTGACCAGCGCGCTTGTCGTGCGGGCCTATAGCGTCATCGCCAACCGCAACGCGGCGTCATCGCAGGTCGGTTTTCCGACCGCGAACGACGCGATCACCGGCACCGTCGCACCGATCACTTCCGCGGTCGACACCACGGCGTCGGTCGCCATCGACATCACCGGCCAGCTTGGCACCGGCACCGATACGATCACGCTTGAGAGTTACTTCATCCGCGTCACTTTCGGTGGATAACCGCCGCGATGTCGCTGGCGCACGGGCCTGGAAACCGGGTGCCGGTATCGAGGTGAGCATCTGCATGGTCTCACGCCGACAGTCGCTGACACGCGATCCAACCATATCCTACAGGGGCATCAAGCCATGAGTGCAGGCAGGGTTGACCTTCAGGCTGATCGCTGGGTGCCGTTTGCAAAAACGATCTCCATCACCGGCTACGACCTATCGCTACCTGGTGCGGCGTGGCACGGCCAGGTGCGTCTCGTTGCCGACGCGCCCGGTGCGCCGCAAATCGATCTCCCCGCGGTCACGGATACGAGCGACGGCATTAGGCTCCTCAGTGTCGATACAACCGGCGATCTGCCGGTTTCGCTGTTGTTGATCCAGATCGCCAAGCTGACCATTTCGGGGATGCCGGCCCCGGCCGAGCCCGAGGCGGCTTCCGCGCCCTTCGATTGGGACATGCTGGTGACGCCGGCAGGCGGCATCGAGATCAGGTTACTCGCCGGCAAATTCTTCGTTCTATCAGGAGTAACGCGCGATGGCTGACGTCAATGTCACGGTCGTGAATGGTTCGATCAGCGTCGACGGCGGCGGTACTTCGCTGCCCACGGCGTTGCTGGCGGAGTTGGTCAACATTGCGGGTGAGGCCGGCAGCGATCGTATCCAGACTGGCCTTGATAGAACACAGACCGGCCTTGATAGAACACAGACCGGCCTCGATAGAGCCGCCGCCGACCTATCCGCCCAACAGGCGGCCGCCTCAGCCCTCGCCAACAACACCTTCCTCGCCGTGCATGCCACCGCCCTCCCGCGCGGCGTCACCAGCGTCACGATCGGCGGGACTGCGATCACCGGGGCGACGCCTGGAACCTATCCCCTGACCTTTACGGGCGGCTCGGTAACGGGCGCAATCGCCGATCTTGTCGTGGACACTTCGACAGCTGCGCATATCGTCTTCCACACCGATGCGAATGGCCATCCGACGAACGGCCTGAACCTTACGGGCGGTACGAGCGCGCCGACGATCACCAATCCGGCGGGCGCAACGCTGCCAGTTGGCACGACGCTCACCGCTGTCCTCGCGCCGCTGATCGCGACCACCGGCCAATATTGGGCGCCGACCAGCGACAGCCTCTATCTCGCACGCTGGATGAACGACGGGACGGCCACGCCAGCGGCAGTGCTCAATCCGAATACGACGCAAATCAGGATGCCAATCGCCGGCGCACTTACGGCGGTGATCGATCTTGGGCCCGTCCCCGCGAGCCCGGCTGGTATTTGGCCGGAGATTCAGGACGCGGACGGTCGTGTCCTTGAGGGCGTCTATCCGGGCGGGGTCAAGTTTTCGCCTTTGGGTACTCAACCATCCGACATTACGACCCTGCAAGCTCGTGCGGTCGCTCTGGAATCCGTGCTGCCCAATTATCCGGCCAGTCCCGAAGGTATTATTCCAGCTATTCAGGATGCAGATGGTCGTATTATCGAGGGGTTCTATCCCGGCGGTGCCAAGTTCGATCCGCTAAGCGTCGCGGTCACCCAGTATCAGTCGATATTCCCTATGGATGCTCGATTGCTGGCGTCCGATTACATCGAGATCAGCGAGCAGTCGACCACGCGATTGCGGTTTCACCGGCCGATCGTCGAGGGCAACAACTTCCAATATTGCGCGCCTGGAGCGCGCGTTGGGTTCGTCACGAATGCACGGTATGTGCAGTTTCGGGTTGGATGGAATACGCTTGTCACCCGCAACGTCGCGACAAGTTCCTACGACTATGCGTCGGTTCTGGCCGAGGGCGTCGAGGTGGCCAGCTTCGTGCGCGCCGTTGCGTACAACGTCGCCGGCAGCGATCTGATTGCGGTCGATCTGGGTTCGTCCGCGCTCCGCAAGATCGAGCTGATCTGGCCCTACTGGACCGGCATGGACCTGCTGGAGGTTCTGACGTCCATCGGGTCGGCCGTCTCGATCGCACCGGCACGGCCCGCCACGATCATCGCATTCACTGGCGACAGTATCACTCACGGTGCAATCGCGAGCAAGGAAATCAACAGCTGGGCCTATGGCGTCGCCGCCACCAAGGGCTGGCAGATGAAGAACTTCGCGAACGGTTCGGCACAGGCCGTTCCCTCACAAGGTTCTGCGCTGGCGGGCTGTGGCGCGTCTCGCGCGACCCTCATGATTGGCTATAACGACTGGAACGGGAACGTCGCCCTGGCGACGTATCAGGCCAATGTGCTGGCCGAACTGCAAAACATGCGAACCGCGCTGCCAACGGCCAAGATTTACGCGATCACACCGATCTACACGACCAACACGGGCGCGAACACGAATGGCGACACGATCGCCAATTTCCGCACCGCCATGTCGAACGCCTTCACCGCCTGGGCCGATGGCAACTCGACGCTCGTCAACGGTCTCTCGCTGATGACGAATAGTTCGACCCGTCTAGCGGACGCATCGGTCCATCCAAACGACCTTGGGGCCTCCGAGATCGTCACCAACCTTTCCGCAATCATTTCGTGAGGGCTCAACCATGTCCATGAAACTGCAGGGTTACAAGAGCGGTAACACCAGCGCCCCGATCTACATACCATCGGCCGCAACACTCGCCTTTGCCGCCCTCACGGGCCGTCTGGCGTGGCTGGAAGGCGACGCGGGTGCGCTGATTTCCAATGGCAAATGGTATGACCGCGCGACGGGTGTTGGCTACCCGGTTACCGGCACGCTGGCCGGCGGTGCGGACACATACACGACAGGCGGTATTACTCGGGGGGCGGCCGTCTTTGCGGGCCAGTCCGTCGATCTGGGGAGTATTATGCCGGTCGGCGCGGACTACTCAATCTTTGCTGTGTACAAGCAGAGCAATGAGGTCACTCAGGCTGTTCATTCTCTCTTGGGCAGCTCAGGAGCGAGCTGGCACGCATTCCACCTTAACCAGACATCCGGACGTCTTAATATGTCCCAAGCGGCCGCAAATCAGTACGCTGGGGCGGTTGATCACACACCTGGCAGTGTCTATCGCGCAGGACTTGTGTACACTGAAACGCCCAGGACACGAACAATCTACTTTAATGGGACACAGGAGGCCACTGGATCGGTCAGTGCGTCCAATGCTGATCCCACCGCAATTGTTGGAAATATTCCTGGCCTTGGCACGGGAAGAAAGTTCTTCGGTTCCCTGTATCACATATCTCTGTGGAGCAGGGCACCATCTGGGTCCGACCTTACAGCAATCAATGCATATCTGGCCGAGCAGTACGGGTGATTTCTGACTGGTTGAATCACTCGCGCGCGGTTGCCCGAGGTCATATGGCGCACGGGGACCTCCTTCATGACAACAGCCCCGCCGGCAGTGCGGCACGCACTGGGGTGGCCGAATATCGCCTATCGCGCGATCAAGGCGCGGCTTGACAATGTCGAGCTGGATGCGCGCGAGGATCGGTCCGTTGCGACCTGAAGATCAAGACGCTCGGGTGACGCCGGCGTTGGACGCCGCCTGCGACGGGCAGGCATTTCGGTGACCTGAAAACGAAGGAAAGCCAGTGCATCAGATTGACTATACCGGCGCCCATGGCGGGCAGCTGGCGATGGCGTTCGCCGCCGGCGTCACCTTCTCCGCGACCATCCTGCTCGCCGCCGGCGGCTTCATCTGGCGCGTCTTCGGCGACGGCCGGATCAAGGAACTGAAGACGCAGCTGAGTGATGAGCGCGCGCGCTGTGACGACGAGATCGATGTGCTGCGCGACCGGGTGAAACAACTCGAGACATTGCTGATCATGCACGGCCCGCCGCTGGTGCGGCGCGGACTGCAGACGGCGCTCGAGGAACGCCAGGCCGATCCGGCCGCGACCGAATGACCACCGGCGCCGCGGCGCCACCAAGCAAACATCGGAGAATATCTATGTGGACGTGGGATCAATCCGCGGGCGCCTTGTCGCGCGCCGGCAAGATCGTTTCGACAGGCTATTCCGGCCAGGGCCGCGGGCTCAACAATCCGGCAATGCAGGCGGCGACGGCGATCGGGCCGATTCCACGCGGCAAGTGGACGATTACCGCGCTGCGCCTCTCCGGCGCTTCGACCGGGCCGTACACGCTGGTGCTGGTGCCAGACGAGGGCACCGACACCGAGGGCCGGTCGGAGTTCCGGATCCACGGCGACAACGCCAGGCTGAACCACAGCGCCAGCCATGGCTGCATCATCCTGCCGCGCGCGATCCGCGAGGCGATCTGGAAGAGCGCCGATCACGCGCTCGAGGTGATCACCTGATCGACGGCAGCCCTTCCCTCGCCGCCACCAACAACAACGGAGATCCCCATGCCCAATATGCGCGCCAAGATGAACCTCGCTTCAGTCACCATCCACGCCGGCTGCGAGTTGCTGAAATTCCACGCCGTCGCCGCCAGCTCATATCCGGCCGATGGCAGCGACGAGGACAACAGCTATGCCAAGTTCTCGCCGTCGGCGACGCTGGACATCACCATCGCCAACCCGGCGTTGATCGGCCAGTTCAAGCCCGGCGTGAAGTATTACGTCGACTTCACCGAAGCCGAGTGAGCGACCGGCGCACCAGGCGCGAGGATCCGCGCCCGCTGACCGCCGCACCCGTTGCCCGTCTCGCGGCCGATCGGTCCGACCGCGACTACGTTGACCAACCAGACCGCTTCCAGGGCGTCCCGCTCGATGTCGCCTTCGCGCGCATCTTCGCGTGCCGCTGATCCTTTACCCCTCGAAAACGGAGAGCATCATGCTCGATCTTCTCAACAACAACAAATCCATGGTGGCGCAGCTCGTCGGGCTGCTGTTCGCCATCCTCGCGGCGTTCCACGTCGTGCTGCCGACCGCGATCGATCAGCCCGCGATCGTCGGCATCGCCGCGCTGCTGCTCACCGCGGTGACCGGCGTGCTGCGCTTCGGCGTCGGCGGTAACCCGGCCGACGCCAAGGAATGGTGGCAGTCGCGGACGATCTGGACCCAGATTGTCGCCGCGCTGTTCGCCCTGGCGGGGATCCTCGGCTTCGTGCCGAAAGGGCTCGACCAGGCAACGGCGATCGCCGGCGTGATGATCGTCGTTGCCCTGATCAATGTCGTGCTGCACCGCGCGACGTCGACGGCGATCGCGAGCAGCTGATGCTGTGGAAGTTGCTGGCGGGAGCGGGTGCGCTCGCTCTCGCCGCCTTTCTCGTGATCATGTACGGGAATTCCCGTGCGCATGGCGGCGAGCTCGAGGAACGCGGCAAGTGGCAGGCGGCCCAGCTCGTCGCCGAAAAGACCAACGGCGATCAGCGCGTCGCGAACGAGCAGCGCGTTACCGCGGCCGTCGCCGGCTGGGCTCAGCGCTTCGCCGATCGCCAGCCGATCATTCTTCGCTCTCACGATACGGTGACCGCTTATGCGCAAACTCCCGCTGGTGCTGCTCTCTGCCTCGCTCCTGAGCGGGTGTACGGGATCGACGCGCTCGATCGCGCCCTCTTTCCTGCCGGCACCCCCGCCGGCGCCGGCGCTGCAGCCGTGCCAGCCCCGGCCGGCGCACCGCCAGGCTGACGGTAGCGCGACCTCGGCCGATGCCGAGGCGACGATCCGCGACGGGCGCGAAGATCTGGCGGAATGCGATTCCCGCCGCCGCGCCGCGGTCGATGCCTGGCCGAAATAGAATAACACCGCGAAACGGCTCGCCAGGCGCAAGGTGCCCGGCGTCTTCTGATCTACCGGGCAGGCCCAAGGCCATGCTTCTCGCGTTCGGTCGGTGACAGGTCGCGGAAGATATTGTCGCTCGGCGCCGCCACGAGGATTTCCCATGTCGCCATGCGCTTTGCGATCCGGTCGACGATCGCGTCTAGCGCGGCGCTGCGTGTCTCGCTCGTGCTGTTGTGCAGGGCCTTATAGGTCGCCTGACGCACCTGCATCAGCTCGTACTTGATGGTGAAGCGCAGGGTCGAATCGCTGATCTGTTCCATGCCGCTTGCTGGAACGAAAATAGAACACGCGTCAAGCCGCAGCCATTCGGCCGCGCTAAAATAGGAGAAATCTGATGTCGCTAGCGATCCTCGCCGTGATTTTCGTGCTGATGCTGCTGGGCGGTTTCTTCGTCGCCTTCGCCGAAGGGATGGCCGACACCGCCGGCGCCGGCGACGGCAAGGCGGCCACTGTCGCGTTCATCTCCGCCCTGGTCGGCTTTGTCGGCCTCATCTCCATCATCGTGATCGCGATCTATCGCCTGTTCATTTAACCGGCGATCGGCTGGGGGTATCAGTCGGGGTATCGCGCGCGCAGCGCGTCGGCGGAAATGGCGGAATTGTGCCCTTTCCGGCGCTGACCAAGGCGGAGGGATTGTCCGACGCGGTGGCCCACCGGAACCCGAGTTAGATCTAATTCGGTTTTTTGCGCCTGCCCGGCGGCGAGACCCGCACCATGCATAAAATCGGTGCATAATGCATAAACGGGTGAGTGGCCGGCTTCTGTTGCCCGGTGCCGGCCGAACCGCGACAGCTGTTAGGCTGCCAGTGCCATCTCACCGATGGCGGTGTTGTCGTTCGCATTTAGCGTTCTTGCCGGCATAACGGGCCAACCAAACGGATCGCGTCCTTCACGGCGCCGGGCATGTCGATCCTGTTTCGCCCCCATCGATGCTCGCGGCCGATAACGTAGCGCCGCGAACAATGGTGGAGGCGGCGGGCACTGCCCCCGCGTCCATGCCAAACCCCGATCGTCCGAATTACGATCGTGGAGCGACGCTATCACGACCGGCCGACCGCGCCAAATCCACATTAAATCATGTGTTCGCGCACATTAAATCATGAGGTCCCGATGCTAACCAGCGCCGCGGTGAAAGCCGCGCGGCCGACGTCGCGCGCCTACAAGATGGGCGACGCGGGCGGCCTCTTCCTCCTCGTCGCGCCGACCGGTCTGCGCTCCTGGCGCATGAAGTTCCGGTACCAGGGCCGCGAGAAGCTGCTCACTTTCGGCAAATATCCCGAGATCTCGCTCACAGATGCGCGCGCCAGGCGCGACCAGGCGCGCGGCGCGATCGATCGCGGCGAGGATCCTTCCGGCGCGCGCCGGCGCGCGGCCGAGGCGGTCAAGGTCGCTGAAACCGCCATGCTCGATTCTAGCTTCGAACCCGTCGCGCGTGCCTGGCACGCGAAGCGGCGATCGCGCTGGGGCGAACAGCACGCCCAGGACGTGCTCGACAGCCTTGTGCTGCACGTCTTCCCGCCGATCGGCGCCACGCCGATCGGCGACATCGACGCGCCGGCCGTGCTCGAGCTGCTGCAGCTGCTCGAGGAGCGCGGCAGCCATGAAACCGCGCGCCGCGTGCGCCAGCGGATCTCGGCGATCTTCGCCTTTGCCATCTTCAAGAACCTCGCGTCGAAGGACCCGGCGGCGATCGTCGTCGACGAGCTCGAGCCGCGGCCGCCGGCGCAGCTGCAGCCGGCGCTCGAGGAGATCGAGGACGCACGCGCGTTGCTCGCCGCGGTCGACCAGCTCGTCGCCGGCGACCTGGTCAAACTGGCGTCGCAGCTGCTCGCGCTCACCGGCGTGCGTCTCGCCGGCGTGCGCGGCGCGATCTGGTCGGAATATGAGGGCATCGACTGGGACGTCGCCGGCGATGCGCCGGCGGCGCTGTGGCGTATTCCGCCGGCGCGGATGAAGCTGACCAAGGCGAACAAGTCGGATGCCGCCCAGGAACATATCATCACGCTGTCGCGCGCGGCCGTCGAGGTGCTGCGCGCGGCGCGCGCGATCGCCGGCGCGCGCACCGGGCCCGGGGATCTGGTTTTCCCAGGCCGCGACGGCGGCCAGCTGGGCGAGGGCGCGATTGGCGATCTCTATCGCCGCGCAGGATTCGGCGGCCGGCATGTTCCGCATGGCTGGCGCGCGACCTTCTCGACGATCATGAACGATCTCCATCCGGAGCTGCGCGGCATCATCGACCAGGCGCTGGCGCACAAGCCGCGGAAGAGCGACGAGGTCGGCAACGTGAAGGTAGAGAGCGCGTACAACCGCGCCAAGCATCTTGAGCGCCGGCGAGAGGTATTTGAGCGCTGGGCCGCGCTTCTTTGCGACGATGCCGCGGATGCTGGCGCTGAGGCAAATCGGCACGGTTTGTGCTCTTCCCCCTCGATAGCCCGGGGCGCGTAGCGCCACGCTCCACCGCCGGTGCTTGGCGGTGGTCTCGACTGGGTCGATCGGTTTCCGGCTGGGGGAATAACAAATTTGCCATGGGATCGCCTAAGCGATCCCATTCCTCATCCCTTTAACCCCTGGAGCGGGCAGACAGTCACTATGTGTGACTCGCGCGCGCTAGGTCGGCGTCGAAGGCGCTGAGCAGCGCGGCCAGGGACGGGGAGGGCTCCGAAATGGCCCGCACGGTGGCCTGTGTTGCCGCTGGAGCCGCGGCAGCCGGGCGGCCGAGTAATTCTCGCAGGCGCAGCCAGGCACGCTTGTTGCGGCTCCTGAACGTCCCAGCGTCGAAGAAATACGCGTTGTTGGTCTGCTTACGCTGGGGAGCGAATATCCCGTCGGCGCCGGTCTTGCACGTTCGCCTGACCCATTGCAGGAAACCATGCTTCTTCAGTCGCGCCAGCGCCGAGACGATCGTCTGCCGCGGGAAGCCCGTTATCTCGCCAAGCTGCGACAGCGCGGGGTCGAGCCGGCCACTCTTGAAGCAGAAATGCGGAAACCGCAGCACCGCCTCGAACACGGTCAGGCCGTGCGGGGTCAGGTCGCCATAGGTGCGCTTGCCCGCCTTGCGATTCTCCATCCGCGTCTGCGCGTCGAATTCGCGCGCGACGATCAGCATTTTGTCACGCCAGCGCATCGCCCCCCGGGTCGTGCCGTCGGCGATCGGTCGCCAAACGTTCGCGCGACCATCGTCGACGTCGTAGCTGTCGCGGTGGATCGGCCGCTCCGCTTCGGTGACGCGTTCCCGGCCGGCGAGCTTCGCTCCCGTTCCTTTGATCAGTGCACGCGCTTGCCGCGCGATGTCGCGCGGTGAGATATCCTGGGTATTCGACATCGTTCGGCCCCCTGGCTCGAAGTCGATGGACGCACGAAAGCGCCGCCCGGATCGTGTCCGGACGCGCGCATCGCAAACGATGAGGGCGCCCCGCTAAGGGCGCCGCCAGTTGTGGCTGAAGAGGCGGGGCAGGGGCTCCGGTGCAATCCCGGTGAGAGGGGATTTTGCGCACGGTTTTCCGCGGGTTTTAGCCCCCGGCGATAGTCCCGATCAGGGCGCAAGAACGGCAGAAAACCGAGCTAGCGCCTTCGTTGACATCGCAGGGGTCGCAAGTTCAATCCTTGCCACGCCCACCACCTAAAGGGCGGTCTATCCTGTCATTTTTGCCCCCTGGGTTTGAGTGACGGATAGACCGGCTCCGGTGCCGCCCCGGTGCAGGGCACCAGGCGCCAGCGTTTCGATCTCCTCCAGGACACTTTGCAGAGCGCGCTCGACGCTCCGAAATTCACCGATCGCATAGACGTCGGTCTGGCCGCCGGCGTCGTGGCCCATGAAGCCGTCGAGGTCCCATTTCTCGGCGCCGCGGTTGCGGACGATCGTCGCCAGGCTGTGCCTGAGCAGGTACGGCCGCCATTCGCGGCTGGTCGGCAGGCCGAGAGCGACCAGCATAGATTTCCAGCCCGTATCGACGTCCTGGACCGGGCGACCGTAATAGTTGACCAGCCAGCCTCGGCCGACGCGTTCGTCGATCGGCAGCGCCTCATAGGTCAGCAGCTCGGCCGCCAGCCACGCCCCCAGCACCGGCAGCACCGGAACGACCGGCCGATGCTTCTTGGTCTGCAGGCGGCCATGCGGGTTGAGATCGAGCGTCGGTGAGCCCGGCCACCATTGGTCGCGCTCCGGCGCGATCGAGATGTCGACGACGGTGTCCGGGCGCGCGATCGTGCAGATCGAGCCGACCAGGAATGCGTGCAGCGATCCGCGGCGCTTCTTCGGCTCGGCCGCGTAGCGCAACATGTCGGCGAGCACCGGCACGTCGACGCGCGTGCGCCGCGGCCGCGACACCTGCTTGCGCGGGATCGGCTTGTAGGTGGGCCGCTTGTCCGAGCGCGGCGGGTCGGCGTTGACGGCGTGATTCAGCGCGGCGGCGACGGCGATGATCGATTCCTCGGTCGTCGCCGGCGCGCGCTGCCGCGACACGGTCACCACGCCGTCGCCGTTCTTCCAGGTCACCGGCTGCAGCCGCGACCAGGTGCGCAGCGCGTTGGCGAACACCTTCGTGCAGGCCGCCGCGCAACTCGTCTCGATCCCGAAGCGCCCCTCGGCGCCGCGCGCCGTCTCCGCCTCCAGGAAGTCGAGCACGTGCTTGAGCCGCGCATCGATGCTGTCGGCCGACACCTGGGCATCGCCATGCTCGAGCTGATAGTCGGCGATCGCGTCGGTCAGCAGATACGCCTCGGCCTGCGCCAGCGGTTGCCCGCACGCATAGCAGAACGCCGGCGCCTCGTCGGCGTCGGCCAGATAGCGGTGATCGAGCGCTAGGATTCCGCGACCCTCTTCTGCCGTGCCCGTCGAAGAGCTGCGGACGCGTCGCGTGGTGGGATCGTACCAGAAGATGGTAAGATTAGGGGACCGGCGCGTGCCGTCTTCGTTGGCGTCCCAGTCGAGCCAGTATTTGCCCCGCCGATAGACCGGCGCCTCGCGTCCCGACATCGTGTCTGCTCCTGAAGATATTGCGACTTTGCGTTGTGAAGGATGCTGATCAGCCCGAGGCTGACCAACATGTCGAGATCCGCCGCCTCGAGCCGGATGCCCTTGCCGATCTCGGCCGCGCGGCTGACGCGCTGGTCGAGGTGGACGATCGATGGCGCGGTCATCAGTTCGCCCTCGCGCAGCCGCTGAGATCGCCGGCCACCAGCGTCGCGGGAAAATCGGCGTCGGTGAGGGCGACGAAGCGGCGCGCGAGCAGCTGCTGCAGCGCGGCCGCCGGGTCGTCACCCAGGCTGGTGCTCGGGCCTTCGATGCCGACCAGCTCGTCGCCTTCGGTCATGACCGCGGTGGCGCGCCAGGCGCTGTGCGTGAACGACCAGGCGATCAGGATCGCCGGCGGTTCGTCGGTGCCGTAAGGTCCGGACATCAGGCGTCTCCCATGATCGTCGGTGAAAGCCGCACGCGCTTGTTCTGCTCCTGGAGCAGGCCATTGGTGCGCATGCGGCTGAGATAGGTTTTGAAGGTGCCGCCGGTCGCAACCATGCCGGCGTCGCTGGCGAGCGCCTCCGCTGTCGTGAAATGCGGCCAGCGCTTGATCAGGATGTCGGTGATGCGGCGCGCGCCCGGCACAAGCCCGCCCCAAAAACGCGCCCGCTCAGGCCCGCGCCGCGGCAACGGCGCCGGCGAGACACCAGCGGCGGCCAGCCCGGCCGTCGTCGCGGCCCACAACCCATCATTTTGGTCGACCAGCCCGGCACTCGACAGCGCGCTCCGATAGGTCTTCCAGGTCCCGCCCGATCGAGCATAGCCCGAAAGCGTCGCCCATTGCGGTTCGCTCAAGCCCACAGGATGGATCTGTGCCAGTGCGAGCAACGCCTTGCGGCCGCGCTGGGCCAGATCGGGCGCGCCGCCGGCGGTTGGCGTTGCAACACGATTCGCCCCCGACAACGCGCCCTCAGCGACGGCGACGGGCGGGAGGTCCCATTCCGTCGCTGATCCGAAATCGGGTGTGACACCCGAACTTGCATTGTCTTGCTGCAGATAGCTCTGCCACGGATCATCGCTGCGGAGACTTTCGAGTGTCTCATCGATGCGCTCGAGCGCTGCGGCGTACCGGATGATGGTGAAGTCGCGGGAATGGATATCACCGCAGAGTTGGGCGTTTTCTTCGACGAGCTCCGCAATTCGACGATCGCGATCGAGGATCATCGTCGCGACCGCGTCGCCTTTGGCATAGGCGGCGCCGGCATCGTCAGGAATCGCATCGTCGGGCAACGCGGCCGGCGCCGGCGCGGCCAGCGCTTTCTTCAGCTCCTCGACCAGCGAGCTCGACACCGCGATCGGCGCAGGCGGCGTGTCGCCGTGTTTCGGCGTGCGCGAGCTGTCGAAGGTCAGGTTCGGCGGGAAGGCGTATTTGACCAGGCCGCCATTGCCGGGATCCCAGATCCAGCCAGTACCGGGCGGCAGGCCCGGCAACTCGCGATTGAGCAGCGCCGCGGACGCGCTGTCGATCGCCATCAATTCCGCAACCGCCCTGCGGTCGACCGTACTGGTCTGGCGCATGGCGATCACCAGCGGCGTCATGCCGCGCGCGGTCGCGTCGAGGCGGGCGAGCCGCTGCACCGACATCATCAGCCGGATGCCGTTCCCCAGGCCCTGCTCGGCCAGCCGCAGCATATTCTGGAATACCGGCCCACCGCCGTTGAGCGGCATCCACGACTGAGCTTCGTCGACGCCCAGGTGCAGCGCGCCTTCGTTGAAGCGGAACACCGCTTCGGCGAAGCCCGCAACCCAGGCGCGTTGCTCGTCGGCCGTCCATTGACTGATGTCGAAGATCGCCGGGATGTTCTTCTCGACGAACAGCCGGCCGAGCAGCGCGCCCTGGTCCGGCGTCATCGGCACCATCGCCCGCTTCCCGCCGAAGATGACGAAGTCGAGCCCCGGCCCCGTGCCATCGGCCGACACGGTCAGTCCCCAAAGGTTGCCGAGCTTGTCTATCGCGCCGACACGCCGGCCGGCGAGGCGCAGCTGCGCGATCGCGCCGCGCAGCTGGTAGGTCTTGCCGCTGCGCGTCTGCCCGATGATGAGCAGATGGCTCTCCTCGAGCATGTCGACGGTGAGAGGATGCGCGCCGCTCACCACTGCGACGCCTGGTGGCAATCGTCGCATAGATCGTGTTCGGCCGGCTCGCCGCACGAATGGCATTGACCGGGGTGATCGCGCGACCAGCGGGTCTCAAGCCACCAGATCGCGGCCAAGCCTAGGGCGCTGATCACGCCGACGATGATCTCGCCCAGCATCACCCGTCTCCCAGCGCGGCGTCGATCGCCTGCAGGTCGGCGATGTAGCGGCGCAGGCCGTCGCGGGTCATGAAGGCGGTGACGCCTTGCTCGCCGAGCTCGGGCTCAGCCTGCTGCCCGCCCCACTGGGTCAGCAACATGCCTTCCAGCTCGGGCATCGGTGACCAGCCGATGCGCAGGCCCAAGTGGGCGAACGATGCAATCACGACGTTCGCTTCGCCGCGCGGCGTTGGCATCCAGGCATATCCGCGCTCATCGATGACGACCGGCGTACCGATCGGCGGCGGCGCGCCCTGGGCGCATAGCGACCGCGAGAATGCGGCGAGGTCCGCGAGCTTCTGCGGATCGAAGGGGAAGGTGCCGGCGCCGGTCAACGGGCGCTCCGGCAACGGCAGCCGATATCGCCCCGCACGCCGCACATGAAACATGGCTCGCGGCTAGGCGGCTCGACGATCGCTGGGAGCGGCGGTAACGGAGCATTCGCCAATCCGGTTGGCCTCCGCGCCGGGCCCGGACGGAAGTTGTTCGCGGGCGGCGGCGGTACCGGACGCCCTTCCAGCAGCGCACGCACGCGATCGATGGTCGCTCGGGTCGGGCGTTTGGCGGCCGAGACATTGGCCAACCACGTCGACGGATGCCGCGACAGTTGCGCCGCTAGCGTGAACGCTGTCACGTTCCGGGCTACGGCCATGCGGTCGAGCGCCTCAATGATCTCCGGCCCGGAGACGTCGTTGGCGATCTGGATCGCGTTCATCGAAGCACCTCATCAGCGCTCGATCGATCCCGCAACGACCTTAGCGCCATGGAGAGCTTGCTCAGCAGCTCCGAGGCGTGCCCTTCGTCGAGCGGCACGTCGAGGAATGGGCGAAATTCACGCATCGGACCCGGATCCATGCTCACCATGAACTTTACGACGATGAGGTCGTCGGCGACTTCGACCTCGGTCGACCAATGGATCTTCATTCCGCCGCCTCCAGCTGGTCCGCATCCTCGGCCGCGCCGATCGGCGCGAACTGCAGCAGCGGGTGGACCCAGCTCGCGGCGGCATGCCTGGTCGATGTCCGCAGCCACTCGCCGGTGCCGGCCAGGGCGGCCAGCACGTTGCGGGTGAGCTCGGCGCTTTTCATGCGCGACCAGGTCGCGAACGCCACGCGCTCGACGAACGGCTCGGCGATCGCCAGCCGTTGCTTCGTCGGGATGAGGTCGAGGAACGCGGCGGTCGGCGTCCAATAGCGGCGCAGGCCGGTGTCGCTGTCGAGACCGGTCATGCGCGCGATCGCGTCATGCACCGGCAGGCGGTAGCCGTCGGCGTTGAGCGAGCGCTCGAGCGCGAAGCCGGCGACCAGCGCGGCCGCGAGCAGCTTCTTCTCGGGCGGCAGCGCGCAATAGTCGGCGAACCCCGCGGCCTGGTCGTCGCCGCGGATCATCGTCGTTTCACTGAACTCGTGCAGCGCGGCGGCCCATGGCTGCATCGCCGGCGCCGCGGCGATGTGCGCGCGCGAGCTTTCTGGCCCGGCCGAGGCGCTGGCCAGGCGCGTGATGCCGAGCTGGGTCGAATAGGCGCGCTGATCGAGGATCAGCCGCAGCTGCGACCAGACGAGCAGATCCTGCGCGATCGTGCCACCGCGCCGCGCGTCGTCGACCAGCGCGGCGCGCATGATCGCCCGGCGGACCGAGCGCAGGATCTCGACACCCTCCTGCGACAGCCCTTCCTCGTCCTTGATCGCGCCGTTGGCGTCGCGCGCGTCGGGCGAGCCGCTGTAGCCGATCGCGCTGCCGATGGCGGTTGGCGCCGGGCGCGGTGAGGTCGGCCGACCGGTCGCGGGTATGCCGAACTTGGCCTTGCGACTGACCCACCACCAGGTCAGCTCGGGCACGCCGGAATCGGGGATGGTGATGACCGCGAAGATGTCGCCCTCCGGCACCTCGATCGTGTCGCCGTCGCCGGCGATCGGCGTGATCTGCAACGATTGGTCGACGACGCGGAATTCGCCGCGCGGCTTCTCCGGCGCGAAGCGGACATCGCGGCCGACCCGCCGGCGCGTCTCGTCCTTCAGACCTTGCAGCTTGTGGTCGACCAGCTGGCGGAGCAGCCCTACATCGGCGACGCGACCGCGCTCTTCCTCCTCGCCTTCCGCGAACAGGTCGAGTTCGAAGGTGCCGCCGGCGTCGCGATATTTGTCGGCGCCGACGAAGCGCAGCAACCGTGCTTCCTCGTGGTCGCCGACCCGCAGATGGGCGCGGATCTTCGCCGGGCTGCGCAGCGGTTCGGGATATTCGGCCATCGTCCGAAAGGTCGATAGCTGCAGCGCGTGATCCTCGGTCGCGGCATAGGCGCGGGCCTGGTCGACCGTAATCGTCTCCGCCTCGAGCGCGTCGAAGATTGGCGGCGCCAGCGCCGCCAGGCGCAGGCATTGCCGCACCCACAGGATCGACTGGCCGAGCCCGTCCGCGATCTTCGCCGGGCTGTCGCCGCGGCGATGCGCGCTGGTGACTGCGAGAAACACCTCATAGGGACGAAGGTTGATGCGGCCGACATTCTCCTCGGTGCCGATCTCGATCAGGTCGGCCTCGGACAGGTCGCGCACGACGACGGCGATCGGCTGCGCGGCCGGCCATTCGCCGCGCGCGATCAGCTTTCCGATGCTGCGGTAGCGCCGGCCGCCGATCACGACGCCCCATTTGGTTTTCGACCCGCGCATCTGGTGCACCACCAACGGCATGATCTGCCCGCGCGCGGCGAGCGACTTCTCCATCGCGGCGGTCGCGGCGATATCGGCCTTGTTCTTGCGCGGGTTGAAGGGCGAGAGACATAGCTGGTCGTAGGTCATCGTCGTGCTAGTCATGGACATGCTCCGGCTTTCGGCCGCGAGCGTCATCGTCCCCATGGGCTGATGTCTCGACCGGGCGACCGTAGGGTGCGCTCACATCGGCGGTGGTCGCCGCCGGTGCGTCGGGATCGGGGAGGGGGAGCGCTTCCGGCTGCTCCCCCGAACTGGTGACGGGCAGGCGCAGCTGATAACCTTCGCCCGGGAAGCGGATGTTGAGGTGCAGGCAGGCCCCGCACACGCAGGCATCCACCGACAGGTCAAAGGCGAGGGCGCTGCGCATCACTCGAACCTCCAGCCGGCCGGAAGGTGCGGGTTCGCGTGCTCGATCATCGTGTCGACGTGGCACCATTTGCTCGTGAGCGGGCACCAGCACCCCATGTCGGTTTCCGGGATCTGCAGCAGGCGCCTGAGCTGACGCTCACGAAACCGGAACAGCGCGTCGATCTGCCGCGGACAAAAGCGCTGGCGCTCGAGTTCGCGAACACCGAGCGTGCCGTCGAGCAATCGCATGTGCATCAGGATCGAGCGGGCATGGCCGAACACTTCGAACCTGAAAGGATTGGCGAGAGACGTGCCGCGCCCACACCACGCAACGCCCTTGGGTACGCGAGCGCCGCGCTTGCGAGAACGCGTGATGCGCTTCGGGTACCGCCCGGTCAGACCTGCCGGCATCGACGGAATCGGCGCGAGCAACGATGGCATCGACGGTGGCGCCGCCAATGCCATCGAGCCGAACAGATCGGCCTGCATCATGTCTCTACCGCGAACAAAGCATGCTCGGGCCTCGCGAAGGCGAGCTCGGCCGGGTTGAGCGGGTTACGATAGGTGCTCGCCCAGGCCGCCAGGAGCGATTGGCCGGCGTCGCCGCCATAATGTGCGCCGTTGACGACCATCTGGTAGCGCTTGACCGTGCCGTCGGGCTCCGGCGTCGAGTTGAGCACGTCGATCAGGTGGTACCGGCCATCGGTATCCTCGATGCGCCACAGCTTGCCCGTGCGCAGGCCGACACGGGGATCGTCGGCCGGTGCGCTGTCGATCACCGTGCCGCCGATCGCCGCCGCCCAATCCTCGCCAGCGAGGACGCCGAAGGCCCGTGACATAACGCGGCGGACCTCAGCATTCCGCTCGGCCTTGATCTTGGCCGGCGTGATCAGCTCGGGCTGCTCGACAATCCAGCTATCGACCCGCACGCCGTTGATGGCGTGGATCCCCCAGCCGTCAGCATAGGCGATCGCGGGACCGGTCATGCTGTGCAGCCGATTCGTGGTGTCGCGACTGATCAACCTGGGGCGGTCGGTGAGCACGACGGCGTTTTCGAACGGCCACCACCATCCGCACGTCTCGCAGATGTCGATGAGCGTCAGCCCGGCTGCCGGCAGCGTGACGCCATTGGCCGCATGGGCTTTAGCCCATGCGACCCAATTCATATCCATACTGCCGTATCCAGCTCGGTATACCTGAGCCCCAACCTGAGCCCGAACCTGAGCCCCAACCTGAGCCCGAACCTGAGCCCCAACCTGAGCCCCAACCTGAGCCCCAACCTGAGCCCAAACCTGAGCCCAAACCTGAGCCCAAACCTGAGCCCCAACCTGAGCCCCAACCTGACTACCAGCGATCGCTGCGCCGCTTAGCAGCGACGCAGCGATCAAGCCCTGGTGGGGACTATCGAGCCAGACGATGATGCGGGGGTCCGGGCGGCCGAGCGCAGCGTAATGCGCCCTTACCGCCGCCTCGGCTGCCGGGCGATCGCAGGGGGTGGTCGACAGGCCGACCCGCAGACCGTGGTCACGGAAGCCCGGGAGCGCCGCGAGCTGCTCTTTGGTGAGCTTTTCGATGCGCCTGCCCATCAGTCGATCACCTGGCTGATCATCTCGCCATCGTCTTCGACCTGGACGAGCTGCAGATAGTCGCCGGGCGGCAATTCGATCGGATCATGCTCTTCGTGCACCAGCGTCGCGCCGCCGCCACCGATCTGCAGGATCTGCGCGCCGCTCATCGGGTCGCGGAACATGCGGTGGTTGTCGTCAGCCTCGAACGAGAAGCCACAGCCCTCGATGCGGTGATGGTGGCCGGTCGCCGCGCCGAGCGCGAGGATAAGCTTGCCGGCTTCTGGCTCGACGGGCTCGAAACCTTCGAATGATCCGGTGTACGGGACGAGCGGAACGTCACCCTGGCGGTAATTAAGCATTGGTCTCCCTTTCGGTTGGAGCGTCGGTGCGGGGAACGAGCTGCAGCGGCGGGGCACCACCTGCCGCTGACGTGGATGTTTCGGGCGCGGCATGTCGAATTTTGGTCAGCGCACCATCGTGGATCACCTCGAGTTTGCCGATCAGCGCGTCGCTGAGCTGGACGGCGGCGAGGACCGGCAGCGTGACGCTCAGCTCGGCACCGTCATCGCCGACGCAGGCGACCACGACATAACGATCGCCGCAGCAGGCGCAGATGTACGAGCTCACGCCGACGGTCGGCGTGCACGGGCCGCTCGCCGGCACCTGGTGCGAGAAGGCGCCGCCGACGCGGTCCCAAGGGCGCGGCTCGGCCATCAGGCCACCTCGACCAGATGCGCGCCGCCGCGGATGCCACCCGCCTTGCGCCACGCGGACACGGCGGCAGGCGACCCGAAACAACCCGATGGCGCGTAATTGTGCAGGAACAGCGCCAGGTCATGGAGCCGCGTCATCGTGACCTCGTCCGCCCGGCAGACCGCGCGGATCAGGTCGTTCGAGAACAGAGACGTCAGGAAATCGCCGGTGTCGCCGCCATAAAGGATGTGGTTGCTGATCCCGCGCCAAAGGTGACCGGGGACGAGGTGGCAACCCGCCTCGATCTGTTCGGTGACGTCGGCGATCGCGTCGTCGTGCTGGCCCATCACACCAGCCCCAGCGCGGCTTTGTAGGTGTCGAGCAGCGCCTCGGCTTCATCGCGGTGATGCTTCTCCATCTTCCGCAGCTTGACGACGGCGCGCATCGTCTTGTTGTCATAGCCGTTCGACTTGGCCTCCGCGTAGACGTCGCGGATATCGTCGGCCATGCCCTTCTTCTCTTCCTCGAGCCGCTCGATGCGCTCGATGAACAGGCGCAGCTGCTCGGCGGCGATGGCGTCGCTCACCAGCCGAACAGTGCGAAAACGCCGGGGCCATCGGCCAGGCGGTCGATGAGGAAGTCGATCGCGAAGGCGGTCGTCACGCCGGCGACGAGCAGGCCGATCGTCCAGCTGAACGGGAAGCCGGCTTCGTCGGCCGGTGCCTTTGGCACGCATCGATCGCAGCGACAGCCGGGCTTGCACCAGGGCGTCGGGCCGAAGTTGAGGTCCTGCTTCATTGTTCGTGCCTCCATGTCAGCCAGATGACGGCCGTGATGGTGAGGAGCACCGCGAGCGCGGCGCATGCGACGGCCGCGCCGAGGCGCGACAGAAGTCCGAAGGTGATCGCCATGCCGACGAAGAAGATCGCGGCGCCGATCGCGCGCTTGGGGAAGTCGCGGCCGGTCATGCGGCGGCCTGCCGCGGTTCGCCGCGGAACGCCGCGGATGCCGGCTCTGACACCGGCGCGCAGCTGCTGCAGAGATCCTGGGCGGCCCACCTGCAGCCGAAGCCGCCATCCTCGATGCAGGGGTCGAGCTCGCTGCACGCGCAGACCCGGCACAGCCTGGGCACGGGGAGCGTCGCGCCCAGGCTGATCGCGACGAGGCGCTCGAGCACTGCCATGTCGAAACGGTAATGGGCGCGCAGCGCGACGATCGTCGCGAAGCTGGCGGGCATGGTGCCGGCCTCGATCAGCTCGATCCAGCCGGCGCGGATATGCTCGGCGACGTGCGGCGAGGTCGCGATCTTCGCGGCGATATCGGCGATCGTCACGCCGGCGGCCTGGCGGCGCAGCTTGATATAGTCATGGGGCGCGATGGTCATGACGCCTCCGGCAGGGCGGCGATATCGACCGGCAGGTTGAGCGCGCGCGAGATCTCGCCGGCGGCGCCGCGGAGCATCGCGCGGGCCCGGCCGATGCGCAGCGACGCGCCGCTGCTCTCGACGCGCACTTCGACGGCGGCGAGCTTGCCTTCGAGCAGTTCGGTCGCGTCGCGGGCGGCAATGAGATCGGCACGGTTGCTCATCGAATTCCTCGGGCAGCATTTTCCCGCCCCGCCGATCATGATGACCAGCGGGCGGGAGGGGTTGCGGGTGGTGTCAGTGCGTCGGCGTCAGCCGGTGTTGGTGTGCATCAGGTTGGCGGGTCCCCCAGGGTGAACATGATGGTCGCGCGCGGCCGGATCGGGCGCGCGGCAGCGGCAAGAAACACCGGCGGTGGACAGGAGTCGGTACCCACCGCCGGCGCTCGTCGTCCCCATGACGGCCGAGCTGAAGCTGCGAAAAGAGGTGACCCAAAATGGGTCGGGGTGCGGCGCCGACCGCTTGGGACGGCCGGCGCCGGCTTCTGTACGCGACTCGGCAAACTAGGGGCGCGCGATGTGAGCCCGATCCAAGGGTGGGAGACGGGTCGCGCGAATCGGCCGGTCTGCCAGCGGCCGAAGGGGTGAAGGAAGAAGTCCGTGTCGCCAATGTCGACGAGCGCGCCGAAGCATGGGCCTTCGGGGGAGAAGCTTGCGGCCTCTCCCCGTCCGGCTACAGTCGATGTGTTCAAAGCAGCGACCGGAGCGGAAGATGGAAGAAACACCGGGCCAGCGCGCACAGCGCGAAGCCGAGGAGACGATTCGCTATGCGCATCAAATGACCGAGCTGATGAGTTACCTGGTGCTCGACATGAAGGCGGCAAATATCCTGCGGCCGGCGACGAAGTCGAAGATCGCGGAGATCCTGCAAAACCCCTACCGGGTCGGCCAGGCCGGGCCGGCGCTGGAACGGTTGCGGCGGGGCCTCGAAGAGACGCCGGTACAACGCGAGCTGAAGAAGAAGCTGCCGGATTAGACATCGGCAACCCTGACATCGGCCACCTTGATGCTGAATGTCGCGAAGGCCGCGATTCGCATCGCCTCTTGCTCGGCCTCGGCGCAGATCTTCTCCGCCGCGCCTTGTGCGGCCATAGGAAGCGCGCCGATCTCGGCCAGGCGCGCGACGACGCCGGCTGCGATGGCGGCAACCTCATGCCGCTCGATCGGGCTCAGCACGCGGGGCAGTGGCGTGTCCGTCATCGCGCGGGTTCCATCGCGCCGAAATCCGAGCGCGGCGCGGGGCCGTCGGCGATCGCGCCTTCCTTGAGGCCGAGCTTGACCGCGACGCGATGCTGCTTGCCGGTGGTGCAGGCGCGGCGCCCGCCGAGCACCTTGTTGACGACGTCGAGCTCCTCGCCGTTGGCGAGCGCCCAGGCGGTGAGGGTGATGCCCGCGGCGGCCAGGCCGTCGCGTACCGCCTGGATCGCGGCCGGATCGGGACGCGGCGCCCGGCGGCGGCCGACCGGTGGTGGGTTGTCGCCGGACCGACTCATGATATGCAAAGCTGCGTGGCCATTTGTGGCTGAATTGCAAACTTCCGTTATCTCGTCAAGGGAATGATGTTGCTTTCCGTTATCACCCGGGAGGAAATAGGGGCTCGCCTTCGCGGCGAACGGGAGAAACTCGGCCTCAGCCAAAGCGAAATGGGCGAAAAAGGCGGCGTCTCGCGAATCAGTCAGGCCGCCTATGAAGGCGCACGACGCCCCCCCGACATTGATTATCTGATTGGGCTGAATGGCGCCGGCATCGACATAGGTTTCCTCGTCACGGGCGCCCGGGCCATCGACAACCTCACCGCCGACGAGGTCGCGTTGCTCGATTCGTTCCGGCTACTCGCCGAGCTCGACCGGCTGGCGCTGATGCAGATCGCCAACACGATGACCGGCCGATCGGCCGCGTCGCACCGGATCCATACGCCGGCGCCGGAATATCATTCGGAGGATCCACGGCGGTGATGCGGCAGTCGATCGTGACGTTTGCCGGCCAGGATGGTGTCGGGGGCGACCTGTTCGATGTGAGCCTCGACATTCCAGACGCGCCGCGCGGCGACGTCGAGCCGACGCCCAACCAGTCCTTCGCCATCGAGGGATTTTACGAAACACCCTCGACCTTGGAACTGACCGAAGGCCAAGCACATACCCTGTTGTGCTATCGCGACTTCGCTATTGCCACCGTGGAGCGCCTCGAGCCGCAACTGTGCGGCAGAGTCGCGAAGATCGTCGCGACCTTCGTCGCCGCGTTCATTGCCCAAGACGAGCAGCTTGGCGTGTCAGTTGTTCGATACATGGATCGCCGATTCAACGCCGGTGCCGATATTGACGAGCTTCCAGGCACGATCAGTCGAACAAATCGGTTTAGCGAAGTCCGAGCGTTTCTTGCTGACGCGCTGGCCGATATGCGTGACGCTGGCGCCGACCTGTGAATTCTGCAGGCGATCGAGCCGTGGCTGTTTTCCACGCTGGCGGGGATGCTGGCCGCGTTGAGCGTCATCATCGGTGTGTTGATCCGGTTCCTGCCGCACGCGGCGTGACCGATGAACGCGAAATAGCGCCCTACCCAAAATGAGCAACCACCGCGCGGATCGCACCGGAGCGATGTTGTTCGGGCCGGGCAGGCCGGATACCCCGCGACCGTTTGGCAAGGGGGCATTATCGCGCAGTCTTTTTCCGGCCGTCACGCGGCCGACCTGCTGACCGACGATGAAGCGGATCTGCTGGGCTATTTCCGCCAGCTCGATGAGGCCGACCGCCAGGCGCTGCTGCGCATCGCGGGCACGATGACGGGCATGTCGCTGCCGTCGCGGCGGATCCACGCGCCGGTCTCGCGGCAGCGCGCCTGCCGATAGTGGCGGTGTGGGAGAATTCTCCCTATGTTCCCCGTGAAGGGGGCGTGCGCGGGGACAGTGATGGGATCGCAGCTTCGTCTGTCGGCCACCATGGCAAGTCGCAAGCTGCAGGCGCTGGCGTTCATCAAGGAATATTTCGCGCGCTGGGGCCGGTCGCCGAGCTATGACGAGATCGCGGCCGCGCTAGGGATCACCGGCGCCCGCGTCCATGCCATCGTCGGCGAACTCGCGGCGGGCGGTGACATCATCAGGTCGATGGGCGCGCGACGTGGCATATCGCTGCCCGAGCCGATGGACCAGATTAGCGAGGGTGACGCGCTGCTCAAGCTGCGGCAGATCGGCTGGCGCATCGATGGCGAGCTCCTTCAGCCGGACGCGCTGCCGACGTTAAGAAATACGAGACTGCCGGGTCGGCCGGCGCTGGTTCATATCCCCGACATCGAGGTGGGGGAATTCCGAGATGATCGAGACGCCGAGCCGGGTGTATAGCCGCGGCACGCCGCGCGCGCTGCGCGATGTCGTGCTGGTGACGACCGAAAATGAGCGCCAGCGGGTCGAGCACCTGGTGTTCGGCCGCGATCGGCCGGTGATCGCCGTGACACGCGGTGTGGGGCGAAAGGGACGTCGCAAGCGCGTCACGACGATTACCCCCGTCGCGCTGGCACCTGGGATCGAAGAAGTCGTCGCGATGCGCGAGCGCTGGTCGCACAAGGCGGGCGGGACGCCGGAAACCCATGATAAATATGCGCGGCGCCAGGACAGCCCGCTGACCCGCTTGTGGTTGAAAGGCGGGATCACGCTCAACCAGCGCGCCGCCGGCGAGTATATCGCCACAATCGCGTACGAGATCCGCGCCAATGTCACGGTGAAGACCGCCAGCCTCGAGACACGCGTCGACACGACCAGGACCGGCGACGGCACGTTCTTCGAGCATCTCGGCCGGGTGCGCGGCGAAATGGCCTATACGCTGTGGCGCAACCAGGTGCGCGGCCCGATCGGCGCGGTGCTGGCGATGATCGTCGGCGACGACGAGGATGGTGGTGCGGAGGGCTATACCATCGTCGCCAAACGCTATGGCATGCACAACCGGCGCGCCAAACAGCTGTTGATCGATGCGCTCGACCTGTGGCCGAAGATCAGCCGGCGGGTATGCTTGCAGGTCGACGAGGCGACGATGCTCGCGGCCTGGGCCGGCATATTGGCATAATTTGCGCCCTTAAGAAAAACGAGACTGCAAAACGGCCACGCAAGCGGCCAAAACGACCCCGCGACCATTGCGTCCGAAGCCCGCCCGCCCCCGGCGGGCTTTGTCGTTTCTGGAGCTTTCCCATGGCCCAGCCGCACAACCCCATCGCTGATGCGCTCGATCGGCTCGTACCCGATTTCGACGCATTGGTGCGGGATGCGCGGCTGGGCCGCCCGGGTTACCAGCTCCATCTGCACGAGCTTGAGGATCGCGCGCAGCGCATAGCCTCCGCTTTGGTCGCACCCTTTCGCGGCGCCGGCAGCAAGCCGGTGCACGCTCCCCTCGAAGTGCGGCACGGCCCTGGCGGCCGCTGCCGGGCAGGCTGGTGATATGAAAGCTGCGGCGATCGACATGTGTACGCTGAAAGGCGAGGCCTTTGGCGGCGAGGGCGCGACCACCGTCGTCGACCGCACATGGCTGCAGGATGTCTATCGCGCCTTGAACGGCGAGCTTTATGCCGACGTCAGCGAGTGTGGCGACGTGCCGGCCATGCGCCAGGCGCAGATCCTCGGCGCGGTCGACGGCATGTTACTGAGACGGGCGGCATGACCGCGATGTCGGCGCCCGCGCCGGTCAAGACGATGGCGGTCGCGATCGCGCTGCTCGAGCGTTTCAGCAAGCTCGGTGCGGATCTCGCCGCGATCGAGGCCAACCGCTCGGTCGCGATCGCCGGTACCAACAAGGTCGCCGATGCCCTGGCGCTGCCCGTGCTGACCGAGCTGCAGAAGATCCACGCGCGAATCGAGCCATGGTGGGCGCTCAACAAGGCTGAGCTGACCAAGGGTACGCGCAAGTCGATCGAGCTGGGCGGGTGCATGATCGGCACCAAGCTCGGCAACACCGTGCTCGGGCATGTCTTTGTCACCGATGCGGCCGCTTTGGTCGCGCTGCAGGCCGCGCGCTGGGCCAAGCCCTATGTCCGCGTCACCTATTCGATCGACCGCGCGGCCACGCTCGGTGCGCTAAAGGGCGCACACAAGGAACGCCTCGCCGATCTCGGCTTCAAGGCGGTGCCCGGCGCCGACACCTTCTTCCTCACGCCCGTTGCCCAGTCCGGCAGCGTCAGCGCCGCCTGAGGAGATCGTGATGCGCGCGTCCATCGCCGCGGTTGGCCTGGCCCTTGCCCGGCCTGGCATGTCGCTAACGCCACCACAGGCGTTCTCGATCAGGTCGACGGACCTATCCTACTGTGCGGACTGGCGCGATGTAGGCAACCGCTTCGACGTGCTGCTCGATGGCCAGCGCATGGAGCGCGTCATTGCCTATGACTGTCGCGCCGGCTGGGTGCGTACGCTGCGTGCCAATGACCAAGGTAAGCTCCAGCTCGTCAGCATAGCTGGCGAGCTTACTGTGCTCGAGGAGACGCTTCAGGGCGACGTCACCGTCGCCTGGCGCGATAGCGACTGATCCTGCCACGTGCCGATGCAACCGCCGCGGTTCGGCCACCAGGCCGCGCCGCGCAAGCCGTGGCAGCTAGCAGCCGGCCAGCCTGACCTGCGCAAACGAGGTCGAGCTGGCTGCAGGGAGCGTGAGCGCGTCAGGCGCGAGGAGCCACTGTGCCGAACCTGCCTTGACGCAGGGCGCACCACCCCGACCGACGTCATCGACCACATCATCCCGCTCAGCCTGGGCGGCAAGGACGAGCGGTCCAACAAACAAGGCCTGTGCGACCCCTGCCACGACGAGAAGTCGAAGGCCGAACGCGCCGCCGGCGCGACCGAACGGGCGAGCTGGTGACCCCGGGGCGGGGTCAAATCTCTGGAGCCGAGGCCCCGGACACCGCCACTTCCACAAATATTTACGTGGCCAATATCAAAACCTAAATGTTGAGGTGGCCGATGGCGAGTGGCGGGCCCCGGCCAGGCGCCGGCCGGCCGCGTAAGGCGCCGGCGCTGAAGCAGCTCGCCGGCACCGACCGCGCCGATCGCCAGCTCGCGATCAGCGAGGACGTGCCGATCGGGCCGATGATCGTGCCGATGCACCTGTCGGACCTGGAGCAGCTCTATTTCACCAACGTGGCGCAGATGCTCGAGCAGCAGAAGCGTGCCAGCCCGCATTTCGCGGAGCACGTCGCGCTGCTCGCCCAGCGCCTCGCGCAGATCCAGCGCTGGAAGTCTGTGCTCGAGGTCGAGGGCGACACCCACACCAGTACAACGGTGCGCGTGGTCGACGGCAAGGCGCTGACCACCTCGATGGTGCGCGCGCGTCCCGAGGTGAAAATGCTCTCCGACGCGATGCGCCACGCGCAGTCGCTGCTCGGCGAGCTGATGCTCAACCCGGCGGCCGCGCTGCGGATCGCGAGCGGCCACAAGCCGCAGGCGGGCGACTTTGACGATTTTTGAGGTGGCGATGTCAGATAAATTCTTCTGCCCGCGCGGCCCGGGTGGCAACAGCCCCTTCGCCGCCCCGTTCAACGGCGAGGCGGATTGGCGGGAAGATGGGACCTGCAGCTATTGCGGCTCGCTCAATCCCGACTTGCTGTTCGCCCAGATCGAGAAGGGCGCCGAGCTCGGCCCGACCGACAAGAGCTACAAGATCTACGTCCGCCTCGTCGATCACCAGGTGCGCGGCGCCGGCAAGTTCTACTTCCAGCATCTTTCGGACGAACAGCAGGTTCGCTTCGTCGAACTGTACAATGCCCATCAGCTGAAGATTGGCATGCCCGGCCATTTCTACACCCTGCCGTTCTTCATGACGCTAAAGCCGCCGTCCGCACCGTGACGTGGAAGCCCGCGACTATGCGGCGATCGCCGAGGGCTATGCCCGCGGCATCGTCCGGAAGAACATCCCGGCCGGCAAGTCGATCCGGCTGCAGTGCAAGCGGTTCCTGGATGAGCTGAAGGCCAGCAAAAAGGCCGACTTCCCGCATCGGTTCGACCGCGACAAGGCCGCCCGGGCGTGCCGCTTCATCGAGAAGCTGCCGCATTCGAAGGGCACCTGGGCCCGGCGCAAGGAAGCGATCCGGCTCGAACCGTGGCAGGTATGGATCATCGCCTGCACCTTCGGATGGCTGCGCAAGGCCAACGGCACGCGACGCTTCCGCGTGCTGCTCGTCGTCGTGCCGAGGAAGAACGGCAAGTCGGCATTGTCGGCCGGTATCGGCCTGTACATGCTGTGCGCCGATGGCGAGTTTGGTGCCGAAGTCTATTCGGGCGCGACCAACGAGAAGCAAGCCTGGGAGGTGTTCGGCCCGGCGCGGCTGATGGCGCAGCGCACGCCGGCGCTGCTCGGCAAGTTCGGTGTCGAGGTCAACGCCAAGTCGCTGGTCAGGATCGACGACAACAGCAAGTTCGAGACGATCATCGGCGACCCCGGCGACGGCCAGTCGCCGAGCTGCTCGATCCACGACGAATATCACGAGCATGACGATGACGGTCAGATCGACACCATGCTCACCGGCATGGGCGCGCGCGACCAGCCGCTGCAGCTGCTCATCACCACGGCCGGTGATAATCTCGCCGGTCCCTGCTACAAGATGATCGGCGAGCAGCGCGAGAAACTCGCCGGTATCGGCCGCGCCTCTGGCGGGCCAGGCGGGGCAGGCCCGTCGCTTGACGACGAAACCTTCTTCGTCGAATACACGATCGACCAGGGCGACGACTGGAAGGCGGAGAGCGCGCTCCGCAAGGCCAATCCGAACTTCGACGTCTCGGTTGCGGGCGATTTCCTCCGCGCCCGGCAGCGCGACGCGATCGCGACGCCGCGCAAGGCCGGCATCTTCAAGACCAAGCATCTCAATTTGTGGGTCGCATCGAAGGCGGCCTATTTCGATATCGAGAAATGGCGGGCGTGCCACGATCCCGGCATCCCGGCGAAGGCGGCCGACGCGCTGCTGCTCGAGCGGTTGCGCGGCCGCCGTTGCATCGCAGGCCTGGATCTCGCGTCGAAGATCGATATCGCCGCGCTCGAGCTGCTGTTCCTGCCGATCGGCGAGGTCGCGACCGTCGCCGATCCGTACATCCGGACCGGCTTCTACTTCCTGCCGGCGGAGACCGTGCTCAACGTGCCGACCTATCAGGCATGGGATGCAGCCGGGCTGCTCAACGTCACCGACGGCAACATCATTGACTATGACGAGATCCTCGAAGTCCTGCGCCAGGTGCGCGACACCTTCCAGCTCGAGCAGGTCGCCTATGATCCGCATCAGGCGACGTACCTGGCAACGACCATGGTCAAGCAAGGCTTCCCGGTCATCGAATACCGGCCGATCGTGGTCAACTTTTCCGAGCCGATGAAAGAGCTCGATGCGCTGAGCAAGGCCGGCAAGATTCGCCATGGCGGTTGCGCCGTCATGGAATGGGAAATGAACAACGTCGTCGCCCAGGCCGACGCGAAGGAAAACGTCTACCCGCGCAAGCCGCGCGAAGAGGCGAAGATCGACAACCCGGTGGCGCTGATGAGCGCGCTGGGCGTCGCGATGGCGGGCGCATCGCCGATCAAATCATTCTGGGAAACGGAGGCGGCATGAAAGCTAAACTTGCCGCCATCCTCGCGCTCGCGGTCCGCGAGCTGCTCGGTGCCGTTGGCCTGGGCCTGGTCGTGTACGGCATCGGCGAGATCTACGTACCGGCGGCGTTCATCGCGGCCGGCGGGTTCATGGTGTTCACCGCGTTCCTGTTGGCCCGCCGCGCCTGATGCGCGGCCTGTTCGATCGACTGGCGGCGCCCGGCCGCAAGGGCGACGCGTTGACACTCGACCAGCTGCCCGGCTTCCTGATGATGGGCGACAGCGGCAGCGGCGTCAGCGTCACCTGGTCGTCGGCGCTGAGCACCGCGATGCTGGCGTGCGGCCGGGTTGTCGGCGAGGGCATCGCCCAGTCGCGCGCCAAGCTGATGCGACCGCGCAAGGGCCGCGCCGGCGCCGATGCCGCGATCGACAATTCGCTCTACCGCCTGCTCTACCTCGAGCCGTGCGACGGCTTCACCGCCTTCAGCTTCTGGGAGACGATCGTCTTCCACATGATGTTCGTCGGCAACGCCTTCGTCTTCATCAACCGGGTCGGTGATCGCATCCATGAGCTGATCCCGCTCGAGCCGAACAAGGTCAAGGTCACCCGCTATGCGGACCTGACCTATGGTTACGAGGTCGCCGGCGATGACGGCGCCTATAAGCGCATGCCGAAGGGCACGATCTGGCACATTCGCGGGCCGTCGTGGAACGGCTGGATGGGCATGGAGGCGGTCAAGCTGGCGCGCGAGGCGTTGGGCCTGTCGATGGCGCTCGAGGCGTCGCATGCCCGCATGCACAAGGATGGCGTCAAGCCGGCCGGCATCTATTCGATCGAGGGCGAGCTCACCGATCCGCAGCACAAGCAGCTCGTCAGCTGGCTTAAGTCGTACGCGACCTCGCGCCAGGGTGATCCGCTGGTGCTCGATCGCAACGCGAAGTGGATGTCGCAAGCGATGTCCGGCGTAGACGCCGAGCACCTCGCGACCAGGCGCTTCCAGATCGAGGAGATATGCCGCGCGGTCCGCGTCATGCCGATCATGGTCGGCCTGGCCGAGAAGACCGCGACCTATGCCAGCGCGGAACAGATGTTCATCGCGCATGTCGTGCACACGCTCTCGCCCTGGGCGGTGCGGCTCGAACAGTCGGCCGAGGTGGCGTTGCTGTCGCCGGCCGAGCAGCTCGACGGCCTGTTCCTGCGCTTCGATCTCTCGGCGCTGATGCGCGGCGATTACAAATCGCGGCAGGAAGGCCTGCAGATCCAACGCCGCAACGGCGTGATCAACGCCAACACCTGGCGCGACCAGGAAGATATGAACCCGCGCGATGATCTCGGCGGTGACCAATACATCGTCGAGGCCAACATGGCGCTGCAGGACGGTCGCGATCTGCCGGTGCCCACCGCCCAGCCACCGAAGGTGCCCAATGGCAACGCCAACTGATTTCGCTGAGGCGAACCTGCTACTCGTCGGGCCCGAAGGTCGCGACGACATCATCCCGCTGCCCGTGCGCCGCACCGACGACAGCGTCGTGTCGCGCTGGGAACTCAGCGCCGAGGAGGTCCGCGAGATCGCCGAGACGGGCGTCGTCTGGCTGAGCGTCATCGGCCGCACCGCGCCGCCCGTCTACGTCACCGGCTGCAAGCGCGAGGTAATTTGATGGATGTGATCAAGTTCGCCCGCGAAATGCGGGCCCGCGGCTACCGTCACACGCGCCGGCGTCGCGGTGAAGTCATCTTCGGCATCCGTTTTCCGAATAGGCTCGGCGTGTCACGCGTATTTGACGTCGAGCTGCTCGGCCAGGCCGAGATACAGCCGCACGCTCTCGCCGATCTTTCTCTTCGCCAGGACGCCTTGTCGGCTGGCTTCGACCTGAGGGCCGCCTGATGGACCGCCAAGCCTTCGACCTCGAATTGAAATTCTCCGGCGACGCCGCGTCGGGCACGGTCGAGGGTTACGGCTCCGTCTACAACGTGCTCGATCGCGGCGGCGATATCGTCATGCCCGGCGCGTTCAAGGCGTCGATCGCCGACTGGAAGCGCCGCAAGGCGATGCCACCGATGCTGTGGCAGCATTATTCGAGCGAGCCGATCGGCGTGTGGACCGACATGGCCGAGGACGAGAAGGGCCTGAAGGTGGTCGGCCAGCTCGTGCTCGAGGTGCCGCTCGCGGCCGCGGCGCGCGCGCTCATGGCCGCCGGTGCGATCAAGGGCCTGTCGATCGGCTATGAGACTGTCGATTACGAGATCGATCGCAAGACCGGCATCCGCCGGATCAAGAAGGCCGACCTCTGGGAGATCAGCCCGGTCACCTTCCCGATGAACTCGGACGCCCAAATTACCGGCGTCAAGGGCGGCTTCGATCCGCGTGAGCTCGAGCGCTCATTGCGCAGCGATTTGAATCTGTCGGGCGCCCAGGCCGTGAAGGCCGTGGCGATCGTCAAACAGCACCTCCGCGATGGTGGTGACAAACCCGAGCATGAACCCCGCGACGGGGAAAAAGCCATGCTCATGTCACTGCGCGCAGCCGCTGAAAAGCTCCGCGCCTAGGAGATTTCCCACCATGTATATCGGTAAGCAGTCCGCGTTTCGCGCGGCGATGTTGGCTGGCGCGCTGTGTGCGCCGATGTCCGCGCGTGGCAACGCGCCCGAGCGCAAGGACGGCGAAAGCCTCACCACCGAGGTGAAGGCCGCCGTCGATCTGCTCGGCAAGACGTTCGAGGAGTTCAAGACCAAGAACGACGAGCGCATGAAGCAGTTCGAGACCAAGCGTGGCGAGGACGCGGTCACCAAGGACGAGGTCGAGAAGCTCAACAAGGGCATCGATGACGCCAAGGCGATGCTGCAGAAGCGCATCGACGAGTTCGAGGCCAAGGCCAACCGCCTGCAGCTGACCGGCGCCGCCGTCGGCGCCGACGAGGCCAAGGCCGCCGCGCAGTTCGGCGAGTTGATCGGCCAGAAGGATTACGACGCCGAGAAGCTCAAGGAATATAAGGCGGACCTCTCCGGTTATCTGCGCCGCGCCGAGGCCAAGGCGGTGACGATGTCGGTCGCGTCGGATCCGAGCGGCGGCTTCTGGGTCACGCCCGACGTGTCGGGCCGCATGGTCAAGAAGATCTACGAATCGACCCCGATGCGTCAGCTCGCCAATGTCGTGGCGATCGGCACCGATCGCCTCGAGGGGCCGATCGACAATGGCGAGGGCGCCGCTTTGTGGGTCGGCGAAAGCGCCGCGCGCACCCAGACCGACGCGCCGCAGCTCGGCATGTGGGCGATCGACGTCAACGAGCTCTATGCCTATCCCAAGGTGACGCAGAAGCTGCTCGAGGACGCCAAGATCGACGTCGAGGCCTGGCTGGCCGACAAGTCGACCAACAAATTCTCGCGCACCGAGGCGACCGCCTTCGTCAACGGCGACGGCAACCAGAAGCCCAAGGGCATCCTGCAATATCCGATCGTCGCGACCACCGACGCGACGCGGCCCTGGGGTTCGTTCCAGTACATGCCGTCCGGCGCCGCGGGCGACTTCGCCGCCACCAACCCGGCCGACGCGCTGATCAAGCTGATCTTCGAGCTCAAGACTGGCTATCGCCAGAACGCCAAGTGGCTGGCGGCGCGTCGCACCATCGGCAGCGTCCGCCAGCTCAAGGACGGCCAGGGCAACTACCTGGTCGACCTGCGCCTGCGCGACGGTGCGATGGTCGAGACGATCTTCGGTTACGACGTCGTCGACGGCGAGGACATGCCGGCGGTCGCCGCCAACAAGTTCGGCCTGGCGTTCGGCGACTTCTCCGAGGCCTATACGATCGTCGATCGCCTCGGCACCTCGGTGGTCCGCGACAACATCACCACCCCGGGCTTCGTGAAGTTCCACATGCGTCGCCGCGTCGGCGGCGGCGCGGTGAACTTCGAGGCGCTCAAATTCCTCAAGTTCGCGACGTCGTAACGCGCAGCGCCCGAGCGTGATGCTCTCCAGCGGCCGGCCAGGCGCCGGCCGTTGATCTTTTCCCCTGTCTCTCTCGAGAGGAAATTCCCATGACTCCCAATCGTGACGGCGCTTCGTCGCTGTTTCCGGTCAATGTGATCGATCCCGCGGTGCTCGCCGCGGACAACACGCCTGTCACCATCGACCTGGTGGACTACCAGAGCGCGACGCTGCTGCTGCACATCGGCGTCGGCGGCATCACCTTCACCGGCACCAACAAGATCGAGTTCGTCCTGACCCACAGCGATGACGATTCGACCTACACCAACGTCACCGATGACGATGTGATCAAGGACAGCCTCGGCGCGACCACGATCACCACCGGTATCGTCCGCGCGCTGATCGCGGCCCACGCGGCCGCGACGATCCAGAAGCTCGGTTATGTCGGCGGCAAGCGCTACCTCAAGCTGCTCGCCGACTTCTCCGGCACGCACGGCACCGGCACGCCGATCGCCGTGTCGATCGTCAAGAACCGCGCCAGCCTCAAGGGCGTCGCCTGAACCTGACGGGGCGGCGACGCGCCGCCCCGTCGCTTCGGCCGGGAGAGATCCATGACGGAACCCGTCTCGGTCGATAATATCAAGATCCATCTGCGCCTGCCGGCCGGTGCCGGCGCCGAGGACGCGTATCTCGCCGCGCTGATCACCGGCGCGCGCGCGGCGTGCGAGCTGCGCATCGGCCGCGCGATCATCGGCAAGGCCGCCGCGGTGACGCTGGACGCCTTCCCGGCCTACCTCGTCACGTCGACCGTGACGCGCAACCCGCGCAATCTCGACCTCACCTTGCCCGGCGGCACCGTCACCTCGATCGACGAGATCAGCTGGCGCCATGCCAGCGGCGACTGGATCGCGGTCGAGCCGGATGAATATATCGCCGACCTCACCCGCGCCCCGGCGCGCGTCGCGCCGGTGACCAGCTGGCCGATCGCCGGCCCGGGCCCGGGCGCGGTGATCATCACCTACACGCTGTCACCGCTCGACGCGGACGAGCTGGCGATCGTCGGACACGCGATCCGCCTGATCGTCGGCAACTGGTATTCGAATCGCGAGGCCGATGTGATCGACACGCGCGGCACGCCGACCGAGCTGCCGACCGGCGTGAAATGGCTGCTCGAGCCGCTGCGGCAGATCCCGGGCGCATGAGCCGCGCCGGCAGCTATCGCGACCGCATCGATATCCAGGCGGTCGGCACGGGCACGCGATGACCTCTCTTTATTCTCCAGGAGACCATGAATGACCCTCAAGGCCAATCTGACGGTGTCGATCGCGGCATCGATCACCGGCGCGCTCGATCTCGAGGCGCTCGCCTCGTCGCTCAATCAGAGCTGGTCGGTCGCACTCGCCGACGGCACTGGCGCTGGCCAGGCGACGCGCATGTGGTCCGATGTGCGCAATCTCGCCTCGAACACGTCCGAATCGCTCGATCTGTCGGGCGCGCTGGTCGACGCGTTTGGCGTCTCGGTGACTCTGACCAAGATCAAGATGTTGATCATCGCGGCGGATCCGCTCAACACCACGGTGTTGACGGCCGGCAACGTCACCAACGGCATCATCGCGCCGTTCCTCGCCGCCACCGGTGGCATCATCATCCGCCCGGGCGGCCTGTTCGTCGCGGCCGCGCCAGACGTGACCGGCTTCGGCGTGACCGACGCGACAGCCGATCTGCTCAAGATCGCCAACGCCGCCGGCGCCGCCGCCAATTACAGCATCGCCGTCATCGGGATCTGATCCTTGGCGAAGCGCGCGAGCATTAGGTCATGAGTATTCGGGCGGGCCGGCTGCGCGATCGCGTCGACATACTGCGGCAGGTCAAAGTGCGCGACGGCAGCGGTTATGCGATCAGCTGGGTCACGATCGGCAGCGACGTGCCGGCAGAGGTGATCAGCCAGGCCGGCCGCGAAGGCGTGTTTGAAAAGGTCTTCCAGAGCGTCCGCGTGTTCCAGATCACGATCCGCTGGCGCGGGGACCTGTTGCCCGATGATCAACTGAAACTCGACGGCGTCGATCTCAACATCCGCTCGGCCGAGGATCGCGACCGTCGACGCGAAAGCCTGGTCATCTTCGCCGACACCGAAGCGGCGCTGAAGACGAGCTGATGACGCGCGAACGGGTGCGGGGCCTGGCGGATGCGTTCGCCATGTTCGAGGAGATTCCACGCCAGGCCGATCAGGAGCTCGTCGTCGAACTCGCCGTCATCGGGCGCGACGTCCTCGCCATACAGCGCCAACGCGTGCCGGTCCGCACCGGCCGGCTCGACGGCGCGCTGTCGTTGGCGGTGCTGGTCGATGGGCTTCGCCTGCGGATCGGCCTGCTCAACCAAAAAACGGCGCCGTTCTACGGTCGCATCGTCGAATTTGGCCGTCGCGCGCAAACCGTGCTGGTCCAGCGCCGGCGCCGTGTCGATGGGCGTCTCCGTGTCTTGCATCGCCGCAAGCGCGCCGAGGATATCGCCGCCAGCTACAAGCTGCACGTTTCGGCGCGCGCGCCACGCCCGTTCGTCGATCCGCCCGATCTCGATCTGGTGGCCGTCGCAACCGAGCGCCTGGCCAACTTCTGGTCGAATGTCCTCAGCCGATCGGGAGCCTCCAGATGAGCGACGTGATCGACCTGCTGACGCCGGCGCAGGAAGCCTTCTTCGACGCCCTGCTCGCCGCGATGCCGAGCGAGCTCGCCGATGTCTTCGTCGTCATGCCCGAGAATCCGCCCGGCAACTTCGCCCTCATTGGAGCGATCGACAGCGAGGATCAGGGCGAGGTCACCGAGCAGTTCGAGAAACTGACCGTCGAGGTTCAATATATCTATCGCGGCGACGATCGCCGCCAGCTGCTCACCATGATGGCAGCCGGGCGCGCAGCGCTCGATCGCAAGTTCCTGACGCCGGTCGCCGGCGTCGACCTCAGCGTCGTCCGTCACCTGCACAGCTCGGCCAGTTCGGTCGCGGCAGACGGCAAAACCTATGCCGGCATCCAGAATTTCACGCTGTTCGCCCAGCCGGCCTGATCAACGGAAGGAACCATCATGACGATTCTGCTCGGCAATGACTATCTGGGGTGGATCGAAACCGCCACGCCCGGCGCCTATGTCGCCCTGCTCGGCCAGGGCACTCTGAACGAGAGCCGCTCCCAGTCGGAGATCGATACCGGCGACAAGACGACCGGCAAGTATAATACCGGTGCTTTCGGCAACATCGCGTTGAAGCAGTCGCTCGACCTGAAGATCAACCTTCCGGACGCGGGGTACGCGCGCCTCGAGGCGAAAGTAAACGCCGGGCAGTCGTTCATGTGGGAGGTGCGCAAGGGTGGGTTGGCTGGCGTAGAAGGCGACGCCATCTTCAAGGCGCTGGTGTTCGGCTCCATCACTAGCCGCGTCTTCAACAAGGACGGCACCGTCGATGCGAAGATCGATCTGAAGATCGCCGCCGCGCCGACCGTCGATGCGATCGCCTGAGGAGATGGCAACGCGTAACCCGCGCCGGCGCGCTCCGACATCCGCCCCAGACGGCGCGGCCAACAAGGAACGCGGCGAGCATAGTCTGGCGCTCGCCGGGACCAATTATGTGCTGCGGCCATCGCACGCCGCGATCGTCGCGATCGAGGCGCAGTGCGGCGCCTCGTTGCTCACGCTGGCGCGCGACGGCAATGCCGGCGCGCTCGGCCTGCAGGAGCTGGGCATCATCGCGGCCGAGCTGATCAAGGCGGGCGCGGCGAAGGGTGACGACGCGACCGCTCATGTCGGCGCCGAGCGCATCGGCCAGCTGATCTTCGAGCACGGCATGGCATCGGTGACCGCGCGGCTGACCTTGTGCCTGATCGACGCCGCGACCGGCGGAAGGTCAGCCGAGGGAAACGCCAAAGCGGCGACGGCGTAGACGAGTCCACGCGCTGGCGCCGCTTCCAGGGAACGATGATGGACGGGTTCGGGTGGACGGCCGATCAATTCTGGGCGGCCACGCCACACGAGACCTGGGCGCTGATCGAAGCGCGCAAGGCGGCGAACAAGGGGTAGATTTGCCTTTATCGTCATCTGTTGTAGCATAAGAGTGGTGAAGTCTCTGGCTCTCCTCTTGGTGGCAGCATTGCTGCAGTCAGACCCACCGCACGATCGGCAGGATATACCTGACTTTTACCGGGGCACTTGGGCGCTTTCACGCGCGATTTGCAAAGAAGAGCGCGGCCCGGCCTTCGTCACTATCGGCGCGCGCACCATCGATTTCTATGAGCGACACGGTTATCTCGATCTAGCTCAACTAAACCACGTCAGCGATACGCCCGCCTTCTACGGCCACTTCCGCTTTGTCAGCCTTTTGAACTTTTCCGACGAGCCGCTGCGCCTCGAACGGAACGGGGATAAC
>Ga0193716_1000121_pt1 | contig 44758 bp, 44 predicted proteins | sample U2c1metaG_FD_145901 | JGI IMG/M metagenome (GOLD analysis project Ga0193716, IMG submission 145901) | Soil microbial communities from a riparian zone of the East river system, Colorado, United States - U2c1 | ecosystem: Environmental > Terrestrial > Soil > Riparian zone | place: USA: East River...
GCAGCAGGCCAAGAGGGGTCTCCTGAGGTCTCGTTCGACACCCACCCCGACCACTACCGCCACTGGAAACTGCGCTTCGACGGCGACGTGGCCTGGTTGATCCTCGACGTCGACGAAGACGGCGGCATGGTTCCCGGCTACGAGCTCAAACTCAACTCCTACGACCTCGGCGTGGACATCGAGCTCTACGACGCGACGCAGCGGCTGCGGTTCGAGCATCCAGAAGTGAAGGCCGTTGTGGTCACCAGCGGCAAAGACAAGGTGTTCTGCGCCGGTGCCAACATCCGAATGCTTGCGGCCTCAACGCACGAGTGGAAGGTTAACTTCTGCAAGTTCACCAACGAAACCCGCAACGGAATCGAGGACGCTGCAGCCCACACCGGGCAGCGCTATCTGGCTGCGGTCAACGGTGCATGCGCCGGTGGCGGCTACGAACTCGCCCTGGCGTGTGACCACATCGTGCTCGTCGACGACAACTCCTCCGCGGTATCGCTTCCCGAGGTGCCGCTGCTGGGTGTGTTGCCCGGCACCGGCGGTCTTACCCGTGTGGTCGACAAGCGTCATGTGCGCAAGGACTTGGCGGATGTATTCGCGACAAGGCCAGACGGCGTGCGCGGCAAGACCGCTCAGCAATGGGGCCTGGTTGACGAACTCGCCCCGCCGCGGCAGTTCGAGCAGGCCGTCAAGGACCGCGCCGCCCAATTGGCCGCGACTTCGCACCGCCCCTCGGACGCCGCCGGCGTTGACTTGGTGGCGCTGAACCGCACCGACACCCCGGACGCCATCACCTACGACTTCGTGGACGCGGTGTTCGACCGGGCACACGGGGTCGTCACCATCACGGTGCACGCACCGACCGAGGCCGCCCCAGACGACATGGACACTGCGGGCATCCAGGGCGCCGCGTTCTGGCCACTGGCGGTGACGCGCGAGCTCGACGACCTGATTCTCCGGTTGCGCGCGAACGAAACAACCACCGGCACCTGGATCTTCACGACGGTCGGCGACATGGACATCGTGGACGCCTACGAACGACTTCTGCTGAACAACGCCGCGAGCGATTGGCTGGCCGGTGAGATCCTGCATTACTACAAGCGGGTGCTCAAGCGGTTGGACGTCACCAGCCGCAGCCTGCTCGCCTTGATCATCCCTGGCAGCTGCTACACCGGCATGCTGGCCGAGCTCGTCTTCGCGTGCGACCGCCAGTACATCCTCGATGGGCCACCGCTGGACAACGAGGACAGCGACTTGCGTGCCGGCCTTCGGCTCACTGCCATCAACTTCGGCGTGTTGCCAATGGGCAACGGGCTTTCGCGACTCGAGTCGCGCTTCTACGGTCACACCGACCACCTGAACGGATTGCGGGACGAAGAGTCGAGCACTGTTCTCAGTCCCGCGCAGGCCGCCAAACTAGGGCTGGTCACTTCCGCCCCCGACGACATCGACTGGGAGGACGAGATCCGGCTCGTCGTGGAGGGTCGGGCGGCGCTGTCGCCGGACGCTTGTACGGGAATGGAGGCCAATCACCGCTTCGTCGGACCCGAGACGCTGGAAACCAAGATCTTCGGTCGGCTCTCGGCATGGCAGAACTGGATCTTCATACGTCCCAACGCATCCGGTCCAGAGGGTGCATTACGTCGATACGGCACCGGACGGCCAGCCACCTTCGAGCGGAAGCGGGTGTAATCACCATGACCACATCGATCAACTACGACGACAAGATTCCCAACAACGTCGACCTGTCCTCGGACCGGCGGTTGCAGCGTGCGCTGGAAGGCTGGCAGCCCAAGTTCCTGAACTGGTGGGGCGAGATGGGGCCAACCCTGGAGACCCACGGGGTTTACCTGCGCACCGCGGTGGCCGTCGGTCGCGACGGCTGGGCCCACTTCGGCCACGTGAACGTCCCCGACTACCGGTGGGGCATCTTCCTTGCTGAGCCCAAGCCGGATCGGCGCATCGCCTTCGGGCAGCACAAGGGCGAACCCGTCTGGCAGCAGGTACCCGGCGAACTTCGCGCCGACCTGCAACGGCTGATCGTCGTGCAGGGGGACACCGAGCCCGCCTCGGTCGAACAACAGCGCCTGCTGGGACTCACCGCGCCATCGTTGTATGACCTGCGAAACCTGTTCCAGGTCAACGTCGAAGAAGGCCGCCATCTGTGGGCAATGGTGTATCTGCTGCATGCGTACTTCGGCAAGGAGGGGCGCGACGAAGCCGAGGCGCTCCTTTACCGCAACTCCGGCAGCCCGGACTCTCCGCGCATCCTGGGCGCTTTCAACGAGAAGACCGCCGACTGGCTGGCGTTCTACATGTTCACTTACTTCACCGATCGTGATGGCAAGTATCAATTGGGCACCCTCAAGGAAAGCGCCTTCGACCCACTCTCCCGTACCTGCGAGTTCATGCTCAAGGAGGAGGCCCACCACATGTTCGTCGGCACCACCGGAATCGACCGGGTGGTGACGCGCAGCGCGCAGTTGATCCGCGAACACGACACCCGCGATATCGCCAGCTACGGCGGGATCCCGCTGGAGATCATCCAGAAGTACATCAACTTCCACTACAGCGTCTCGCTGGACCTGTTCGGGGGCGAAACCTCCACGAACGCCGCCAACTACTTCACCGTCGGTATCAAAGGCCGCTGGCAGGAGGAACGTCGCGAAGACGATCACAAGCTGACGAATGACAGTGCGTTCCTGGACAAGCCCACCCCCGACGGCAGCTGGGGTAGAGAGGAACTGTCAGCGCTCCTTGCGCTCAACCTCGATCTGCGCAGCGAGTACACCGGTGACTGCCTGAACGGTCTCAAGCGGTGGAACAAGATCCTGGCCGACGCCGAAATCGACTTCACGTTCAGCCTCCCGCATGTCGGGTTCAACCGCGAGGTCGGCGTTTACGCCGGCCATCACATCAGCCCGTCAGGCACGATTCTGGATGCCACCTCGTGGAACGGGGCGCAGTCAGGGTGGCTGCCCACCGACGAGGACCTGACGTTCGTTCGCTCGCTGATGCACCCCGTCTACGAGCGGGGCAAGATCGCCAGCTGGATTGCCCCGCCGGTGCATGGCATCAACAGTCAGCCGTTCGACTACGAGTACGTTCACCTCTCCTGAGAGATGCGGGTAGATGGATACCACGTTGACGGCGCTTCACTCCGGGTTCAACGCCGCAGACTACCTGGTGGACAGGCACATTCGGGAAGGGCGCGGCGGCCGTGTAGCGGTCGCCACGTCTTCGCGGACATTGAGCTACCGCGATCTGGCGGAGGCCGTGCATCGTGTCGCCGGTGGTCTTCGACGACTCGGGGTACGGCCGGAGGAGCGCGTCCTCTTTTGCATGGCCGATGACGTCGAACTGTTGACAGGCATTCTGGGCGCCATGTATGTCGGAGCGGTTCCTGCGCCTGTGTCAACGATGCTGACCGGCAACGAACTGGGTCGACTGCTGGCCGATTCGCGGGCAAAGGTGTTGTGCGCCTCCACCGAATTCGCCTCGGAGATCGCGATGGCCGTCGCCAGCGCCCCTGAGGTCACCGACGTGGTATTCGACGGTATACCCGCCGTCGAGATGGGCGTGGGCGTCACCGTTCACCAATGGGATGTGCTGTCCATCCTCGATCCGATGTCGACCGCATACGACACCTGGGGTGATTCACCGGCGTTGTGGCTGTACACCTCGGGCACTACCGGTACGCCGAAAGCCGCCATGCACCGCCACGCCAGCATCCGGTCGGTCGCAGAGAACTACGGTGTCGGTGTTCTTGGTATTCGCCCACAGGATCGTTGCCTGTCGGTGGCGAAGTTGTTCTTCGCCTACGGCATCGGCAACTCGTGCTTCCTTCCTCTTTCCGTTGGCGCCACGACCGTCCTGGAGCGGGCGCGCCCTACCCCTGCAAGCATCGCCGAACGCATCCACGCCGCCCATCCCACCTTGTTCTTCTCCGTGCCAACGGTTTACTCCTCACTGCTCGCCAGTGATCTACCCGCTGATACCTTCGCCCCTGTCCGACTGGGGATCTCAGCGGGCGAAGCACTGCCGGCCCCGCTGTTCGAGCGCATGCGTGATCGCTTCGGCATCGAGGTCCTCGACGGGATCGGCGCGACCGAGGCACTGCACATCTTCTTGTCGAATCGACCGCGGCAGGTGCGGCCAGGCTCGTCCGGCACACCCGTGCCCGGGTACGACGTTCAACTGCGCACTGACGATGGCGCGTTGATCGAGGCACCCGGCCGGCCGGGAACGCTGCACCTGCGCGGCCCCTCGATCGCCACCGGCTACTGGTGTCGCACCGAGACCACACGGCAGGTCTTCCAAGGAGAATGGTTGCGCACTGGCGACATCTACGTGCAGAACGAAGACGGTACCTACAGCTGCCTGGGTCGCAGCGGCGACATGCTCAAGGCGGGCGGAATATGGGTGTCGCCGACTGAAGTCGAACAACGACTGCTGCACCACCCGGACGTCGCGGAGGCGATCGTGGTGTCCGCTCCCGACGAATCCGGGTTGGACAAGCCGGTCGCCTGTGTGGTGACCATCCAAGGCCGTACGGTCGAGCCCGAGGCCCTGATCCTCTGGTGCCGCGAGGAACTCGCCGCTTTCAAGAGACCGCGGGCAGTCGTGATCATGAGAGATCTGCCCAGGACTCCCACCGGCAAGGTTCGCCGCAACGTTCTACGTGAACAGGTGGCCGATGCTCTGGTCACCGCCGAGGTGACGGCATGAACGCCCTCCACCCGCTGGACAGGATGCAAGGAGGCAATCGATGACGACTCCGCGGTCGCCGCTCATCGAGGTCGACGTTCTGATCATCGGTGCGGGTCCGGCCGGACTGTTCGCTGCTTACTACTCGGGCTTCCGAGGGTTGGCAGTGGCGGTGATGGACTCACTTCCCGAGCCAGGTGGCCAGATCAGCGCGATGTATCCGGAGAAGCTGATCTACGACATCGCCGGCTATCCCGCCATCCGCGGTCGCGACCTCGTCGAACGGCTACTCGAGCAGGCCGCCCCGTTCGCCGGCATCTACCTTCTGGGTCACCGTGCCGAACTGTTGGAACGCCGTGCCGTCCCCGAAGGGCAGGAATCGTTCACGGTCACCAGCGCCGAAGGCGCTGTCGTGCACACGAAGTCGATCATCATCACAGGCGGCATCGGCACGTTCACACCCCGGCCGCTGCACGCCGCGGCGGCCTACGAAGGGCAGGGTCTCGCCTACTTCGTGCGCCGCCTCGACGACTACGCGGGCGTAGACGTGCTCATCGTCGGCGGCGGCGACAGTGCTTTCGACTGGGCACAGGCACTGTCCCCGATCGCCCGTTCCGTCGTGCTGGTACACCGACGCGACAAGTTCAGCGCACACCCGGCCACGGTCGCAGCGGTCCTCGAATCGGACGTCACGGTGGTCACCAACGCTGAAGTGCGAGCCGTCCTCGGCAATGGAGTGATCACAGCAGCCGAGATCGCCGCGAACGGCGAATCCGCTTGGCAGATACCCTGCCAACGCATTATCGCGTCGCTTGGATTCACCGCGAACCTAGGCCCGCTGACGCAGTGGGGGATCGACGTCCGCAACCGACGCCATATCCCCGTCGACTCGACCATGCAGACCGATGTGCGAGGCATCTTCGCCGCGGGTGACATCAACGAATACCCGGGCAAAGTACGCCTGATCGCGGTCGGGTTCGGCGAGGCCGCTACAGCGGTGAACAATGCCGCGCACTACATCGACCCCAACGAACCGGTGTTCCCGGGACATTCGACCGACGCGGCCCCGACTGCAGTACCGGTGTGATACCGAAAGGACAACAGACATGCCCTACGTGATCGCCAAAGCTTGTATCGACATCATGGATCGCTCCTGCATGGAGGAGTGCCCCGTCGACTGCATCTACGAAGGTGAACGCAAGCTCTACATCAACCCGATGGAATGCATCGACTGTGGCAACTGTGAGCCGGTGTGCCCCGTTCAGGCGATTACCCAGGATCGGCGGGTGCCGCATGGGCAGGAGGAGTTCGTCGAAGACGCGAGGCGCTTCTTCATCGACGCCCTTCCCGGACGTGGCGAAACACTCGGTGCCCCAGGGGGATCGGTGAATACCGGACCGATCGGTGTGGACACCGAGTTTGTGCGAGGTCATGCCAAATCGGCATGAGGACATGCCACTGGTCGATGCACACATGCACGTGCCGCGGCTGTCCACCGTAAAACCGGCGTGGCTGGAATGGGCCAGTCGTTTCGGCGCGCCCGGATGGCGAGATGTCTTCGACGCCGAGGGCGACCCCGTCCCACAGCGCCTCGACGCCTTGTTGGAGGGCGAGGGCGTGCAACGCGCGCTGCTGTTCTGCGAGTACAGCCCTCGCGCCACCGGAATTCAAGCGATCGACGACCTCCTGCCGATCCGCGACCACAATCCGACACGGTTCCGGCTGGTCGCGAACGTCAACCCGCACTTGCACCATCCGATCGCCGCGGAGGTGGAACGTCAGCTGGACTTGGGTGCGGTAGCCGTCAAACTCCATCCAGTGCACGGCGCATTCTCGCCGGGACACCCCGACGTGAGACCGGTCTTTGCCGTCTGTGCCGAGCGTGCAGTGCCAGTGATCGTGCATTCAGGCACCTCGACCTTTCCCGGGTCGCGGTCGAGCTGCGGGGACCCGCAGCTACTCCTGGACGTCATCGAGGACTTTCCAGAGGTCAACTTCGTGTTCGCACACGGAGGCCGCGGATGGTGGTATGACACTGCAGCATTTCTCGCCCTGGCCAAACCCAATGTATGGCTGGATCTTTCGGGGCTGCCTCCGCATAAGTTGCCGCTGTACTACGCAAGATTCGACCTACCTCGGTTAGCCGAGAAGTGGATATTCGGCACTGACTGGCCCGGCGTGCCGGGAATCCGACGCAACGCCGAGGCGCTGGCAGACATCGGCCTGTCCGGCGACATCGTGCGCGGTGTCTACGGCGGGAATGCGGCAAAGGTATTCGGCGGCTTGGGCATCTGAGTTGCCAGGGCCATCAGGAACAGAGAGGTGTTGCAGGATGGTTCAGACGGTCGGCGTTGTCGGCGCCGGAACGATGGGTGTGGGCATCGGCTACGTGTTCGCGGCCTCGGGGTGTGAGGTGACGGTAGTCGACCGCGATCCCCAGCAGATCAGCCAAGCGCAAGTAGTGATCGCCGAGCAGACACAGAAAGCCGCTCATAGAGGGAAGCTCGACAACACGACCGCAGCGGCGCTCAGCGCACGGATCAGCTGGGGCGCTGACATCGATGAACTGCCGACCCACTTGGACCTGGCTGTGGAAGCCGTTCCCGAGCGCGTCGAACTGAAGGCGTCCGTGCTGACAGCCGTCGAGGGCCGTGATCCAGCGGTGCTGGCCTCCAACACGAGCGGGATCAGCATCGGTCAACTCGCCGCCGGGTTGCGAACCCCAGAATCGTTTCTGGGGCTGCACTTCTTCAATCCCGTGTGGTCGATGCCTCTGGTCGAGATCGTCCGCGGACACCAGACCGGGCAGATGGCGCTGCAGGTCGCGGAGGGCGCGGTGGCCCAGATCGGCAAGCACAAGATCATCGTCACCGACGCGCCAGGTTTTGCGACCAGCAGACTCGGGGTGGCCATCGGTTTGGAAGCAATGCGCATGCTCGAAGAGGAGGTGGCAGGTGCAGAGGACATCGACAAAGCCATGGAGCTGGGCTACCGCCACCCGATGGGTCCACTGCGACTCACCGATCTGGTTGGCCTGGACGTGCGCCTGGATATCGCGACGAACCTGGCCCGAGCCTACGGGCCGCGTTTCGACCCGCCGCGGATTCTGATCGACAAGGTCGCCGCCGGCGAGCTCGGCCGCAAGACCGGTCGCGGCTTCTACATCTGGTGAAACAGGGGACCACCCCCAAACACTCGACTGACCCACATCCAAACAGGAGCAACAGATGACACCGATGCTCAGCAGTCATGTCCTCGGCCGCTGGCAGAGCCCTTCCGATGCCGGACGGCTACTGCATGACGCAGCCACCGGTGAGGATGTGGCCCGCATCTCCACCGAGACACCCGATTACGCCGCGATCCTTGATTACGCCCGTCGAGTGGGCGCGTCCGCTCTGCGAAACCTCAACTTCGCCCAACGTGCGGCAATTCTCAAAGACCTCGGCAAGCAACTGACCAGCCAGGTCGACGATTTTCATACGCTGTCGACCCGTACTGGGGCGACGAGGCGAGATTCCCGCGTCGACGTCGACGGCGGTATCGGCGTGCTGTTCGTCTATGCCAGCAAGGGAGCGCGCGAACTACCCGAAACGGGCCCTCTGCTTGATGGCGACATGGAAATCATCGGCAAGGCAGGCACTTTCGGGGTGCAACACCTCTACACGCCACTGACTGGTGCGGCGGTGCAGATCAACGCATTCAACTTCCCCGTATGGGGCATGCTGGAGAAGTTCGCGCCCGCCTTCCTCGCCGGGGTGCCCAGCGTCGTCAAACCGGCCAGCCAAACCGCTTACCTGACAGAGCTGGTGGTCCGCCGCATCATCGACACCGGCCTGCTGCCCGAGGGTGCCCTGCAGTTGGTGTGCGCTCCGCCTGGTGATCTCGTCGATCACCTCACTGGCCAGGACCTGTTGTCGGTCACCGGTTCGGCGGCAACCGCGATGGCGTTGCGCGCACATCCAGTCGTTGCCGGCAACGCCGTGCGGTTCAATGCCGAGGCGGATTCGCTGAACTGCTCCATTCTCGGACCCGACGCGCAACCCGGCAGTCCGGAGTTCGACCTCTACGTCGAGCAGCTCGTCACCGAGATGACTGTCAAAGCCGGCCAGAAATGCACCGCGATTCGTCGTGCGCTGGTGCCCCGCGGGCTGGTGCCCGCAGTGACCGACGCGGTCAGCGCGCAATTGGCCAGCGTGCGGGTCGGCAATCCTGCGCGCGATGACGTCGACATGGGCGCCCTCGCGGGTGTCGGGCAGCGAGAAGAAGTGCGCCGCGCCGTCACTGCGCTGCACCAAGAGTGCGAGTTGATCTACGGCAACGCACAAACGGTCGACGTAACCGACGCAGACCCCGACAAGGGAGCGTTTCTGTCACCAGTGCTGCTGCGCTGCACGGATCCCGATGCGCGCACACCGCACGAGGTCGAGGCGTTCGGACCGGTCAGCACGTTGCTGCCCTACGACTCTGCCGCCCACGCGGTTGAACTGGCGGCGCGCGGGGCCGGCAGCCTGGTCGGCTCCATCGTCAGCCACGACGCCGAGTTCGTACTCGAGGTCACCTTGGGTGTGCTGCCCTGGCACGGCCGGGTGCTGATTCTCGACCGCGTCGACTCCGGGGAATCGACAGGGCATGGCTCACCGCTGCCACATGCGGTGCACGGCGGGCCCGGGCGTGCCGGCGGGGGAGAAGAGCTCGGCGGCATCCGCGCAGTGCTGCACCACATGCAGCGCAGCGTGGTGCAGGGCCCGCCGCGACTCCTCGACGCACTGGCCGGTCGGTCGCAGTGAGCGCGGACCTGCGGAGCCAAACTAGTACTAGACAACTAAATTGCGCAGCGTTAGATTTATGTCATGCATCACGATATTGAGTTCGAGTCGGCCGGGGTGACGCTGCGCGGGTGGTTCTTCAGCCCGGATTCGGAGGGCCCGGCGCCCTGCGTGGTCTTGGTTCATGGATTCAGCGGTGTCAAGGAAATGCACCTCGACGAGTACGCCAAGGTTTTCCAGGCGGCCGGCCTGGCGTGTGTGGCGTATGACCATCCCGGTTTCGGAGCTAGCGACGCCTACTCGGGCACCCCCCGCCAGGAAATCGATCCCTGGCAGCAGGCGCGGGCCATGCAGGACGCCATCACCTACGCACAGTCGCGTCCGGAGGTCGATCCGGGCCGTATCGGTGCGTGGGGGTCGAGCTTCGGAGGCGGGTTGGCGTTCGTGGTCGCCGCCATCGACAAGCGCGTCAAAGCCGTGTGCGGGCAGGTCCCGATGATCTCTGGGCACCGCAACTTCCAGGCGCTGGTGCGTTGTGATTTCTGGGACGCCACCTGGCAGGGCATGGCGTTCGACCGGCAGGCTCGCGCCCGCGGTGAAGCGCCGATTACCGTGCCGGTGGTCGACGAGAACCCGATGGCCGGGGCCGTGATCCCCTCCGCGGACGGCTACGAATTCTTTACCCGGGTCGCTGCCGAGCGGGCGCCGTCGTGGCGCAACGAAGTGACTCTGCGCTCGCTGGAGGCATTTCAGTCGTTCGAACCTGCCGACTTCCTGGCTCGCATCAGCCCCGTCCCCATGCTGATGATCGTTGCGGTCGCCGACCGACTCGCACTCACCGAATTCGCCTGCGCCGCGTATGAAAACGCCATCCACCCCAAGGAGCTGCAATTCGTTCCCGGAGGGCACTTCGACCCTTATGAAGGGCAGGGATTCGAGCAGTCCAGCACCGCAGCCCGCGATTTCTTCGTCCGCCACCTACTCGCAGGCGCGGCCAAGACCGCGGCGCCCGTGCCGGTGGGCGCAACGGCGTGATCCGATTGGCCGGCAGGCACACGTCGTCGATGGGCAGCCAGCAACACCCCGCGCACTAGGCGCTCGGGCAGAGTCGTCATATAGCCCGGCACGTTTCGAGCACCACATCCTCGACAGGCGCACCCGATCTCCGGCACGTGAGCGCAGGTGTAATCAGATATCGCCTCGCGAAGGCCAGAAAGCCGCGGCAGCAACGCCATTGCGACGTCATGCACCGCCATGCCGACCCTGCCCCTCGGTGGCCGGCGCGGTCATCCGGGGCCATTCGCGCGCACTGACTCTCCGCTCGCCAAGCGGGTGAGTGCTCACAGTCGCTGTCTTCCGGAAGCAGTCCAACTCGAATTCCCGGCTCGGGACCACGATTGTGATGGGTGCCAAAATCCAACCGGGTGGTGCCGTGGCGTCGCTCCGCGCCCATATGCGACGGCTGCCTACCGATAGACAGCATCAGTGTCGTGTATGGGGGTGTTGAGGCCTGATACGGAATTGCCGCGTTGGCTACCGCACGCCAGAACCGCTGCCGACCTCGACTCCTCGGTTTACGTGATGCGCTCCCAGCTCAGTGGCCAGGAGCGATGCAGGACTTGGTGTATCGGGATGTAAATGGCGGCGGCCTCACCTGCCGTGGAGCACCGGAACGGGCACGTGGTGCCAAACGCCGGGGATCTTCACGTCAAATTAGTACTAGACGATTAGATTGCGTAGCGTTAGATTTATGTCATACATCACGATAGTGGAAATGAGGCCGACGCATGAACAGGGCAGCGGGAAAGGTCGCGCTGATTACCGGCGCAGCGCGGGGCCAGGGACGTGAGCACGCAGTGCGGCTGGCCGAGGAAGGTGCGGACATCATCGCCGTCGATATCTGTCGCGACGTCGAAACCGTTCCCTTCCCTGGCGCCACCGAGGACGACCTCAATCACACGGTGAAACTCGTTGAGGCGCAGGGGCGCCGGATTCACCCCGTGATAGCCGACGTGCGGAATCTGCCTGCCCTGCAGACCGCTGTGCGCGAGGCCGTTGTCATCTTCGGCGGGATCGACATCGTCATAGCCAATGCCGGAATCGGGAGCTTCGGCCCAGCGCTCGAGCTCGACGAGGACACCTGGCAGACGATGCTCGACGTCAACCTCACGGGAGTGTGGAAGACCGTCAAAGCCGCAGCCCCGTCGATGATCGAGGGCGGCCGGGGCGGATCCATCATTCTCATCAGTTCGGTCGCCGGACTGATCGCCTACGCCAACGAAGCACACTATGTCGCTGCCAAGCACGGTGTCACAGGCTTGATGCGCACGCTTGCCGTGGAGCTGGCACCCCACGGGATCCGGGAAGCGTGCGCATCAAGCCTGACACCGTGCTTGGCAGTGGTGAGCAATCCGCAGTCGTGGAAGCTGTTCACCGGTCTGGACGATGCCACGCGCGAGCAAGCCGCGGAGATCATGACAGGGATGAGCGCGTTGCGCGTGCCGTGGGTCGAATCCAGCGATGTGAGCCACGCAGTGGTCTATCTCGCCTCCGACGAGAGCCGCTACGTCACCGGAACCACAGCCGTCGTCGACGCCGGCGGCATGCTGCCGTTCAAGATTCCCCACGGATGACCGATGAGGGCGCTCGCGCCCGCATCAGAGCGCGCCGCGTGCTCCAATGTGGTGGTGTGACTGGCGATCTCACCCAAATCCGCCCACTTCAGGGCCGCGTGGCCGACACGAGTCGTTGCGAGAAAGGGTACTGCCTCATGGACGAGTCAGTGACGTACGAGGTGAACGATGTAGTAGCCACGATTACGTTGAACAGAAGGCACGAGCGCAACACGATCAATCTCGAGGTGTGTGATGCCGTCTATGCGGCCGTGCAGCAGGCCGAGTCAGATCCCGCAGTAAGGGTGATGGTGCTGACCGGCAGCGGGGCGGTGTTCTGTGCGGGCGCGGACCTCAAAGCCATTGCCGCCGGCCAGGGTCCCGACATCGCCGACCATCGCGGCGGATTCGGCGGCTTTGTCCGGGTAGCCCGCACCAAGCCAGTCATCGCCGCGGTCAACGGTCACGCCTTGGCTGGGGGCCTGGAACTCGTGCTTGCCGCAGACCTCGCGATCGCGTCGACCCAGGCGCTGTTCGGGGTGCCCGAAGTGACCGTCGGTCTGATCGCCGGCGGCGGCGGCGCTATCCGGCTGCCCGTGGATCTGCCCCCGAAAATCGGGATGCAGATGCTGCTGACCGGCAAACCCATCACCGCTGCAAATGCTCTCCTGCACGGGCTGGTCAACGAGCTGGCCGAACACGAAGACGTCCTGCCGGCCGCACACCGTCTCGCCCGCGAGATCTGCGCCGCGGCGCCAACCGCTGTCGCGGCCACGCTGCGGGTGGCCCGGACCTCGATGTCGCTGCGAGATGAGGCCAACGCCTGGTGCATCAGCGACGACACCCTCGCGAGGATCTTCGAAACTCCCAACGCCGTTGAAGGGATCGCCGCGTTCACCAATAAGCGGCCTCCGCATTGGACGGTCTAGATCGAACCGCCGCGCCGACAACGGGTTAGCGGGGTGCCTGAATCGTCCGGAGACGAAGACTTCGAGCAGTTCCTGCAAGTGGGGCGCGAAATCATTTGTGCAAAAGCAAATTTGGCTCCAATTGCAGCGATCGGAGAGATCCACCGCGGGCTTTCGGAAGTCCGTGAGCTCTCCGTCGATCGCTCGCCGATACTGAAAGGCGTGTCGCCTCAGGTGGATGAACGTCCACCGATGAATGCAGGCCTTCGGCGAGAAAGCATCAACCGCGCTGCACCCGCCGCCGTAGCATGTCTTCGGTCGCGGTGTGCGCCTGGTCAGCAACGAGACGTCGATAATGGCCTCAGAAACGGGGTAGCAGTCATGACTGAAGTGAGCTCCTGACCCATGGCAAGGTCCACTTCGGGCGAATCGGTGCTCGAGCGCGCAGTGCGCATATTGGAGGTCTTCGACTCGGACAACGTCGCAGTGTCGGTGTCCGAGATCGCCGCACGCGCAAGGCTGCCGCTGTCGACTACCTCGCGTCTGATCGACGAACTCGTCGAGCACCGACTGCTGCGCCGCGATGAGCAACGCCGCATCAGGGTCGGAATGCGGCTGTGGGAATTGGCTTCACGCGCGTCACCCATGCGCAGCCTCCGCGACGCGGCGATGCCCTTCCTGGAAGATCTGCACGCCGTGGTTGGCCACCACGTCCAAGTCGGAGTGCTCGACGGCGACGACGTGCTGTTCATCGAGCGGCTCAGTGCGCCCAAAGCCGTGATCAACCTGACCCGCATCGCAGGTCGACAGCCCATTCACGCCTCCTCATCGGGTCTGGTGCTACTAGCGCATGCTCCTGCAGCAATGCAGGAGCGCATCGCGGTAGGGCCGCTGCAAAGACTGACCGATCAAACGATCCGCGACGGCAAACAGTTGCGCAGCGTCCTGGCCGAGATCCGACGCGTGGGTTACGCCCTGTGCGCAGGACACATCCACGCCGACGCCACCGGGGTCGCAGTACCCATCCGCGACCCCAGCGACAAGGTGGTCGGCGCCCTCTCGGCGATTGTTCCGCGCGGTGAACGCGCACTCACGCACATCCCGGCACTGCTGGCCACGGCCCGCGGCATTCATCGTGCGCTTGGCACGCCAGTCATTCCACCGGTGACGCCTCCCTGAGCAAATCGTTCTCATTCAGGCAAATCGTTCTCATTCAATGGAAGTAGCGTTGTGAGGTAACGGTCGTTTGGATGATGGTCGTTTCTATGACCACACCGACAACCGTGGAGAGGCAGGCAGTGCCAGCAGGGGACACTGCAGCCGAACTGACGCTGCGGGTGACATCTGCGGACATGGTCGCCGACGGCGTACGCCGCCTGGTGTTACGCAAAGCCAACGGCGCACGCCTGCCAGACTGGGCTCCCGGCGCGCACATTGACCTGTTTCTGCCCGGCGAACGTGTGCGCCAATATTCGTTGTGCGGTGACCGTTGGGACGCCCACAGCTACCAGGTGGCGGTATTACGTGTATCCGACGGCAGGGGCGGGTCGGCTTTCGTCCACGATGAGCTCCGCATTGGGGACTCCATCGGCGTCGGAGGTCCACGAAACAACTTCGCAATGGCTCCCGCAGAGCACTACCTGTTCGTCGCCGGCGGCATTGGGATCACGCCACTGCTGCCGATGATTCGTCAGGCGCAGATGCTGAAAGTGGGTTGGACCCTGCTCTACGGCGGGCGCACCTCGACGTCGATGGCTTTCATGGACGACCTGTCTCGTCACACCGACCATGTCCGGTTGTGGCCTCAAGACCGCCATGGCCCACTCCCATTGAGTGCGGCCTTCGATGCAATGCCTACCAACTCGAAAGTGTACTGCTGCGGCCCAGATCCGCTGCTGGCCGCAGTGCAGAACCTCGGCGTAGCTCTTCCCCCCGGGACCGTGCGCATCGAGCGCTTCGTCGCCGGAGCGCTCGCGGCCCCTGCCCGCTCATCGGCGTTCGACGTTCACCTGCAGCGCACCGGCAAGACGGTCACCGTGCAGCCCCACGAGACCATCCTCGACGCCGCATTCGCCGCCGGCGTGCCAGTGCTGTCGTCGTGCGGCCGCGGATTGTGCGGGACATGTGAGGCCTCCGTCATCGACGGCATCCCCGATCACCGGGACTCGCTGCTCAACGACGACGAACGAGCCAGCAATGCCACGATGATGCCGTGCGTCTCCCGCTCGTGCTCTGACCGACTAGTTCTCGACCTTTAAGGCAACGACCGTGACAACGAGCACAACGCAAGCGGTTCCATCCATTGACGATGACCCGTTCGGTTTCGACATCCTAGAAGACCCGACTTCCTTCCATCGCGGGCTGCGCGACAAGGGCTCGCTGGTGCATCTGTCGCGCTACGACGTATACGGCATGGGCCGGCACGCGGACGTCCACGCGGCCCTAGTCGATTGGCAGAGCTTCGAATCGGCCGCCGGCGTCGGACTGAGCAACTTCCGCTATGAGACGCCGTGGCGCACACCCAGCCTCCTATTGGAGAGCAACCCACCGCATCACGATGCCCCCCGTGGAGTGCTGGCGTCGATCCTCAACGTTCGCTCCCTAAAGGGCCTGCGCGACAGATGGATTGCAGACGCCCGTACGCTCGTCGACGAGATATCCGATCGCAGCGAAGTCGACGCCGTCGCCGACATCGCTCGAGTGTTCCCACTGCGGGTGTTCCCCGACGCGGTCGGCATCGGTGTCCAGGGGCGAGAGATGCTGCTGCCCTACGGCGACCATGCCTTCAACGCCTTCGGGCCGCCCAATGCGCTCGTCAACAAAGGACTGGACCGCATCGCCGACTTGTCGTCATGGGTCATGGCCCAGTGCGCGCGGGACGCACTCAGCCGCGAAGTATTCGACGGCCAACCCACCTTCGGCACCCAGATCTGGGCTGCCGCCGACAGGGGAGACATCACCTACGAACAAGCTCCGCTCGTGGTGCGGTCGCTGCTTACTGCAGGAGTCGACACAACGGTACTGGGCATCTCTGCGGCGCTCGCGGCCTTCGCCACGCATCCCGAACAGTGGCAACGGCTGCGGTCCAATCCGACGCTCGCGCGCCTGGCATTCGACGAAGCCATTCGGTGGGAATCTCCGGTGCAAACGTTCTTCCGAACCGCTACCCGGGACATCGCCGTAGGCGACCAGATCGTGCCCGACGGCAAGAAAATCCTGATGTTCCTCGGCTCAGCCAATCGCGACCCCCGGCGATGGGCCGATCCCGACCGGTTCGATCTGGGCCGCAATCCCTCTGGCCACGTCGGCTTTGGAATGGGCATCCATCAGTGCGTCGGACAGCACGTCGCCCGCCTGGAAGCCGAGGCGCTGCTCTGTGCCCTCGCTGAAAGATTCGAGGCGATCGAACTAACGGGCACAGCGACACGCCACCACAACAACACCCTGCGCGCCTGGGAAACCCTGCCGGTTACCCTCAAGCGTGCCTGAAGGTGGCGATCTGATCCACAGCCAGCTGTACATTGATCGTCCGACGAAGAGGCACGATCAGTCGTGCCAACTCGGTCGCGGCATCCACAACCTTAGGATCCCGCAAAGTAGTTTCCATAACCAAAGCTTCATGGGTAGGACGCGACGGGAAGAATACGCGCGGCGTCAGACTGCTGAAATAGCCAAACGTAGGCACAGAACGGTTGTGCCCTCAGAGCTCGGCGGACTTCGTGCCCCGCGTTGGCGAGCTGGGTCATCCCATGACGAGCGCGGCCGAAGGGCCAACCCACAATCCGATTCCCATTCATTGGAAACGGATTGTGGGCATGATTTGGGCCGTGGCGCGGCTGGAATCACCAGGGTGCGCACTGTACGGCGGATAGCGCGCACCGCGGCCAGCGTGGCGGGAATGTGGTTCAGGGCTGGATGAGCTCGACTGGGGTCGCGGCGGCGTCGTGCTGGTCCGCCGTGGCGCCGGGCCGACCAGCGCTACTGGTTGTTGCGCGCATTGCAGGAGCGGCTGGAGGGTCCGCCGCGAATGGCTTCACGCTTCGTGAAAACGCGCATGGGCCCCCAAAGTACGTGAAACCCCCTGCGCCGCAGCTAAAACCGTCGGGACGTACCGCCGCGCAGCACTCGATCGGCAAGGAACTATCAAGGATAGCGCTGCGACTACGGCATTTCCGGGCCCACGGATCGGCGCGGCAACCGAGGTCGACACCAGTTCGAATTGCCGGTCGCTGATCGCGTAGCCTGCCCGCCTGATCTTCGCCAACTCCCGCCGCAGCTTCGTCGGGTCAACGATCGTGAACTCGGTGTACCTCTTCAACGGAACCTGCAGGATCTCGTTCACCTGTTCGGTCGCAGCGTGCGCAAGCAGGACACGCCCAACACCCGTGGCATGCACCGGCAACCGCGCGCCGGGCCGCGCGATGATTCGAGTCGCGTTGTGACCGAATATGTGCTCGACGTAAACCACCGCACCGTCGTCGAGGACTGCCACCTGAGCGCTTTCATGTGTGACTTCATAAAGGTCGCCAAGAAAAGGCAACGAGGCCTCCCGCAGACTTGTACTCCTGGCGGCGAGTGACCCGACCTCCCACAAGTGAAGTCCGATGCGATATCGATTGTCGCCGTGTCGCTCAAGCGCACCCCACCGCACCAGCTCGCCGATCTGCCGGTGCGTTGACGACACTGGTTGGTTGAGCCTACGAGCAATTTCGGACAGTGTCAGCGCTCTTGTATCGGACGAAAAGCAGTCCAGGATGGCGAGGGCGCGCTGAGTACTGGTTGTGGTTTTGATGACTTTTGTGGGCACCCGGGTCGTCCGTTTCGCAAAATAGTCTTCCTCAGGGTGGAAACCCTAGTCCATCGTCGCCCTCCAGACGAGATGCTGGACGTCTCACTCAGTGGTACAGAAATGGAGACGGTGTGAGGACGCAGGTCGTCATCGTCGGCGCGGGTCCCGCCGGATTGCTGCTATCTCAATTGCTCGATCTGCAAGGCATCGAGTCGGTTGTGGTCGAACGTTCGGATCGTGATCGTGTGGAAAAGCGTGTGCGCGCCGGGGTTCTCGAGCATGGGACAGTTCAAACGTTCCGCGAGGGAGGCGTCGCCAAACGCCTTGATGTCGAGGGCATTAGCCATGACGGCCTGCAGGTGCGATTCAACCAGCGCACCCATCGTCTCGACCTGCAAGAACTGGCCGGCCGATCCGTGACGATCTACGGGCAGCAGGAGATCGTCAAGGACCTGATTCTGGCCCGGCAGGAGAGCGGCGGAGACGTCCGCTTCTGCATCGAGGATGCTGCGTTACACGACCTTGACGGGGTCCGCCCGTATGTGACCTTTTCTGACGACGGGCACGACGTACGGGTGGCGTGCGATTTTGTCGTCGGCGCCGATGGCTTCCACGGGATCAGCCGAGGCCACATCCAAGGCCGACGTGAGTATGAGCGCACTTACCCCTATGCCTGGCTGGGAATCCTTGCGGCAGTGCCGCCTTCCGCGGCTGAGGTCATCTACGCACGCCACGAGCGTGGATTTGCGCTACACAGCATGCGCTCACCATCAGTGAGCCGGCTATACCTTCAGGTGGCGCCAGACGAAGATCTCGCTGCATGGCCTGATCACCGGATCTGGGACGAGCTGAGGCTTCGGCTTGCCGACGACGACGGATTTACGCTCAACGAAGGGGCCGTGCTGGAAAAGAGCATCACACCCATGCGCAGCTTCGTCACCACATCGATGCAGCACGGGAGACTGCTATTGGCCGGTGATGCAGCACATATCGTGCCACCCACCGGTGCCAAGGGCATGAACCTCGCGGTCGCGGATGTGCGGCTTCTTGCTTTCGCCCTCGGTGGCTACTACGCGGACAAACGCCTGGATCTCATTGCGGCATATACAGATCAGGCGCTACGTCGAGTCTGGCGAGCAACGCACTTCTCGTGGTGGATGACCGAGATGCTTCACAAGGCACCCAACACCGACCCGTTCGCAGAGGGGTTGGCCTCGGCGCAATTGGACTGGATTGCCTCATCCCGTGCCATGGCGACGGCGGTGGCGCAGAACTACACAGGTCTTCCCTACGAGCAGGAATGGTCCTACCGATGAACGTTGTCGTTCGCAATGCGGCCCGCACCGATCTCGACATCGTCGACGCCCTGGGTGTATTCGGCGTCGCGTGCGTACATGAGGCCCAGGGACGTGTCGGCCTGCTCGAGCGGGACATCCGTCCCATCTACCGCCCGACACGAATCAGCGGCAACGCCCTGACATGCGAGGTCAGTCCGGGCGACAACTGGATGCTTCACGTTGCTGTCGAGCAGGCGCGGCCCGGAGACATCCTTGTGGTGGCGACGACCAGCCCATGTAGCGATGGATATTTCGGCGACCTGCTGGCCACGAGTCTGCAGTCCCACGGTGTGCGCGGGCTGGTCATCGACGCGGGCGTTCGCGACACCGCGGAACTGACCGCGATGCGGTTTCCCGTCTGGTCGTCGGCAATTAGTGCCCAAGGCACCGTCAAAGTAACTCTTGGAAACGTCCAGACCCCCATTGTGTGTGCAGGAGCATTGATCCGACCTGGCGACGTCATCGTCGCCGATGATGACGGCGTCGTCACTGTTCGTCGTGAAGATGCAGAGTCGGTGCTAAAGAATGCCCAGGCCAGGTCGGCGACCGAACAGGAAAAGCGTGCACGCCTCGCCGCCGGCGAGCTAGGGCTCGACATTTACGACATGCGTTCGCGGCTGCAACACCGCGGGCTGCGTTACGTGAATGCCGAGGACCTCTGATGGAGCAGATCCCGATCCCATGCTCGGTCCTGCGGGGCGGCACATCAAAAGGATTCTATTTCTTGTCGGAACATCTCCCAACCGACAAGGCACTTCGTGACGCCCAGTTGATGGCCGCACTGGGCAGCCCGGACCCACGCCAGATTGATGGGATGGGGGGCGCCCATCCACTCACATCGAAGGTCGCCGTGATTAGTCGATCATCGCGGGCCGACATTGACGTTGACTACCTCTTCCTTCAAGTGTGGCCCGATCGCGCCGAGGCTTCTGACAGCCAGAATTGCGGGAACATCCTCGCCGGCGTTGGCCCGTTTGCCATTGAGCGGGGCCTTGTACCGGCCCAAGCGGGAACGACAGCCGTGCGGGTATGGATGCAGAACACCCAGACCCGAGCTGTGGTACATGTCCACACTCCAGAAGGTCGGGTGAGCTACTTCGGCGCGGCTCAAATCGACGGCGTGCCCGGCACACACGCTCCGATCTTTATCGACTTTCTTGATATCGCGGGATCTACATGCGGTGCGCTGTTGCCCACAGGGCAACCCGTTGATGTCGTTGAAGGGATACCTGTGACGTGCATTGACAACGGGATGCCCGTCGTGTGCATCGCGGCGAGCGCCGTGGGCGTGACTGGCTACGAGCGGCCTCGCCAGCTGGAAGACTCTGCTGCTCTGACCGCACAAGTGGAAAAGATTCGGCTTTCTGCGGCCCGGTTGATGAAGCTCGGAGACGTCACCGACACGACCATTCCTAAGATGTGTCTGGTTTCCGAGCCGATTAACGGCGGCGCGATTAACACACGAACCTTTATTCCCCATCGTGTGCATGAAGCTATCGGAGTTCTAGGTGCGGTCTCGGTTGCCACCGCATGTGTTATCGACGGGTCGGTCGCCGCGAACACCGCCAGGATCGATGGAGTCGGCGACGGTCGACGCGAGCTCCAGATAGAGCATCCCACAGGGCATTTCAACGTCATGATCGATGTGACGAGTGGCACCGGCGGAGTGGTCGTAAACCGCGCCTCTTTGCAGCGTACTGCTCGACTGTTGATGCGCGGCGAGATTCTCATTCCCGATCCACGGGGAGCCGCGCCGGCATGAACGCGATTTCCTTCATCGGCTTCGGGCAGTTAGGCCGCACTGTCGCCGAAAATCTCCGGCTGCCGTCGATGTCGCTGCGGAGGGTTTGGGATATCGTCATTTCCGACAGCGCCAGACCGGCGAGTCTCAACGCACGACAGCTAGGTATCACGCCGTCACCATCAGCTGCCGAGAGTGCCTGCGCGGCAGACCTGATCATCAGTGCAGTCACGCCGGCGCAGGGTCTGGCCGCTGAGGCCGTCGCCTCCGCGATCATGCCGGGGTCCTGGATCCCGGACATCAATTCTGCTGCGCCCGAGCAGAAACGAGCAGGCGCCGGAGTAATCGAGAAGTCTGGCGGACGATACGTCGAGGCAGCGGTGAGGTCTCCCATCCAACCGTTGCGGCCAGCTGCCCCCATCGTGCTCGGCGGTCCCCGCGCCGCTGCGTTCATCGACTGCGTCAAACCACTGGGCTTCACCGGCACGCAGGCCCACTCCACGTCAACAGGCGCTGCGGCAGCTGCCAAGCTGTGTCGTTCGATTGTGATCACGGGAATCGAAGCGATGATGTCGGAGTCGCTGCTGACTGCGCGGGCTCGGGGAGTCGAGTCCGAAGTGCTCACCTCGCTAGCCAATGTGTTGCCATCTGGCGCCTGGGAAGTTCTGGCCAGCTGCATGATTGAGCAGGCGCTCATTCACGGTGAGCGTCAGGGGAAGAGATGATGAGGACGACGGCCCAGGCCGTAGCGAAGGCAGGGTTCAGGCCCTGCATGCCCATTGCCGCGGCAACCTGCCACAGCTCGGCCGGGCAACTCCGACCTGCTCCGTGCGCTCTTGACCTCGGCTCGTTGCTCGAATCGATCCGAGAGCCGCAGTCGGCGGTTACAGGCGAGTGTGAAAGGCCCAGTTCGTGATCATCGACTGTCACGGCCATTACACAACTGTCTCCGCGTCCCACACCCGGTGGAGAGGCGAGCAGATATCTAACTATGACGCGGGCGGCAAATCACCTGCGTACCCAAGCATCTCAGACGATGAGATCCGAGAATCGCTTGAGGACAGCCAGATCCGGCTCATGCGAGAACGCGGCATCGACATGACGATCTTCTCGCCCCGCGCGTCAGCAATGGGTCATCACATTGGCGATGAAGTGGTCAGCGCAGAATGGGCTCGAGTATCCAACGACCTCATCGGGCGCGTCGTGGAGCTCTATCCCGATAACTTTGTCGGCGTCTGCCAGTTGCCGCAGTCGCCGAGGGCTTCAATCGCTGGCTCAATTCGCGAGCTGAGACGCTGCGTCCTGGATCTCGGATTCGTCGGGTGCAACCTCAATCCGGACCCGAGCGGCGGAAACTGGACATCTGCACCCTTGACGGATCGGAGCTGGTATCCGTTCTACGAGGCGATGATTGAGCTCGAGGTGCCAGCGATGATCCACGTATCCGGCACCGTCAATCCCAACTTCCACGCTACGGGAGCCCACTATATCAACGCAGATACCACTGCATTCATGCAATTCCTGCAGGCCGACCTGTTCCGTGAATTCCCGGAGCTCCGATTCGTCATTCCGCACGGGGGCGGTGCGGTGCCTTATCACTGGGGTCGATACCGTGGCCTAGCCGACATGCTGCAGCAGCCTGGACTCGACACACATATTATGCGAAACGTCTATTTCGACACGTGCGTCTATCACCAGCCGGGAATTGACTTGCTGTTCTCGGTCATTGACGTCGACAACATCCTATTTGGTTCTGAGATGGTGGGTGCCGTGCGGGGTGTCGATCCCCGTACCGGACACGCATTCGACGACACTAGGCGCTATGTTGAAGCAGCGAACCTTACTGACGCAGAAAAGAATAATGTTTATCAATACAATGTCCGCCGGACCTATCCTCGGTTGGATGCGAAACTAACCGCGAAAGGATTGTGATCCACCAGTGGATTCCCCTGATCAAGACTGGTTGGCCTTTCAGACCAACCCTAGCAGTCCGCTTTATCGCTTACCGCCAGGCGCAGTCGACGCCCATTGTCACATTTTTGGCCCCAGCGCTCGATTTCCTTTCGCTCCGGAAAGAAAATACACTCCCAGCGATGCCGGTAAATGCGACTTGATCAAGCTCAGGGACCACCTCGGGTTCGATCGAAATGTGATAGTCCAAGCCACGTGCCATGGTGCCGATAACGGTGCGATGATCGACGCACTGCAGACACTCGGCCACCGGGCTCGTGGGGTTGCGACGATCCGCACCGAAATTAGCGATGAAGAGCTCAGACATCTAGATCGAGCTGGGGTCCGCGGCGTTCGGTTCAATTTCGTCAAACGATTAGTCGACCCGAAGCCGGACTCTTACTATCTGAAGTTAGCTGAGCGGATATCGCAGCTGGGCTGGCATATCGTTGTCTATTTCGAGGCTCTCGATTTAGTCGAGCGGTGGGACCTTTTCACGTCGTTGCCGACAATCGTGGTCGTCGATCACATGGGAAGACCCGACGTCACACAGACGCCCGATGGGGAGGAGTTCAGCCGCTTCCGGCAACTCATGAAAGACCACGACCAATTCTGGTGCAAAGTGACAGGCCCCGAACGCTTATCGCACTCCGGCCCGCCCGAATATAGCGATGTAGTGCCTTTTGCGCGAAGCATTGTTGACGAGTTCCCGAACCGCGTCCTATGGGGCACAGATTGGCCGCACCCAAACCTAAGGGATCACATGCCTGACGATGGAATGTTGGTCGACCTGATCCCGCAAATCGCCCGCACCGAGGAATTACGCCAACTACTCCTCGTCACAAATCCAACCCGACTGTATTGGCCTGAAGAATGCCACTGACACCTGACCTCGATGATATCCCCGGTACGACAGTCTTCACCGGCCGGCAATGCCGTAAAGGCTTCCACCTCAATCAGTTCTGCATGAGCCTGCTGCGCGCAGAGAACCGTGCACGCTTCCTTGCGGACGAACGAAAGTATCTCGACGAGTGGCCGATGACCGAGGCACAGAAACGGGCCGTGCTCGATCGGAACTGGAACGCGGCGATCAGCGAAGGCGGCAACATCTATTTCCTCGCCAAGATCCTCGCCACCGACGGAACTAGTTTCCCGGAGGCAGCGAGCGTCATGTCGGGGATGAGCCTCGAGGACTACACCCAAATGATGTTGAACGGCGGGCGTTCCCCAGAAGGCCAGCGCTCCATAAGTGACGGAAGGTGAGTATGGCACGACTCAGCGCAGGCGTCGCGACAAGCCACGTACCTGCCATCGGCGCAGCTGTTGATAAAGGATTAACGACTGAGCCTTACTGGAAACCGCTTTTCGCGGGATACGAGTGGACGCGCAGGTGGATGCAGGACCAGCGGCCAGACGTCGTCATCTTGATCTACAACGATCACGCCTCAGCGTTCTCACTCGACCTGATCCCCACCTTCGCCATCGGATGCGCAGAGACATACGAGGCTGCTGATGAGGGATTCGGCCCGAGGGCCCTACCCTCGATCCAGGGTGATCCGGAACTAGCCTGGCACCTTGCCGAATCGCTGATCGCCGACGAGTTCGATATGACCGTCATCAATTCAATGGATGTTGACCACGGCCTCACTGTGCCGTTGTCGCTCATGTTCGGCCAACCGGAAAAGTGGCCAGCCAGAATCATTCCGCTGCTCGTCAACGTGGTGCAGTACCCACCCCCTACCGGTAACCGGTGCTGGCTTCTCGGCGAGGCCATACGTCGAGCCGTCGTCGATTACGACCAAGATCTAAACGTTCAAATCTGGGGTACCGGCGGTATGAGTCACCAGCTACAAGGCCCCCGGGCGGGGCTGATCAATACTCCGTTTGACCGTGCATTCCTCGACAAAATGACCTCAGACCCTCAGTCGCTGCGGCACATTCCGCACATCGACTACCTTCGGGAGGCGGGCTCGGAAGGAATCGAGCTCGTAATGTGGCTGATAATGCGAGGCGCTCTTGGTGACGACGTTACCGAGTTACATCGCCATTATCACGTGCCGGCATCGAACACCGCAGTGGGCCATTTAGTCTTAAAGGCCGGCAGCTGATGGCCAGACCCCGTCGATCTCGGATTGCAGTAGTGGGTGTCGGCGCTTTCGGGCGTAAGCATCTTGAGGCGCTCGATGGCATTGAGGATATCGAGGTTGGCGCCATCGTCGACCCGAGAATCGAACATGCCAGCCAGGCCGCCGTCCGCTATCCCGCCGCCGACGCCACAACAGAACTCTCAGATGTCTTGGAGCGCGCAGACATTGACGCGATCATTCTCTGCACTCCGACGCCGTTGCACGCTGAGCAGGCCATCGCTGCGATGCGTGCCGGAAAGCATGTACAAGTCGAGATTCCACTCGCTGACAGTTGGACCGATGCCCAACGCGTCGCCGACTTCCAGAGAGAAACGGGTTTAGTCTGCATGGTGGGTCATACCCGCAGGTTCAACCCGTCCCATAGGTGGGTGCACCACCAGGTCATCAGCGAGCGGCTCAAGCTGCGACAGCTCAACGTCCAAACTTACTTCTTGCGACGGAGTAATCTCAACGCGCTTAACGAGCCGCGCACCTGGACCGATCACCTTCTGTGGCACCATGCCGCTCACACGGTAGACCTGCTGCGCTACCAGAGTGGTGAGGAGATCGCTGTCGCCAATGCGATCGCAGGACCACCTCATCCCGAACTCGGGATCGCGATGGACATGTCAATTCAACTCCTCACATTTGGCGGCGTAGTCTGCACGCTTTCATTGAGTTTCAACAATGATGGCCCACTGGGCAGCATCTTTCGATACATCGGCGACACCGGAACCTACATCGCGGAGTACGACGACCTCGTCACCGGTAAGGACCAGCCCGTCAACCTGTCGGCAGTTGGTGGACCAACGAACGGGATTGAGGTTCAAGACCGCGCTTTTGTCGAGGCAATTCAGTCCGGTCGCGAACCTGAGTCCAGCGCCACGTCGGTGCTCCCCACCTATCGGATTCTGGGTGAACTCTCACGACAACTTGATATTCAGCGCTGCTGACGCTGCCGGCGTTGAACGCCACTTGCCGTCTCCTGCCAGCAGGATTGCAGACAGACACCACACGGCGGCCGTCCCTTGGGATGCCAAGCTGGGTCGGCGCGGCCGCCTCGTCTTCAGCGCACGTCGGCACCGACGCCCGTGAAGAGCTCATCCGCTGGTTGCCGCCGACTGTCCAGAGCTTTAGCAGTAGGCCTCCACGAGGGCTCCTGGTGTCCGCGCGAATTGCGCTCGTGCGGAGCAACAGCGCTGGGGCGAACTGTGCACCGGCAATGACGATCGCGATGACGTGACTGCGCTCATCGAAGTCCCCGGGTGTGCTCACCGAAATTCCCCACCTGATGGTCGGGTCAGTGTATCGGTTGGCGGGTGCCGGTGGTGGCGCGTCGGAGGCTATCGGCCGCGGCGTGGTGATCGCGTAGCCGGTAGGACTCGCCGTCGAGATTGATGACCACCGAGCGGTGCAATAGTCGGTCGAGCATGGCTGCGGCGACGGTGGTGTCACCGAGGATGTCGCCCCAGGCGCCGACGCCGCGGTTAGTGGTGATCACGATCGAGGTCTTCAAATACCGTTGGGAGACAACCTGAAACAGCGCAGCGGCGGCTTCGGCGGGCAACGGCAGATGGGCGAGTTCATCGATCACCAGCAGAGTCGGTCCGGCGAAGAAGCGCATGGTGGTGGCCCAGCGTCCCTCGATGGCAGCGCGGTGGCAGCGGGCGGCCAGATCGGCTGCGGTGGTGAAGTAGGTGCGGTATCCGGCATGCGCTGCAGCCCTTGCCAATCCGACCGACAAGTGCGTCTTGCCCGTGCCCGGCGGGCCGATCAACAGAATGTTGGTCGCCGACTCCAGATAGCGGCAGGTGCCCAGCTCATCGATCAACGGGCGGTCGATACCAGCGGCGGCGTCGACGTCGAAGTCGGCCAGGGTGGCCGGGGTCGGCAGGCACTCGAACCGCAACCGGCCCGCCAGGCGTCGGGCGGTGCTGGCGTCCACTTCGGCGGCCAGCAGCCGTTCCAAGGCCACGCTCAGCGACAGGCCCTCCGCGGTGGCCTGATCCAAGACGCTGGGAAGTGCCTCTGCGGCGGCGTGCAGTTTGAGCTCGGCCAGATGTGAGCGCAGCTGTTGATACCGGCTGAACGCAGCCGATGGTGACTCGCTGTCGACGGCGGCGGTGCGGGTGGTCATCGGGGGTGCAGTACGCCCAGGGTCTCAGCACCGTGCGCCTGTCGTGGGGCGACATCCGATATCTGTGATGAGTACCCGAGCAGCCGGAAACCTTTGTGCCCGATCATGTTTCTCCTGCGGGCGGGCTGAACCTGTTCCCCCACCGCCGCCTTCACCGCGGTCAAACAGCTGATCCGCGCCACCGCCAGACACAACCCTGCGCGACGTGCTCGACCGCGAGGCGACCGCGCAGGAGCGTCTCGGGGGCTCCACCGACCAGCTGCAGCCGTAGAACCATTCCTGGTCAAGCAAAAGCCGCTGTTCGTCGGCCACTGAGCTTGCTTCAACACTTGTGCGCCTGCCCGCGATGAGGCACACTGCAATTACCGATCATTCGGTTGGTTATTGGGAGGCTTGGATGTCCACAGCGGACACCGCGCCCGCGGCAGACGATCCCGCGGCGGCGGAGTTTGGGCGCGACTTCGATGCAATCCTGGAGGCCGGGAGCGCATCGAGCCTCGGGACTTTCGTTCTGACCTACCAGTCCGTACCCATCAGCGACACCGTCACCGTCGACTTTGACGCCTGACCCGCCCCACCACGCGATTGGAGTCGCCATCACCGAGCGAGTCGATCGACCCGGCCGCGCCACGTCACAGCGATCGCCGGATGACCTCGAGCCCATCGAGACAGCGTCGCGTGACGAGATCTCCGCGCTGCAACTGAGCAGACTCCAGTGGTCCCTGCAGCGCATCCGGAGTCGCCCTCCGGTGTCTGTGTGGTCAGCCGAACACCTCGGGCCGAGCCATCGCGATCGACGTCATGAAGAACAGGAGTGAATTATGGCTACAGGCAGGGATTCCTTGTACATCGGCGGACGTTGGGCCGCGCCGTCGTCGTCGACGACGATATCGGTCCGGTCGGCTGCCACGGGAAGTGTCATCGACACGGTCGCTGCGGCGGCACCGGAGGATGTCGATCGCGCCGTGTCGGCCGCGCGCAAGGCCTTCGATGATCCGGCCGGCTGGTCGAGCTGGTCGGGGGACGACCGCGCCGCGGCCTTGGAGCGCCTCGCAAACGCGCTCGGGGCACGCTCGGGGGAAATCGCCCGGGCGGTGAGCACGCAGAACGGCATGCCGATCACCGTCTCGGAGATGATGGAGGCACAGTTTCCCGCCGCGATCTTGCGGTACTACGCCGGCTTGGTCACCGAGCAGGATGTCGAACCCAGCCAACCTGGGCGGTTCGGCGGGACGACGTACTGCCGGCTGGAACCCGTGGGTGTTGTTGCCGCACTGGCACCGTGGAACTTTCCGCAAACGCTGTCCGGTGCGAAGTACGCGCCCGCACTGGCGGCGGGATGTACGGTCGTGCTCAAACCGTCTCCGGAAACGGTCTTGGACGCGGCGTTAGTGGCCGAAGCGGCCATCGAGGCTGGCCTGCCGGACGGGGTGCTGAACATCGTTCCCGGCGGTGTCGAGGTCGGTAAGCGTCTGGTGACCCACCCAGGGGTGGACAAGGTCGCGTTCACCGGATCGACCGATGTCGGTCGACAGATAGCCGAAGCCTGCGGCCGCCTGCTTCGCCCGGTCACCCTGGAGCTCGGCGGCAAGTCCGCAGCGATCGTCCTCGATGACGCCAACCTCGATCTCGAGCAGGTCGGGCAAGCGTTGTTCGGTGCCATGCTGATCAACAACGGGCAGACGTGTTTTCTGTCCACCCGAATCCTAGCTCCCCGTTCTCGGTACACCGAAGTCATCGATGTCATCGCGGCGATGGCGAGCTCATCGGTCGTCGGTGATCCGTTGAGCCGCGACACCCAGATCGGCCCACTGGTGTCCAGTGAGCACCGCGGCCGTGTGGAGGATTTCATTGCCAAGGGAACCAGTGACGGGGCGCGGCTCGTCACCGGCGGTGGGCGCCCCGTCGGTATGCCCGACGGCTGGTTCCTCGAGCCGACCGTGTTTGCCGATGTCGACAACGGCTGGAGTATCGCGAGGGAGGAGATCTTCGGTCCCGTCCTGACGATCACGCCCTACGACGAAGTCGCCGGAGCCATCGCCATCGCGAACGACTCGGACTATGGACTGGCGGGCACGGTGTGGACCTCCGATCCTGACCGCGGGTTGGCGATTGCACGCCAGATCCGCTCTGGAAGCGTTGGGATCAACGGCTACATGCCGGATTTGGCCGCCCCGTTCGGCGGCGTGAAGAGCAGCGGAATCGGCCGGGAACTGGGCCCGGCGGGGCTGGCCAACTACCAGGTGTCGAAATCCATTTACCAGCTCTGAGGACCAAGCCGTCCACAGTGCCAGGCACTGTGGCCCGGCGCCAGGTACGTCGTTCGTGTTCGTCCCGTCGCCAGGGCCTGCTGACGACATCTCCAGTGACTCCGCCACACCCAAGCCTCGGCGTGAAGGGCCCGCCGGCGAATGCGGTTGCTGTTCAGCCAGTTTCAGCCCTGTCCCTGTTCGCGGGTGCCGTAAGAGGACGACACCATGCCTCCGAACGGGGTCCAGAAGTCCACCCCCGTGGTGGGGGCGTTGATCCGCAGCATCCCGGCCGACAGTCGACGGTCCACCCGGTGCATTCGGACAAACTCCTCATGGGTTCTGTCATGGAACCTTCGTCCCAACCCGGTCGAGCAGCACGGGTAGGCCACCTTCGAGGGTCGTGGAGAAAGTCGAGGCGTGCTTGGGTGTCCAGCCAGGCAGCGTCCGCATGCGATAGCGCTGGAAGAACAACGTCAGGATGAATTGGGCGTTGAGGTAGCCGAGTTGGGAACCGATGCACCGATGTGGACCGACGCCGAAGGGGATGAAGGCGTTGACGGGACGTGCCGAGGCCACCTCGGTGTCGGTGAATCGGGTCGGGTCGAAGCGGTCCGGATCGGCCCACCAGCGCGGATCTCGGTGCAGTGCGTAGACCGAGACGCCGACGATGGTGCCGCGGGGGATCAGTAGCCATCGATGACGTCGTCTTGCAACGCAATTCGCGGATGGAAGGGATGTCCCTGCAGTCGCTGCCCCTCATCGAAGCAGGCCTTGACCCAGGCGAGCCGATTCAGATCCGCGTATTGGGGTGCTGCGCCACCCAGCGTGTCCACCTCGTCGATGAGACGTTGGAGCGCTTCGGGATTGGTCCCCAGGAGCGCCAGCGTCCAGGACACCGATGCCACCACGGTCTCGTAACCACCGGCGATGAGGATGGCGAGCTCGGCGATCAGATCCCGACGACTGTCGAGCAGCACTTGGAGCATGTCGACGTGCTCGATCGGGTTGGCCAACCGGTTCTCGATCTGTTCGTCGATCCATCGGGAGAGTCGTCGCCACGCCGCAGGCAGCGTGGCGCGACACCGGAACGGAACGTTCTTCGGCGCGGGGGTCAGGAAGACCGCAGCGGCGAAGGTACTGAGCAACATTCGGAGATCGTGGTCGAGCTGGCCAATTCGTTCGTCGGACGGCGACGGGCGGCCGACGGGGCCAGGGGCACGAGACCCCGTCGCGTCCGAACCGACCGCCACCAGGTTGATGAACGTGATCGGTCACACCAACCAATGAAGGTGCGGGACGCCGTGACCGCGGATCGTGCCTCAGGCGAACGGATTGAGCACCACGGTGCACAGATGCGGCAGGTTGCCGATGGGAATCCAGGCGACCATGGCGCGGCATGTCCCTGCCGCCCAGCCGACTGGCCCACCGCAGACTGGCCAAGCTCCGGGTCCTTGGGTCTGCAAAACGTTACGCGCGACACGGATCTGGTCGTCGCGGCTGGCGTTGGCGGGTGATCCGATGCCTCCGTTCGCAGCCCACGTGGCCGGGGTGAACTGAAGTCCGCCATAGAAGCCGTTGCCAGTGTTCTCGGACCAGTTCCCTCCCGACTCGCATTGAGCCATTGCGTCCCAGTTGGGTTCAGCGCTGGCAGAGGGGATTGCCACGGCCATTTGCGCAGCCGCGATCACACCGGCAAGGACGGTCACCGCGACTGCCTTCCGCACACTCATATCGATCCTTCCGCGAGGTCCCCGCGATGCGCACGGCAATGAACGGGCTGGCGTGGGCGACGATCCTCAAGCTCAAATCGTGATCTATCGAGTTTTACAGATGAGGCGGAAGTTAAACAGAGATATTAACGAGTCTAATTATCTTCTCTGAGTTTGTTTAACTCTCCTGCTGCTGATGGGACCAAAGTGGCCGCTGGGATCAGGCGAAGTGGCCGTGTTCAAGCTGGTCAACGGAATTCGAATACCGGTCTTCCGTCGCCGGTCACGGCTTGTCGATGCTTAAGAAAAGCAGCAGTCTTCCGAAGTGCTGATGTGGCTATTGAGTTCATTGTTGCCAATGATCATTAAAGTGGTAGATGTTAATTTCAGGACCATCGGGGCTATTGTGGCTAGTGAGCTAGAAGTGGCCTATGGGGCCAGCGGGTCTGAGTGAGGGCGGTGATGAGGATCAACAACTCGGCTCACCGCCGCCAGACATGCGGCCAGCATGGTCGATGAAGAGTCAAAAGCTGGCGACCGCGGGGCTGGCCACTGACGCGACTCGCGTGCGTGCGGCAACGCCGCCTATCTGCTTGCGTGGCGAGCACGCAAACGGCGGGCCATCTTTCAACACCACGGATCTCCCGAAGGAAGCTGAGAGGCCCTGACGCTCAAGCGCACACGCGGGTCGGGACAACGCCACACCGCATCGGCACGAGGTCGAGCTCCTCACGTCGTCGCGACCGGGGGACGGTCGGGTGCGCGGATGGCGACCGTGGTGGCAAGGACGGCCAGCGCGAGCACGATCAGCACCGGCCAGATGGCCGCCGTCGCCTGGGCGAGCCAGCCGAGCGCCGCGCCCAAGACCGTGGACACCACTGCGGCGAGCGCGGCGGCGAAGCTGATCAACGTGGCGCGGTGCTCCTCTGTCGCGAAGGCACTGATCCACGACACGGTGGCGGCGCCGGTCGCCGCGTTGGCCAGGGTGGCGAGGAAGAACACCACGCCGTGGACCCACAGCAGCTCTCCGCCAGGGATCATCTCGTTGGCGAGGCAGACGAGCGCAGCGGCGCTGCTGGTGATGCCACTCATGACGAGCATGCCGCGCACCCCGAACCTGGTGAAGACGCGGCGCCACAGGAACGAGCCGGCCAGCAAGCCCGCAGCCGAGCTGATCACCAGCACGTGCAAGCTGCCCGCCTTGTCCGGGTGAGCCATCGCGGCCCGAAGCGAGAAGAAGGTCATGCTCAAACCGATTGGTACGAAGACGATTTGGGTGAGCACGAACAGCCGGTACCAGCTTTGCGTCCGCACCACGGTGACGCCTTCGCGGTAGTCGTCGATGAACCGTGTTGGCGGCTTCAGAGTGCCCGACGTCGTCGGCCCCACGATCGCCGCGGCCACGCACGCCGCCACCATGGCAGCGGCGCCCAACCACAGGACGTCGATGCGTCCTTCGACCGGGTCGCGTCCGGACATCAGCGGAAGGATCAGCAGGGTTCCTGCGACGGTCAGGACCGCGCCGATCGCTTCCTGGTTGAGCAGAAGACGGTTGCGTCGTTCTCTGTCGAGCATGCGCGAAATGATCTCGGCGTAGGCATTGTTCGCGATACCCATCGCGCAACCGATCACCAGTGACGCCAACAAGAAGATCGGTGCGACGAGCACATCGCGTAGGTCGGCCGCGGCAATGCACGCGGTCAGGACGGCGATCGTCGCGGCGGCCGTCGCGATGACGACGTTCTGGCGGCGTCCCAACCGCGAGATCACGGGTGGTGACAACGCATTTCCGGCAATGAAGCCGATGCTGAAGACGGGATACAACAGGCCGGCCGCCCAGGAGATGCCCTTCGCCGCCAGCAGGAACGGCAGGACCGCCGACACGCTGGCCATCTGCGCGCCCACGGAGTAGGACGCGCCGAACGTCAACAACACGGGATAACGGCTCGACCCGGACGCCACCCTGCGCGCACCAACCCTTCGCTCCGGAATGACCGCACCCGGACGGGTCGGAGTCCTCTCAAGTTATCGGTTGCTCTTGCATTGCATGCGGTCAGCAGTGCACTGATCTCGACATGAGCCCATTTGAGCCACCAACGAGGTCACTGGTGTTTCAAGAACCACGGCGTCCGGGCCGGACGATGAGCGTCGCTCAGCGGTAGCTCACCGCTTCGCCAACGACGATGTGAGACGTGGCGCGCTACGGAGCTTCGGCGCCGCGGCTCACTCCACTGCGCTCCTTCACCGACACCGAGTATGCGTAGCTGCGAAAGTGCAGGATCGGATCGTCGGACGGCTCGATGCCGTCGGTGACACGCATCGGGTCGAATACGACGATGTCGCCGTCGTGTTCGCGCTGGGCATCCAGCCCGGTGATCTCCAGGGTTCCGACGGTGGCTGTTTGGGCGCTGGCCCACGGTGCCGATGGATCGACCGTGGAATCGTCGGCGCCGGCGATCTGCACCTCCAGATCGAATCGGACAGGCCCCCCGGCGAGGCGCGTCGAAATCTCGCCGGTCAGGAAGTCGGCACCCTTTGACCTAGCCGCCAGAAGAGACAGAAACTGCTCGCCAGCCAACGGGATCCAATGGTAGCGAACGAATCTCGATCCGCCATCGGCGTCGATCCACCGGAACGCATGCAGCGCGTGGTAGCCGACGGTTGCGTAGCTCACCGGAACCCGCGCCAGGGCCCCATTCTGCCGCAGCCCACGAAAGATCTCGGGGTACCGCAGGGCGTACCTCCCCAGCCGGTAGCCGATCAGCGCGTCAGGCTTCAGGGCCCGCATTAGATCGACGAAGCCTTCCGGCGTGCTGGAGGTGAACAACCGAGCAGTTTGCGACGAAATGTCGGTCGTCGATCCGCCGGGCAACGACAGCTTCACCGCCATTCCCCGCACGCCCGGTTTGTTGTCAGCCTGCGTGGGGTTGCCCGCACCGTTGGAGAACCGGACGAGAGCCGGGACGGTGTCACCGTTCAAATGCGTTGCCCGCGAGAGCGACGCGGCCTCGGCGCTGGCAGTGAACGAGCCGCGCATCAGCAGCCCCTTGGCGTGCAGCGCACGACAGCCCGGGTGATGGCCGGACTGCTCGTGCACCGCTTCGATGGCTTGTTCCGGCGTCACCATGTTCCACCACACCTCGCAGTCCCGACCCGCCTTTGCGGGAAGTTCATACTGTGTTGAAGGCAGTGCCGCCGGATGTGCCGCATCTCGTCGTGGGCCGGTTCGAGCTGCCCGGCCCATGCCAGCATCATGGCACTTCCGGTACCTCCGGCAACGACAAACATGTTGAGCCTGCCTTCGTTTCAGAGGTGGAGCAGTCATGTTCGGCAGTTGAACTGCGACAGATCATAGGTCGAAGACGGCCAGCGTGCTAGAGGCAGTCGCGACCACGGCGCCCGGGGCGTCGGTTACAACGCCTTCGGTGAAGGCGATCCGGGAACCGGCCTTGATCACTGTGCCGGTCGCGGTGAGCAGTCCGCTGCCGAGCTGAACTGCCTTGAGGTAGTTCACCTTGATCTCCACCGAGGTGCAGCCGCGGCCCTGGGGCAGCATGCTAAGTAGTGCAAGGGCGGCAACGGAGTCCAGCAGGGTGCAGACAACACCGCCATGAACGACACCGGTGCCGTTCATGGCTGATTCGTCCGGTTTACAGGTGAACCCGACCCGACCCGACTCAGCCGAGACGATGTCACACCGCATCAGCTGACAAATGGGTGGCGGCGGCAGCGTGCCGTCGATCATCGCCCGCACGTAGTCCAGGCCGGCCATCGCCCTGCCCCGGGCGGCGCTGGGGCCCGGATCGCGCCAGGTCACAGTGCGTGAGCGCGATGCTCCCCAATCCTCGCCTCCGGTGGCCCTACGTTGTGCGGTCATGTTGCCTCCCAGTGTCTTTGCCACGAGCCGATGATCGTGCGTTCGACATCAACTGTCGTCGCCGTTCGCTCGGGTTGACGACCTTGCCGGTGAAGCCGTTGTTGCTCCGTCCAGGTTCAGATTTCGTAGATCTCGTCGTATTCGAGCGTCGCGAGATTCTCGATGACGAACGGCAGCGTGGTGTCTATTCGTTCTCGGACGGCGTCGATACTGGGTCCCTCGAGGACGAAATAGAACCCTGGCTCGGCGGAACGCCGGTACGCGGATTTGACTACGCCCTCCGCCTTGAGTTCCCCCAAGACCCGCATCTCGTCGTCGAGGTATGGTCCGAGCGCATCTGGACGAGTTATGGCACCCTTGGCGATCACGATCATGTGTCTTCTCCTATCAGGCAGGGACTTTGATTCCGAGAATTGGGCGGCTGACCGCCATGTCAACCGGCGGTGCTAGGCGGCGGGCGCGGAGAACAGCGAGATATGCTCCTGTACCCAGTCTTTCACCGAACGTGGGGCGTGGCCGGTGAGGTCGAAAACGGTGGGCGAGGGGACCGCGTACACGTCGTTGCGGGTGAGGGCGTCGATCCCGATGAGGATGTCGACGAGCAGTTCGCGCACCCCAGCAGATTGCAGCACGGCGCGCTGCTGGGGTTCGTTTCGGGCGTGATACTCGACGCGGGTTCCCGACGCCGCCGAGATGTAATCGGCGAGTTCGTCCATCGTCACGGCGGTGGGTCCGGAGATGTCATACACCTTGCCGGCGTGGCGCTGGGGGTCGTCGGTGAGGATGACCTCGAAGACCCTCGCCACATCTCGGGTGTCGATCAGGGCCACCCGGCCCGCACCCCCAAGTCCACCCCAGGCGTCGGACTGCACAAACTTGGCGGCAAGCTTGACCATGAAGTCGGTGAAGGTCGTGGGGCGCACCACCGTCGCAGCGACACCCGTGGCCGCGAGGTACTCGTCGATCTCGGTGTGCCACTGAAGGACATTCGCGGAGTCGACGTGTTCGCCTCTCGCGCCCCCGACCGACAGGTTCACTAGATATGGCACCTCCGCGCCGATTGCGGCGTCGATCAGCGCGATCTCGTCACGGACCTGTCGGTCGCTGGTCCCATAGCTCATAAGGGCCTTGTCGGAGCCGGTGAACGCCGACCGCAAGGTGGCGGGGTCATCGAAGTCGACGCCCACGATCTCGACCGTGACATCACCGAAAGCGGCCGCGGCGGCGTTGGGGTCACGGGTCAGGACCCGGACCTGCTCGCCGTCACGCACGAGTGCTTCAGTCAGGGTCTTACCGACAAGTCCGGTTCCGCCGGCCAGCGTGATCATGTCGAACCTTTCTTTCGAAGAGAGTTCATCTCCATGCGACTGTAGTGTCAGACGTATGCTCCTGTCAATCGGTACACGTTCGGAATTGCAGTGCCGCCATCCGGGTTGCTGCGCGCGCTGCGGAGCGCGACCGAATCTTGTAGCCGCCACCGGTATTCGCTTACCAGCATGTTCGGACGTGTTCCGTTGGCGCTCGCCCCGCAACTCGGTGTTGTCTTCACAATGCCGATACGGTCCTGTCATCCTAAAGTTCGGTCGGGTTATGATGGGGGCATGAGTTGGCCAGCCACGGACAGACACGGACTGTCGCCTGCGCCCGCCGGGCTGGGGTTCGTCCAAGATTTCCTCAACACGCGTCCCACCCATCCCGCTCCGTCCGCCAAGCCTGAGCCCGCGGCTGACCTGCTCGCTGAGCTTGGCAGCGCACAACGTTGGCTCGACGGGGCCCTGCAGAACTGGTCGCGAGAAACAGGCGTGCCGCAAAGCCGTGTGGTACTCACCGAAGCCGACCTGGACACGCTCGGTGGCTTGCGGGCGGATCTGGCGAGCTTGGTGCGCTTCGCCGATCATCCTCACGACGCGACAGTGCTGCCGTCGGCATCCGTTTTGGTGCGGGTTGGACCCGACGGTACGGCGCTGCTGGAGCCACGCGGAGACGGAAGCCGCCGAGTCAGCGCGATCGTGATGATTGAGACCTTCACGGCCCAAATGTTGGACACCTGGCGCGGACTGAAGATCTGCCGCAACGATCGGTGCGCCGTGTCGTTCTATGACCGCTCCCGTAACAACAGTGCTCTGTGGCACGATTCGCGGGTATGCGGCAACGCCACCTACCTGCGCGCGTCACGAGCGCGCAAACGTCAGGGTGAACTCACCGCCGAACAACACCCAATTGACGCCGAAAAGCCCTGACATTCATCAGCTGTGACCTCTTTGATCCTCGTTGCGAAGGATGGTGTAGGCCACCATCATCGAGTCCACGTGGGCCCGCACCTCGACGATGGTGTCTCCGTCAAAGCGGCACACCCAACAATAGTTGTTGGCGAAGGCCGCGCCCTCGTTGGTCGTCGAGGTGGAGTGCATCTCGGCGATCGTCGTGTCACCGTCGACGTAGAGGTGGGTGACCTCCAGCTTTACCCCGTCGGGGACAGCCTTTCGGGCCAAGCGGGTGAACGTCGCTTCAATGAACTGGGCCTTATTGTGATAGCGCCCGGCGAGGGGGTGGGTTCCCTCGACGGTCCAGTCGACGTCGTCAGCGACCCGGTCCCAGAACTGCGGCCGGGTAGCGGGATCTTGGAGCTTGGCGAACAAGGCGATCCGGTCATCTCGTATCGTGGTCACGATTCGTTTCCTTTGATCGTTGGCTATCGCGTTGACTTCCAGAGCCATTCGGCGAGGGTTAGAAGGTCGCGGTCTCGCCTGCCTTGGCGAGCGCGTCCCAGTCGGTCATGCGCAGGATGCGTCCGGTCGCGCCCCAGAAGCCTTCGGACTGTTCTCTGAGCATGCACCAGACGCGCTGGGTGTGTGCCTCGATGTCGGTCACGCCCTCGGCGGTGAGCACCAGTTCGGTCACTTCACGCACCAAGGCGTTTCGGCGCTGTTCGTTGAGTGGGCCGGTAATGCCCGGCAAGCCTTCTGGCACGGTCAGAAAGACTCGGTAGACGGGCAGTTCGGCGGGCTTTCCGCCGACATTGACGGCTCCGCTGGGCAATTCGTGTACGAAGGCCCACGCCATCGCGCGGGTTGCCGGGTTGTCGGCGACCCTCTCCCAACGCAACACGGTGGTCGTCAGATCCTCGATCAGGGTGGTCATGGTCGAGCGCTGCAGGGCGCCGGCGGGCAAGGTGAGATCGATCATCGGCATGGGTGGCTCCTTCGTTGAGTGGGTGTCTTCAGTTGCTCTACCGATTGACCGAGGAGTGCAGCTTTCTCACGAATTCGGCGACGGCGACGCCGATCTGGTCGGGACTGTCTTCCTGGATGAAATGGGTTCCACTGACGGTGGTCTCGGTCAGGTTGGGCGAGGTCCGGATGAGCTCGCGGATGCGTCCGCGGACGATTGCGCCAGGTTCGGCATTGATGAACAGCTTGGGCACATCGGCCTCGGCCAGCCACCTGCCGTAGTCCTCGACTACCGACGCGACGTCGGCGGGCTGTCCGTCGATCGGGATGTTGCGCGGCCACGACAACGTCGGGCGGCGGTCTTCACCGGGGTTGACGAAGGGTTGCCGGTAGTGGTGCATCTCATCCTCGCTGAGCCGGCGCTGTATCGCGCCGGGCAGCACGGCTTCGACGAACAGGTTCTGTTCGAGCACCATCTTCTCGCCGTGCAAAGAGCGGAAGCCCTGAAACACCTCGCGGACGTTACTGGGGAAATCCGACCAACTCATCGGGGTGACGACGGCTTCCATGAACGCGATGCCCCGCACGCGGTCGCGGTGCTGGTTGGCCCAGTCGAAGCCCAGCGCCGATCCCCAGTCGTGCAGCACCAGCGTCACGTTGTCACCGAGATCCAGCGCGTCCCAAAGTCCGAACAGGTAGTCGCGCTGCTCGGCGTAGTGGTAGCGGTACGGGCCGGATGGGCGCAACTTGTCGGATCCGCCCATCCCGATCATGTCGGCGGCGACCACCCGGCCCAGCCCCTCCAGGTGCGGCATCACGTTGCGCCACAGATACGACGACGTCGGGTTGCCGTGCGCAAAGACGATGGCATCGCCCTTGCCCTCATCGACGTAGGCCATCCGCTTCCCATTGACCTCGCGATACTGCAGTTGCCCATAGGGCTGTGCTCCGAACATGTCGTGCCCTCCCTGTCAGCTGATGTCGGCGTCAGTACCAACTGCCGTTGCGGTGCGCTCTGGTCGACGACCTCGCGGGCGAAGCGGCAGTTGCACAGTCCAGATTCAGATTTCGTAGATCGAGTCGTATTCGAGGGTCATCAAGTTCGCGACGACAAAGGGAAGGGCGGCGACTCGTTCCCTTACGGCGTCGATGCTGGATTCTCCCCAGTACCATTGCGACAGTACTGTTATCGGTTTGATCCTGTCAATGTCCAACCAGGGTCCGGCCGTGATCCGTTCTGGCCCTGGTGCTTGTCACATCTGAGTGACCTGTCGGGTCGCTTGCGGAACACAACCGAAGACAGATGCAACAACGGTGTATTCTTGCTGTAAGAGCGATTACGTCGGCGCGACCGGCAGCATCACGTTCGCACCCGGCGAGACCAGCAAGACCGTCACGGTCGTCGTCCTCAGCGACACCGCGGCAGAAGGCAGCGAGAACTTCACGGTCCTGCTGTCGACCCCGATCGGCGCCACCATCGTCGACGGGTCGGGTCGCGGGACGATCGTCGACGACGAGGCCATGTAGCGGACTCGACCGTGGTGGTGGGCTAGCGTGGCGACGTGCCACTGCTCGTTCACATCACCAACGACGACGAGACCGAGTCGGTCCGCCGCAGCGGAATCAAGATCGGCAAGTACCGCGACGGCGTGTACGCGATGCCGGTGTTGCCGAACTTCATCGTGAGCAATCAGTGGCTGCGTGAGCTCAAGCGCCGGGTATCCGGCTCACGCACACTGTCGGCGATCCACTTCCGCATCCCGGACACCGAGACCGTGTACATGGGCCACTACAGCCAGGAACACGTCGAATTAACGGCCGCCGAGGCGGCCGGGGCGATCATGCACGCGGAGGACCCGTTGGGGATGGAGATCATCATCCCGCGTGCGATCGGGGCGAAGGAGATCCACAAGATCCGCACCGTGCCGCAGGTCGTCGGCTGGCGGTACCACCCCAATGCGCGCGCCCGCAACATGTGCGGCTGCCCTGCCTGTCTGCCTGCAGGCACGTACAAGTCGCGCATCTTTCGGGAGCGGTTCTACGACAAGGACTGAGGAGGCTTGAATGGCTTGGGATTTCAGTACCGACCCGGACTTCCAGGAGAAGCTCGACTGGGTGAAGCAGTTCTGCGAGGAGAAGGTCGAGCCGCTCGATCACGTCTTCCCGCACGCGGTGCGCGTCCCCATTCCCGCGGTCAAGACCTACGTCCGTGAACTCCAGCAGGAGGTCAAGGACCAGGGCCTGTGGGCGATCTTCCTCGACGAGGAACTCGGCGGGCCGGGCTTCGGTCAGCTCAAGCTCGGTCTGCTCAACGAGGTCATCGGACGCTACGCAGGCGCACCGCACATGTTCGGCGCCTCCGCACCCGACACCGGCAACATGGAGATGCTCGCGGCGTACGGCACTGAGGAGCAGAAGGAACGCTGGCTCACGCCGCTGCTGAACCAGGACATGTTCTCGGCGTACTCGATGACCGAGCCGCAGGGCGGCAGCGATCCCAGCCTGTTCAAGACCACGGCCGTCCAATACGGCGACGAGTGGGTGATCAACGGCGAGAAGTGGTTCACCTCGGCAGGCCGGGTCGCCGACATCCTGTTCGTGATGTGCACCAACGGCATGTTCGTGGTGCCGCGCAATACGCCTGGCGTGGAGATCATGCCCGAGCCGCGCAACCACAACCACATCGTCTACACCGATGTGCGCGTGCCGCTCGACCACCTACTGGGACCGCCGAACGGTGCAAAGGTGTTGGCGCAGCGCCGACTTGGTGGCGGCCGCATCCACCACGCCATGCGCACCATCGCGCAGTGCAACCTGGCGTTCGACATGATGTGCGAGCGGGCTCTGTCCCGCGAGTCGCACGGCAAGATCATCTCCGAACACCAGATGGTGCAGGAGAAGATCGCCGAGTCCTACGCGATGATCAAGATGCTGCGGCTGTTCGTTCTCGAGACGGCGTGGAAGATCGACAACACCTCGACCATGGAGGCCCGCACCGAGATCGCCGCCGTCAAGTTCACGATGGCCAAGGTGCTGCGCGAGGTGTCGTTCAACGCCCTTCACGTGCTCGGATCGCTTGGTACCACCGACCTCACGCCGATCCAGGCGATGTATGCCGCCGCGCCGACGATGGGCATCGCCGACGGCGTCGATGAGGTGCACATCGCCACCGTGGCTCGCCGCGTGCTGCGGGACTACCGCCCGCACGAGGGCAACTTCCCGACCGAATTCCTCCCGTACAAGCGCGAGGAAGCGAAGAAGAAGTTGCAACCCGTGCTCGAAGCCCGACCCGAGCTGGCGGCCGCTGCGCAGGCCTATCAGGAGTACATCAAGCGACGCGGCTGAGCGATCACGGCTCAGCCAGCGCTACTGCGGCGAGTTCCGTCCAGCGAGTAAGAATTTCCTTGCGGTGCTGGGGATTTCGACCGAGCATGTCGTCGACGATGGTGCCGCGGACCAGGTTGATGGTTATCCAGAATGCGCCCTGGAGGCGGTCGGGTGACGTGCGCGGCCCGATCAGCTTCTCGGCGATGGCTAGGACATCGTGGGTCAGGTCGTGTTGGACGCTCAGCATGTGCTTGTGCAGGTCGTCGTCGTGACGGATCGCCACGTACAGCTCCACGGACGCCCTGCCGAGCTCGCCGGCGACCATCGACGAGACCAATGCCACCAGTGCATCCGCAGGCGGGGTGGTCGCCGACACCGTGTCGGCGCAGCGTTGCACCGCGGCCCGCTGCCGCGCCGTCAGATGTTCGATGGCCTGCGAGAAGAGCTCGGTCCGCGTGTGGAAGTGATGCAGGAACGCGCCACGCGTCACTCCCGCGCGTTCGGAGATGTCGGCGGTGGACGCGTGCGCGTAGCCAACCTCGGACAGGCTCTCGATGGCGGCTTCCAGCAGCAGCGCACGGGTGCGCATGCTGCGCTCCTGATGCTTGTTCGGCGGCAACGCGTATGCAGACACGATCCACAGTCTAGACAGATTGTAAATGCATGTTACGTTGATTGCTAATTACGTTCACTAGTGAATGCGATGAATCCGACGAAGGAAGGCAGCCGATGAGCCTGCAACTCACCGAGGAACAACAGGCCCTGGTACAGACCGTGCGCGACTTCGCTGCCAGGGAGTGCGGCACGCGCGAACAGCGCCTGGCGCTGACCGACCAGGGCAGAAAGACGAGCAGCCCCGAGATCGGGGCCAAGCTCGCGGATCTCGGGTTTCTGGGGTTGTCGATTCCGGAGGAGTACGGCGGCTCCGGTGGCGGCCTGTTCGACGCCTGCCTGTTCGTCGAGGAACTCTCCTACACCCGGATACCGTTCGCCAGCTACCTGGTCTCGCTCATCGTGGCGCACAGCTACCTGAAGTTCGCCCCTGAGGACATCAAGCACGAGGTGCTCGGCAGGGTCGTCGCAGGCGGGACGACGGCCGTCGCCATGTCCGAGCCGGGGTCGGGTTCGGACGTCGCATCGTTGACCTGCAAGGCCGAGAAGGTCGACGGCGGCTTCCGCATCAACGGTCAGAAGACTTGGATCTCCAACGGGCACACCGCCGATCACATTCTGCTGGTCGCCCGCACGTCCGACAGTGGCGCCAAACATCAAGGCATCACGATGCTTTCGGTACCCAGCTCGACTCCCGGCGTCGAGATCCACCCGATCGCGACGCTCGGTGCCGAGGTCAACGACGTGTTCTTCACCGACGCGTTCGTGCCCGAGGAGCGACTCGTCGGCGTGGAGGGCCAGGGCTGGTCGCAGCTGATCGCGGGGCTCAACATCGAGCGCGTGATCATCGGGGCCGGCGCACTCGGCCAGGCCCGACGGGCATTCGACGACACTCTCGTCTACGTCAAGGACCGCCACCAGTTCGGCAAGCCGATCGGGTCGTTCCAGGCGCTGTCGCAGCGGATCGCCGACCTGGCCACCGAGATCGAGGTCACGCGGCTGCTCGTGCACGACGTCGCCCAGCGGGTCGACGAGAACCCCGACACGCTGCTTCCTCGCGAAGCGTCGATGGTCAAGCTCAAGGCCACCGAGCTCGCCAAACATGCTGCGCTGGAGGGCATTCAGATGATGGGTGGCATGGGCTACACGAAGGAAGCCGGTATGGAGGAGATGCTGCGCCACACCGTCGTCGGCACCATCGTCGGCGGCACCAGTGAAATCCAGCGCGACATCATCGCCAAGACGTTCGGGCTGTAAGGAAGCACTTGTAGACGATGTGATTCGGCGTGCTGCGAGCACGTCGACGAGAACGTGTTTTGTGGAGGGCTGCGCCGGTCGTGTTGTGAGATGTGGCGAATCAGGGGTTGCCCTGAAGACTTTGTTGACTCAGTCGCGCAGGAAGTTGGGCCCGTGACCGGATGCCGAGCTTGTGGTAGGTGGCGCTGAGGTTTCTCTCGACGGTCTTGACGGCCACGAACAATTCAGTGGCGATTTCGCGATTGGACAGACCTGCCGCCGCCCGTTCGGCCACCCGCTGCTCGGACGCCGTCAGGCCGAATCCTTCGACCGACGGCGCAGTCAGCCGTTCCAGCTCGGCGCGGGCGCGATGCGCCCACAACGGACTTTCCAGTTCCTCGAACGCGGCCAGAGCCTCGGTCACCGAAGATGCTGCGGCCTGGCGCCGGCGGCGACGACGCTGCAACTGGCCCACCAGCAGTTGTGTACGGGCTCGCTCGAACGGCATCGGCAATCGATCGTGATGTCTCATCGCCAGGTCCGCATGGTGCGCGGCGGAGTCCAGGTCGCCCTGGCCGGTCAGCATCATCGCCCGGCACCGAGCACCCATCGCCAGCATCCACGGCCGGTCCAGCCGTGCGCCGTTGGTTTCCAACGCTGCGGTCAACGGCTCGGCCTCCTCGAGCCGGCCGAGCCCCACTAGTGCCTCGATGGCATCGGGCAGGTAGGCGCCGACCATGATCTCGGTGCCGTGCTCGGCGTCGAACGAGGCCAGTAACGGAGCCAGGGTGGTCAGTGCAGCGGCGTAGTCCCGCACCGACACATCGAGGAACCCCAGGGTGGTCAGCGGCGCGACCTCGAGGAACACACCACCGCAGGCACGTGCGGCGTCCAGGGCGGAGCAGGCGGCAGCGCGGGCATCGTCAACGCGGCCGGTGTAGGCGGCGACGAGGGCCTCACCCGTCATGGCCCAGATGCCGGCAAAGGCCCCGCCGACCTGCTCCCCGCGCTGGGTCATGTCGCGGGCGGTGACCGCTGCGTCGGCGTAGCGGCCCAGCCAAACGTCGATAGAGACGGAGAATTGGCCGGCCCACAGCACGTCCATCTCGCTGCCGTAGTCGGCGCAGTACCGCCCGACGGCGTCCATCTGGGCCCGGGAGTCGCGCAGGTTGCCCCGCCATGCCGAGTTGACCGCCCGCACGGCGCGGGCGCTGAACGTGATCGCCGTTGCGCTGCCTGGCTCTTCCAGGTCGATGGCTGTCTGCAGGCTCTGTTCGTCGGTGCCGAGCCCGTACATGAACGTCACTTGGCACCGCATGGCCAGTGCCTGGCTGAGCATCGTCGGCACACCGAGGCGTTCGGCGTCGGCGACGGCGGTGCGCGCGTGGCCAACCGATGCGTCCAATCGGCCGATCAGTCCGACTGCAGGGGCCAGCAGCAGCAATGCCTGCACGCGCAGCAGCGGACGGTTCCGGGCCTCGTCGACCGCCTCGGTGAGCGCCTCGACG